>Ga0247763_1001157_pt1 | contig 15464 bp, 10 predicted proteins | sample UWRJL141409B4_FD_179926 | JGI IMG/M metagenome (GOLD analysis project Ga0247763, IMG submission 179926) | Plant litter microbial communities from Arlington Agricultural Research Station in Wisconsin, United States - UWRJ-L141-409B-4 | ecosystem: Environmental > Terrestrial > Plant litter >...
CCGCGCGGAGCCTACACGGGTTGCGGCGGCCCGTGCAGCCCGGCCTCGCGCAAAACGTCTGGAGTTGGCTCTCATTTCTGGCGCGCGGGCGCCCCAACCCGTGCGCGCCTCGCCGCAGGCGAGCACGGTGCCGCCGGCCAGCGGCGAGACGGCCGGCGAACGCACAGGCGGGCAGGCTCGGCGAGCCCGCGACAGAGGAACCCGAGCGGGCGGCGCTGCCTCGCTCGCGACCGAGAAACGAGGAGCGGGCACGGCGGCTCCTCTCGGTGCAGCGCCTCAGAGCATGTGCACGGCCTGCGCCTGCGTCGTCACGCGGGCGAGCGTGTTGACCAGCGGCCTCCCGAACTCCGGACACTCGATCTCGAAGCGGTCTCCCTCGCGCGCGCGAACGCCCGCGGCGAAGCTCAGGGTGGCCGTCCCGAAGAAATGCACGTGGACGCTGCCCGGCGCGCGGAACATCGCGTACTTGAAGTGGTGGTGCTCGAGCCCCGCGATGCGATGGGACATGTTGTACTCGCCGCTCTTGAATGTCCCTCGCCAGAGCAGCTGCCCGTCACGCACCACGCGCGACTCGCCGTGCAGCCGCTGCGGCAGCTCGCCGACCAGCAGCTCGGGCCCCACCGAGCAGGGGCGCAGCTTCGAGTGCGCGAGATACAGATAATTTTCGCGTTCGGTGACGTGATCGGAGAGCTCGTTGCCGAGCGCGAAGCCCACGCGGTGCACGGTGCCGTGGTCGTCGGCCATGTAGAGCCCGACGATCTCGGGCTCCTCGCCGGCGTCGAGCGAAAAGTCGGGCACCTCGAAGGTGTGCCCGGGGCGCACCAGACAGCGACCGTTGCCCTTGAAGAACCACTCGGGCTGCACGCCGATGCCGCCGCCCTCCGGCTTGCCCTGCTCGAGCCCCAGCCGGAACAGCTTCATCGAGTCGGTCTCCCCGATGGCGTTTGGGGCGCCTGCGACCTGATGCATCTCTGCGCGCGTCGCCGCGCTGCCCAGATGCGTCAGTCCGGTGCCGGAGACGAGCAGGTGGGCAGGGTCGGGGTGGGTGAGCGGCGCCAGCAAGCGTTGCTCGTCGACCACGGCGGCGTAGTCGATCGTCTCCGAGGACTCGAGCGCCGCCACGGTGGCCGCGAGGGACGCTCCGCGGGCCATCGCGATGCGTGCGAGCTCATACGTGCTGGTGGGCTGAGCCAGCACCCGCAGCACGTCGCCATCGACCCGTGCAACCCGCGGCTCGCCGCGCTGGGTTTCGAACTGAACCAACCGCATTCAACGATTATGTGGCAACCGGCGGTCTCGATCCACAGTCGCGGGAGCAGCGGCCCGCGCCCGCCGCCTCGAGAGCGAGCCGCGCGTCATGGCGCCATCCGCAACTCGGGCGCCAGCCGCGTCGGCCGCAGGTCGTCTTCGAGCTCGGGAGGCGCGGAGGGCATGACGCTCGGCGTAAACGAAGGACGCGGCGCGGCTTCGGGGTGCAACGCAACCGGCGCTTCCGGGTACGAGCGCCAGTCGCGACTCTCGATCAGGCGCGAGCCGCGCGAGAACGTCAGGTAAGACCAGCTCCACTGCATCAGCACGAACAGGCGGTTCTTGAAGCCGCTCAGAAAATAGATGTGGACGAGCAGCCACATCAGCCAGGCGAAGACACCCGCCGAGCGGAATCGACCGCGTTGCATGACGGCCCGCCGCCGCCCGATCGCCGCCATCTGCCCTTTGTCGCGATAGACGAAGGGCCGCCGCCGCGCGCCTGCGCCGTCGCCGAGGATCGTCTGCGCCACGTAAATGCCCTGCTGGATGGCGACGGTGGCCACGCCCGGCAGCGCGCGCTCGGAGCCCCGAATGCGGCAGTGTGCCTGATCTCCGACGACGAACACCTCGGGCCGGCCCGGGATGCTGAGGTCGGCACCGACCATCACGCGCCCTTGCGGATCGCGCGGCACCCCCAGGTCCTTCCCGAGATGCGACGCCTGCACCCCAGCGGCCCACAGCACCGTCGACGCGCTCAGGTGCTCCTCGCCCACGTACACGCCCTGGGGCGTGATGCGAGTGACCCGAGCGTGCGTCCACAGCTGCACGCCGAGCTGCTCGAGCTCGCGAGTCGCTCGGCTCGACAGGCTCTGTTCGAAATTGGGCAGGATGCGCGAGCCCGCCTCGACCAGCACGATGCGCGTGAGCTTGGGGTCGATGTTGCGAAAATCTCTCGCCAGGGTGAAACGACTCATCTCGCCGATGGCGCCGGCGAGCTCCACGCCCGTGGGACCACCTCCCACCACCACGAAGGTCAAGAGCGCACGCCGCCGGTTCGCGTCGGGCTCGCACTCGGCTTGCTCGAATGCGCTGAGCACGCGGCGCCGGATCTCGGTGGCTTGCTCGAGCGTCTTCAGGCCTGGCGCGTGCGGCTCCCAGTGCTCCTGGCCGAAGTATGCGTGCTGCGCGCCCGTGGCGAGCACCAGGTAGTCGTAGCCGTAAGCGCCCGCGCTCGAGTACACGATCCGCGAGTGCACGTCGATGCCGTTCACGTCGCCCTGGATGACGTGCATGTTGTGGTACGGCGACATCAAGCCGCGGATCGGCGTCGCGATGTCGCACGGGCTGAGGCCCGCCATCGCCACTTGGTACAGGAGAGGCTGAAACAGGTGATAGTTGCGCCGATCGATGAGCGCGACCTTCAAGTCTGGACGATTGCCGAGCAACCGAGCGCAATTGATGCCTGCAAAACCACCGCCAACGATCACCACTCGCTTCATGTCGGTTGTTTCTTCCTCGTGCTTCGTTTCGAAGCGCCTGCTTGGGTTTCGCCTCGCTGGAGGCGTCGGCGCGGGCTGCCCCCGCTCCGCGTCAGCTCAGGCGAGCGTTGACGCGACAAGTCTGAGTATATCGGTCGCTCACGTCTGGTCTTGAAGGGGGGCTTCGTTGCTCTTGCGTCAGGGGTGAATCGAGCGTTGCTCCGATGCAGCACGACGCATGAAAAGGCAGCAGAGAAGATGCTGCGTGAAAATTGCCAGCGACCGCCTGAACGTCACCTTGCCAGGCGTATGCGGGTTATCGGCTCTCGTAAGGCGCTTGGTTAAGCTCGTTGCGCGAGCTCTGAGACACACCATCGAGCGAGATGGATGCGATCGCCAAGGGTCATGACAATGAGGTGAGGCGAGTCACCAGTCAAGCGCTGCAGCTGGATTCCCTTCCGCACTCAAAAGAACAACGAAGCTCGAAGCAATGGAGACGTCTGTCTCACTCGTGAGTTTGTGCTCGTGGTTCTTTTCGCGTGCAGATGCTGCTTCGCCGCGGGCGGTGCTTCGTCACGCGTGATGTCTCCGGTTGTGATGCCTCGTGCTCGAGCATGCTGTCTGCTCGATTCGCCGTGCAGGTTGTCTTCGAGCTCGTCCGCATCAGGGCGTGTCGGCGTGTCAGAGCGACACTCGCTTGGAAAGTTTCACGCGTCAGCACGAATGCGCAGCGCTCGGTGCTCCCTTTCGGGAGCCCGTCGATGTTTCGATGTTTCGCGCGCCGGGCGCTTCGGGTTTCTGTGTTTCACGCTCGGTGGTACACGCGACCCCCGGCGCTTGTCGCGGCGTTTGACTACTCGATCCAGAAGCGCGGCCTGGTGAGCCGCTCGGCGCTACAGCGCGGGCAGCGGCTCGGACGCTTGACGCGCGTGCGCGACTCGAACTCGAAGCCGCAGGCGAGGCAACGCGGCGGCGTCTGGTGCACCCGCTCGGCGGTGTGCTGCAGGCTGCGGCGCAGCTTCTCGATCGCGTCGGGTAGCTCCTTCTCGGAGACCCCGAGCTCGCGCGACAGCTCGTCGAGCCCCTTGGGCACGGGCCCGTGCAGCGCCTCGCGCAGCGCGCGTGGCAACGTGAGCCGGGCCTCGCGCTCCGATGTCATCGCGTTCGCTCTTCAGCGCTGCTCGAGGTAGCGGCGCAGCAGCACCTGAGTGCCCTTGGCGCGATCGCCCCCCTCCGCCAGCTCGTCATACAGGCGCTTGGCCAGCGACAGGCCGGGCAGGGTGAGCCCGAGGCGCTCGGCGCAGGCGAGCGCGATCGCGAGGTCTTTTGTCAGGTGCGCCACCGAGAAGCCCGGCTCGTAGTCACCGCGCAGCGCGCGCGGCATCAGCTGTGAGAGCTGCCAGCTGTTGGCGGCACCGGTGGTGATGCTGTCGAGCACGCGCATCGGGTCGAGCCCAGACGCCTTGGCGAACGCCATCGACTCGCAGGCAGACAATATCGTCGCCGCGATCGCGATCTGGTTGCAGAGCTTCGTGTACTGGCCGGCACCGGCGGGGCCCTGATGCACGATCGTCTTGCCCATCACTTCCAGGATCGGCCTCGAGCGCTCGAACGCGCTCGCGTCGCCGCCCACCATGATCGAGAGCGTCGCGTTGCGCGCGCCGATGTCGCCGCCAGAGACCGGCGCATCGAGCACGTCGACCCCTTGGCTCTTGCCCGCGGCGGCGAGCTCGGCGGCGAGCTCGGGATCGGAGGTCGTCATGTCGATCAGCAGGCTGCCCCGCGCGGCCGTCGTCAGGATGCCTTTTGGGCCTCGGTAAGTGCTCGCCACGTCCTCGGGCGTGCCGACGATGGTGACGACGACCTGGCTCTGCCGCGCCACCTCGGCGGGGCTCTCACACCAGCGACCCCCGGCCTCGACGACCGCGCCGGCGCGCTCGCGGGTGCGGTTGTAGACGTACAGAGGGTGGCCCTTGGCGAGCAGGTGTTGCGCCATGGAGGTGCCCATGACGCCGGTGCCGATGAAACCCACGACGAGCGCTGACATGCGGCGCAGAGTAGAACAGCCGGGGGCGTTCGCCAGTCCGTTCTGGTCGGGTCACCGTGATCTGGAAGAAAATTGTGACCGTCCGGCAGCCGCTCGTGGGCGGGCACGGAGGCGGCCGCCCCGGTCAGGAGATGGGCTCGAGCCGGCGCGCGTCGCCGAGCAGCTCGCGCGTGAAGCGCCCCGCGCGCAGCGTCGGCTCGTGGCCGATGGTGATCAGGTGGTCGCGCGCGCGCGACGCGGCGACGTTGACCAGGTTCACGCGCTGATCGACGAAGCGCAGGCTGTTCGTCTGCGTCACCGCCGTGGACAGCAGGATGATGCTGCGCTCGCCCCCTTGAAAGCGATGCACGGTGCCGAGCGACAAGCCGCGCGTCGGGGCCATGAACAGATCGAGGTTCGATGGCTCGTGCGCGCGCTGCGCGTCGGCGAGGGGGATGCCCGCCTTGCCGAGCTCGCGGGCGAGCAGCTCGATCTGGCCGCGGAAGGGCGTGATGACCCCCACCTCGTCGGCCGAGATGCCGCGGGACAGCAAGTACTGCACCCAGGCGACGACCTCGCGAGCCTCGGCCTCGTTTGCCCAGCTTCCGAGCTGCCGGCGCTGCTCGCCGGCGAGCGCCACCAGCGTGACCGGGCTCTCCAGCAGCGCCGCCTGCACCGAACGCGACCGCGAGGGGGTGCGCACGACCAGACCATAGCCGCAGAGCCGCTCGCAGATGGCTGCGATCTCGGGTTGGCAACGGAAGTGATCGATCAGGGTCGGCCGCTCTGGCACGGCGCGGTCGGCGAGCGCCTGCGCCGACGTGCCTGCCTCGTCGTGCGTGCGGTAGGGCTCGAGCCGCTCGGGTGTGATGCCGAGGCCGAGGCCACGCAGCACGCGACGCTCGTCTTCGCGGCTGAGACCGATGACGGGCTCGAGCTGGTTCACGTCTCCGATCACCAGGGCGGAGTGAGCACGCAGCAACGCCGACACGGCGTAGCCCGGGTGACATTGCCCGGCCTCGTCGATGATCACCTGCTCGAGGCTGCCCGGTTCGGCGGGAAACACGTTGCCGAGCGAGAGCAGGGTGCAGCCGAACGCCGGAAATAGGCGCCGCAGCCACGCCCCGCCCTTGTTCTGGTTGGCGAGAACGTTCGCGAGAGAACGGCTGCCCTTGGCAGCGCGCAAGGCCAGCGTGAGCACGTTCAACAGGTTGCTGCGGTTCTTCACCGCCCACGCCTCGCGGAGCCGCTCCGCGGCCTGGAACAGCGCGTAGCCCGCCGCCTCGACCCCGGCGGGGAGAGCCTCGGGGGCGGCGCGCAGCGCCCGCACCTGGTCGTGGCGCTGACGGAAATCGGTGATGGCGGCCTCGAACTCGGCCGCGGGCGGCTCGCGGTGTCGCTCGAGCCAGGCGATCGATGTCTCGAGATCGAGGCTCGTGATCCGCTCGGTGACGTCGCGGCTGCCGGCCCGCAGCGCGAGCGGCAGGCGATCCGCGCCGAGCCCGCTGCCGAGGGCTGTGGTGACGTTGTCGACCGCGGCGTTGTTGGTGCTGGTGACAACCAGCACCGCGTCGGCCATCGCGTGACCCGCGCACAAAGGCAGCACCTTGCGCACCAGAGCGTCCGCCACCCGGTTCAAGATCAGCGTCGTCTTGCCGGTCCCGGGCGGACCCTGGATCGCGCACAAGCGGCGCTCGAGCGAGCGCTCGAGCGCGCCGCGCTGGTGCGGCGTGAGCCCGGACGCGGTGAAGCGGCCGAGGCTCGCCGCCTCCGACGCGGCGCCCTGCTCGAGGGGTTGCCCGCGCAGGTAGCGCGATAGTGGGCTGCTGCGCTCGAGCTTGCGCTCGTCGAGCCGCTCCAGCGCCGCCTCGATGTCCCGCTGCGCGTGGGCCGTGACTCGCGACGCATCCGCCGTGATCACCAGCGCGACGGGATAGGTGCGTGTGCGGGAGCCGAGCTGCGCGAGGCGCTGGGCCACCGACGCACACAGCTCGCGCAGCACGCGCGCCGAGTTGGCGGGGCCCGGGGTCGCGGCCGCGCGGGCGGGAGCGCCGAACTCGCCGACATCGTCTCGAATCTGCGCGTCGAGCACCTCGGTCAGTGAAGCGATCAAGCGGCGCGGCGCGACCCGCGAGCGCTTGCCGAGACCCGCGAAGAAGGTGTCCAGCCGCTCGCCATCGACGCGCAGCACGTCAGCCAGCACCCGACCATCGACGAAGAAGGGCAGCACGTCATCGTCGTCGCGCGCGCCGTGCAGGAGACGGTAGCCCGAGGGCGGCTGCGGCAGCTTGGAGGATGCGCGCTCGGCGGGCGACGGCGGGGTGAAGTCGCGGCCGTCGGGCGTTCGCCATGCGAGATCGAGCGGGCAGCGCAGGAGCCCAGCGAGCTCACCGCGTTGCAAGAGCAGCGACGGGAAGCTCAGCAAGTACTTGACGCGCGGGGTGTCATCATCGTCATCGCCTCGCCGATAGTGACCCCAGAGCCAGTCCTCGAAGAGGCCTTTTGCCTCGGCATTCAGCTCCAGATCGAGGTGGCCGCGGCGCGCGCAGACGAACGCCTCGCGCCCCTCCCAGTCGAGCTTCATGTACTTGCGGCCCGCGACCGGCTGGATGAGGTTGGGGACGGGTGGGTGTGCTGCATCCCCCGACGCCGGCTCTATGCGCTGCGCCTTCGGACGCGCCGATAGCGCCTCCTGATAGCGCATCGACCCGAGCCAGTAGCGCAGTACGTCCGCCGCTTCGGCATCGTTCAAGGGCTGATCGCGTCGCTCTTCCGGCATCGATTTTCGGGGTGGGATAGGCCGGGGCGGGCCCGGGTGTCCTTGTAAGTTTGACGAGAGGGTGTAGTCTGGCTGCAAAAGGATCGACTTCGATGGGGCTTCAAGTTTCACTCGGCCGCGTCAGCGGAAGCGTTGTCACCGTTCGTCGAGTCAACCATGTCATCCCGAGCCGTACCGCTGGCTCGCCCATCGGCCGGAGGAAGGACGCCGCGGGGGTCTGTCCGGCGCGGCCCTGGTCTTCGGTGTTGTCGTGGAGGGGTCGATGAGCAGCAACGGGGCGGGGGATGAGCTCGATGGGGGGCACGTGGACGCCGAGGTCGACGCCGAGCCAGCGCGCGCGCGCGCCGGCGGGGTAGGTCGAGATAGTGCATCGGAGGCCGCCGCGCGAGAGGCGACGGTTGTCGATCGGTCCTTTCAGGTCGCCTACAAGCTGGCCTATCGCATGATGCGCGTGTACTGGGGCGTGCGCCGGCCGGCGACGCACGGGGCGCTGGTGACGCTGTGGAACCAGGGCGAGCTGCTACTGATCCAGAACTCCTACGTCAGCTATCGCTCGCTGCCGGGAGGTTACGTGGGCCGCTACGAAACGGGTGCCGAGGCAGCGGTGCGCGAGCTGCGCGAGGAGATCGGCGTGGTGGCGCGCATCGAGCAGCTCGAGAAGGTCTACGACGAAGTGAAAGACTGGGAGGGCAAGCGCGATCACGTCGAGGTGTTCAAGCTCGAGCTGCCCGCGCGCCCCGTGGTGCGCATCGACCATCGCGAGGTCATCTCGGCAGGTTGGTACACACCGGCCCGTGCGCTCGAGCTCGACCTGTTCCCGCCGATCCGGCTGATCCTGGAAGCCAAGGTCGCAGGGCGCCCGCTCAGCCAAACCTGACGGAGCGCATCGACAGCGAGCCGGCATCGAAGCCCGTGATCGGGTAGCTCACTGCGTCGCTCTCCGCGCTGGCACCGAAGCTGTAGAGCAGCGGCAGGTAGTGGTCAGCGGTCGGATGTGCGTGCCGGCCCGTATCCGTTTCGAGCGAGCGCGCGAGGAACGCGCTGTCGCGGCGGTCGAGCGCGCCGGCGATGGCCGTGTCGAACTCGCTCGCCCAGCTCGGCGTCGCGGTGCGACCCGCCCGCATGTTGCCAAAAGCGTCGCGCAAGTTGTGGACGATGTTGCCGCTGCCGAGGATGAGCACGCCCTCATCGCGCAATGGAGCGAGCGCTTTGCCGATCTCGAGGTGCCGAGCGGGGGGCAGACGAGCGTCGATGCTGAGCTGCAACACCGGTATATCGGCGTCGGGCCGCATATGGCAGAGCACGCTCCAGGTGCCGTGATCGAGACCCCAGTCGGAGCGCGCGCTCGCGGCGTGCGCGGCGAGCAGCGCCGCGATCCGCCCTGCCAGGGTGGGATCGCCCGGAGCGGGATAGCTCATCTGGTGCAACGCCGGAGGGAAGCCGCCAAAATCGTGGATCGTCTCGGGCCGCGCGTTGTCGGTCACGTAGGTGCCGGGCAAGAACCAGTGCGCGGAGACGGCGAGCACGGCGCGAGGTTCGGGCAAGCTCTGCCCGAGGGCGCGGAACGCGCGCGACCAGCGGTTGTCTTCGATCGCGTTCATCGGCGAGCCGTGGCCGACGAACAGTACGGGCATGCGCGACGACGCGCCGGCGGAGGGCGACGAGGGGTTGATGGGCGCTGTCATGCGGTGTTCCTTTGCGGGAGCGTCCGACACGCGGCAGCCGGTGGCTGCGGCGAGGGCGCTCAGTCTAGCCAGAAAAACACGGCGACCGAGCCCCGCGCGCAATGGACGCTGCATGACCGAGACTTACGGCGCCGCGCGCGCGCTGGCCACTGCGGCGCGATGCCGGCGGCCGCGGCACGGGCCGGCCTCGGGTTCAGTCCGTTGGACGGCGCCTCCCGCGCCGCTCGCTGCCGGCACGGACAGGCGTCCAAACGGCTGGGCAATCCGGCGCCGAGCGACTAATCAGGGGCGCATGCCACCCGAGAGTACGCGAGCCCACGCGGCTGCCAAGAACCAGGCCGGTGCGGCCGACGCCGTCGTCAAGGCCGCCTTCATCGACACCGAGTCGCTGCCCAAGCATTTCGAGACCGCAGCGGCCGAACAGCGCCTGGACGAGGGCTGGCAGAAGTCGGGCATCTACCACTACGACGAGACGCGCCCGCGCGGGGAGACGTTCGTGGTCGACACGCCGCCGCCCACCGTCTCGGGTTCGCTGCACATGGGCCACGTGTTCTCCTACACCCAGGCCGACGTGGTGGTGCGTTTCTGGCGCATGCGCGGCAAGAACATCTTCTACCCGATGGGCTGGGACGACAACGGCCTTCCCACCGAGCGGCGCGTGCAGAACTTCTACCACGTCCGCTGTGAGGCACACGTCGGGTATGAGCCTGGGCTGAAGCTTCCAGAGGCGACCGAGCCGCAGCGCAAGGAGCGACCGCGCCTCGTGTCGCGCAAGAACTTCATCGAGCTCTGCCACGAGCTCACTCACCACGACGAGCTGGTGTTCCAGAACCTGTTCCGGCGGCTCGCGCTCAGCGTCGACTGGCGGCAGACGTACGCCACGATCGACGACCACTGCCGCCGCACGGCGCAGCTCTCGTTCCTCGACCTGATCGAGAAGGGCCTCGCGTACCAGACCTGGGCGCCGACCATGTGGGACGTGGACTTCCAGACGGCGGTGGCCCAGGCCGAGGTCGAGGATCGCGTGCGCCCCGGCGCGTATCACCACATCGAGTTCGGCGTGAAGGGTAGCGACCGCTCTTTCGTGATCGCGACCACGCGCCCCGAGCTCTTACCCGCCTGCGTGGGCGTCACCGCGCACCCCGACGACGCGCGCTACAAGGATCTGTTTGGCAAGGAGGCGATAACCCCACTGTTCCATGCGCCCGTGCCGATCTTCCCGAGCGAGCTAGCCGATCCGGCGAAGGGCACGGGCATCCTGATGGTGTGCACGTTCGGCGATCAGACCGACGTCCTCTGGTGGCGCGAGCGCAAGCTCGCCCTGCGGCAGATCATCGGGCTCGACGGGCGGCTCGTGCCCGTCACCTACGGCAGCGAGGGCTACGCGAGCCTGAATCCAGAGCTCGCCAACCAGAGCTACGCGGAGCTCGCCGGCAAGAAGCTCACCCCTGCGCGCGATCAGATCGTGCAGATGCTGCGCGACCCGAAGGGCAGCGCCACCGGTGGCGGTGCGCCGCTGCAGAAAGAGCCGGAGAAGATCGAGCATCCGGTCAAGTTCTACGAGCGGGGCGATCGCCCGCTGGAGTTCCTGTCGACGCGGCAGTGGTTCGTGCGCTTGCTCGACAAGAAGGCCGAGCTGCTCGCCAAGGGCGCCGAGCTCACGTGGCGCCCCGAATACATGGGCCTTCGCTACCGCGACTGGACGGAGGGGCTCGGGCAAGACTGGTGCGTCTCGCGCCAGCGCTACTTCGGCGTCTCGATCCCCGTCTGGTACGCGGTCGACGCCGACGGGAAGCCGGACTACGAAAAGCCGATCTGGCCCGCGAAAGAGCAGCTGCCGGTCGATCCGATGCTCGACGTGCCGCGAGGCTATGCGGAGTCACAGCGCGACCAGCCCGGTGGCTTCACGGGGGAGACTGACATCTTCGACACCTGGTTCACCAGCAGTCTGACCCCGCAGATCGGCTCGCACTGGGGGAAAGATCCGGCGCGGCACGAGCGGCTCTTTCCGGCCGACATGCGCCCTCAGGCTCACGACATCATCCGCACCTGGGCCTTCTACACCATCGCCAAGGCGCTCTGTCACGAGGGCAGCGTGCCCTGGCACAACGCGATGATCTCGGGCTGGATCCTCGATCCGGACCGCAAGAAAATGAGCAAGAGCAAGGGCAACGTCGTCACGCCGATGCACCTGCTCGAGGAGTACGGCGTCGACTCCGTGCGCTACTGGGCGTCGAGCGCACGCCTGGGCGCCGACACGGCGTTCGATCCGCAGGTGTTCAAGATCGGCAAGAAGCTCGTGACGAAGCTGTTCAACGCCGGCAAGTTCGTGCTGGGCCGCGAGGGCGAGCTGCACCCCATCACCAGCGAGATCGACCGCGCCTTCATCGCCAAGCTGCGAGCGCTGGTCGAGAGCGCCACCGCAGATCTCGAGGCCTATCGCTACGCGAACGCGCTGCAGAACGTCGAGGCGTTCTTCTGGTCGCAGTTCACTGACACCTACATCGAGCTCGCCAAGCCGCGCGCCTGGGGCACCATCGGCGAGGCGCACGAGCGCGGCTCGGGCTTCCACGCGCTGCGCCTCGCGCTCAATGTCCTCTTGCGCCTGTTCGCCCCCGTGCTGCCCTACATCAGCGAGGAGGTCTGGTCCTGGGTGTTCGCGAAGGAGACGGGGCACGCGAGCATTCACGTCGCGCCCTGGCCGGGAGCGGCTGACTTCGCGGGCATCGCGGCGCCGGATGATCCGGGCTCGTTCGATCTCGCGATGGCCTGCTTCAACGCCATCAACAAGGCCAAGAGCGACGCCGGCGTGAGCGTGGGGCGCGTCGCCGAGAGCCTGACGGTGCGGGCCAACGAGAAGACGCTCGCCGCTCTCGCGCCCGTGCTGCGCGACGTGGCCGGGGCCGCGCGCTGCCAGACCTATCAGAGCTCGCTCGACGCGACGCTCGATGACGGCGCCTTCGCCATCACCGACGCCGTGTTCGCCGAGAAGGCGTGATGCCCCGAGGCCGCGCCCGCCGGGCGTTCGCTGCGCTCTGCCTCGCGCTGTCGGCCCTTGCTTGCCGGCAGCCCGAGGCCCAGCCGCGCCCGACGCAGCCCACGGCCGAGGATGAAGCGAGAGCGCTGGTGGAGAAGGCACGCCGCGAGGTGGAGGAGGGGTCGGCAGGGGCCACTCCGGTCGCGGACGGCACGCGCGTCTACGCGCCAGCGACGGGACCCGAGCGCCTGCCGCTCATCGTGTTTCTGCACGGGTTCGGCGGATCCGGCGCCGAGCTCGCCGAGGCTCTGCACCTGACGGAGATGGCCGATGCCTTCGGGTTTGCGTACATCGCGCCGGAGGGCGTGCTCGATCACTCCGGGCGGCGTTTCTGGAACGCGGACCCGGCGTGCTGCAACTTCGACGACATCGAGGTCGATCACATCGCGGCGCTCGCGGAGTGGATCGGGCGGGCCGCGGCGCACCCTCGCGTCGACCCGCGCCGCGTCTACCTGGTCGGGTTCTCCAACGGAGGGTTCATGGCCCACCGCGCCGGATGCGAGATGAGCTCACGCCTCGCCGGCATCGTCAGCATCGCGGGGGCATTTCCGAGCGACGCATCGAGCTGCAAGCCCGACCACCGGCTCAGCGTGGTGCAGATCCATGGCGATCGGGATCCGATCGTGAAATTCGAGGGCGGCTATCTGTTCGCCAACACGCGTCGTCCGCGCACGCAGTCCGCCGAGAAGAGCGTCGCGGCCTGGGCGAAGATCGATGGCTGCGCCGACGAGACGACGCCGACGCGGGAGATCGACCTCGATCCGCGCGTAGCCGGGGCGGAGACGCGGGTGTCGAGCCATGCGGGGTGCTCCGCGGGGCGCAAGGTCGAGCTGTGGCGAATCCCCGGCGGCGATCACACCGCCGGGCTCAGCCGCTACAGCCTGAAGGCTATCGTCGAGTTCATCGCCGCCGACTCGCCGCTGCCCTGAGTCCGAACTCAGGCGAGGATCTCTCGCGCGCGCTGCATGTGACGAGCGACGTCGACGCCGTGAGGGCAGGCTCGATTCGCCGCCCCGAAATCCACGCCGTCGAAGCGGCGCGCTGCCTCGGGCAACGCCGAGAATACACGGCGGGCTTTCTCGGCATCGCCGTACACGTCGTGATACATCACGCATCGCAAGGTGGTCGCGATGTTCACGGGCTGGCTGACGGCGGCGTTGCAGACGTGGCCACAACCGTCGCAGGCCTCGCCGCGCGTGAGGCTCGCGTAGCGTTCGATCGCCTGCCAATCGGCGAAACCGAGCTTCTCGTCGTCGACCGCCGCTGCGATGTTCTGCTGCAGCTTTTCAAGGCTGTCCATGTGGCTGACGGCCGCCGTGATGCGCGCGTCAGACCACACCGCTTTGAGCACTGCCTGGTGCTTGCTCCATTTGCCGGTCTTCTCGAACTTCTTCCAGGCCTCTTCGAAGCTCGCCTCGGCGCCCTGCGTCTTCATGGCGATGAGGCCGATGTTCGCCTTGTGGGCGGCGTCCATCGCCTGGTTCAGCTCCTTGTCGCCGTAGGTGCGGAAGTTGTAGCGAAACATGATCGCGTCGATAGCGGAGATGCCGGCTGCCTTGCTCAGCAGCTGGGCCACCGTGCCGTCGTGGCAAGAGAAGCCGAAGTACTTGATCTTGCCGGCTTTCTTGAGCTTGTCGACGGACGCGAAGAGCGCCTTGTCGTCGAGGATCGCGGGGCTCTCGATGCCGTGCAGGAAGTAGAGATCGACCGACTTGCGGCGCAGCGATTTGAGGCTCTCCTCCACGTTGCGCTCGAGGCCAGGCCCGTCGTGGCTCTCCGACTTGCTCGTGATCCAGACCTTGTCGAGCAGCTTCATGCGCTCGAGCGTCGTGGCGGCGTTCGTCTCGCAGGTGCCGCCCGCGTAGACGCGCGCAGCGTCGATGTAGTCGACGCCGTGCTGGATGGCGCGCGCGATCTTCGGATCGAACTTGGGGTCGAACCCCGAGCCGCCGCCGAGCAGCAGGATCGGGACCTTCTGGCCTGTCTTGCCGAGCGTGCGGCGCGGCACCTTGGGCGCGTCTTTCGCCCACGCCTCGCTCGGGTCGAGCCAGGGCGCGACGGCCGCGGCGGTGGAAGCGACCCCGCCCAGGGTCAACAGACGACGACGGCTCAGTCTATCGGTCATTCTCGTAACTCCCGTCTCTCGCCGTTCCCGCGCGTTCGCGCGGGCGGCTCCTCGTTTGCGAACTGCCCGGTCAGCGAATGCGAGTTGCGCAGCCGATCTGGAGATCGGCGCGAACCCCTTCGCCCATGAACGTGGCGCAGGTGCTCGGGCATACGGTGATTTGCGTCGGCGTGCCCGCCGCGTCGCGCTCGTAGTACCAGCCTTGATCGTCGTTCCCGCACGCGCTGCGATCGCCGACGTTGAAGAGCTCCGCCGAGGTGCCGGTAGCGCTCGTCACCTGCAGGTTGACGCTGTCGAAGTCGAGCCCGGCGGCGTCGCTCAGCTGAAACTCGCAGCTGACGGCCGTGTTCCGGATGACGTTCAAAGCCTCGAGGAAGTCTTCCGCGACGTTGCCAGCGGTGTTGATGACGATGGCCCGGTCGGTGCCCCCGGCGCGCGCGATGGTGTCGAGGCGCTGCTGTCCGTCCCCACCGAGGTCGGCGTTGCCAAAAACCCCAATCACGAAGGTGCGGACGGGGCGATCGCCCTCGACGGCCTCACTCGCCACATCGGCGATGTCAGAAATTTCGAGGGGCTCGCAGACGGTCGGGAAGCCGTCGGTAGCGAGCACCGTCACCACCTGGCGGCCAGGATTCGTGGCGGCCCACGCGCGCGCTTGGTCGAGCGCGCCGTTCAAGGCGGGCCCGGTCGGCGTCTGCCCTTGCGGCGCCTGGGCGCGGAGCGATGCGATCAGCTCGCCCGAGCGAGTGGAGGCGGCGCTGATCGCGACGGCCGGCGCCGCGTAGCGCGGGATGTCGCAGCTGGTCTGGTTCACGCAGCTGTAGGGAAAAGGCGCGCATTCGCCCGCGTCGAGCGGGCAGCCAATGCTGGGGCTGCACTTGAGCAGCTGCCCGGTGCAGACGCCGATCTCTTCGCAAATCGTTCCGGGCAATCCGTCACAGTCGGTCTGCTCTCCGCACAAGGGTGAGACGAGGGATGCCGTCGGGTCCTGGCTGACGTTGAGGAACGCACCGTCCGGATTTTCGGCGAGCACTCCCGGCGGGAAGATGCATTCGCCCACGAGCGTGCGGCAGGTCTCGGTGCCAT
>Ga0247763_1001158_pt1 | contig 15455 bp, 13 predicted proteins | sample UWRJL141409B4_FD_179926 | JGI IMG/M metagenome (GOLD analysis project Ga0247763, IMG submission 179926) | Plant litter microbial communities from Arlington Agricultural Research Station in Wisconsin, United States - UWRJ-L141-409B-4 | ecosystem: Environmental > Terrestrial > Plant litter >...
ACGAACGTCGTCTTGCCGGCACCGTTGGTGCCGATCAGCCCGAAGGCAGAGCCGCGGGGCACCACCAGATCGAGCGCGGCGAGCGCCTGCCGCGCGCGCCGGCCCGCGCGCTGAGCCCAGAAGGACCCGTAGGCCTTCTGGACACCGCGCGCGAGGATGGCGACTGGCTCCGAACCGTTACCGGACGACATGCGACGAGGGTACGAGTCTAGTCCATTGGAACTGCCCCGGCCCGTTTACCGCCGTCGTATGGCCGGCTCGCGCCCGACCCTCTCATCGCGCCGGGGACGAACGCCGGCGCCTCGAGCTCACCGCACCGGATCGAGCGGGTCGGCGGAGACTGCTCGCCCGACGTCGGACTCGCCGCGCCTGCCTCACGGCGCGACGTCGATGCTCAGAGTGCCGGCGCCGCCGTTCTCCTCGCACGATTCGCCGACCACGACCGTCACGGTAGTGCCCTGGGTGAGCTCGAGCTCGAGCTGATCGTTGAAGTCGTCGCTCGACAGGTCGATGTCCTCGCCGCACGAGACGTCGTTCGGTGCGGCCGTGCAGTCTCCCGGGTATACGGCGAGCTCCACGTCGCCGCCCGAGCTCGCGAAGAAGCGATAGGTGGCCGTCGCGGGGGCCGTGAACGTCACGATGTGATCGTCGGTGTTGTCGCAGATCTGGCAATCCAGGTCGACCACGTCTGCCTCGGAGTCGTCCGTGGTCTGCCACTGCTGGCTGTAGGGCACGGCCGTGATCACGTCGATCGCGCACACGCAGCTCGGGCCGGTGCAAGCGCCCGCGTCCGGCGGCTGTACGATCAGGCCGGCGTCGGTCTCCTCGGCGACCGGCGCGTCGCCGCTGCCGCCCCTGCCCCCGCTGCCCGATGCGATGCCGCCCGCGCCGGCGCTGGTGCCGCCTTGCCCGGTCGTGCTGCCGCCCGTGCCTGGGGTGGCGCCGCCCGAACCTGCGCTCGCACCGCCGGCGCCTGCGCTCGCGCCGCCGGCGCCTGCACTTGCACTTGCGCCGCCCGTGCCACCGCCACTGACGGCGGAACCGCCCGTGCCGGCCAGGCCGCCCGTCAACGGCGGCAGGATGATGTCGTCGTCACCGCAGGCAACGGCACCGAGGGCGGCAACGGTGAGCGTAGCCCCCCATGAGATGATTCTGTTCACTGTTCTGTCTCCTGAACCCGGGCGGCTCACGGCCTTTGCCGCGGTCGAATCGCGACGGAGTGGTCATGAAGCCGGCGAGTGCCGACACTCCATTCCTCGCGTTTGGGTTTTAGGGCACACGCTTCCAGAAGATGATGCTCGATGCAACAGACAGACGCTGCAACAGCACTCGCAGGCACCAAAGGTTCGCCCGTATCCCACGAGTTTCGGGAGGCGGGCATCGTATCGAGAGATCGCCGACACACTGCCGTTACGCAGCTGTCGTTACCCAGCCGTCGTTACCCAGCCGTCGTTACCCAGCCGTCGTTGCCCAGCCGTCGTTACCCAGCCGACCAGGCGCTGGCGGTGCGATGGGTTCGATCACGGGCGCTGGCCCTGGTGTGAGCGGCTTCAGCCAGCCGGCGCGCGCAGACCGAGGATCTTGGGAGGCGAGGGCTCGCCCTCGTGGTACCGCTTCTTCTCCATGAAGCCGACGTAGCCCTGGCTGCGGACCATCATCTTGTTGCTGTCGGGGTAGACGCAGACCTCGTGCGGATCGTGCGGGCCGATCGCGAGGTAGATCAAGTCATCGTCGAACGGGTTGCCGATCTGGTGCGCCGTCTTCGTGCCGGCGGGGCACGACACGCAGTCTCCCGCGCGGAGCTCGCGCACGTCGTCGCCATAGCGCAGAATGCCGCGGCCCGAGAGGACGAAGAACACCTCGTCCTCACGCTCGTGATAGTGGAAGGGGCACATCGTGTGCCCCTTTGGCAGGCGCGAGCGGTTCACGCCGAGGCGCCCCCCTCTCTCGCGCATCGATGGCGTGAGGGGCTTGTCGAAGCCGCCCCAGTGGTCACCGGTGCGGCAATCGACCTCTTCGATCTCATCGACGTTCACGACAGGGCTGGGGCTGTTGCTCATGGGTGCGATGATAGCCGGCGCCGCCGCACCCCGTCGCCCCACCGCTGCAGCGCCGCCACGCTCATTTCGAGCTGCCAGGCTGCCGCGCTCGTGTCGCCGAGCGGCCCGGATGCTGGCGCCGCTGCGTCGAGGCGCGCGCGCGGCGTCGGCACGGGACGTGCTCTCCAGTGAGGGAGAGGGTCCAATGAAGTGCCAGATCCAGGTTCGAGGGGAGTGGGGCGGAACCGCAGGCGACTGGCGGCCGCTCCGAGTGGCCGCGGTGGGTGCCAGCGAGCTGCCGGCGTTGGCGTCGTGGGACGAGGCCGAGGATATGCTCGATCGGCTGCAGCAGGCCGGCCACTTACCGCTCTGGCCGGAGTCCAATGGAGCGGAGTTTCGCATCATCGACCTCGCCGACCGGCGCTCGCGCAAGCGTTCGGCCAACGGCGCGCCGAGCTCGCGGATGCTGACGGGCTGAGGCTGCCCCTGCCCGACGGAGCAGCGATCCGGCAGGCTCCTCGCGGGGGTGTTCAGTAACGATAGATGTCGGGCTTGTAGGGACCTTCCACCGGGATTCCGAGATACGTTGCCTGCTCGGGCGTGAGCTGCTCGAGCTTGGCGCCGAGCTTCGGAAGGTGCAGGCGCGCGACCTTCTCGTCGAGGTGCTTGGGCAAGAGGTGGACGCCGACGGGCAGCGCGCTGACGAAGAGCGTGAGCTGCGCGAGAACCTGGTTGGTGAAGCTCGAGCTCATCACGAAGCTCGGGTGGCCGCTGGCGCAGCCGAGGTTCACGAGGCGGCCGCGCGCGAGCAGCGTGAGCCTCTTGCCGTCGGGGAAGATGAACTGATCGACCTGCGGTTTGACGTTCTCTTCGACGACGCCTCGTTGGGCCTCGAGCCACGCGACGTCCACCTCGATGTCGAAGTGGCCCATGTTGCACAGGATGGCGCCGTGCTTCATCGCGAGCATGTGCTCGCCGCGGATGACATCTCGGCAGCCCGTGGCCGTCACGAAGATGTCGCCGACCGGCGCCGCCTCGGCCATCGTGGTGACCTCGTAACCTTCCATCGCCGCCTGCAGCGCGCAGATGGGGTCGATCTCGCTGATGAGCACGCGGGCGCCGACGGCCCGCAGCGCCTGCGCGCAGCCCTTGCCGACCTCGCCGAAGCCGGCGACCACCGCGAGCTTGCCCGCGAACATCACCCCCGTCGCCCGCTTGAGCCCGTCCGTCAGCGACTCGCGGCAGCCGTAGGTGTTGTCGAACTTGCTCTTGGTGACCGAGTCGTTCACGTTGATGACCGGGCACGCGAGCTGGCCGCGCCGGAAGAGGTCGTGCATCCGCAGCACGCCGCTCGTCGTCTCTTCGCTCACGCCACGGATCGGGTCCGGCCCGGTGAAGAGCTCCGGGTGGTGCTGATGCACCCAGGCGGTGAGGTCTGCGCCGTCATCGAGCAGCAGGTTCGGGCCCTTGCCGCCCTCGAAGGCGAACAGCTGCCGCTCGAGGCACCAGTTGTATTCGGCCTCGGTCTCCCCCTTCCAGGCGAACACCGGCACTCCGCCGCGGGCGATCGCGGCCGCCGCGTGGTCTTGCGTGGAGAAGATGTTGCAGCTCGTCCACGTCACCTCCGCGCCCAGCGCGACGAGCGTGCGGATCAACACTGCCGTCTGAATCGTCATGTGCAGCGAGCCGGCGATGCGTGCTCCGCGCAGCGGCTTGCTCGCTCCATACTCGGCGCGCAGCGCCATCAACCCCGGCATCTCGTGCTCGGCGATGGCGATCTCCTTCTCGCCCCAGTCCGCGAGCGAGATGTCGCTCACGCGGTAGTTCGGGGGCGGCTGGTTCGCCAGCAGCTCCGGGAAAGGGCGGTATGGCTCGGTGGTGGGGCTCGAGATGTGCGTCGACTGTGTCATGGGCTTCCTCCTCGCGGATCATTCCGGATGAATTGCGAATGGGGTGCAACGCCGAGGCCCGACGGGGCGCCCAGCGTGGGTGCTCTAGCGCTCTTCAGCGGCTCGACGTGGAGCTCGAGAGTGAGCTCGCGGGGCGTATCCCGCTCAGCGCTAGCCAGCCGATGTGCCCGTCGCTCGTTCCTTCGAGCAACGCCGCCGGCAAGCGGGTGACGCGCGACTCTCTGAGGCCGGCGGCGCGTGCGTTCTGCTCGAGCTCCTCCGCCTCGAAGCCGTTCCAGACGTCTGCCTGGCGCTCGCGGAAGGCTTCATCGGTGTGGCGCTGATAGTCCACGACCACCAGGCGGCCGCCGGGGCGCAGCAGGCGCACGAGCGCCCCGAGCACCACCCAGGGGCGCGCCGCATGGTGCAACACACGCGCCGCGACCACGAGGTCTGCTCCTTCGCCCACGTCTCGCGCCAGCGCCTCGTCGCCCACTTCGGCGCAGAGCAGGGTCACGTTCGAGTAGCCGCGCAGCGCCACCCGCTCCCCCGCTCGCGCGAGCTGCTCGGGGCTGCGATCCACCGCGATCACCCGATCGTAGAGCGGCGCCAGCGCATCGAGCCACGCGCCATCGCCCGTGCCCGCGTCGAGCGCGAGGCCGCGCTGCGGGACGAGATCGCGCAGCGCCGTCAGAAACGCCGGTAGCTCGGCGGTGAAGCGGCGCAGCTCGGGCTGCTGCGCCTCTCGCGCGAAGAACTCTCGCGAGCGCGCGTCCCGCGCGCGCAGAATGTCTGCGATGCGCAGCAGCCGCCCCTCTTCCTCACACAGCCCGCGGCCCACGCCGAGCGCATCCAGCACCACCGCGTCTTCTTCGGCGTGCGGGGCCAGCCGCACGAAGCTGCGCGTGCCGTGGCGACGCTCTGCCAGTAGCCCCGCCTGCCGCAGCGCCGTGGCGTGCCGTGAGACGTTGGGCAGCGACTCGTCGAGCAGCTCAGCCAGCTCACCCATCGCCAGCTCTTCCTCGCGCGCGAGCGCGAGCAGGCGCAGCCGGAAGGGCTCACCGAGCAACCGATACAGCTGCCACCGCCCATCCTGCGTCGCCGTCGTCACAACCCTATACTTTCATAGTTTCGAAAGTACGCAAATTAAATTCCGGAGCAGCCGTTTGCGGGGCGGTCGCTTCGCGCGGGGCGAGCTCAAATAACCGATTTTGTTTATCTCTCTAGCTGGTAGCGCGACGCGCAGCGCACCCCGGGTCGACCGTCGGGTGCCAGGCGCCGAGCGCAGCGCGGCTTCAGCGGGGGATCCCGGGCGGTGGGGGCGTCACGCCGATGAGGTCCAGGTACCAGAAGATCAGCCCGACGACGGGACCGAGCGGAAACCCAGCCACGGCAAAACCGATCCCGACCAGCTCCCACCCATCGTACTGGTGCGTGAAGACCCAGAACATGACGAGCGTGAACGGGTAGAAGAATGTGACGAGCAACCAGCCCGTGAGGTCGTCGACCTCGACACCTCGGAGCGCGAGCGCGACCCCGACGATGATGGCAAAATAGGCGAGCCCCACCACGACGAGAGCCACCTCTCGAGCGAAGACATTTCGCGTGAGGCGGCGGCGCAGCGCGAGCACTTGCCGCATGAAGTGCTGCTGGCCAGCCTCGACCAGGCGAGCCGGGGCGAGCATGGGATTCTTGCAGTGTTTGCAGCGGATGGTGAGCCCCTTCACCGCGCTGGCGTCGACGGTGCCGCCACATCCCGAGCAGCTCAGTTGCATGACGATGCCCGTGGGCCGCGCCTCCACCTCCAGCCGAGCGAAGGAGAGCTTCGCCAGCTCCCTCAACTCGGCGCTCACGCGAAAATGATGAGCGATCAACCCGAACAGGGCCGGGCCGAGGAAGGCACCGGCCATCAACGTCAGGTGCTCGAGCGTCGGTGACCGATTCGTCGATGCAACAGGTCGCCCCAGAATGCCAGCGATAGCAAGATGCCGATCAGCTGGGCGGCGAGGATGCCGTTGACGTATCCTGCGCCCTCCGAGCTGAGCTCGCGATCGAGCTTTTCGGCTCTCTTGCGCGCTCTCTCGAGATGGCGCTGTAGCTCGTCTACACGGCCCGCCACGTGCGAGGGCAGCTCGACCGGAAGCCCGCAGTACAAGCACGTCGGGTCTGCCCCGAGAACGGGCGTGTGCGCGCCGCAGGCGCGGCAACGCACGCCGTCGATGCTGGATGTCGTGTTCGGAGATGTCTCGTTCGGACTGTGGGCACGTGCCGAGACGTCATGGGTCAGCGGGCGTCGATCGAACATGAGAGCCTCCGTCGAGCCACGTCGCTGCTCGAGCATCGCGGTGTGACTCGGATTGATGCACAGCGGATACGACATAACCGACATCGGCTCCTCAAATCAAAACGCGCGACCGCGCGACGACGTCATGAATTCCACTCTCGGCGCGCTACACACTGTCGTCAGGGGAGTGAACGACAGCCGCGAGGGCCACGATCTCGCGCGCATGGATTTTTCTGCGAGCGCTGAAGACCGGATGTTGAAGACGCTGATGCTCGAAACGAGGCTGAGTAGAAACGCCAGGGTGGGAGTGTTGCTGGCGTGCGCCGGCTGCATGCCTCTCGATGACCTATCGAGTTATCACTCGGAGAAAACGGACGCTGCGGCCCCACCGCCGTACGCGCCCGACGACGCCGAGCTCCCGGCAGACGCCGGTGCGCCGAGCGCGCCAGCCGTGGTGGACGAGCCCGCGGCATCTCTCGACGCTGGAGCTCCGCCCGTGGTCGACGAGCTGCCGACGCCCGAGGACCTGGGGCCCCCGCCTTCGACGTCAGGCGGCTCCGAGCCAGACGCCGGCGCGGTCGTCGAGCAGGCGCCGGACACGCTCGTCGGACAGAGCCGCCAGACGCTCGAGGTGGCCGGGCTCGAGCGCTCGTTCATCTACTACGCTCCCGCCAACCTCGATCCGAGCCGGGCCGTGCCTGTGATCATCGTCGTGCACGGCTTCGAGCAGACGGCGGACGACATGGTCGAGATCACGGGCTACGACGCCATCGCCGATCGCGAGGGCTTCGTGGTGCTGTATCCCGAGGGTCAAGGGGCGCCCGCCTGGAACATCGGCAGCGAGGTGTGCCAGAGCACTTCGGGCGCGGTGGCGAGCGCGAGCGGAGATGACTCGGCTCTCATCGACGCGATGCTCGAGTTTGTCGCAGCCGAGCGCAGCCTCGACCGCGAGCACGTGTTCATGAGCGGGCTCGGCAGCGGCGCCTACCTCGCTCACGAACTCGCCTGTCGTCGCTCCGACATCCGCGCCATCGCGGCGCACTCGGGAGGTTCACATGCCCTTCAGGGTTGCAACGCCGCGCCGAAGCCCGTGCTCGTGTTGCACGGAACCGAAGACGCTGTCATCCCGCCGCCGTGCGGGGTCGAAGCGCGCGATCGCTGGGCACAGCACAACGGCTGCGCGATCGAGGTCGACACGTTCGAGGTGCACGGCGGGCTCTGCGACGTCGCGCGCGGGTGCCCGGTGGATGGGGCCGTGGCGCTCTGTGCGTTCGTGGGCATGGGCAGCGGCTGGGCGGGTGGCGCTGCGCAGTCCGACAGCTATCTCGATTTCGCCTCCGCCTCCGAGCTGAGCTGGCAGTTCTTCGAGATGTCGGCGTGGTGAAGCTCCCCCCGCCCCTCCCTCGACGCCCGCAGCGCGCCTTGCGTCCGGCGCGGGCGCCACAACCCGCGCTGCGCGCGAGGACGGCGATTGGGTAGGGGCAAGCGCCAGGCTCGCTGCGAGCCTGGCGCGGGGGTGGGCAGCTCCCTCTGATTCAGCAGCGAATCAGGAGAAGCTGTCGATCGCTGCGTTCAACGTCGCGCTCGAGCGCATCACCGCGAACGTCTTCTTGTCGTCGAAGTGGTAGTAGCCGCCGAGGTCGACGCTCTTGCCTTGGGCGTCGAGCAGCTCTTTCTCGATCTTGGCTTCGTTCTCGTCGAGCGTCTTGGCGAGCTTGCCGAACTTCGCCGCGAGCTCCTTGTCTTCCGTCTGCGCGGCGAGGGCACGGGCCCAGTAGAGGGCCAGGAAGAAGTGGCTGCCGCGGTTGTCGATCTCGCCGACCTTGCGCGCCGGCGACTTGTTGTTCTCGAGGAACTGGCCGATCGCCGTGTCGAGCGCCTTGGCGAGGACCTTGGCCTTGCCGTTGTGGGTCTTGTTCGCCAGATCTTCGATCGAGACGCCGAGCGCCAGGAACTCACCGAGCGAGTCCCAGCGCAGGTAGTTCTCTTTCTGGAGCTGCTGGACGTGCTTCGGGGCCGAGCCGCCCGCGCCCGTCTCGTACAGGCCGCCGCCCGCGAGCAGGGGGACGATGCTGAGCATCTTGGCGCTGGTGCCGAGCTCGAGGATGGGGAAGAGGTCTGTCAGGTAGTCGCGCAGCACGTTGCCGGTGACGCTGATGGTGTCTTTCCCTTCCTTCATGCGCTGGAGGGTATATTTCATCGCCTCGACGGGGGAGCGGATGATGACCTCGAGGCCCTTGGTGTCGTGCTCGGGGATGTAGTTGTTGACCTTCTTGATCAGGTTGGCGTCATGGGCGCGCTTCTCATCGAGCCAGAAGACCGCGGGGGCACCGGTGGCGCGCGCGCGGCTGACCGCGAGCTTGACCCAGTCTTTGATGGCGATGTCCTTGGTCTGGCAGGCGCGCCAGATGTCGCCGGCCTCGACCTTCGTCTCGATCAGCGCCTTGCCGTTGGCGTCGACGATGCGGACGCTGCCGCTGGACGGGATCTTGAAGGTCTTGTCGTGGGAGCCGTATTCCTCCGCGGCCTGCGCCATGAGGCCGACGTTGGGCGTGCTGCCCATGGTCTTCGGGTCGAAGGCGCCGTTCTCGCGGCAGAAGTCGATGACGGCCTGGTAGATGCCGGCGTAGCTGCGATCGGGGATGGTGTACTTGGTGTCGTAGGCCTTGCCGTCGGGGCCCCACATCTTGCCGCTGGTGCGGATGGCTGCGGGCATGGAGGCGTCGATGATGACGTCGCTCGGGACGTGCAGGTTGGTGATGCCGCGATCGGAGTCGACCATCGCGAGCTGGGGGCGCTTCTCGTATTGCGCCTTGATGTCGGCCTCGATGGCCGCCTTTTCGGCGGCAGGTAGGCTCGCGATCCTGGTGTAGAGGTCGCCGATGCCGTTGCTCGGGTCGAAACCGAGCTTCTGGAGCGTGGCGCCGTGCTTCTCGAAGACGTCGGAGTAGAAGGCGCTGACCGCGTGCCCGAAGAGGATCGGGTCGCTCACCTTCATCATGGTCGCCTTGAGGTGCACGCTGAAGAGCACGCCCTGCTTCTTGGCGTCTTCGATCTGCTCCACGAAGAAGGCGCGGAGGGCCTTGGCGCTCATGACGGTGGCGTCGACCACCTCACCCGCCTGCACCTTGACGCTCGGCTTGAGCACGGTGACCTGCCCGCCGTCGGCGACGAGCTCGATCTTCAGCTCGCCCGCCCTGTCGATCACGACGGACTTCTCGCTGCCGAAGAAGTCGCTCTGCTTCATGTGGGCGACGTGGCTCTTCGAGTCTTTCGACCAGGCGCCCATGGAGTGGGGGTGCTTGCGGGCGTATTCCTTCACCGACGGCGAGGCGCGGCGGTCGGAGTTGCCTTCGCGCAGGACGGGGTTCACCGCGCTGCCGAGCACCTTGCCGTACTTGGCGCGGACGCTCTTGTCTTCGTCCGTCTTGGGCTCATCGGGATAATCCGGGACTTTGTAGCCCTGGCTTTGCAGCTCCTTGATGGCAGCCTTGAGCTGCGGCACGGAGGCGCTGATGTTGGGCAGCTTGATGATGTTGGCGTCGGGCGTCTTGGCGAGCTCACCGAGCTCTGCCAGGTGGTCGCCGAGCTTCTGCGCGCTCGTGAGGTTCTCGGGGAAGTTGGCGAGGATGCGGCCGGCGAGCGAGATGTCGCGCGTCTCCACGCTGACGCCCGCGGCCTTGGTGAAGGCCTCGACGATCGGCAGGAGCGAGTAGGTAGCCAAGGCAGGCGCCTCGTCGGTTTTCGTGTAGATGATGGTAGAATTTCGCGTTGCCACTGTTTTCCTCGCTCAGTTAAGGAGCTTCGAATCCTCGATTGGGTTCTGCGGGCGCCAGGGTCCGTCGACCCGCGAGAATGCCTAGCGCGCGAATTATCGCAACCCCGGCGAAGGCCCGAGCGCGACTGAGCCGAGACGCGGCCGACGGGTCGGAGATCGAGCCACCCCGCCCGACTCAGCCTCGACGTTCTCAACCCCGACGCGAACGACGGCGCGCCCAGCCGGCGAAACCGAGCAGCGACAAAACGCCGAGGCTCGCGGCGCCGGTGCCGCTGGTGCCGAGCGAGCGCACGCCGGGCGACAGCGAGCAGGCTGCCTCGGGCGGCGGATCGGGCAAGTCAGCCACGATGCGGATGTCGGCACACTGGTAGTAGGTGGAGCGCCCGATCGGGTTGTCGACGGGCGCCTCGGTCTCCCCGTCCATGACCTGGATGAGTTGCAGCGTGCAATTCTCGCACAGGACATTGGGCAGCGTGACGTCGAGCTCCCAGATCGAGCCGTCGCCGGCGTTGCCCTCGCGCCCGCGCGGGTCGGGGACGTCGATGAGGGGGTAGTCGTTGAAGTCGAACAGGTCGGCGCCGTCTTCGTCGAAGGCGACGCGGTAGCGGCCCGCGTGCGCGAAGTACTCGTCCCAGCGCACCGTGATCGTGGAACCTGCCTCGAACGCGGTGACGCGGTCGAGCGAGCGATCGGGATCGGAGTAGTCTTCCTCGAACTGGCAGATGCGGTTGCTGCGACCGACGCCGCACGGGCAAGACTTGTTCTCGTTGGCGACCTGGTCGGGATACCGCGGGATGGGCTCGAGCAGATGGATGTGGGCGGCAGCGGGGCGGGCGCTGGACGCGAGCCAGAGGAGGCTCAGCGCAACGAGCGCCGCGGCTCTCGGCAATGCCCTGTGCATGCGCTCACGTGGAAATCTGCGATACGCAGCCAAGTGCGCCCGTCTCCTCTGGTTGTTGTCGCCGCCGCGCCGTGCCGGGCGCTGGCTCGGATCGTTTCTGGCAGCCCGACTACTGCGCGTCAAGCGAGCTGGCGCCGATGGCCGACCGGAGTCGGCCTTTCGAGGCCCTTGGCTCGAGGAGACTGGAAAGTTGTGCAAACATGCCCGCGCTGCCGGGCCGCGCGGGCGTCGGGGTGCGACGCGATGTCGCATGGCGCGAAACCCGCGGATTGCGGACACTCATGGACATGCGGACGTTGCGGCTCGGGCTCGTGGTTTGGCTGTGCTGGGGTTGCGGGGGTGCGGAGGCCGGTGACGGCGACGATCTGTACGACGTTCCGGTCGCGGCCCCGACGACGCCGGATCGGCTGGAGGCCGCGGGCTCGCCCGACGATTCGCCCGAAGGCGACTCCGACGACCCTGCGGCGCCCAGCCCGTCGCTCGATGGCGAGCAGACGAACGGTGTCGAGGGTGACGAGCCACGAGCCGGCACGGCGGGCCTGTCGCTGCATGGGTTGACCCGCGCGGGCGAGCTATCCGAACCCGAGCTGTACGACGCTCTGGCACAGGCCGCTGCCGTGTGCTTCGGCGAAACGCACGACGACGCGGCCCATCACCAGGCGCAGGCGCGCGCCGCACGCGCCCTCGCGATGCGTGCCCGCGGGGCCGGCGTGCCGTTCGCGCTCGGCTTCGAGATGTTTCAGACCCCCTTTCAGTCGGCGCTGACGGGCTTCGCGCTCGGCTCGATCGACGAACGCGAGCTGATCATCGACAGCGAATACGCGACGCGCTGGGGCTACGACTTCGGGTTCTATCGGCCGCTGCTCGAGCTCGCGCAGGAGTATGGGCTGCCCGCGCTGGCCCTGAACGCGCCCGCCGAGCTGACGAGCAAGATCGCCGACGGCGGGCTCGAGGGGCTGAGCGCCGAGGAGCGCGCGGCGCTGCCGGAGCTCGACTTGAACGATCCCGATCACCGCGCTTACGTCTCGGAGCTGCTCGGCACGTTTCACGCCGACGCAGCGGCGCTCGAGGGCCCCTACACGGTGCAGGTGGTGTGGGACGAGACGATGGCAGACACGGCGGCAGACTGGCTATCGACCAGCGCCGAAGGAGCCCGCCTGCTCGTCATCGCGGGCCTCGGGCACTGCCACCAGAGCGCCATCCCCTCGCGCATCACGCGGCGCACGGGCCTCTCGACGCTCGCGGTCGCGCCCGTGCGACAGTCGCTGCTCGGCGTGCCCGGCTTTCCGACGCTCGAGCACTACGACCTGTTGGTCGTGCTCGAAGACTGAGGCCGTCGCGCGAGCGAGCCTCGGCGCGAACCGAGAGCGATGGAGCTGCCCCCAACCCGCCGGTCCTCGCGCAGCGCTGCGGGCGGCGGCTTCCCCCAACGCGCCGCAGACGGCGCGGGGGGAAGGACGTGCGGCCGTCGCTAGCGCGGCGAGGTGCCGCTCGGCGAGGGCGGGGTGGAACGGTTTGGCGAGGTCGTCGAGCCGCTCGGGGCAGGAGCGGTCATGTCGTCGACGGCGCCGTTGTTACTCGGGCGGGCCGTGCCCGTCGGGTTGGTGCCCGTCGGGTTGGTGCCCATGGGGTTAGTGCTCGGGCTCACGCTGGGGTTCATGCTGCCTCGGGGCTGGGTGCCCCGCGGCGAGCTGGTGCCCGACGAAGGGTTCAGGCCCCGAGGTGCGACCCCGAACACGCCGACCGTGGCGTCGGTGATGATGCCGCGCGAGGCGAGGTCTGCCTGGGTCTGGAAGAACTGTCGGAGCGCGGAGCGCGTGCCTTCGCCGAGCACCCCGTCAACCTGACCCTGGTAGAACCCGAGCTCTTGCAGCCGTGTCTGCAAGGTGCGCAGCTGCTCCTGGTTCAGGGTGTCGAGTTGCACCTGCGATTGCATCGAACCGCTACCGGTGACGCCGGGTGTCGCACCTTCGCGCCCCACCGGGCGTTCCAGCTCGGGGCTCGCGGAGCTCTGCCCGCCAGCGACGGGTTGGCGATCGAGCTCGATGCCGAGCGCTCGTCGCGTCGCCTCGTCGAAGCCATTGCCCGAGCCATTGTTGGTGGGCAGGCCCTGCTGCTGCTGGAACTGGCGCAGGGCGGCCATGGTCTGGGGCCCCGCCATTCCGTCGATCTCGCCCTGGTACAGGCCGCGCTCGGCGAGCTCGCGCTGCATCTGCTCGATCTGCATGCGGTTCATGCCGGATGCGCCGTTCGACGCCGCGGCGCCCGTGGACGGCCTCATCTCGGCATCGGCGGGTGTATCTGAACCGGTATGGGGAGCTTGCTGGGCGCTCTGCCCACCTTGTTTCTTCGCGGGGTCGTGGGCGTGGTCGCCACCCGCGTACGCGACGCCCGTCGTCGCAATCGCCACCGAAAACGCGCCCATCGCGAGTTGCTTCATCCGTTTCATGTCTTCCTCCATCGGCCGAAGATCGAACGTTCGAGATGACCGCGAGGCCCACCCCCAGCCCGCGGCGGACCCGAGCATCGTGCAATGCATGTGCCAGCGAAAATCGCTGCGAGCAGCCGGAGATGCGAGCCACGACGCCCCGGGATCAGACGTGCCGCGTGACGACGACTGCCCCGCTGCAAGCTACCGCAGAGGCAACCTGGCCAGAACGAGCTGACACACCACACCGATCGCTCGGTGAAGGCGCGTGGTGACAGGAAAGCCGAGACGGGATCGCGTAGACGGGATCGCGTAGACAAGCGGGGCACACAGCGGTTTTGCTTCCGCAGCGGCCTGACAATTGCCGAGCACCATCCACGGTGTGAAGCCGCGTGCGATCGCCGCGCTGGCTGTTATGCTCTAGTTCCCTGTCGAAGAATCGCTCGTCCGTCGAGTTAACGAAGGATCAACCACTAGCGACAACACCAAGGAACTGAAAGGGAGTGCCATGGCTACGGTATCTCAACTTCTGGCGGTCAAAGGCAACGCGGTACACACCATCGGCGTAGCGTCGACGGTGTTCGAAGCGATCGGCAAGATGGTCAATCACAACGTCGGCGCGCTGCTCGTGCTGGACGGGATGAAGCCCGTCGGCATGCTCACCGAGCGCGACTATCTGCGCAAGATCGCGCTGCAGGGCCGCTCGTCACGCACGACGCTCGTGCGCGAGGTGATGTCGGATCAGCTGGTGAGCGTGCAGATCGACACCGAGATCGAGGAATGCATGGGGATGATGACGAGGAAGCGCATTCGTCACTTGCCGGTGTTCGCGGGGGCGCACCTGGCGGGCGTCGTCTCGATCGGTGATATCGTCAAGCACCTGGCCAGCGATCGGAAGGTGCAGATCGAGCAGCTCACCGCCTACATCCAGGGCGTTAACTAGCGCTAACCCAGCGGAGACTGCCGCGGGGAGGATGACGCGGCGAGACGGCGCTCTGGCATGAGCGACGTGAGCTGACATGGAGCAGTGGGTCGGCGGCGTGCGAGCGCCGCCGGCGGAGGTTCGCTTCAGCCGGACGACGAGCGTGCGCGCTTGGGGGCGCTCGACAGGGCGCGCTCTACCGCCTGTGACAGCTGCGCGGGCGTGAAGGGTTTCTGCAGCAAGCTGAGGACCTCGGGGCCTCCGAGCAAGCCGGGATCATAACCCGACATGAACAACACCGTCAGCTCAGGGTCGATACGGCGCGCGTGCGCGGCGAGCTCGACCCCGCTCATCTCGGGCATGACGACGTCGGTCAGCAGCAGCGCGAAGCGTTCGCGCTTCGACTCGAGCCGCTCGAGCGCGGCGCGCGGGCTCTCGACGTCGGTGACGTGGTAGCCCTGCCGGCGGAGCAGGCGCGCCGTCAGAGTGCGCACGAGCTCTTCGTCGTCGACGACCAAGATCTGCTCGGCGTTGCCGGCCGCCTGCGGCGCGCTCGACGCGGGCAGCGACGACACCGGCGCCGGGATCTCCGTGCACGGTAGGCGGATTCGCATGGTGGTGCCCGCACCGAGCTTGGTCTCCACCTGGATGGTGCCGCCGCTCTGACGCACGATGCCCTGCACCGCGGAGAGGCCCAGGCCCGAGCCGCGCTGCTGATCCTTGGTGGAGAAGAACGGCTCGAAGATGCGCTCGGCCGTCTCCGGTGCCATGCCGACGCCGTCGTCACAGACGCAGAGCTCCACCGAGTCGTCGACGTTGGCCGTGGCGAGCAGCAAGACCCCGCCGCGCGGCATCGCGTCGCGGGCGTTGAGCACGAGGTTCATCGTCACCTGTGCGAGCTGCTCGGGGTCGGCCAGCACCGCTCGCAGGCCCTCGGCGAAGTCCGTCTCGATGCGCACCGACGCGGGCAAGAGGCTGCGGTAGAGCGGCAGCTCATCCATCAGCTCGCGATTGAGATCGAGCACGCGCGGGGTGAGCGACGTGAGCCGCCCGTAGGCGAGCAGCTGGCGCGTGAGCCGCGCGCCGCGATCGACGCTCTCGCCGATGTCGCGCAGCAGCGAGAGCGAGCTGTCGCTCACGGTCTCGACCGCGATCAGCTCGGAGGCGCCGCGGATCGCCGTCAGCAGGTTGTTGAAATCGTGCGCGATGCCGCC
>Ga0247763_1001159_pt1 | contig 15452 bp, 9 predicted proteins | sample UWRJL141409B4_FD_179926 | JGI IMG/M metagenome (GOLD analysis project Ga0247763, IMG submission 179926) | Plant litter microbial communities from Arlington Agricultural Research Station in Wisconsin, United States - UWRJ-L141-409B-4 | ecosystem: Environmental > Terrestrial > Plant litter >...
CCCCGCCCCCCTACTTGAACTGCGAAAAGAATTCCCATGTATAAGTGTCGGAAAAGGTTCGAGTCGCACCCGGGTCTCGAGGGCTAGGAGTGTGGTCACTGTCGCATGAATGTCAGTAAACACGTTTTGGAAAACAAGAGATACAGTGGACAAGACACACCCGTCAAACGCCACAAAAGTGGTCGGATATTCCGCCTTGCACTCATATACTGTCTTGATATGCTTCTCGCCACGGGCCGGCTCCTTGGCCTCCTTCGCCGCACAGCCGTTGTTCTTGATGAATCGGTCGCGCATCTGTCGGCCGCCCGAAATGTTGAGGACTTGGTCGCGGGTGCCGTGCTGCGAATACCAAGCCACGGGCTCGGTGCCACCGGGACAGGTCCCGCTGATTTGCGGACTTCCCGACAGCACCGCAACGGCTCGGAGTTCCTTGCCGAGAGCACAGGCGAGGATAAACGACATGGCACCGCCGTGGCTGAACCCGGTCGAGAAACGAAGGTTCTGGTCGATGCAGAGATCATCCTCAACTTGCTTGATGATATCCTTGACCAGCGTAATATCCACCCCGCCATTGTTCCACCAGCCGATACCCAGGGCACCACTGGTTCCCGTGGGCGCCACGTAAATGGCACCGACCGTGTCGTTGATTAGAGACGGCAGACCGTAGTAGGCATTGGCACCGCTGGAGATCTGCTGGCCACTGCCGCCGACGGCGTGCATGGTGAAAATCAGACGGTACGGGTGCGTGTTGTCGTAGTTGGCGGGGAGCTTCACAAAGTATTGCCGGGCGGCCCCTCCCGAGGTGATGCTCAGTCCCGGCGGGGATGCTGCTGCCGGCGTCACGATCTTGGGGGCTTTGCCGCAGCCCGGAGAAGGCTTCGCGCCGAGAATCGGCTGTGCCGCTCCGAGAAGGAGCAGCGCCGTGCTCAACATGGTGGTAAACATGATGAATTCCTTCGGGTCTGTCTGTCGTGTACAGACTTGTCAACTAGAGTACAGCTGCAAGCAATCAAGTTTCCTTCGACTCTTCTTTCCACATTTATACACATTTCGCGCTAGGCCCTGTCGTGCTTTTCACACCTCATCTCCGGACGGCCGTTTCGGTAGCTAAAGTCGGCTTGTCGTTCTTCGCCTACCCTGTGTGTGATTTCCGGATCCGGGCTCGGCGTCCCTCTCCGGACTTGACCAGATCCCCACGCATGCAAAGATGCACGGCCGTTATACAGTGCGCATGGCCGTTATATTTTGGCATTTTTCTTGGCAAAAATTCCCGCTGCCAATTCCGCTGTCAGACAGGGGGGACAGGGAGCTGTTAAATGAACATGACAAGCGCACCAACCCGCATTCATGGTCGACAGTATTCGCAGCTTTTAGCCGACAACGCTTTTGTTAGGCCAAAATGGTGGTTACAGACAAAAACATCAAAAGGTTTGCCGACTTAGACTCCCGAGTTCCACTATTTCCAGGTCGCTCGCTGTAAATGTCTAGGTGAGACGGTCAGGTTTCTTTTTTTGTAACCCTGGGCACTGAGGATAAAGCCCATCGGTTGGGAGTATTGATCATCAGAGGCTGTTGTGTTTTTTTTTAATTGAACGAAAAACCTGGGCGTATGCACTTGCAGTCAACATGAGGCCGGGTCACCGGCATCATTAGAATTGCCAGCCCCGCGGAACAAAGGCGACTCTTCCATTCTTTTCTATTTTTGAAAAGTTATGATAGAAATTTGAGGCCCCAAGGAGTAAATTTCCAGGCCTTGAATGTTGGAATTAAGGCCCAAATATTCCGGCTTGACCCCTCGCGAAATAAACTTCCCAGCTGTTCTTGTATTGTATAAACCCCCACTGGATACCGAAGTACCTTACCTAGGTACTCACCAAGTCAGGGGCTGGATTGCAGAGTTGAGTTGATGTGGAGTAGTTGGTGGTACCGTCTCGGAACATGCCTAATTGGGTCTTTGCTTGTGACGTATCGCAATCGTTGCCGATGACGTGATAACCACTACCAAGATTTCATCGTATTCTGCGTTCAAACACTGCCATGAACTGAGTGACCTGGGCATGATCTGACTGCCAAAGAGATGGCTGCATTCAGTCACGTGTTGACGACTAAGCACTTGGAGAGCATGGTTAGATGTCGAGTTGAAGGACACTACATAAGTACCTACGACTAACCCCGGCAGCCTATGAAAAGAAAAATAGAGTATAATGAGAGCATCAACCCCTCGGTTGTAGCACTCCGAAACCCCGGTAGTTGCTGCATCAAAGTGTGTGCTCTCGTATATCCAAAACAGGCAGAAACTGCACTTAGCCAATAGAATACAATGCTTGAGCTGACATTAGAAGTTGACCCCTTCAAGCAATGCAGCTCAAAGTTAACTTGATCTCTCCAAGCGGCGACAGAGCTACACGTTATCCATCGGCAGCATAACAACAGGGGCGGTGTTGAAACAACCTGGTTGCCCATGGTCTATGATTTAAGCCACTGTTGCACTTTTTCGTCAAAAGAGGTCCATTACGTACGTGGTGAGAGCCCAGCTAAAGAATGATCAGAGTGACCCCGCCGGCGGATCCGAGAGGTCAGCGCCTGGAGTGGCCTACGCCACTTCTTTTATGTAGCTGAATCATTGATAACGACATCTGTTCTGAGAGGGAGATCCGGGGACTTATTTTTGTGACTGCGCAAATCTTAAAATTAAATGAGGGGATTAGGGCTCGACCCCGTATCAAATGTCCACTTGGCTCTTTTTACTAGACAGATTACTGAGGAAGCTGCCACTTTTCTTTTCATCCATGCATATATGATTTGCGTCGTGCAATTTGCCATGCCTCGACTGTAGATTTCGGACGAGGAAAAAAAAAGGGTATCCAGGAGGAAGGGCCTTTTCTTTTTACCGCCAGAATCATCAAGACCCAGCGAACAACCCAGGAGCAGCAGTCACCCGCCGCCGCGGTTGGTTTACCTCTTTTCGGCAAAGATTGTGCTACGACGTCGAGGATAAGAAGAAGGACTTTGCCAGTCAGGGTGATGACTGGATGACGGCTGGTTATCCAAGTCTTGGACGCCAGCGCTGTGGCCAGATGATTTTGCCCTAATGAAACCCCGCCATGTTGTTGATCTTGCATCTGGCCACATACGAGTCCTTTGGATATGGCGGACCTTTTTGAGGGCTTTTCCTGAGGCCATTGGTTGGATATATTGCCCTGGCTCTGGTCTCGCTCCGCCGCACGCCCCCTCATTCGACCCCTGGGCACCACGTCGGGTCCGCAACATGAATGGTCCGAATTGCCCTATCTCTTTGACAAGAACCTTTGCAGGCACATATCATGTCACGGTGAGTGCAACCCCAACCTCTGAAAGATTGTTCGTGTGGCACTTTACGGCCTGGTCTGACTGCGGCCTATGGGCCCACCTACCCCGTCATTTTCATGTGTGAAGGGTTGATGATGATGGAAACTGGAAGTCTTGGTGAAGAGTTTCAAGGCCTTAATGAGTTGATTTCAGGTCTTGAACGTTGGACTTGAGGCCTAAATGTTCTACCTTGACCCCTTGCCAAACAGCTCCCCAGCTTTTCGTGTCTTGTATAAACCCCTCCCCAATCAATGCTGACCAAGTCGCACGCTGAAAATCCTTGGAGGTTGACCTGGACAGCGGAGAGCCATGGCTGCTGCGTTGCTTCCTGCTGACGGATATATGCCCGGTCTCGGGGGTACCTGCTCGCGATGGAGCGTCTGCTCTAAATGCAAGCGCCTACTGCCAATGTGAATCAGGCATGAGTTTTCCGTCCCAGATGGGAGTTGCCGATGGAATGGAAGGACTCGAACGGGACTTCCGTCAATGGAGGGTTGAGCCTGGCCATACTGGGTCACTCCTAACTGCGGGTAGCTTGCTCCTGTCTCCGGGCAGGTCACTCCTGTCCGGATAGTGGTCATGCATGGTCGCTCGAGGGTTGGGTGCGGGTCGAGGGGAGGCACGGCTGTCCAATGTGGGACTGCGCCAAATGGTATATTTATCGGTCACCCCCATCTCCATCAGTCGACATCAATCTCCTCCCGACCAACGCGGACACATCCACCAACATCTTGATTCACTCACCTTTCCTCTCAGACCAACAAAAAGTACATCCACCCAGGCCAAATTCTCTCATTGCGTTTGCCTAGGCCAGAACAACGCGAAGCTCACCCACCTACCTTACAAACTGGAACTCCTCCAGTCGATGGTCACTCCTATTATCCGATGCCGACGCACCTGTTTTCTCCTGGGCCAACACGAGCGGCTCATCCGAGCATGTCATTTTCCCGAGGGATACCAACCCACGGCACGGGCGTCATCAATCCACGTCCAAGCCTCCGCACACGTTGTGGTTGCGCGACCATACCAAGACGCCCTCCCTATGGCCGTCGCCTGCCAACCTTATCTTGGATCCTTCTGGTCAATGATCATGCTGCCGACGATGAGTCACTCCAGACGGGTCAGGGGGAGGTCGCATTTCTCCGGTTCTATCCAGTCTACAAGGAGCATTTGTGGATTCTACCAACCCCAAGACTTCACCTCCATAGTTGTCGCCGTGCCGACGAGCCAGCTCATCCATCCAGGTCAACACCGCGACCTAATAGTTGTCGCCAACCCGACCACGAAGCCATTCGTCTAGACCAAGAATAAGTTCAAGACCAGTAAATCCTATGGCTCGGGATTATACAAACGCAACACCTCCTTGGAGACAACTCTTGTCGGAATCAATGAACGGCTCGGAAGCATACATGTAGTGAGTAGGTATTTTTCATGAAACTTGATGTGTTACCACCGTAGCTAATTTGTCTACAGGTCCATCTTCCTTCCCCATACATGAAGTATGCAATCACCTGACATCAAATTGAAAAAGCAGCAGAAGTAGGGCTCATCAGAACAATATTTTGTTGCTCATACTGACCACGTTACAGTGATGCTGCACGCGTACTGCGTTGCCGGAAATGCCATGTACAGGTATATGAGACAAGCGTTCGTCTTGTGCAGGGCCATCTTCTACAATCCAATGCTCCACCACCGCCACCACCAGACCATCGCCATCGTTATTGCTGTCAATGATGGTAACGGCCAGGGGACCGGACTGTGGCGACACCCAACAGAGGTGGTGAAATGGCTGGCAGTAGGTCCAGCATGTCCATTACATCAGGTAGAGCCATGGCATTGCCGATGGTGAGATAGACGGGGTGGTGGAAGCAAAAAGTTAAAGCGCGTTGGCAGTTGGTACTAGTAACTGCGACTGTTGATTTGGATCGTTCTAGCGGAGCGACCGCCCATGGTCGATATTCTTTGACAAGGTTAGTGTGTACAAATGAAGGGGTATAAGTTGGTGTTCAATGATAGAGAACATGGAGCGAGTTGGAGACACGGCAGGTAGTCTAGATGCCTCACAGCCGTGGGTCTGGTGTTGATGGGGCTTCGCTGTGCAACTACATGTGTTCTTTCCTTATCTTCATCTTGGAATTTTATAAATTGAACCACTTCTTCAGGCGCGTTCCATTCTGGTGCCCTTGCCGTGACACTTTGCCCTAGATCAAAGCCCAAGGTAGCCGCGAACTTGAATAATTCATGCTTGTATTTGGTCCGTTGACAGGGAGCCCGCCATCATCCTAGCAAAGAATTACATTCCACCCGTGGTCCTAGTACCGCACCTCCCAGATTAGGTACCTACCTACCTTAGGTGTATAAAATAGATAAGGTAGGGAGAGAGAGAGAGAGATAGATAACTACCACAGCCGGCGCCATCGTATCTTTGCGTCCCGATCAGGATGCATAGTCGCCCCGCCATAATGCTCATCATTGCGTGCCTCGCGATCCGATTTCGATTTATTATCATCCAAATGCGTCCACTCTACAAATTCAATCTCGAAGCGTGCGAGAATCGCGGCGATGGTGACGAGGATTTCTTGTTTTGCGAAATAGCGGCCAGGACAGGCGCCTGTTCCTCCGCCTTTGTGTACCATTTCCAAAGGTTAGCATTGAACCAGCCTGGCTGCAGTTGACAAAATCCATGTATATAGGTATATAGAGAAGGACTGGAGACTGGAGACTGAGAATGGGGGATGGAAACCTACCAAAAGGAAAATACGTCCCTCCCCTCCCCTTCAACGAAAATTCCGTCCTCTCACAAGTCTGTCCATCTTCATCTCTCGTCTCTGTCGTCGTCGTCGTCGTCGTAACTAAATGTCTTGCAGGCCAAAACTCGGTTGCCGGATGGCCTGGTATCCCCCAAGTTTCTTCCTCGACATGCGATATCCCCGTGAAGGCTTGGATATAACTCCCCCTGGGAAGCGTGTAGCCTTCAAAGACGACGGGTTGGTGGATTTCCCGCGATAGCGTCACAGCGACATGGAGCCGGAGGGTTTCGGCGAAAATGGCTTGCAAAAGAGGCATGGACAGAAGCTTGGCAAGGTTGATGGTGCGGACGCCAGTGGTCGGGTGGATTTCAATCGTCAATGTGGCTTCTTCGCGAGCCGCGGCGAGGAGAGACGGGGATTGGAGGAGGTGCATCAACGCCCAGGTGGCGAGGGGGACGCCGTTTGCGTTTAGTCTGGAAAAGAAGAATTAATTCAGCTTTTAGCCACTTGCTTAGGTGGACACTATTAGAGTTGCCGTTGGGGTAACCAAAGCAGGAAAAGAGACAGATAGGAAATAAAGGGATAAAAGAAAAAGGGTAGACAAGAAAAAAGGGAAAGGGGCCCACCCAAATATGACACTCGAAAAAAACCCCGTCGCAGACTGCATATCGAATCCCCCCTCCCTCAACCACCGCGCCAGCTCCCTCGCAAAGCGCGATCCAAAGTGCGGATCCCAATCACTGTTCACCGCCACCTGGTCGTTCCAATCGAATTTCTCCCACGCCGACTCCAGATACCGCCGGACTGCCGCATAAGACTTATCCTGCGCCCTGTAGGCTTTACGAGCTAACCACCGCGGAGGCGAATAGATCAGCATGATCCCATATTGGTCAAAATCCCAATACAGGTCGCAGAAATCCGGGTTGATTTCCATCATGCGACTCCCGTTTAGCGTGATGATGGCACATTCTGTTAGATGGCGTTTGATGAATTCCCGAATGTGTACCGTGCCGTATTCACCCAGGGGCTGGGTGGTGGTGAGTCTCTCATCAAAAAGGGAATAGTATCTTTCAGAAAGGGCGTTGGCGTCGCGTGTGCGGGTGAGGTAATCATGGTAGAGATCGTGGGTTTCCGCCCAGTAGCGTTTCGAAGTAGACAGTTCGGTTCCCGGGTTGGGAGTTTTGAGTCGACCGGATTTATCATTGACATATTTGGATAGGTCCGAGGGGGTAAGTGTAAAGAGGCCTTTCATGACTTGCAGCACGAATCCTTCAGACCCCAAGTCCGGGCTGTGAGCGAGCAGACGCTGGATGTTCCTGCGGCCTTTGACGACGTAGACGGTTTTGGTGCCGAGGTGGAATTTCACAATGTTGCCGTGGCCAAAGCAGCGACTGAGAACCGTGGCCACATGCAGCGCTTGTTAGCTTCAAACTCGGTGCTCGATACTGATGATCAAAATCACAACTCGACTCACCGTGCTCGACGAATCAACCCCTCAATATGCGTCAAGTACTGCCAAGTGTTGGAAACATACGGGATTAAGTCGGGGATCGAGGGAGGCACATTGGTTTCTTTGCGAGTTAAGAATCTTGTGACGAAAAGCAGGACGAGGGCAAGAACGGTCCGCTCCGCTATCGACGAAGCTATGATTGACTCCCACATTTTCATTTGGGTTTGGGTTTGGATGCGTGTCGGGTTGTTCTACGGAAGGAGATGTACTCGTGAAATCAAGTGCCCATGAGAGCGGGAGGTGCCCCATTATTAGCAGGTTTGCAGCCGACATGATGACAACCTTTACACCCCTGCGAGAAAATGCCTCCTACCTACCTACCTCTGGACTAGCCAAGTCCTATATCTTGCACTGCAGGCATCCTACCTACCTACGTACCTACGTACCTACCTACCTACCTTCCTACCTACCTAACTACCTACCTTCCTGGGCACCTAGACTGCAAGTCCGACAAACTAAGCGCGCAGTTCTTTTCTTGTTCAGCAGACGGCTGGGGTACCCTGAGGCGCACAACCCGATCTCGCTATAGCATAAATGTAATGTTATGTAATGTGAGTAAGCACCCTGCACCTGCACTGCACCCCGGATTCCGCCATCGGTGCCACATCTGTCCACAACGGAAACCTCCCGCGTTGGGTCTCGGTAAGGCTGCCCGTTGGGGAGATGTGGTAGCTTAGCTTGCAGAATGGAGACATCTGAAGCAAGAAATCGGACATTTTTTTTTCGCATCTTTCAGCATGCATCTTCCAAGGTCTAGTCGACACGGCTGGGTGAGGAACGGGGTTAAGCCGGATATGAGTGGAAGCGGACAAATTTCCTCCTGTTCCCAGAGGAGAGTTACTGATCGGCGCAACTTGACTCCCGTGGTATCATCCAGGACGCCCTTGACCCCGAATAATCTTTCGTGAAGCCAGATCTGATCGTTAGAACTAGGTGTATTTGGTATCATCATCTTGTGCTTTATTAAACTATTGACATTCACATATCACTTGTAAACTTGAACCCCAGCCCCCCTGTCCTGCCCCTGCCCTCTCAAAAAATTATGCGGCCTCGGCAAACCCAACCTTACCGCCGCGTCCACGACACTAACCAGAATCCGATGTGCACTCGCATACCTTCTGCTCCCCCCTCCTCCCTCGACTCGTCCTTTCAACAACGCCTTTTGCACAAGCGGATAACAAAGCGCACTCTTCCCCTTCGTATCAAAAGCCATGAGATCTGCTCCCAACCTAATTAACATGGCCACCGTATCGGCTAGGCCAAGACGGATGGCCATGTGCAGCGGGGTCTCCCCATTCCCCGTAACGAGGCGGAAATCAGCCCCATAGGCATGCAAGAGTTGGAGCAGGGAAACTCCGTCTTTTTCAGAAAGATAGCCGTGGCCAATGTGTGCTACTACGGCAGCGGCGCAGTGCATGGCGAGGGTGCCGTAGGTGGAGTATTCGTTGGGGTCGGCCCGGTCTTTGACCAGAAGACTCTCAAAAACGCTGACGAGATTGTTGTTGGTATTGTGGGTGCCTGACGCAAGATGAATATCCCACGGCGTAATGGACAGATAATGCAAATGCTGATGTAAAGAATTGTCACTAGGAAGAGAAGGCAATAACGTCGTCGGGATCGAGGTAGAGGCAGCTTGAACTTTATCGCCAAAGAGGCGCGATACAGAAAGCGCGTGGCTCTGAATCTGGTTCAAGTTCCCACCCATACCACCACCGCCACCCATTCTTCGAGCGTGAAAAGACAAGAGATGTTCCATGTACCGTGCTACCGTTTGCGGTTGTCGCGAGGGTGACTGGGATAGTAACATCGGAAGAAGGATAGAAGAGGGCGTGTAGAGGAGAAGGTATTGAAGTCCGTTCGTCAGACCGCGAAGTCGCGTGCCGTCTAGCCTTGAGGACGATGTGGTCGGAAGCAAACAAGAGAGTAGATTTTCCCCGGCAAGGTTGCGGGCATGAACATCGAACCCCTTTTGACAAGAGTCAATGAGGATATCCAGGAGAAACTTGTGCTGTGTCTCGATGAAGAGAGGCCCGAGAATGTGCAGAAAGGTGTTGCCGGCTACGTTCTTCACATTCAGGGCTTTGGGGTCGGCCTTGTCATGCAACAACCAGAACACGTCAACGGGCGCCCACCGGGCTGCGATATGCCGTATGGTCTCGCCAAACATGTCGCGTCCGCCTTCAAGTGACAAGTCCTCGTTGGTGAGCGGGTTGGGATACTGCCCTCTGATGGTAGCCTCCACTTTCTGGTGAAGACAATCACGTCGATGACGGCAGCATATGTTGAAGAGAATGCATGGCGTAGTCGGCGGTGGCGTTTGTGATCCCGCCGATAATGAATGACGCTTGCAAATGTTGACGAGAACACAGGCATGTGCCGTGGTTGGAGGAACCCATGGCCCAGCGTCCGACATGGATGACGACGATGGTGGAAGGTCAGCCCAGGAAGTTCCATCAACGCGAGCCGAAAAATCTGTCCAGGGAGCGATTTCTGGCCAATCGACTTCTTGTTGCGACAGCGACTCATCCAGTGGCGTCAAGCTGTGGTCCATGTCGTGGTTGAGGTTCATGTTCATGTTGTGGGAAATCTGGTGGTGACTGCGCGTCGAGGATGATCTAGAAATGGTCGAGCACTGACTGGAGCGCCAACTCAATAAACTGCGAATTTCCGAACATTCTTGTTCAGAAAGGTGTGGTAGAGCACGCTGCACCCATGACAAGCGCACATGATTTCCGTCGGCCGAGGTGGTCGTCTCCTGTTCCATACACTGTTGCTGCTGCTGCTGCTCCTGCTGCTGTTGATGTCGTCTTGACGCTTTCTCTTTGCGATATCGCTTTTCGGACCGCCAGCAATTGGCGCGCTCTCGAGCATCGTCATCGGTTCCAGGTCTGAGTTTTAGCGGGTCCAATCTGGTGTCTTTTTCGGCGAGGAGGGCTTTGAGCTGGGCGGCCGTTGATCGTTTTCCCGACGCGACGTGACTGCCGATGCGGTGTTGGCCGACAATAGTGGAAAGCTTGCTGATATCCTCAATGGGCAGCGTCGTGTACAGATACATGCGGATCAGCGCATGACACATTGATGGCCGCTGCCAGATCTCGCCCGCCGTGCATGGCCGTCCCATTTTGACGCGAAAGTGAGTAAAAATATCATCACGTGTGTTTGCGTCTGGTTGGGTCACGCATCAGTGTTTTTGCACATTCTAGAAGAAAAAGAAGAAAGAGACTGGACGAGCGGTTCGAAGGAAGGGCACAATGGCGCAGATTTGCAGATTGGATTGTCGGCCCTTGGCTGACGCGACTGGCCGAGTTCGATTTCCATGCCGTAACCATGCTTGAAATGTGACACCCACCTTTCCGCTTTCGCAAGTTTTCTTGCATGAACAAGTCGGGCAGGGCCGCAGGGGGGGGGGGTTTTTGCAAACCCACCCAGGCACCCATGGCGCACAGGCATCGTAATTTGGGCCGACTTTTGCAAAGGACCCGATGCATCCTACCCCCAGCTTTTCAGAAGAACAAAACCAGCTGAAACTGGCAGTTGCAAGCAAGGGTTTTGCAGGTTTCGCGTCCTTCTAGAACAAGGGCCATGCCGTTTTAAGCAACTGCCACAGCAGGCTGGGATACCCTAGACCGAAACGAGTCAAGCCCGTGTGTGAGCACGACGTCAAGTAGTGCGTCCTACTTCGCACTCCAATTTGAAGTCGGACAGGTGTGTGCGGTGGTGGTGTGTGTGTGTGTGTGCAACAAAAGACCAACCGTCAGAGCGCGAGCGCGGGCGCGTCTCAACAAAATCAATTCGCCCGGGGCGTTGACAAATTTCCCATGCTCCGATCGATTCATGGCCAAAAGCCGAAGGATTGCGCCACCCAGCTGTCGTCCCATCCAGCAGCCCCAGGTTACAGCGGCCGCCGAATTCGCGGGGGAGATCAAATGGAGGCGCTGTCCTGCGCTGAGTGCCGGGCAGGGGTTTTTGCACACGATGGGCCGGCACTCTATTCGAGATTCAAAGTGTTCAATTGTTGATCATAAGACATGGCGACGGAAAAAGTGGAAGGGAAGCAGACTGGAGGGATGACGATGGTGCGGAAAAGTGTAGTATAAAAACTAGCAGGCCAGTCACCATGAGCAATGGTTTAATTCTCTGCGCATCTGCCAGATCAGATTTTCAGTTTTTTCTTTTTGTCGGTCAAATCTCAGTTTCTCAAATCTTACTCTCACGATGGATCCCGTTCGGAAAGAGACTAGATGCAATCCTCCACTCGTCGGGGACTCAGCGGACACAAAATCAGCCGGAAACATGACAACCAACAACAATAATGGAACACCGGCAGACGACAGACCGGACCCTTCCCCAAGTGCCAACCAGAATCAGAATCAGAACCCAAGCTCACCCACGACAAAAAGTCAACTTCCATCCCCTTCACCCTGGGCTTACGAGTTCTCCTGGGGTGATGGCGTAATATTGTTTGACGGACAAGTGCTGGGCTCTCCTCGGCGACATGGATGCAGCGAACCGATTAGCAGCGGGGCTGACGGGGTGAGAACCACATGTACCACATCGGCAAGCTTTCACACAAAGGCCCTTGGGCTTGCCAAGTCCGACGGTAAGAAGCAACGGGAGGAGTCAAATCGGGGCCAAAATAAGAGAGACAAGTCGGGTAGTAGGTCAGGATAGGGCTGGTGTGACGGTGGGAGCGGACCAAGACTTGTGACGTCTCTGTTGGATACCTGGTATAATGTGACAGTACAAGACATAATTGAAGTACCTCAACAGGCAAAACTGTATTCTAATTGGACCAGCTCATTTGGACAATGTACGGATTATTCGAGTTTCCGCGGGTTGTTGACAAAGCACGCTAATTGCATTGTTCTCCTTTCCGACCGTCACTGGACATGACAATGAATTGTTCCCAAGAACAAAGAAGTTCTTCCCTTACTATCCATGCATTTGATCTGCTAGTCCGAGTTGTGTCTACTGTTATCTAGCTGGGATTTCATATTTAAGGCAGACACAGATATTTCCTGTTGGGTCAAGTTCTAGAAATTCCGATATTCATCACCCGAGATCACCACACACACACACACACACACACACAAAGAGCACCCCTAATCAGCAATCATGGCTATCATGAAATTGACGACCCTTTTCGTCACCTACCGCGAGGGATGCTCTGAAGGTGAGGATCCCCGCCCGCCTGGCCAAAAGTTTAGCTCCTGCCGACGCTGTTTTGATCGTGCCAAAGCCAAGGCCGAAGCCGATCTTCGCTGTGAACCCCATTTGGCGCAACTGATTTATGCCTTCCGAAAGCGTAATACCCCCAAACTTGGAGAGCCCGATGGTCTCCTCAAGGAGGGGGAGATCTACGAACATTTCCGCTGCACCTTCTTCTTTGGCTGCTGGGAGAACGAGAGCAAGGATCCCCACTCGGTCCCGCACCGCATTGAGATTGAGGCTCACGGAGGCAGCGTTGTGCCGCCGCTGGCATCCTGGAGTGTCTTCAAGCACGTTGTTGCGCTTTTGGAGCAAAGTCGTATTGACTACTACAAAACTCCGGTATTGGTATCGGTTAGCACTCTTTCGCCTGAGCCGCTGCGGGTGTTTCGACGAAACTCCCTTGAGACTAACCCCTGTTTTTGAGGAGTATGAAGCCTCTTCATCTAAAACTCTGGCAGTGATGGAGCTGGTGACTGTAAAACATAGATAGGATAGAGCCGTATTAGGCCTCTACCACACAATTCACTCTCTTGTTGAACACCATTCTTGAAGCAAAATGATTATGTGAGACTCCACTGTGCTGAACTGCTGACTGCTATGGGACATAGTTGACTGCCGTAGGATATAATTGACTGTTGTAGACCATAGTAAGAATTAAGCAGCATCAGGCCATCTCAACCACCCACTTCACTCTCCTTATTCCTAAACACTTATCTTGGCCGCAAATAGTTATGTGATACTCCAGCTGTACTAGAACTAACGACTGCTGTAAGACATAGTTGACTGCTTTAGGCCATAGTTAAGATGGGGCCGTATTAAGCCATATAACCACCTACACAACTCACTCTCCTTTTCTCTGAACACTTGTCTCGAACCAAAATAGTTGCGTGAGAATCCGACTGTGCTGGAACTGTGAGTGCTGTAGAACGTAGTCACGATGCAGCCGTACATGCCATCTAAACCACACGATTCACTTCCCTTCTTTCTGAATACCTTAAAGCGAAATAACTATGTTAAACTCTGGTTGTACTGGAACTGATGACTGCTGTAGAGCATAGTCGGGATAGAATCGTTTCAGGCCATCTAAACCACACCATTCTCTCCCCTTATCTATAAACACTAGTCTTGAACCAAAATAGTTACGTGATGCCACTTCATATAAAAGACTGAAAATCCCACGAGTCCCAGCCTCTTACTCTCTCAAAATCCCTCAAACAACGCAAACAACAACTCTGAACTGACCCGAAATGGCTCAGCAGTTCTCTCGTCTCACCGACCAGGCTCTCAATGAGCTGGCCGAAAAAGGTAAGCTCTGGCGGTCTTCTCAAATCCCCGCCCTCACCGAAGCCGAGCTTCCCGTTTCCGAAGTCCAACACGGACGGCTGGACAAGTATCACGGGCACGAGTACTGGCAAAATGTCCTCACCCACCACTCAGCCTACCTCCCTCAAGATATTCCTGCGGAGACTCTCCTTGAACATCTCAACAAGTCGTCTCCTTTCATCCTCAACTACCCCCAGAGGCACACCTGGCGCAAAGAACGTCCTCGGGTTGAGGACCTCAACCGACTTGCCGCCTGGCGCCGCTCTATCAACGAAAATCTCACTACCTGGCAGTTGAATATGCAAGCCGGGGCTGAAGCGCCTCCCGCTTTGCCCACTCGTCTCGACTTGTGGGTTATGTTCATCCTGGGCGCTCGTCTTCCCGCTCAGCCCGGAGAGAATCGAGGTCAGAACTTGCATTTCTGCCTCCAATCCCAGCCCGCAACTTATATCCCCGGCGCTGCTCTGCAATTCCTCATTCCCGAGATTGGTCTCCCGTTTACTAACGCATGGGATGCCACCTACTGGCAGGGCCACCCGGGCACCTTCTCTCAAGACCAACAAACTGTCGACGACCCACAGCTTGTCGCTTCATCCTCCTCTGTCTTCCCTCCTCTGCCTATCCGAGCCAAGGAAACTGCCTCATTCGAGGTGGAGGAGGAGGAGCAAGTAACGCCATCTTTTTCTTCACAACATCCATTCACACACCCATCCCTGCCGTTGCGGCTGGCATCATCGCCTGCCCAGCCTATCCACGAGCAATACCAGCAACAGCAGGAACAGTACGAACCATTCTATATTGAAGAGGACGCACCTCCGCTGCCTGACATGGAACCTGAGTATGAATATGAACAAGAACCGGCAGCACCGACAACAACCACAACAACAACCACAACAACAACCACAAATGACCCCAACGCCCTTGACGAAGAGGATATTGCCCTCTACTACATGCTGCAAGAAATTCGCCAACTCGACGCCCAAGCCGAAGCCGAGAATGCAAACCAACCCCCAGCTCAGGAAGAGGAGGAGCAGCAGCAGGTAGTTTGGAGATGGTACTAACTCTAATTTCTAACAACACAACACATCACAGATATGACATGATGACAACACAACACACTCATTGGAGGCAGGTAGGTTTCATTTGTCCCATACGGGTGGATATGACGACACACAGGCAAGAAATAAAATGAAAAACTTCTTGACATGAGAAAGAAAAAAAAAAAAAAAAAAACCAAAAAAAAAAAAGACAAAAAGAAAGGAAAAAAAAAAAAAAAAAAAAAAAATAAAAAAAAAAAAATTTTATATAAA
>Ga0247763_1001160_pt1 | contig 15442 bp, 13 predicted proteins | sample UWRJL141409B4_FD_179926 | JGI IMG/M metagenome (GOLD analysis project Ga0247763, IMG submission 179926) | Plant litter microbial communities from Arlington Agricultural Research Station in Wisconsin, United States - UWRJ-L141-409B-4 | ecosystem: Environmental > Terrestrial > Plant litter >...
CGCTCGAGGAAGGCCTGCGGCGTGCCGCGGAAGCTCAGCCGTCGGTCAGCGATGCCGATCACCTCGCGCAGGGCTTCGGGCGGAAACGGCAGCTCGCGGGCGCCGAACGTGCCGACCACGAGCACGGGCAGGTGCTCGGCGACGTGGACGATGGCCTGGGCGAGCTCGCGCTGGGCGGCTCGGTCGAGCCCGTCGAAGGGCTCGTCGAGGACGAGGAGCGAGGGCGAGCCCAGCACGGCCTCGAGCAGCAGCACCTTGCGCGCCTCACCCGTGGAGAGCAGCCGATAGCCACGCTCCGCGAGCGCATCCAGCCGGAACGCCGACAGCAGCGGGTGGCGGAGCCCGCGCTCCCCGAGCAGCTGGCGCACGCTGCTGCTCGTGTCGACACCGCCCCTGAAGTTGCTCTCGTCCGCCGCGATCTGAGCTTCGTAGAACGCCTGCTGCGACTCCGCGGAGAGCAGCCGGGCGCCCGCGACACGCGCCGCGAGCGCCCGCGCCAGGCTCGATTTGCCTGACCCGTTGGGGCCGGTGACGAGCGTCAGTCCGGCCCCCGGCGGGGTCAGCGTGTCGAGCTCGGAGCGGGCGTCACCCATGCTGCGCCAGAGCTAGGCCCGAGCGGCTCCGATCAGCCGCCGACGGCGATCTGCTTCATCGCCGTCATGTAGCCGCGCAGGGTGCCGCCGATCTGCTCGACCGGATGGCTCTCGATCGCCTGATTCACGGCGAGCAAGCGGCGATTGTCCACCTGCTGGCTGCCGGGCGCGAAGGCCTTGCCGATCACGTCCGCCTTCTGCTTGGCCATGAAGTCCTTGAGCAGCGGCACCGCCGCGTGGCTGAAGAGATAGCAGCCATACTCGGCGGTATCGCTGATGACCTTGTTCATCTCATACAGCTTCTTGCGCGAGATCAGGTTCGCGATGAGGGGCGTCTCGTGGAGCGACTCGTAGTAGGCGCTCTCCGGCTTCATACCGACCTCGACCATGCACTCGAACGCGAGCTCGACCCCCGCCTTGACCATGGCGACCATCAGCACGCCGTGATCGAAGTACTCCTGCTCGCTGATCTTGTCTGCGCCCGCCGCGGTACGCTCGAAGGACGTGTCGTTCGTGGCGGCACGCCAGCCGAGCAGGTTCACGTCGCCCGCGTCCCAGTCCTTCATCATGGTCGAGCTGAAGACGCCCGTGATGATGTCGTCCTGGTGCTTCCGGAACAGCGGGCGCATCAGCGTGCGCAGCTCCTCGGCGAGCTCGAATGCCTTGACCTTCGCCGGGTTACTCAGCCGATCGAGCATCAGGGTGAGGCCGCCCTGCTTGAGCGCCTCGGTGATGGTCTCCCAGCCGTACTGAACCAGCTTGCTGGCGTAGCCGCGCTCGATGCCCTCGGCCACCATGCGGTCGAAGCACAGCAGCGAGCCGGTCTGCAGCATGCCGCAGAGGATGGTCTGCTCGCCCATCAGGTCGCTCTTCACCTCGGCGACGAAGCTCGACTCGAGCACGCCCGCCCGATCACCACCGGTGGCCGCCGCGTAGGCCTTGGCGATCTCGAGGCCGTCACCGTTCGGGTCGTTCTCCTTGTGGACGGCGATCAGCGTGGGCACGCCGAAGCCGCGCTTGTACTCCTCGCGCACCTCGGTGCCGGGGCACTTGGGCGCCACCATCACCACGGTCAAATCCTTGCGGATCTGCTGGCCCTCTTCGACGATGTTGAAGCCGTGGCTGTAGGCGAGGCAAGCGCCCTTCTTCATCAGCGGCATCACCTTCTTCACCACGTCGGCGTGCTGCTTGTCGGGCGCCAGGTTACAGACCAGGTCTGCCGTGGGGATCAGCTGCTCGTAGTTCCCGACCTTGAAACCGTTGCTGGTAGCATTGGTAAAGCTCACCCGTTTCTGATCGATCGCGTCCTGCCGCAGCGCGTAGCTGACATCGAGCCCCGAGTCGCGCATGTTGAGGCCCTGGTTCAGGCCCTGCGCGCCACAGCCGACGATGACCACCTTCTTGCCGCGTAGCCTCTCGACCCCGTTGAACTCATTGCGGTCCATGAAGCGACACTGGCCGAGTTGCTCGAGCTTCTGCGCCAGCGTGAGGGTGTTGAAGTAGTTTTGTCGGGACATCGGCTTCTCTCTCGGTTCGGGTGCCTCGCGGCACTTCGTGCAGAGGAGAATAGATCGAGCGGGGCGTGGAGCCAACGTTGCGCGCGATGCTATATTCGACGATCTAAATTGCGAAAAACGCAATGTGGCGTCGAACGGGGCCCCGGGGGCCTGCGCCAACCACTCCGGGACAGGCCCGCTACTCCGAAGAAGGCATGTTCGAGGCCCGGCGGCCCTTGTGGCTCGTCATCGAGAAACTAGACCTTGTCCATGAATGTCCGCTTCAGGCGCACCGGCGTGCGGCGGTATGCGGTCGTCGTCACGGTCGCTGGCGCTCCGCCTCAGACCATGGATCCGGCGCCCGCCTACGACGATGACATCCCGCACGACCTCGTGCACTACGTCGTCGAGGCGGAGCTCGGGCTCACGAATGGAGTCTATGGGCGCGCGGCGCGTGGCGCTGGCACCTTCATCTCGACGGCGGGGCGAGACGCGAGCCCGCGGGAGCGAGCGCGCAAGCAACGCAAACAGCAGCGGCGCGAGCGGTCGCTCGAGGCTCGGGACGCGCGTCGAGGAGCGGATCTGGAAGAGTCGGAGCGCCTCGCCGGGCTCTGCGACCTGGCATGGCGACGCAAACATCGGCAACGCCCCGATCTCCTCCGATCGGCGCCGGCTCCGGGCGCAGACGACGTGGCTCATGTCGAGCGCGTGGTCTCTCGACTGGACGCGATAGCGCCGCTCTGGCGGGCGCTACCGGTAGGAGACGAGCTCGTCTTCGAGTGGCCCCAGGTCGCGCCGGCTCGCCCCCCATCCTGAACGACGGCCAGGCCTGCTTCACGGAGGCCGACCGCCCGCGCGCGGGATAGACTTCAAGTGTCGAACCAGCCGAGCCACTCGCTGACGAAAGCGAGGCGGTTCTTGTCGAGGGTGTAGACGCGCGAACGACCGCGCTTCTCCTGGCGGAGCAGGCCCGCTTCTTCGAGGACGCGCAGGTGGCGCGTCGTCGTGGGCCACTTGTGCTCGAAGCGAGCGGCGATCTCGCCCGCCGTCGCGACGCCGCCGCGAAAATGGAGCGTCAGCAGGATTTGACGGCGGGCGGGGTGCGCGAGGGCTGCGACCACTTGATCGAGCGCTTCGAGCTTATCCTTTGCGTTCAGGCGGGCTCCACCTCACAGATGGTGAGCTCTTCGAGCACCGGACCCATGGGCTCCCAGACTGCCATGACTTCGGGTGTCTGATGGGCGGTATCGGAGGAGTTGCCATCCTTCCACTGGAAGTACTCGATGAAGGAGACACGCCCTTTGCGGATGTCGATCGCCTTCCAGACCTTGAAAGGCTCGGCGGTGACCAGCCCGACCTTGCGCAGCGCAGGCTCGTGCTTCTTCACCAGCGCGAGCAACTCGGCCTCCTTCCCCGCCTTGGGCACGTAGGTGACGATGTTGGCGACCGGCGCTTCGGGATTTTCGCGTTTTCTCTCGTGGTGTTGGCCCATGAAACTGACCTCCTATGGCCTATATTTAGCGTCCATGCTCAATATTTTGCAATAATCTATTTAGCAAGTGCGCTAACTAATCGTGTATCGCGTCGGTTCGCTGGAGCTCGGCGTCGTGCCGCGAGAGAGGGAACTGATTCAGATCGACCATGAAAATCGGGCTCGGAATCGATTTCTTGCTCAAGATCTCGGAGGCCGTCCCCGTTATGCCGTTTGGAGGCACGGGGACTACCTGTGGGTTTGAACCATGGCGATTCAACCAATCAGCCTACCGCCAACGGCCATCACGGGAGTCGATGCGGCGCTGCTGAGGCCTGGCCGCGTCGAGCCGGTCGACGCTTCGGCGCGCACGCAGACAGACGTGCGCGCGCTCGGCGCCAATCAGGCGGTCGTGATCCAGCTCGGGGCACAGGCGCTCGGCCTGGCGCGCAGCACGCTGTCGAGCCTCGCCGCGACGACTCCTGACTCGTTCGACACCGACGAAACGACCGACGCCTCGGGCGCGTCTGGGGGCGACGCGCTCGAGTCACTACTCGCCAATTCGGTCGGACCAAGCGAGACGGACGCCGCGCTACTGGGCGCGCTCGATCTGAACGTGCTGCGGGCGCGACTGCTGACGCCGGGTGCGTTCGAGCCCGAGTCGGGCCTGTTTGGCTACCAGGGACGGAGCCCCCTCGAGTCGGGCTTCTTCAGGGCACCGATCGCTCCGAGCGCCGAGTCGTTCCTCGGCGGCGAGGAGCTGGAGAGCGGCATCGAGTCGCGGTTCCCGGCGAGCGATGCGCTCGACTCGCGGTTCCCCAGGGCTTCCACCAACGACCCCCTCGACTCGAGGTTCCCCAGAGCTCCCACGAACGATGCGCTCGAGTCACGGTTCCCGGGGGCTCCCACCAATGATGCGATCGAGTCGCGGTTCCCCAGGGCTCCCACGAACGATGCGCTCGAGTCGCGGTTCCCCCGCGCCCTGGCGAGCCCGACCGAGTCGGACTTCCTCTTTCCGCCCCCCACCGCGACGGGCGAGTCGGGCTTCTTTCGAGCGGAGAGTGCCGCGACCGAGTCGACGTTCCCCGCAACGGACACGGCCGAGCAGACCTTCCCGCGGGCGCTCGCCGACGCCGGCGCCGAGCGAGCCACCACGAACCCGCGGCCGCCGCTTGGCCCAGCAGTGCCGCTGGCGGAGCGAGACCTGCAGGCCCTCGAACGGAACGATCGGCAAGCTCGTGGCGACGAGCGGGCTGAGAGCGCCACCGCAGGCGGACTCGCCGACGCCGCCCAGCTACGCTACGAGATCGGTCCCGACGGTCAACGCTACATCGTCGAGAGCCGGGTCGCGTTCGACGTGATTCCCGTCCCGGGTGACCCTGCGGCGACGCTTCGCAAGCTGGAGGCCATCAGCCGCGCCGCGACCTCGGGCAGCCCCTCGATCAGCGCTCGAACCTCCGCTGCCGAGGCCGATCAGCTGGCACGGCAAGCGCGCGCCCAGCTCGCTGCCGAGCGCTACGCGGAAGCGCAGCGGTTCTGAGGCGTCGCGGATAGCGCCCCCTCCCGGCCGCGAGCGCCGCGCGCCGTCGATTCGACCCCAGACTCAATCTTCGATGGCGCGCTCGCGCCGCTGCCTGGGCTCACCAGCGTGGCGAAACTGGCGGCGAAACTGGCGACCGCCACTGGCGAAGCGACCGCGGCCAGCGACGACGGGCGCGCTCGAGGCCGAAACGGCACGCCGACAGGGCTGGCACGGCCCTCGCTACTCGAGTCGACAGGTGCGCGTCCCCCGTCGACGCGGCCCGGGGTGGTGCGGGGCATTCAGCGCCCACGTCGCTCGGTCTCAACGGCTTCGGAGAGAAATCATGACCTATCGTAGCGTTTGTCTCAGCGCCTTCAGCGTCAGCGTACTGTGCCTGGCCGGCTCTGCCGATCCGCCGGCTCGCGCGCGCGAACTCGGCCGTTCGTCGAGTGACGTCGCCGCTAGCGGATACGTGGACGCCCGCAGCTACTTCACGGAGCCCGACGATACCTCTCGCTGGTACGATCTCACCTTTCGTCTGCGCAACGAGTTTGACGCCATCTGCGGAGACACGTTCTGCGAGGGCGACTTTGCGAACTACGAGTCGCTCGGGTTTCGTTGCTCGGTGGAACAACGCGCGGGCACGCTCGGCGAGTGCGTCTGGATCTTCGCCGCCAGCAGCGACGAAGTGGTGCCCGAGACTGGCGCGATCGCGGTCGAGAGCGAGGCGTGGCGCTGCCCGATGCCGCTCGCTCCGGACACGAGCGCGGCCGAGTTCCTGGCCGCGCTCTCGACACCCGGCGAGCGGTCGCTGTACGCGCCGCTCCCGGGCACCGATCGCGTGCTCTACGACGGGCTCATCGATTGCCTGTGACGCTCAATCCGTGGTGGCGCTCAGGCCGACGTTCCCCCGGGTGAGGGTGAGGCGCCGGGCCTCGATCTCGTAGCTGACCGTGCCGGGTTCGAGCACATCGAGGATGTGCTCTTGCACCGACGCGATCGGGGGATTGCATCCGGCGTCCGTGATCACGGTGCTCGAGAGCGTGATGCTGTCTCCCTCGACCGCGTAGGTGCCACTGCCGCTGTTGCAGCCCGTGAAGATGTTGTACTGGCCGTCCGTCGCGAATTCGACCGTGGGCGTGACCGGCACGGAAGAAGCTCCCGCACTCGGGCCGCTGCCTCGGATGAGCGTGTCGACGCTCCAGGTTCTACCGACGAGCGGCCGATCGGGGTCGGCGACCTCGCGGTCGAGGAACGTGAGCGAGGCGTCGGCGCTCTCGAGCGTCAAGCGCGCGCCGGTCTGGGTCACGAGCGGCGAGGCCGTGAAGAAACCTCCGAGCCAGACGTCTTGCGCATCGAGCGCGGGCTCGCACCCGATCTCGGTTCTGCTGAGATCGGTCAGGCAGAGGCGGCCATCACACAGCGAGTAGCTGCCGGATTGGCTGTTGCAGCCCCCGGAGATGCCCACCGAGGTCTCATCGAACGAGAGCCGCACCGTGGTGCCTGCCACCGGCATGAACCCCTCGGCAGTCTCGAGCAGGAACACGAGGCCCGCCAGGCCCACTTGCGGGCTGGTTGCCCCCGTCGAGCTCAGGTGGGTGCTCGACGTCTGACCTTCGAGATCGCTGTAGACCCGATACGAGTCCGTGGCAGCGCCGGCGAGCTCGACCTCGAACGAGCCGTCGCTGCCGGCGATGGTCGACTGAGACGCTCCGGTGGTAAGGTTGACCACCTCGACGCGAGCCCCCGCCGGCGCCGCGCCTCTCGCGCCCGATACCCGCACGCCCGAGTCCGTCGGCGTCACCCGCAGGTTCTGGCCGACGAGGACGGGTGGATTGCCGGTGTCGGTGCTGGACGGCTCGGTGGCGCCGCCGCAGCCGGCTGAGGCCAGAGCCATCGACGCGGATAGAAAGAGCGCTGCTCGGCAGCGTGACGAAGACGCCCGGATGCGGGAGGCCTCTGTAACGGGAGAGCGACTGAACGGCATGGGACGGATCTTTCGTTGCATTGGAAGTGTAGGCGCGGTCAGGCGCGCTTCGAGCGACGACGCGGTCGAGGTGCCGTCTCCGTGCTCGGGCGCGCTGCGATGGTCCGGGTGAGAGGAAACAGCTGCAGGTTGAGCTGGATGACGCGAGAGGGAGCGGGGTCCGCGTCGCACAGCGCGACGAGCTCTTGCCGGAACGCGATCACCCGACGCATCACCTCGGCCGAGGTGGCCGCGCTCGCGCTCAGCGTGAGCGCGGAGACGTAGCGCTCCTCGGGCGGCAGTTCGTGCATGGCGCGCACGGCGCGCTGCATGACCTCGGCGTGGTAGTTACGGATGTGGAGCCCGCTCGCCTGTTCACCGGTGGTGACGGCGCGAGTGGCCTGCGCGAGCCGCCCATCGTCGTCGCGCGCGAGCAAGCCGAGGCGCTCGAGCACATCGAGCGCGTGCGTCGCCTCTCGCTCGGAGATCGCCGGCTCCAGCTGGGCCGCGATCCATGCCGGATCGTCAACGAACCCCAGGCAGCTCACGAGCTCGCGGATGGCCGGAATGAACCAGCTCGAGTGGTACTCGTGCTGCGCTACGTCGAGGCGCTGCGCGGAGCGGAACCGTGCGAAGCGGCTCAACCTTTCGTGGAGCACGTTTCGCTCCGCGTCGTTGTCGGCCTGATTGAAGGCGACCAGCAGCTCGAAGTACTCCGTCGACTCGGCGTTGAGCCGGCACGCGGCGGCGAAGCGGCCCGCCATCTCCTTGGAGAGGTTGCGCTTGCCGTCGATCACGAGCTTCAAGTAGTTCGGCGCGCCGAGCCCCGCGGCCCGAGCAAAACCGCGATAGGACGATCCCGCCGATTTCGAGTGCGCGTAGAACGCGGCGAGGAACTCGCGATAGTCGCGGAACCTGAACACGTCGACGGGCGCGCGCGATCGTCGGGAGCGCTCGGAGGGTGGCACCCTCGATCTCTCCCATGAATCGCGGGATGCGCCACCACCAATGTAGCGATTGCGTATTCTCGAGAATACGTATGCGCGACCGAACAACGCATTAAACTATCGCAATTAATTACGTATTTTATGAATACGAAAGATGACTATTTAGCCGCTGGCCCTTCCCCAGCGTTCGGCGTCGAGCCGCCCTGGCCGCCTCGAGATGCCGTGTAGGGGGTCCAACCGCGCGAGATGCCGTCAGATTGTTGCTGCGCCGGCGTGGCTCGGGGGGCGCTCGCGCTGCCGCGACGCGCCAGACGGCGTGTCACGATGGGACGGCACGGCGGGAGCTGAGGAGACTCGAAGATGGTGGTACACGGCGTCGCCCGGGTCCTGGCGCACGGGCGCTACCCGTACCGAAGGCGAGAGCTCCAAACGAATCATGGTCGATCAGGTATCAGCTGCCGCGCGGGCGCCGGCGTCCGAACACGCCGAGCAGAGCGTGGCTTCTGCCGTGGTTCGGCGCGCCGCGCTGGCGTCGGGCTGGAGCGCGGTGCCGCTCGACGAGGAGGCGAGCCGCCGGCTCGTGCAGCAGCGCGTCGGCTTCTTCGGCGGCGTGTTCTCGCTGTTGAGCATCGCCTTCTACTTGCGGAACGCCATCGCCATGGCGGTGGTCTCGGGAGCATCGCCCCCGCTGGAGCATCCGGCATATCTGCTGCACGCCGTGGCGATCACGCTGCACGTGGGCGAGTGGGCGTGGTGTCGCTTTGGTCACCTCTCGCGGCGGCAGCTCGACGGTCTCGATGCCGTGGGCCTGCTGGGCTCGATGGCGCTCTACGGCGGCGTCACCGTCGCCGAGGCGATGTCGCTCGAGCACGCGGTGGCCGTGCAATCGGCAGGAGCCGAGGTGCTGCTGGTCGCCATCATCCTGCTCGCGCTGGTGCTGATCCATGCCATCATCGTGCCGCTCGACGCGCGCCGCATGTTCGCGCTCAGCGCGGGGACGCTAGCGCTGGGCGCGACCGCGGCCTACTGGGTCGCGCGCGTCGGGTTGCCGCCCGAGCTCTCGGCGGCGAAGCCGTGGCTGCCGCTCAATCAGGTCATCTTCGTCAGCATGTGGGGCCTGGTGGCGGTCGCCGTGGCCACCATCGCGGCGCGGGTCATCCACGGGCTCTCGCAGCGCGTGCGAGACGCCAACGAGATCGGGCAATACGTGCTGGAGGAGCGTATCGGCGAAGGCGGAATGGGCGTGGTCTACCTGGCGCGGCACGCGCTCTTGCGTCGGCCAACGGCCATCAAGCTCTTGCCCGCCCATCGCGCCGGCGAGCAGGCGGTGAGCCGCTTCGAACGCGAGGTGCGCTCGACGAGCTCGCTCACCCACCCCAACACCATCGCCATCTTCGACTTCGGGCGCACCCCCGACGGCGTGTTCTACTACGCGATGGAATACCTCGACGGCATCACGCTGGAGCACCTCGCAGACATCGACGGGCCGCAACCGGCAGCGCGCGTCATTCAGCTCTTGAAGCAGGCGTGCGGCGCGCTCGCGGAGGCCCACGCCACCGGACTCGTCCACCGCGACATCAAGCCCGCCAACCTGATGCTTTGCGTTCGGGGCAACGTGCCGGATCAGATCAAGATCCTCGATTTTGGTCTGGTCAAGGAGCACGCGCGCGAGACGGCGCTCGGGCTATCTGCCGAGGGGATGTTGCTCGGTACGCCCGCTTACCTCGCCCCGGAGGCCATCCTGCACGCGGCGGGCGCCGAGGCCCGCTCTGACCTGTATGCGCTGGCCGCGGTCGGCTACTGGCTGCTCGTCGCGCAGCCTGTGTTTCCGAGCGAGTCGGTGCTCGAGGCGTGCATGCATCACCTGCACACGCCGCCGGTGCCCCCCTCGGCGCGCAGCCCCCAGTCCATACCGCCTGCGCTCGATGCTCTGCTGCTGCGCTGCCTGTCAAAACAGCCCGAGGCTCGGCCTGGCTCGGCGCTCGAGCTCGCTGACCTGCTCGACGCGATCGAGGTGCCCGCCTGGACCCGCGAGGACGGCGAACGCTGGTGGCGGGAGCGAGCGCCGAGCGTCATCTCGGCCGCCCAGGCGCTACGCAGCGCCGACTCAACGCCAGGGCCGCGCACCGTCGCGGTCGACCTAGAGCGTCGCACGCCCGGCTCGACACCTCGCCAGAAGCGAGCCTGAACCGAGAGCGCGCAGCGCCCCGAACCGACCGGGCACGTCAGTAAATCCTGGGCACGTACAGCTCGGTCGGCAGCGTCTTGCGTTCGTATTCGGTGCTGAAGACCCGCTCGGGCAGCGCGATCTCCTCGTGGGGCACCTCAGCGTAGGGGATACGGCTCAAGAGATGTGCCATGCAGTTGAGCCGCGCGCGCTTCTTGTCGTTGCCTTCGACGATGAACCACGGAGCCTCCGGGATGTTGGTGCGCTCGAACATCTCTTCCTTGGCCACGGTGTAGTCCTCCCAGCGCACGCGCGACTGCAGGTCCATCGGGCTGAGCTTCCACTGCTTCATCGGATCTTTGATGCGCACGAGGAAACGCTGCTGCTGCTCCTCATCGGTGATCGAGAACCAGTACTTGATGAGCACGATGCCCGAACGCACGAGCATGCGCTCGAACTCGGGCACGTCACGGAAGAACTGCTGCACCTGCTCGGCCGAGGCGAAGCCCATCACGCGCTCGACCCCGGCACGGTTGTACCAGGAGCGATCGAACAGCGTCATCTCGCCGCGCGCCGGCAGGTGGGAGACATAGCGCTGGAAATACCATTGCCCCCTCTCGCGCTCGGTGGGCGCAGATAGAGCGACGACGCGACACACGCGCGGGTTGAGCCGCTGGGTGATGCGCTTGATCACCCCGCCCTTGCCCGCGGAGTCGCGCCCCTCGAAGATGATGACGAGCTTGGCGCCGGAGTGTGCCACCCACGTCTGCAGCTTGATCAGCTCGGTCTGCAGACGGATGAGGTGTCGGAAGTAGTCGCGACGCTTCAGCGGAGGATGTGCCCCAGCGTGGTCGTCGCGGTCGTTCGCGTCCTCCAGCGTCTCGAAGAGGTCGAGCTCGAGCTCTTCGACGAACATCTCGTCGAGCGCGACGTCTATCCAGGGTTCGGCATGGTTGGTGAGCTCGCTCATGGTACACTCCAGGCTTCGGCGTCGGAGGCTAGGTCGCGCTTCGTTGCAGTCAAGCGACATCGAGTGAGCCTCTCATGCTCGCCTGCGCCCGATCGGCGCAGCGCGAGCGGAGAGTCTTCGAAGTGCAACACTCGTCACGTCGACATCACCGTGATGTCACCCGCGTGAGTCCAGTCGCGCCGCCGATCGGACGCAGCGGCTCGGGTCGAGCTCCCGCCGACGGTTCGTCGCGAGCCCGACGTCGTCGAGAGCCGAGCGCTCGAAAGGTCAGCCGGAGCTCTCGCGTGACGGCGGGTCGACGAGCAGGCCACGCTTAATGAAGTTGACGACGGGGCGCTCGATGCATCACGGTTCCGCGACGCCCGCGACCCGAGCGAAGAACCGTCACCCGGAGACAATTCGTCGCGGCGCCGTCGAATTTGTGTGAGCAGCGGCGGATCGCTGCCACTCATCGGTGTGCAGTGCCGCCGTGCGACGCTCGATCACCTGGCAGGCGACACGTTCTCGGTAAAATTCCACGAAGCGACACTGCTGTCGAGACCAGGGCGGACAGGCGGGAGTTTGCGATGACGCTGACCTCGAGGGGACGATGACGACGCGCGGCACATGCGCCCTCGCGCTGGCCTTGCTGGGCTGCGGCGCGGAGGCGTCCGATCCGTGTGGCGACCGCGAACCTTGCCAGCCCGAGGGGCAAGTGCAGGTCGCCACGTGGTGGGGAACGCGGGGCGAGTTGTTCACGCCGTTCGCCATCTTGGAAGAGAGCCTGCGGCGGCGAAACCGACTCGAGGCCAACCTGGCCCACCGGCTTCAGACCAAAGACGAGCACACGGCATGGGTGGATGAACAACTCGATCCGAAAAATACCTCGCCGCTGCCCCTGGACGTGTTTTCGGCCAACAACGGCGACGAGGTGCTGCGCTGGACGCGCTGCGCCGCGTCGGGCGACGCGCCCGACGCCCCTCGATTGCTCGGCCTGACGCGAGCAGACCTCGGGCAGAACGGGTTCCGACGCGAGTGGATTGAAGAGGTCTTTCCCGCCGAGGTGATGTCGACCCTTCAGTGTGCCGACGAGGACGAGACCTATGCGCTGCCGGTCGGCATCCACCGCATCAACACCCTCGTCTACAACAAGAAGCTGTTCGCCGCGGCGGGCTACGACGTCGACGGGGCGCCCGCGAACTCGCCTCTGACGCCGTTGCCGAAGACCCTCGTCGAGTTGCACGCTGCCGCCGCGAGGCTCGCCGATGGCCTGCCCGCCCAGGAGTTTCGCACGGACCTGCCGCCCTCGGTCTTTGCGGTGCCGGGTCGCGATGCGTGGACCTTGAGCATCTTCGTTGTCGAGAACCTGATGCTATCGCTGGCCAACGATGCGCAGCACTACCGGACGTACTGGGAGGGAAAGGGCTGCGACGAAGGTCTGTTGCGGCGCGCGCTGGAAGAGTTCGAGCAGCTCCGACCCTGGTTCGGGGACACGAACCTCCGCGCCCCGGAAGCGTTCTCTCGCGTCCGGAGCGGTCAGTCTGCCATGATGGTGAACGGTGACTGGGTCGCGGCAGAAGCGCCCGAGGATGTCGGCACGATGGCCTTCCCGGGGACGGCGCAGTATTTCGTGTTCACCGCCGACGTGTTCGCCCTCCCCGACATCCCGAGCGCCGATCGCTGGAAAGGGCTCGCCTGGTTGCGTGCAGTGACGGGCGACACGACCCAGCTCGAGTTCAGCGCAGCGAAGCGAGCACTTCCGGCCCGCATGGAGCTCGAGGGCGCGCTGGCGCCGCACAGCCCGGACGCGCCCCAGTGGGTGCCCTCGTTGCCGGCGATCCTGCCCTATCGCCGCGAGGGACCGTTCGTCAATCTGCAGGACCAGCTCAAAGACTGGCTTCTCACGGAGGGGGCAACGACCGAGTCGGTGCTCGAGTATGCCCGCGCGGAGTATCCCAAGCTCGCGCAGCAAGAGTGCGGCGCTTCGGACGTGAGGGACCCCGAGTGAGGGGCGCGGCGGACCCCACGATGCGCTGCCGGTCGATCCCTGATCGCGCTGCCCCACGGCGGCACCGAACGCCCTTTCGCCTTCGCGCGTGCGCGCTGGTGTTCGGCGCTCATCTCGGGCCGCTGATGGCGCACGCCGACTCGGGCGCGGCGCGCGCCGACCTCGGTGCGGCGCGCTCCGACGTCGCCACGGCGCGCTCCGAGCCGACCGGGGTCTCCGGGAACCGCTCGCCCGCCCCCGTCGAGCCGGTCACGATGCCTGCCGCGACGCCGCGGTCGAGCGATGGCGCGGCGCCACCGAGTGACTCGCTCGAGCTGCGCGTGAGCTATCGAGCGCCGCGCGAGTGCCCATCGAGCAGCGCCTTCCTGGCCGCCCTGCAGCAGCATGTCGCCGCGGGGGGCGGCGGCGCCATCGACGCCGACGTGAGCCTCGCGCACGCGGGCCCGTCACAGTTCGAGCTCGTGCTCCGCCTTCGGGTGGCCAGCAAGAGCAGCGAGAGCGTCACCCGCGCCGACTCGTGCCTGGCGCTCGTGCAGCTGGCAGCGTTGAACGCGGGCATGGCACGCACGGCCGCGCTGTCCGAGCGCAACCTGATGGCAGCACCGCCTCCCCTACCCCAGCTCGAGCCGAGCCCAGGGCTGGAGGCGACGCTGCCGATCGAGTCCGCCTCGGCGCTCGAGGGCGATTCCGGCGCGGCGACGCCAGCGGGTGAGCGAGGCTCCCGCCTGTGGGGGCTGCGGCCCTTCGTGCTGGGCGAGGTGCGAACCCAGAGCGGAATGCTCCCGCGCCAAGGCTGGGGCCAGGGTGTGACGGCGGGCGTCGCGCGCGGTCTGGCCTCGCTGCGGTTGAGCGCGACGCTCTGGCAAGGGCAGCGCGGGGGCTTTGCGCCGGAGAACGTCTCCGAGGTCTTCCTCGACTTCCAGCAGCAGTCGCTGGAGCTGTCGCCGTGCGCGGGGCACTCGCTCTCTCGTGCGTTGCGGCTCGACGGCTGCGCGCTGCTCACGGCGCATCGGGTCAGCACCGACGAGCAGGGCTCGCGCCTGATCGGCTCGCTCGGGGCCGCGGCCCTCGCCAGTCTCACGCCCTGGCGCGGGCTCCGCGTCGAGCTCCAGGGCTGGCTCTCGGCTCCCTTCAGTCGCCCCATGTTCGGCGTACAATCCGACCCTTACCTGTATCGGCCCGACGCGTTTCAGCCCGGCGCGCGCATCGCCCTCGGCTGGGAGTTTGGAGGCGACACGTGAAGGGCCCACCGGCGGTCTCCATGGTCTCGACTGGTATCGAAGCGATCGGCATGTCCTGCCCTGCGCCCTCTCCCGTCAACGACGCGCCGACGGCGTCGTACGTCGACTGGCGGCTCGAGTCTTCGCCCGAGTCGTCGGCGCCGAGCCGCAGCGCCCCCGCGCTCGCCGCCAGCGACCCGGCGGATGCCACCGACGCGGCCAGCGCGGAGCAGGCCTATCAACTCTGGAAGGGTCGCGTGTGGCGCTTCGCGAGCCGCCTCGGCATCCCGCAGGAGGCGCTGGAAGATGCGACGCAAGACGTGTTCACCGCGGTGTTCCGGCGGTGGTCAGATTTTCAGGGGCTCTCGACGCGGCGCACCTGGGTGCTCGGCTTCGTGCCCCGCGTGGCCTCGAGCTACCGTCGCCGCGAGCGGCAACGGCCGGAGCCTGCGTTCGATCCAGCGGCCCGCGGGGCGGCGCCCGATCACCAGCCGAGTGGACGCAGCGACAGCGACCCCTTCGAATCGACGGCCCGCCGCGAGGCCACGCGCATCGTCCAGGCGTTTCTCGACAGCCTCCCCGAACGAGATCGGCAGTTGTTCGTGCTGGTCGACCTGGAAGACGCCAGCGTGGTCGAGGCCGCGGCCATCCTGCAGATAGCGACCCACCGTGCATACAAGACTCTCGAGAAAATCCGACGCTCCCTGGAGGCGACCTTGGTGAGGCATCGCGCCGTCAACCGCCGGAGGCTGCCATGACGAGGTCCGCCCCGCTCTCGCCCGACGCTCGTCGGCTGCTCGAGCTCGGCAGTCAGGTCGAGCCGCCCACGCCCGAACAAAGCGATCGTTTGGACCGTGCGCTCGCGCCGCTGTTCCGAGCCGGTCGCGTCGGTGCCGCCTCCAGCACCGGCTCATCCCTCGGCGTGGAACGAGCCGCCGCGACGCCGGACCCCCATGCCTTGGCACGCCATGACGCCGTCGCAGACCGCAGTGCCTTCGCAGACCGCAGTGCCCTCACAGACCGCAGTGCCCTCACAGACCGCAGTGCCCTCACAGACCGCAGTGCCCTCACAGACCGCAGTGCCCTCACAGACCGCAGGGCCA
>Ga0247763_1001161_pt1 | contig 15429 bp, 20 predicted proteins | sample UWRJL141409B4_FD_179926 | JGI IMG/M metagenome (GOLD analysis project Ga0247763, IMG submission 179926) | Plant litter microbial communities from Arlington Agricultural Research Station in Wisconsin, United States - UWRJ-L141-409B-4 | ecosystem: Environmental > Terrestrial > Plant litter >...
GGTGGCTCAGCGGTTGGATTCCTGGCTGTGCCAGGCATCCTCACACAAGCTGACTAGATACCATGGGTTCAACCCCAAGGAAGACCCCTTCCTTTTGACAGCTCCTTCCCTTAAAGGTAGTTCTTTTGTTTTCCTTTACTTTCCTTTGTGTTGAATTGTGTGGCCTGACTGGTCTCAGTGAGGTCCAGTACAGGAGGTTACAGGGGGTGAGTCCCCTGTAACTGGCGCAGCGGAAGGCTTTGAGGGTACGATGACTGCCCGGGACGGGGTCAAAGGAAGCTAAGATCAGCAGACCAACCTGCTGTAACAAGCAGAGATATAAGGGTCTATGCCCTGTAACAGGGTGACTATAGTGGGCTTTGCACAGAGATCACGAAGGTCAAAAGGTTGCCTTAAGGCTATATATAAACTATCTTGCTTAAGGTAGAAGAAAGGGAAAGAATCAAACACCAGAAACACAAGAGGGGAGATGGTTCTTTATAGGACCCTCAGTGGATGTGGGTCAATCTTACAGGGGGTGAGGGCCCTAAAACACAAAAGGAAAGCCTATACTATTGACGTTGGAATCTGAAGGATTCCAGGGCAACGAGTTGGCTGGGCTGACGTAACAATAGTGCTGGGTCTACCCCTGTAGGCCAAGCCAACTGGGTGCCAAAATAAAAGGCACTCACTACCTTGCAGTACAAGTGGCACCATAGAAAATCCTAGCAAAATGCAGGTATCAGTAAGTACTATCAGCCCACAAGCCGCCCACTACCACCCAGTCATTTGACCTCTAACCACTAACACTTTCTGCATCCTGGCTACCATAGAATCCACCAACTTGTTGATCATCTTCTGGGTGACGACCTTTTTCCAGGCCTCTAAATTCAACGCCTTTAGGTCTGAGCCAATACGAAAATGCGCCCTAATATATTATTTGACTGCACGCCAGCAATTTTCAATCGGCGAGAGGTCTGGGGAGCCAGGGGGGTTGAAAAAGTGCTTCAGGCCGTGCTTTTCTTTCCACGCCTTAACAATATTATCCGGCATTTCTTAGGGGTTGTGTGGTGCCAGTCGCCAAGGCCCATTGCAGGCGGCTACAGGTAGTGGTGGTTGCAGGTGGTGGTAGTTGAAGGTGATAGTTAAAGGGGTCGAAGAAAGTGGTGGTTGTAGCGGTGAAGAAGATGCTAGTAAAATTGTTAAGGGCCCTGTTAGGCAAGGTGGCTGGAGGGGGCACGTGCGGCTTTCTTTGGCGTGCCTGTTTTTTTGGCACCCAGTTGGCCAAGCCTACAGGTGGTGGGTCCTCGGAACTCCCCGTCGGTTCTAGTGGGTTCCAGTGGGTCCAGGGGGCTTGGCAGCCCCCCTGAACCACAACACTATCTCCTCGTGGTTGTGGTGACTGCACTTTGCCATAGTGCAGTCGGCAGCACTCCCAGGGCAGTAGATCAACTAAGCTACAGCACCCAAGAGTGCTGTAGCTACAGGGCAACTGGGCTGTAATTTCAACACTTTGTAAGGATCTTTAAAGCTATAGGTAAATTATTATTAAATAGACTAGTTAATAGTTATAGGCCTACTTTATTGCTTTACGTTAGTTGTAATGTGGTTAGGCGACACGCCAGCGAAACCCCGCCGCAGCGTCTGCGCAGCGCCGGGGGCAGCAGTGACGCAATAAGTCAGCACACGCATAAAAGCCGCTGTAGGTAGTTGGCGCTCGCAGGGGGTTTTTCTCTTCTGCAAGAATCAGTCACTGTATTAGAATAGAATCTGCTTTATCAACTTATCGCTAGTGAATCACTTGTGTATCACAGCAACATTGGGCTCTTCCTTGATCACCCTAGTAGCTTATTACACGCAACGCGTGAACACCACAAAAAGTGGAACGTTGTGCAGTTAGGGCACTGCATCATAGTCCTTCTACATTTAGCTGCGTAGCCACAAGCAGGCAGCATCACGGTACCGTGACATAATCCTTATAGTAAAAGTCCTATTTTAATGGGTTTAATAAACGCTAAATACCCCTAGTACTTTATTAATACCTTTATACTTAATTTTATATTTTTTGTAATTTAGTATAGTAATTAAAATAATCATTATAATATATTTAATTGCAGTCGTCCGTTGGCATGCACTGTACTATTTGTTGCCTATCTTGTTTTGTAGGCCCAAGTTCAATCACTCTAAACCGCCTCTAGACTCCCCTTCCCAGCTAACGTTGCTGTTCTCTACAGATCGATTGGTCCGCGATCTTTTTCTACGAACTCAGCCTCCTGTGCTCTCAAGTCTCCATCATGATGCTCTACTTCCGTATCTGAGCTCTTCCCTGGGTCCGTCTCGCTGCCTTCGCGCTCCTAACCCTAGTTACCGCATACAACATCTTTGTGGTCGTCATAGTCGCAACCGCCTACGTGCTCCTGCGTGCGTTTTGGGACTACAACCTCCAAGCCGAAGGTCCTCCTGTGACGTTAGGAGCATCTGGCACGCCAACACGTACCTGCACATCATCATCGACTGTATGATCTACCTCCTACCCATATCCTTCATCCTCAGAGTTCTATTTCCGACCAAGCAGAAAGTGCTGCTCTTTGTTTTCTTTGCCTTTGGATTTGGGTGAGTTTAGCCTAACCCCTTTCCAGCATATTTGTCTTATTCTGACAAACCCTGGCTGCCAGCATCTGCGCAACGTTCATCGTCCGACTATACATCATCTTCATTGCTGCCGACACGGCTGAATACACTTTCGATAAAATCCCCATCGCCTTCTAGTCGTGCATCGAGACAAGCGCGACAGTCATTGTTGCCTGCATCATGACTATGAAGCCCTTCTAGCCAAGTGGTTCCCGAATCTCACCATCCCTGGCGGGGCCAGCGATGAGCAGAGCCAGTAAGGCGTCGTGGATGATATGGTGGGCGACCGCGTGCCAACAATCGGTTCTGGGCCATCTCCTATGATGCTTGCGGAGCAGCGCCGGCAGACGTGGATGATCGTCGGGGGTGACGAGGAGCACGAATAGAAGAATTGGACAGCAGGATCTTCTGAAATGCGCAAACTAAGGCACGGGACAAGAGTAAATGTCTAACGACCAGTCCATATGTTGCAGCGACCACCGCGAAATTTGCTCTGAGAGAACCACTTCCATTGGTTCCATATGTAAGATACGTATATTAGTCTCTCGCTAAACGATAGCATCTCTCCCCTTGGAAACCTTCCCAATACTAATCGTACTATAAGTCTCGTATTTGGGTCTATCAAGAGGTTTTCTAGTCGCCGTTCCCTCTTTCGTCCTCTTGTCCAATATTGCGGCATATCCAAGGCACGATGGATGAGCGTTACCATGTGCATGACGCTTACGCCTATCAACTCTAATATTTTTAGCCCAAGAAAAGTAGTAAGAATAGTTAATGCAACAGACCCCGAGGCAGCAGAGGTAGTTAGCTCGACCGAGGTGCCCGGCTGAAGAAAGCGATCCAGGCGGTTGACACTGAAATGTCTCCTGACTGGGAAAAGTGATGATAGGCCTTGCTAACCTTATGATCTATCAAGGTGGAAACGCAGTATCCCTCCATAACTGCGGTCATGGAATTAATTAAATCCTGGCGGGATAAGTCGCAGATCTTTGGCACCTCTTTTCTGTGTTGCACTCCAACACGACGTTCTTGCCGAAAAGTAGCAAAATTAGGGGCGGTTGGCACTAACATAGTGCAGTTGACTACTCCAGTCTCGCCCGGGTCAATACCGGCGGTGAATGCGTTGATATTGGGGTCGAAATGGAATCGGAGCCTTGATGGAATGGACGTAAGCATTGTGATTGTCTCATAAATGCCAAATGTGCTGACGGAGCCGTCAGATGCCTTGGCGGCAACGCCGACCGTCCCCATCTAGAAGGGCATACGAAACCTGACAAAAAGTATCCGCGGATGAACTTGTCGACATCGTTGTAACCGACGAGGTATAAGCGTCGAGCGTAGAGCCAGTCGGGTAACGAGGCCCGACGGTGAGCACAGCGCACTTTGGGTTGAAGCTGACACCCGATAGATTTTTGACAGCCACGGCGGTGTCTCCGGCGGTGGCAGGCTGCATCGGCAGTGAATGTTGTTGTGAGCGCACCCCAGTTGGAGAACCTGTACTGTAAAATCCGGCATGAGTAGGCATGAGAATGGTAAATGAGAGACCATTTGCTATGTAAGATTGAATCCGGACAGGAAAGCAGGAGCGAAGGAGGCACAGTAATGTGGAGGACCGCCATGACACACCCTGCGTACGGCGCCGTTGCAACCAAGCACGAAATTCACCGCCATGCAGCAATTGTACTCCATGACGCTGTGATGAAGAAAGACTCTGTTTTTCTACTGCGAACTTGTGAGCTACCTGCCTGTCAGTGATGTTACGCAGTTAATGAAGAAACTCTTGCGTAAAAATAAAACTCTGCCTACGTGAATAAGCATGCCGTGTGGCAAGACCACTTAGCCCAACTCAATGCGTTCCGATATTAGGATTTTCTTCAAGAAGCTTTAAGACAGCTTCATGGCCCGTTCTGGCAGCATAGCTTAGCGGTGTCCGACCATATGTATCTTTCGCCTCGGTATTAGCATTCTTTTCAAGAAGAAGCTTTACGACAGCTTCATGGCCGTTGTTGGCAGCATAGCTCAGCGGTGTCCGACCATATTTATCTTTCGCCTCGGTATCAGCATTCTTTTCAAGAAGAAGCTTTACGACGGCTTCATGGCCGTTGTTGGCAGCATAGCTCAGCGGTGTCTGACCATTTATATCTTTCGCCTCGATATCAGCATTCTTTTCAAGAAGAAGCTTTACGACCGCTTCATGGCCGCTGCTGGCAGCATAGCTCAGCGGTGTTATACCATTTATAGCTTTCGCCTCGGTATTAGCGTTCTTTTCAAGAAGAAGCTTTACGACAGCTTCCTGGCCCCTTTCGGCAGCATAGCTCAGCGATATCCGACCATATTTATCTCTCGCCTCGGTATCAGCATTCTTTTCAAGAAGAAGCTTTACGACAGCTTCATGGCCATTTCCGGCAGCCCAGCTCAGCGGTGTCCGACCATAACGTGTATCTTCCACCTCGAGGTGCGCGCCAGTTTCCAGCAGCTTACCGACCACACTGTCCAAGCCAAGGTATGCGGCTATTCCAAGTAGCGGAATCTCAGTAAATCTCCATGTAGAGGCGCGCCAGAAAATTGGAAACCAAATCGCAGTGCACCTTTCATTTTCACAGACATTTACAGCCCTGGACACGGTACCACTTGAATCGATCTGAGCTTCGCGGAAGTGCATTGCCCAGTTCAGAGCTGAATAGTTGATGAAATCGCGTTTCTCTGAGTCTTTGGGAAGGGTGTTGGAACGGAAAAAGTCAAGGTAGCCTAAGCAAACCTCGGCGAAAACAGTGTGCGCGTCGAGACTGGTAATTGAGTGTTGCCAGGCCATGGGTTGCGGTACGGTTGAAGGGCCGTCTGCGAGTAAAAACTCCCGGGCGGTTTGATGCAGGAAGTATACTCCACCATTGTAGATTGATATGAATAATCCGCACAGATTCCGAAGATAAGACTCAAAGGCGTCTGGTGGCGAAAGCTCGAGATCTTCGAACTTTGAACCGAGGTCGACCTTGATGGCGATGTTCATTTCCCTCAGGGTAAGCGGTCGCTTTGCTGCCAAGATGAGCCTCAGAGCTTTTCTGAGCTTCTCGCTGTTCTTGCTGTCCTTGTGTTTGCTCAGAATTCTCTCGTAGGCTTGGGTGACACTTTGGGGAAGGGTGCTGATGGTCTTGATGATCTCTTTCTTCGTCCTCTCGAAGTTCGTCTCTGCCAAATGTTCAAACACAAGGTACACCCAGAGATATGTCCGGTGCTGGATTTCCAGTAAGTGCTCTTCTAGGTGGGCCTTTATATCCTGATCGAGGTCCTTCTCCGTTGCCAATCGACCAACGCGGTGTTTGATGACGTGGCTCACTTCCTGGCTGATAACCCTGTCTTCTTTCTCGCCTGGTATCCGGACCACAGGAAACGTATCAAGTAAAGCCCGAAATTTTGCCAGGATTTGATCATAAGGCCGGCTGGTGGCGAGAACCCTCACTTTTCCTCCAAGACGTGTGCTTAGTCCATGCACCAAGTTCTTAAAGTCCGTAAGGGCACATTCATCCAGGGCGTCGAGCAATATGTCCACTCGCCCGGCCTCTGCATCGTTTGCAGCGGCTTGCAGGATATTCCAAAGAGATGCAGTGACATTTTTGAGGCCATCTCCATTCCTCTCGTATTCCGGAAGTGCGTGTCGGATCAAGAACGGGCGCTTGGAGAAGAGCTGATGAAGTATTGCGCAAAGCGCCTGGCGAACCGTATTTTGGTCGTTGTCTTTGAAGAAGAAGTAGCAGATCGCGGCTGATGATGGAAGAACGTGGTCCACAAGAAACTTGGCCAAGACAGACTTCCCACAGCCAGGGTCTGCAGTGACAAGTAACATACCTGACTCCTGACCTAACCAAGCGGTAAAGGCTTGATGCTTGAGGAACCATTGGCATGTGCCTTCGAGCCGGTCGTCCACACGGTTTTTGTACCACTCGTATGTGATATCATCCTTGGCGGTTGTCAGGCGGAATGACTGGAGACACTTCTCTTCCTCCTTGTTCAATTTCTGCTGGACCTGTTCCCGCAGAATGTCTCCGTGTTCTTTTGCAACGTCTAGGCGTTCCTCAGCGTTGTTGTGGATCTCGGCTCTACCGCATCGGTGTTAGCTTTTGCCGTGCTGCCAGCTCAATTATTAGTCGCTTACAGTAGTTTAGACATATTTCCAACATTCTCGTCGACCTCTTCCAATTTCCCGGTCGCATCCAATAGAGATTGCTGCAAGAGGCTAAGGGTTTGAGTAGAATACTTCGCCTGGCAGACATCGTGACAGTGAGAAAGCTTGGTGATGCAGTTACTTAATCTGCTCAAATGACCTTTCATCTTATCGAGCTTGAACGGTGCGGTGGCTAGGCGAGAAGCAGAACTTTGTTCAGCATAACGACACGCGGAGGCTAGGAACAGAAGTGATTCGCAGTAGGCCACCACCACAGCGCTCTCGAGCGCCTCGAGAACTGCGTCTGTAGACAGCGCTTTATGGAGGTAGAGCCGCTCGTATGACTCGCACTGGAACACTAGCAAGGCGGCCTCGTGAAAGCAGGCTATGACGAGATCATGAACCGTCGCATTCGACGTGAGAAGCTGTCCCGTTAGCTTTTTGGGCTGCGGATTGATACGAATCGAGACACTCACAACCAGAACAACTCGCATCCCGGCCCAGGGGAGCGCGGCATGGACAGGATCAAAGCTAACTGCAACATCGCCAGCAGCTAGAAACTGGGCGAGAACTTCAACACTCTTATCAATGCGCTCTCCGATGTTTAATCTTTTCCAGAAACTTCGTTCAGTAGCGGCCTTGGTTTCGTGCCGTCGCTTCTGAAGTTCATTCATTCCATCAAGCAGCTCTTTGACTGTGAACTTTTTGTCTGTAATGTTGGGCCCTGACCCCACCTCTTCGCCGTGTTTCATGATATAGTCGATACCCTTCCAATCAGGGTTTTCCTCTCGGAGCTTCCTGACCGCTTCTTCTGCCAACCGACTTTTCATGCCGACCTGCGGTGACCTGCTTGGCTGTTGCGTACTAGCGGCTGAGGCCGAGCTTTTTGGAATTACTTCTGGCGCAGTTTCGGGCTTCGATTCCATGTTCAGCGTCGGAGATTGGGGTCGCACAGCCGGCATGTCTCGAGGGCCAACATCTCTCGTTTCGGCACCCTGCTTTGCGGTCCGCCTCACGGACGGGGAGAGGGCTCTGGAAAGGGATTGTTTAAGGGATAACTAAACCAGAAAAGGTCGTCGGTTAGCAAGCGGTGACGCGAAAAGTGATTTCGCCGATGGAAAGACAGAATTCGCACCGAGTTAACGGAGCCTTCCCCAGCAGAGCCATCGCCGAAGCGCCAAAACTTTCGCCACCCCATGTTCCTTAGGCACGGCGTCTCACAGGCTGGCTTCCCAGTTGAGTGTTTTCGGGAAGCAGTACCGTGCAGAGCGAATCTGGGTGGAAAATAAGGGGTGGTGATGTAGAAATTACTCTATTTGCACGATAGCAGAAGAAGATGCCGGCGCGGGGGTTGGGGATTTGGGGCTGGCGAAAGCGCCTAACCAGCCTAACTCATGTATTTGCATATCTTCGCGTCCCCTGGAAATTTATTGGTTTGATTAGAACAACTGCCTTCCGCGCGCTTGCATGATTGGCGTTTGGCGGCAAACCGACCAATCAGAACTACTGGGTGACCATATTCATAGCCATTCTGTGGCATCTGTGTTCGGAGCTACCTTGGCTCACCTCATCCATTTCGATGGCCCAGCGGCTAGTGCCGGTGGTGAGGTTGAGGATGTGGAGGGGTGAGTTGGAGGCGGAGAGGGGACGAGGTGGTTGCGGCCGTCAAGGAGAATCTAAGATTCGCCCAGCCATGTTGGGCAACAATGCTATAACGTTTGGGGTCGGGTCGGCAAAACACGTGGGCCAAGTGGGCGAGGATTTTCCTCCTGTAGACCGGCTTTGTCTAATGCTTCGAACAGTTTCTAAGGCCCTCAAAAGGCCACGACTTCCTTTGGCGCATGAAAGCTGCTTAGCCTTACGATGTAGGGCGAAGAACAAATGGTTTGCTGCCAGAGCACGGGGACATGGCCGTCCTCCCCGCTATTATCATCGTCGTGTTAGTCGCGGTCGTGGATGAAATGGTGACGGCACATGAAATACATTGTACAGGTAGTGTGCATAACGTATGGTTAACAGTCAGTCGCGGTGGGAGCACGAGATGCTTGGTATATCAATTGCGCAAGAGCACGCAGATTAGGTAGGCAACTCGCACCGTGGCGGCAAAGTGAAGAAGATAGTCAGGTCGACTCTGGCGCTGTCGGACGAGAAGGGGGGTCTTTATACCTACAGATGGGTAGCGAAAAGTGGCCATGACAAGGTTTGGAGCGAGGCCTTTGCCATAACGGCATTCCATTGTCAGGGCTAGGCTTCAAGACGGTTTGTGTCAACATCTCTACATGTGTTAGTGCGAACTCAAGACAGCGGCCTGGAGGATGCCTCACGTGCAACATAAAGAAACCAGACACCGAGACCCGCAAATGGTCGACCCCGTGTGTGTGGTAAAAAGTTGGCGGCAGAGACTAGACCGTGCCGAACCCGGACTAACTCGACAGGCTGGCCGTGGTGCTGTGCGGTGCAAGCTCACAGTCTTGTGACTGCTGCTGCAGTGATGCCTAGTTAATTGTGGAGCGGGCGACTCGGAAATCAGAAAAGCTAGAAGCTGGCGGACACAGAGGATCCGCTAGGCTGACTTTAGAGGGCTGGAGCGGGGAGGCGTGTTCTTGTCATCGACTCATGGTTGGCTTTGGCGGATGCGCAACATCGATAATTGCGATGGTGCGATGGTGCGATCTGAAGGATTTTCCCCACCATGGGGTCGCGGTCTTGGTCTGCGAGAGGTAGCGATGAATGCGGGCCGCAGCCTGGCAGCCCTTCCCTGGACGGGAAGAAATGCGTACTGGGCGTGCGCGGTCCTAGTGTTGCTCAGTCCTTTGGCGTTGTCTGCCAGTGAAGCTCCACATCCCCATTTGACGTGCGCCGACTCCACCATCTTATACAAAATAATGGCGAACGTTATTTCAACAACAAGCCCGAGTAGCACAATGGTTAGTACGTCAGACTTTTACGCAGTGTTTCGAACTGATAATGAAATCTGTATTATAGGTTCGAGTCCCACCTCGGGCGAAATGTGAAATAGAAGTTCTTGGCTCCACTCTTCTTTTTTTGCTGTAGGATGCTTATGTGAGTCCAGGACAGGTTCGTTTCGAAGTTGTGGTCCTTCGCATTGTCCTGTTCCCTCTCCTTTTGTTCTTGCTAAGGGTGCACACTCCGCTGCGCCCCAAGCTCGACCTTTAGATATATATCTTTTAATTATCGCGGATAGACACAGCTCTCACAATAGCCTTTTTGGCGGAAAACGCGCATTGCAGGCCGCTGTCCGGTCCCCCACTTCTCATCCACTACCTGACGATATGCCTGCTGCGACTCTCTCCTCTGAATGTTAATAGATCCCCGTGCATTATGGACGATCTTATAGTTACTCTTTTTGTTAAAGTCTAGCACCGCAGGCTTAGAGATCATTGCGGTATCTATCACGGCCTCATTGGGGATATCCGCTGCCACTACATAGTACGTGTGCGTTGGCTGGAATTGGTACGTCGATTTTGCCTCCGGGGTGAAGGTTGCTGAAGGCCCATGGATGCTGCCACCGCTCCTCGCGGGCCTGGCGCCGATGATGTATCTCTCTGTATTCTGTCAGATCTCCCGGGCTGTATTCGGGGGTGAGAAGAGATTGGCGACAAACTATGCCGAGCGGTGGTGTTGTCAAATTCGCCCGTCTGGATCTCAAAACGTGCCCGCCTTGCTCGAATTTGGCAGTACCGAGAACTACAGGATACCGTCCTCGACGATCATCCATAGGGTAGTGCGAGGGAGGACCGTGCTATCGGCATTGACTTCCCTGAGAGTCACAGTCTTGCTGCCTTAAGAGGAAACAGTGAAGGTTTCATCTGCATTTTGGCGCTTCTGGCCGACGACGGCGCCCTAAGAGTTTGACGATTTCTATGCTGACTTGCTGATCGGGTGCAGCCTTTTGGGTGACGACGTTAGACTAAAGTTGTTGAGGATGGAGACCTGCGATGTCAGGGGCGTGGTTGAAGAGCGCGTAGGTTTGATTTGTTGTCGAAGGCGTTGTGAGGGTGATGGTGAACTTCTCGGCCGGCATCTTGGCGGTTCGGCGTTGGAGGAGCGTAACTGAGGAGGTGATGGACAGGAGCCAGCGCGGTGGTTTCTAAAACGGCTGGGAAGAACTGAGATGAAGTATTTATACTCACGAGGATTCCCAAGTCGGCCTCATCTTACAACGGTCTGGTGAAAGAGCGCATTGGTGGGCATCCGATATGTACATAGTTTCAGCTCGCCCTGTGCCACTATTGATGCTAGCGTGATGCATGTTCGCGTCTGTTTCCACACCTGAGATTCTGGTCAAATGGCGAAACAGAGAGAGTTGATGGTGGAGCCGCACTCCAGTCCCTGATCACGCACCCCAAATTTCTGCCCAACGTGGAATTCCGATCACTCCGCTGCTTTGAAGAGCCAACCCGACGCAGCGGAAATGTGCCATTGAAGAAATGCTGGTGCAGGTCTCACTGCATCCATCATGGCGTGGTCCTTGAGAGTTTATTTGGCTCCAGGACGCATTCGTTGCAGGGATGCACATCTTCGTCAAATGGACCGAACGCAGTGCCCTAAAGTCTGGCGGCGTCCCTGTAGCAGACTGAGCCACAGCACACAGTGTCTTCCATTCCGCCAGGCAGCCACGCTCAATATCATGGCGAGCTTGACGGACGGTAGTGCCGACCCGAGCAAGGAGTTTGGCGAGGACGAGTTTCCAAACAATCTCTTTAGCAACCTCGCCCCGCTCCTCACTCTTTTCGGCGAGCAAGTGACGAAGCAGTTTCTCAGCATGAGCCTTAGATAGGCTGATAACATTCTCCTCGCAATAGGGCCTCTGGGCATCATGACCGTCATTGTGAGCGCGATACGAGTCGGTAGAGTGCGCCAGCTGAAGGCCCTCGTCGGAAGGTGAGCAATTTGAGAATCCAGCTGAGTCTCGAGGTGCTTTTCGTTCTTCGGTCTTGGTCATATGTTGACCCCTGTGGTAGAGCCCGCGAAAGCCAATCCACAGCTGAACAAGAGCTGTTCTCTTCGACATCACCCGACGTCTACGAGCTCTAGAGCGGCAAGGAAGTTGTGCGCATGATCGGAGCTCCATCAGGAATGAAGACTTTGGTCATCGTTGAAAGGGGAGATATGAGAGAAGTGGTCGATCTAGCCACAGCAGTTCAGCGGGGGTGGCTGCTATCGCCACATCTCCCACCAGATTCTCCCCCAAAGAATAAGATGCTCTCTGAGCTGGCGGATGCTGCACCAAGCCTTGCCCTTAACATTAAAGACGCTGCCGCGGCCCCTTGGGCTCTCTGACTATAGGCTGCAGTCGGCGCCGTCTTACAAGCAACCGCCCTCCCTGGTGATCCCAGGGCTCGCAACCCACTTCTGGGGCTGGCAGAAAGCAGGCATGCCCATTGCTTCATATGGCTACCCTTGCTATCTCGTTGGTTCCCTTCTGGTCATTACTGGCGTTGCAGCATGTGACCACATCATTGAGGGAGTAACAACAGAGTATTAATTACTTTGCCGCCAACAGGCACTCGCATCAACCGGTTGTGGCAGTAGTCCGGTTGCAACGACCCTGTAGTCCACCGTCAGCGACCAGCACTTTTCCTCTTTCGCCATTTTCAGCAGTCTTGGCGACCTCCACATTCGAACGCCTCGCCTGAATAAGAGAAGATATAGTACGCTAGCTGCTGTTGCCACGGTCACCAGCGTCGTCGGCTTCATTGTTCAATTTATCGGACTTCGAGCCCTCCACTGGTCGGCAACTATCATTAAACTCGGCGTTACCTTGGTGATGACGGGCATCCGAGCCTTTGTAAGAAGGGTCTTGGCCAACAATTCTGTTTGCTGTTCCCGATGGGCATGAACTCTCTTGGTTTACCACACAGTTAGTATTGCCCGACGTGTTTTCTCGAGAAGAGGGAGGGAATTGAGGACAGCTTCTGGAGGAAGCTTGGATTCCAGAAAAAAACTCGCTCCTCAAAGCCGGAGAGATCACCGCTTGCAGGGTGGCAATCGGACATCCTCACCGAGAGTCTGGGAAATCCCCACTCTCCAAGCGACCTGGCCTTCAAGACTGGGACCGAGACCGGAAAGCACCACGCCTCCAGCTGGCCAAAGAACCTCCGAGTTGGACTGGACTCGAGTTTTCACCACCCACCCTTTGAATACACTTCTAGTGTTGGAAAAAAAAAAAAAATTCCGAGACTAGGCGACTGCCGAAGAGCCCATGCTGCATGCAAATATATAAGCCCTAATGTCCCACCATGACGAAACAGCAGGTACGGCCAGCAAACTGGCTTCAGCCATTGAGAGAACTTGTGTCAAGTGTTGCAGCCCCAGAATGGTGTCTTGGGATTCTGAACATGGACTGCCCGGCAACCCCAAGACTCTTTTCGGGCTTGTGTTGCCTATCGCGTCTCTAGACAGATTCACTTCGGCGTTCAAGGCGGTTCGCATAAAAGTGTGACGGCAATCGCTTTGATCTCAGCGAGCTCCAGGCAATGGCCTCCCACCAGAACCTCTGGGTTCTCACTGAGCGAGATAAGCTTCGAAGTGTTCTATGTCTTTGGCAGTACTCGATGGTGGAAAAGGCCAGACAAAGTGAAGAGACATCTGTCTCGCTCTGGAAGTTCGATCATTATGATAAGAACATGGATAAGACGGCGTACCGGCGGGTCGTGGCAAGTTCGACTCGCGACAATCCTCCTTTAACCAATCCCAGGGTTTCTTATACACGAAAGAAACTACATCAGCCCTCTACAAGGCTTGCTAGGTAAAAGGTTATTCGAAAGTTTGTCTGAAAAAAGAGTACTATCAGTTGATTATGGATTGGAGGGGGAGATGAGATTTCCTCCACATTTGGGGCTGCATGCACGCCTCCCTCGACCCGTCCCCGACCTTAACCCCACCCCCCCCCTCAACTCCCCCACCCCATCATCCCATCAAACGAGAAAGAAAAAATAATCAGGACCGGCGTGGTGGTTCTAAACCTTGTGTTGCAGCTTGTACTCGGGCCTCTGTTGGCATGCACCCTTTCCTTACCCAGTAAAATCAAGTTCCCAACTGCACTTTCATTGCTTGCTCCGATTATGCAAGTGGCTAATCCGGACAACAGGCTCATGCATATTTCCACAAGGTTCGATCTGATCGCGGGCCAAACCCTCCGCAAGCCGGCATTTAGGCTGATTCCCAGATCACATCACAATTACATTCAGTCTCGCATGAGGGTGAGGTGAATATGCTACGTCGCCACTGCATTCTTACCTGCCACCTAACCTATGAACGTCTTGTGGGAATGAGGATTCAATCCTGGATCCTCTAGTGTCTGGTTTGTTGTTGTTATCCACAGTGCGACTCCCAGGTGCCTATCGGATACCTACCTAGGTACGGTAGACAGGCAATCATGGCACGTACAAGCGAGCAATACACGCCCATCCCGCTCGACGATGACGCCAAGCATCAAGTCCAGGGGGGACGACAGAGACTTTTCCAAGGCCCCAAAGACACGCTGGTGGCGCTCGTGATTATTTTTATTTCTGTCTGTTCGTTTTCTCTGGGTTTTGTGGTTGGGAAAAGTCGTTTCGTGGAGGAGGCTTTGGAGACGACGGAATCGTTGAACATGGAGGTTAGGGCGAGTTTTGTGCCGAAAAGTAAGCTCTGTTTTTCAACAGAATAACTCGCATAAGTTGGATTATGTGCACTGACAGGGAGTAGTACCGAATAAATCAGTCAAGTTCCAGTTCCCTACGCGGTTTGAAGATACTGGACCAGTGGGAGATGGGTTGTGGGACTCGCTCATGCCTGGTGTGTTTTGTGTTTTCCTTACGCTATTCACATTGAGTACCCTTCACCTTGCATACTCTTGACCTTTGCGTACTCTTTACCTTGAGTACTCTTCACCCTCGCAGAGTTGCTGACACAGACAGACGGCGCCGGCTTCATTCGAGTACCGTATCCTCGTCGTTTTAGTCTGCCGCCAAGCGAGCCTATCAAAGATGATGAGGAAGAAGGCGAGGTGTATTCGCTGTCGGTGACACACCAGCTTCACTGTTTGGTATCTCCCCTCAAAATATCAGACTGCGACGACACTAACAGAGATAGGCCGTCGTCCGAGACGTCATTATCAAATACGAAAAAGGCGACAAGTCTCGCTTTGCGGGAGACGGCCATGAGCACCATTGTATTGACGTGAGATATATCCCCCTCCTTGAATCTGTGGGAGAGGTTTGCTAATATGAAGAGGTAAAGTATATCCGCCAAGCCATTCTCTGTGCGGGGGACACGACACTGGACTTTGCCGATGATCGTGTAATTGGACAGGATGGAAAGGTTAGTCGGTATGGCTTCACGGGGTCGAATTCGACACACCAGTGTAGAGACTGGGATGCGATCAAGGTGTTTGCGGAGAAGCATAAATCGGGAGATCGGTCGGGGGTGTTGTAACCTGCCTGGTAGGTTCAATGCATGTCTTATGAGCTATGGAGACGATGAATTGTTGAGTTGCGTCGACTTTGACATTGTGAAATTCTGTTGACTGTAATACATTGAGGAAACTGGAATGCTGAATTGGTACGATCTGAGTCAAGACTTGGCATTCCAGAGACGTGCCCCACCGAGGTGCATAGAACTCCACTTTGCAAGCAAGTCATGACTGCCCAACC
>Ga0247763_1001162_pt1 | contig 15427 bp, 8 predicted proteins | sample UWRJL141409B4_FD_179926 | JGI IMG/M metagenome (GOLD analysis project Ga0247763, IMG submission 179926) | Plant litter microbial communities from Arlington Agricultural Research Station in Wisconsin, United States - UWRJ-L141-409B-4 | ecosystem: Environmental > Terrestrial > Plant litter >...
CCGCTTTCGGGTGCCCAGGGCCGACAGATAATGTCGAGTGACTCGGAACGGGCGATGGCGTGCTCGAGAAAGCGCTGAAATACCTGGAGGGGCGCAAGCGAGTAGTCGACTTTGATCGTGTCCGTCACGCCGCGTATCACCTCGGTACCGATACGCCGAAGACCATGGCTGTTGCTCCTAGCCCGCTGCCTTGGAAACGGCTGCCTATCCGGCAACAAAAACTCCCTCTGTGTCACTGGTACCACCGGCGACTCGGGTTTGACGTCGGAGGAAAGACCGAGAAGGGCGTAGATAGTGTCGTGCAGGCGGGATGCTTGGAACGCAGCTAGAAAGGATACAAGTTCCTCAAGTGTATACCGCCATGTGCGAATGTCCTTGCGTTCCTGCCCACGGAACATGCCGGTTGTGTTCTGCACCAGACGGTATGCCGGCAACGACGAGAAGCTTCCGACATACTCGGAAGGTCGGCTTTCAGACGTAGCGTGCTTCTTGAGCGTACGGCTGATGCTGCCGTCGCGGCCTACCTTCTCGAGCAGGGCAATGGCATCGGCAAGCTTGCTCCAGTCGACAGACTCCTTGCCGCAGTGAAGCGTGGCCCGACGCGCCATGGCAATCTCCTGGACCACCCAGCGACGGCTGAACCATCCCCTCTTCAGCAACTTGATGAGCGCCTCCAGCTCCTTGGCCTGGTCGGGATCGAACGGTCTCCGATCCAGGCCTGCCACGTGGTTTTCATCATCCAGGTTGACGAGCTTATTGACAAATTTGATGGCAATGTCACTGTCGTCGGACGCTTCGCCAAGCCAAACGCACACCTCTTTGGCCATGCCATAGATCTTGGTCATGAGCGAAATCTGTGCGCTCTTTTCTGGATCATCCTCGGGTTCCTGCTTGATGCAGATAGCGTCGACCCATAATCGGACCGTCTTGTGTCGGTCGCGGAGTTGCTTCAATGCGGCCAATAGATTCCGACGGACTTTGAGTCGCCAAATGGATGGTTGTTTGTCGTTTTTGATGCGGATCGTCTGGGTTGGTTCCTCGGTTCCCCATTGCCATGACAGGGCGCTGTACGGCTCGATGCCGGAGACCAGCTCCTCGCAGCTGATCTCCACAAAGATGGAGTCGTTGTCCTCCCCGGGCCGCAGATGGAGGATGCGAATTTTGGAGTTGTTCTCCCCCAGCGGAGGGTATTTGTAGGGCGTGTCGCCCATTTCCGGGTCGAATTTTGGTCGCAAAGACCTGGGTAAGAGTTTATGCGGGATGCAACATGACAAGCGACCCATCGTTGGAGAGAATCATTTTAAGGCTGTGCGAGGCCTTTTCAGCTTTTGAGCACACCCATCGAAATGCGGCGAACCCCTTTTGGGCCACACTCGGTCACAGTTGGGGTCGCCATAGGCCACCGGAGAGAGCACCGTAGCGAGGAATCGTTACTGGATGCCGGGTTGGTTGCACAACGTGCGCCACAGCGCTTCGTTGACCTAGCGAATAAGGCGACCGTCTTGGCGATCCTTCGGGCGCGGGTTTGCTTTTGCAGGTCGAATTCGACAGTTGACGACCGGGAGGGTCGGACATTGTCTCTGTTTGACATGAGAACAAAGCACAAGGTGCATGTACCTGCCTACGTATCGGTTATAACTCTCCAGCCTCAGAAACTATGAACACCTTCCCCAGATGTCCCCTATTTGTCGTATAGATACCGCCCAACCATGGCTCGGCTCTTCAACATGACCCAACCCTACGGAGTTAAGGCTGGAGATAAGCACGCTGCACTGCCCCGCTGCGTCACGGCATTCGACACAGCAGCAATCGAGATTATCCCTTCCACAGCAGCAGCAGCAACGGCAGCAACAGTAGCAACATCATGAAACTCATCATCGCCGGCGCGTCAGGCTTCGTGGCCTCCGAGGTCGTCCGTCAGAGTGTCCGTCTCAAGGAGATTACAAGCGTTATTGCCTTGGCCCGGAAACCCATTGCGCCCAGCGGTCTCAGCGATGAAGAATCCGCCAAGCTCCGCAGCGTCGTGACGGAGAGTTATGAGACCTACTCCCCCGAAGTACAGCGCGAATTTGCCAACGCGGATGCTTGCATTTGGTGGGCCGCTCCCAATTTGCTGTCGAATTTCGAGAACCCGAAGCTAATGCAGGCAGGACAGGACCGTCGCCATCACCCCAACTGCGGCGAAACGCCTCGAGTTTGCCGAGGTGAAACGTGTCTGTCAGGACTATACTCTCGCTGGGCTCCGAGCCATGATGCAGGCGGGGCCGGCGAAGCCGTTTCGTTTCCTCTACATGAGTGGTAGCCATGCCGAACGCGACCAGACGAAGCGTCCGTTTCTGATGACGGAATATGCGTTGATGAGGGTGGGTGCTGTCTCCATAACCCTATCTGGCTGTGTTGTCTGACCGTGTTGCCTGGTCGTGTCGTCTCGCTAACACAACCTAGGGAGAGACGGAGAACCAGGTTCTTGCTTTTGCCGCTTCCCAGCCGGAGGGTAGCGTGCAAGCATGTGTGGCCAAGCCTGGGATTGTCACTGATGGATCTGCGGCTCGCTCGGTCATGGCCGCAGTTGCGCGCTTGACCAACGTAGTTAGTTACATTAGTGTGGAAGAGCTGGCCGCGGCTATGCTTAACCAGATTGTGTCACCCTCGGGGTTTGAGAAGGAGCCGTTGACGAACGATGATTTAAAGAGGATTGGCAGAGCAGTTCTTGACAAGACTGGGGGGAAGTAACCCAGACGAGTTCCAATCGCATTTCGAATACTACTCAGGCCTAGTTTAAGTCACAGCCCCTTTCACAAGGCGACAGACGGCGGCATTCACGGTATCACGACAGACTTAAAATGCGGAGGGTACACAATAAACTGGTCATCAATGCGAGTCACGGCAAGGGTAAGGAGATTTGGTAGAATTACAATTTATTATGAGGAAATAAAGCCGAGACTTCCTCCTATCGAAGAGAATTTTTGGACTCACCATAAGGTTTCTACTCGTTCTATTCGCGCCCTGTCTGTAGGGGTTTCGGGGCGGAAAATTCCCCAGGAAAATCCCCGGCGGTGGTTGTAAAAAAAAAAAATTTAATCTACTCGTCAACCAGCCAGGGGGGAGAGACAAAAGTTCGACAATAGAGAATACAATCAGGTCCCTGTGGGAGTTGTTTGCAGAATGAATTTGTTGTCATTCTGCGTTGCGAACATAATGTCGGTCGGGACATTACCCATGCAAAGCACCCCCCACCCAAACAAAACAAGACCATGATCTTTCTCGTATATCGTTGTTGACACATGCCGGGGAGATACATCCGCCACATGCACTTGCTGTGGCGCGTCTACTCCATGCCATTATTTGGGGACGGTTCATGACCCGAAATGCGTAATGAAAGTCCCAGTGGCAGTCGCAAACTTAAAGAAAGTCTGCTCATACCACCCAAGGAAAAGAAGAAGAAGAAAAAAAACACCAAGTACGTACGCCCGGCGAAGGGCATAGGTGATCTCTCGACGAATAATCTCGTCGCGGTTAACACATCCCGGGGAGATACATTCGCCACGTGATGTAGCGCGTCTACTCCATCCATTATTTGGGACGGTTTATAACCCGAAATGTGCAATGAAAGCCCTGATGGCAGTTGCAAACCTTATGAGAAAGCATGCTCATACCACCCAAGGACAAAAGAAGAAAAAAACACACCAAATGAGCAAAGTGAAGAGACTTTAACCCTATTAAGAACACTTCCTACCTACCTACCTAGATAGATAGGTATGGTATGGTATGGAATGTGTTCCGGCACAACATGGCCCAGAGTAAAAAACAAGTCTCCTCACCGCTAACCTCGGCAAGCTTCCCGTGGTGTGCCAGATACTTTTTCAAAGTGAAAAGTATGTGAGACGCTCACTTCATGCATTGAAAACGGGGGACAATGGACATGGCTGTGAGGCATTTTATGTCGCTGTCCCGTAACCTTTTTTAGTGGCAAAATTGCCAATAGAAAATCCCTGGTGGTCGTTACAGGCCAAGACCTGTGCGGAGCCACCCAGGGAGAGTAAAAAAGTGTCCATGTTGAATGAAACACTAGGATAAACTGTCCAGTCGTTTATCATGTTGAATGGGGAGGGAGAGAGACAAGAGGGCCACGTGCAGGGAGGAAAGGAAAGTTCCCCGCCCGAGGAATAGGCAGAGGCGGCGCCGTTGCCGGCGTAGCGGTTACGGCCCTCCCCAAGCCAGAGAAACTCTTGACTGTAAAAGGGCCGCGATTACCAGCTGACTTTTTTCCATTTCCGCGCCGGCGGTTGTTGTGGCCTTTCACCTGCATTTTGCTAGCTGCAGCAGGCTTGGGATCTTGAGGAGCTGAAGGACCTTGAGCAGCGTCAGGGACCTCAATCGATGCAGATGAAGAAGCAACTGGTTCCGGAACAGCAGGCTTTGCCTTTGCAATAAACACACCCCGGACCGGAGTGGGCTTTGCATTCAACTTTAGCTTAGACTCCAGCTTCGGCTCCGGCTCCGGCTCAGCCTTGGGCTCAGCCTTAGGTTCAGCAGCAGCAGCCGCCGCCGCATCAGCCTTTGCATTTTCCTTGACAGCTCGACGAATTGCTTTGGGGCTTATAAATCGAGGAGCGGAATCCGGAGTTACAGCAGCAGAAGCAGGAACTGTCTTTTTCTTCATCCCCTGGGAAGCGCCCTTGTCAGAAACGGCAAGGACGTTAAAGGGGTTGAAGTTGGAGTTTGGAGAAGTGCTGTGGAAAAGAAGAATTTCGGCCAGCCATTTTTATAAGAGTTAAATGGATGGGATCACCAAAAATACCTGTGAGTGCTGTAAGAGAGTTTGTTGAAACTGGGAACCTGGAACTCAGAACTCGGATGAGGTACCCCGAACTTATACACCCCAAGCGATCAAGTCTGTAAATCGGTTGAGGTAGAGAGGATTGACCACTGAGAGTTGTTGTGAAGGTTGTGTGTGTGATGATGATGATGATGATGAGAAAAAACATTTCTGGAGGAGAGTTGGATGTGCTTAAATACTCATTTCGTAGACGATATCGTGGACGACATTTACTACGACAATAGTCTTGTATAATTCGACAATGAGACGCATCTCCTACTTTATGTTCTTTATCCGGCTCTTGTCTGTTCTACTCTTCTCCTTGTCTGTTTTCCTCCTCTCCTTGTCTTTTTGACTCCTCTATACGACTTTACCCCACATCCAAGACAGTGAATCCAAGACTGAGTCCAAGTACAACAAAAGCACTAACCGTCCTTGCCGAAAAGATTCGGCAAACTCGCAAGAGGCACAACGACATTGTCGTAAAACTCCATCGCCGGATGCACACCGACCTCGCCACCATCTAACGCATCCCCCTCTGTCTGGCGGTCGGCGAATTCGAGGCAAAACTTTACAGCTTGACAATATGTCGATCCCACTCGGAACGCAAGCTCATTGTCCACCCTCCCCAGCACCCGCTTTTTCAACTCCAATGCATGTGGGGCGTGGAAGGTCTTCATGTCAGCGGACAGATTGACGCTGGCGGGCTTTGTGCCCAGTTGAATGGATGAACTCGAACCCGAACCTGACCCCGTGGCAGAGCTGCTGCTGGACTTTTTCGTCGCGTCGAGAAACGAACGAAGCGGTACCCATAGCGCAATCTCCACGAGAATAAGTCCAACAGAATAGACATCATACTGGACCTTGTATCCCTCGGCTGCTTCGCCCTGGTAGTTGGGATGTCGATATATGGCCGCTCCCAAATCACCCGAGCTGCGCGCCTTGTCGATTGTAGCCCATTCACTCTCGTGACGTGAATAGTCAAAACCACATATCAGAGGAGAGGCTAGAATCTCCCACACTTGGTCCGGGCCAATAGGCTCACTCAGCTCGAGACCTGCCATGGGAAACAGGACATTATCGCTGCGTATCCCTTTGTGCATCCATCCGGAGAGATACAGTTCTGAGAAGGTGGCGCACAGCGTGCTGGCGAGGGTGATTCTTTGTTCTAGGGGCGGTCGGATCTTGGCTGTCGATTTCATCAGGGACAAAAGCGACACCGGACTGCCTTTGTGCTTGGTCAAAGGCTGGAGGGCGAGTTTGGGGTTTGGTTCGTGCAGGGGAAAGCGGTATACGATCCACCAGCAATAACGCGTCGTGTCCTTGATACAGCTGATCGCGATGGGTGTTTTGAACTCGGGTGATTTGGGCTTTTGGAGAAGCAACACCAGTCGCTGGATACGACTTGTCAAACGTGCCATGTCCTGGGGTAGCGTGTTGGCGTCAAATGGCTTTCGTTCGAACAGAAAGTACGGCCCATCTGTTTCTGCATTTTTGACCGTGATAAACCGCTTCAGATTAGTAAAGCCATTCGGCAGTAAAAAGTGGTCAAGCGAAAGAGGCTGCACGCTCGCAGACCCAACTCGCAATGGTTGTGATAGCTTGGCTGTGTTGGCTCGCTGAGGAACTCCATGATCTGAATCTGTGACCGCCAGAGCTTTGCGTTCAATGGCAGCTCGAACCTGCGAGGTGTCCGACTCCCCTTGCACAGCTGCGCGGATCAGTTCCAGGGACGCCTCGTCAACAGCACTGCCAACAACCACCATGTTGACTCTGTAGTTGTCTTCCCGCGTCTTCCGTTGCTGTGTCTCTGTCATGAGATCGTTGAGCTTGCTGATGCGCTGCGCAAGGTCCTTGACGAGATTGTCGAATTTGTCCAAGTCCCGAACCGCCCAACGAGCTCGCTTCCACACTGTTGGCTTCAGCTGGCTGCGCTTCGCTTGTAGAGCTAGGTCTTGGACACCCAGGGATCCGTCTGCGCCGTCGCCCGCTTCATCACCATCCTTCGCATCATCGTCTGCTTCATCCCCGCCTACGCCCGCCCTTCGAATAGACTGGTGCATCCGCCCAACAAGTTTGCGAACCAGTTCAGACTTTGTGGGAGGATCCTCAGTCGGGGAAAGGCCATAGCGACTAGTAAGTCCGCCACCGTCTTTGACCAAGGACTGGATCTGTTCGAGATAGTCGTTCAAGATGGAACAGATGGGTAGGAGCCGACTGGGGAGGGTAGGCGGCTGTCCTTCGGGCGGTGAAAGACCTGCATTCTCGCCCCAGATCTGCAGCCGAAAGCGTTCCATCTCGAGGGCCAAAACGAGTCGTTCGGCATCCTGGTTGAAGTTGAGGCCCTTTCGAAATGTCTTGACCGCGACACAGGCGCCTTGGAAGGCGATTTGCGCAATGGAAATGTAGGTTCCGGGTTCCATGGTGGCGTTTGTATGTTGTGTTGAGGGTGTGTTTGGTGTGTGTTCGCTGGCTATCTAGAATTGGGTAGGAAGGCAAGTGGGGCACGTGGTAGTAAAAATGGGTCCGACATCTTTCGGTCAAGATCACAGCAAAAAGAGTCGAACCGATTCCTACTACCACGTAGGGGGCACGGTCAGAGCCCCGAATCCGGCTCGGTGAGAGCAATGTCACTCGCCCTTGGCGAATCGGGATGGCGGCGGAGCAAATATTGGTGGCGCTGTGAAACAGGGGGCGTGGTTGGCTGGGACAGGGCCTCAGCTGGACGAAAACCGGGGCCAGTTCGGAACGCCAAGCCGGCCTGCTGCGGTGCCCAAAACTGCGACTTTCCCCTCTTCTCTCACTATTGACCTGTGCGGTGGAACTTTCGCATCCATCATGACGAGCTGGGTTTACGGATCGGCTTTTTCCAGCGGTGATCCTGCTTCGGTTCTAACACCGGCCACGGACACGGAAAATGTTGGAACCACGGAAAATACGAATACCCCCGGAATTCTCACGCCATGGCTGACTTCTCGGGATGGCCACTCGAATCCAGGCCAGGGTCTTGCATCCTTCATGTGCCATGTGGCATACCTCGATGACAGTCTTTTGCGTGGAGACAAGACTGCTCTTTTTGATGCCCGCCGAGGTCGGTTGGTGAATCGAACCCGCGTCGGCCACGGCATTTCCTTCATCGTCGAGCGAGCCGACCTTTTGGAGGCGGATGCTGCGGGTGACACTCAAGAGTCCAGGGAGCCGACCAAGAGGGTGGTTGTGGTCAAAACCGTCCGAGAGGATCAACATCACCGAAACCAATGGGGCGAGGTCCTGCTGGAAATGCGCGCGCTACTCCACGAGCCCATCCGCTATCACCCAAACATCGTCAGGCTTCTTGACATCCGCTGGGATGTCTCGGCTGATACCGGCTCGCCATTTCCCGCCATCGTCCAGGAATACGCGTCTTTTGGAACTCTGGACAAGTTGCAGCAGCGCAGTCAGCCTCTACCATTCAGCATCAAGCAGAAGCTCTGTTACGATGTCGGCCGGGCCTTGTCCATCATCCACGCCTGCGGCATGGTCCACGGTGACTTGAAGCACGAGAATGTGCTGATATTCCCAAACTCCTACCTAGATCCCCCCAACCAGCCCTACACCGCGAAGCTAGCCGACTTTGGCGGAACCGTCATGGATATGAGTGGTGATGCTACCCACAGAATCCCCATGCACACCTTCCCCTACGAGGCCCCGGAAATCTCGGAAGAGCTGACCGAGGAGGGAGCCAAGAAGACAGATGCCTATTCGTACGGCATGCTAGTGTGGCGCTGCATGATCGACTCGCAGGATATCCTGACCGCCATGGGCATGACCTCGTCGGGGAGCCTCGCCAACGCCAAGCTCCGCGAGGATATCACCATGCTCAAGCTCTCTGATGGCCTCCTTGAAACTGCTATCCACAATATTGCAAACTATTTCTTCCTCCACAGGCTACCAAGCCAGAGCTTCAACCTGGTGACCTCGGCTTTGATGTTCACTCTACGTGGAGACCCCAAACAACGTGCCCTCGACCGCGCCCAGGTCCGTCTCCGGGGCATGGACTCGGTCATGGCATACCAATATGTGAGTGTCAAAGACGATGCGAACAAAAAGACCCTCCAGGGCTTGGAGAACAGAATCCCTGGAAGACACGGCATGGATGTCGATGGCACCGGCTACATGTTGGGCCGGCTGGGAAATGATTATGACGCGCAGAATAACTTGCCCGGGTTCCGTCCGGATCTGCCCCGTCCGACTCGTGGAGGGTTTTTGTTTGAGCCCCTTCGCCTCCGCCACCTTCTGGACCGAAGTCAACAGGAAGCCATGGTTCGCGATTTTGAGGCCTATGCCAATGCCCCTGCCCCAGCCGAGGCCGACACGACAGGAGATTTGCGTCCCGAACCTTGGTCTGCCGCCTACTTTCTCTTCCAGTCCTATGTGTCTGGCTTTGGTGTAGCCTTCGATGCCGACAAGGCGTGTTACTGGCTTCGCCGTGCCGCAGAACCACCGGAGGAGCAGGCCGGAACTGACTATCTCGCTCTCGCTTGGGTAAACCGAATCCACGCCGCACTCGGGGTGCCAAATCCGTACGATGCAGAGAAGCAGTTTGACAATCTCTTTTGGGGAGCTGTCCGGGGACATCGGCATTGCATTCCAGATGCCGAAGCTCTGATCAGCTCTGCAAGTGCCAGCCAACAGCAGATATGGCGACGCAGACTGGGCGAGTCCGACCAGGTCTTCAACGCGCTGACTGGAGCTACAGGCATGCCATTCTTTGCGTCGAGAAAGTTGACCAAGCAGTGGGCTCTGCAGGATCTGGCCGCGCTGGACTCTCAACTTAAACAGGAGCTTGGGGGAGATTATGACAGTTGCCTCCGTCCGGCCTCAGAAACCTCCGATCCCATCCCAGACGACGGGTACCTTTTTGACAAGATCTTTGTAAACCACAAGGGACATGGCCTGTTGCATTTGGCCGTGGTGCAAGGCCGTCTTCCCGCCGTGAAACATCTTTGCCAGAAATATCTCTGCAACATCAACCTCAAGAACCAGTCCCATGGCGACACTCCCCTGACATTGGCCTGCAGGACGGGGCGGTTTGACATTGCCATGTGGCTGCTGGAGAACGGCGCAGACCCTAACGGTGCCGAATTCTGCGAGGAGTCACCTCTGCATTGTATCAGCGCATTCAGCGAGTCCGAGATGGAGGCGGTGGTGGACAAACTCATGACGACTGGGGCCGATATCGAGAAGCACAGCGATGCTTCACGAAAAGACATCCGTGGCATTCTGGCTGACTGGGAAGACAACTTCTCCATGACATTGACGCCATTAGGGAGAGCCGTCCTCAAACAGAGCATGTCTGCTGTCAATATCTTATTGAAGCATGGAGCGAGACCGACAGAACGACGCACCGACCGGAATCGGGCCTCCCAATCTCCTGTGGAGCTTGCAGCTGTCCTGACTCTGCCTGACATTCTCGAGGAACTCTTGAGGCATGTCGACGAAAACGAGCAGGTCATGGACGAATGCGACATGCTTGAAGCTGCGCGGTCCGAGAAGATCACGCCATATGACTCTCTGTCACTACAGAGTCGACTCGTCCGCTGTGGTGTTTCGTACAAGAACAACCTAGCCCGAACTCTCACCATCCTCCATGACCGTCGACAGCGACAGCGACAGCAACAAGGTGCCTTAGCAACACATCCTCCCGGGAAGCATCTTTACGATGAGATTATGCGTGGAAATACCGATATTGCCGAGACTTTGCTGTCCCTCGGACACTCTCCGGAAGGATCACCATCTCACCGTCCTCTCGTGGCGGCAGTGAAGTGCAACAACGCCGCCATGTTCCACTTGTTAATGTCTCAAGACCCTCCTCCTTTTGCCCACACGGCCGATTCGCATGAGACCTTATTACACTATCTCGCGTCACGTCTGACACACTCTCCCACCGACCTTGCACTAGCGGAATATCTGGTCTCCCACGGCATAGAGGATCCCGACGTGCCGAATCAGCCATCCCCACTTGTGATTGCCATTCGAAACGGCTTTTTCAGTCTGGCCGATCTACTCGTGAGCAAGGGGGCCGGCACATCACTAAACACTCTGCATGCTGTCGACGGAGCCACCACGGATTCTCACACACTGCTTGGGGAGTTGATTCACCGACAGACGTCGACATCTCTTCGAGCGGTGAAATATCTCGCCCATCTCCACAAGACGACCCCCACTGCTAAAATCAGCCCGCTGGTTTCATCTCGTCGTGTGAACGAGCTGGGGGAAGAGGAAGGTGTTTCGGCGGTACATGCCCTAGCATCCATCCCACATGCAGAGTGGAATTCACATGGTCAAATCTCAGCAACGATGATACAAGTTATTCTAGAAATGTTTCCTTCTCCGGAATCACTAGGAGATTGGGCCATTCATCAGACTCTCGGCACTGCCGTACAAGCTGCGGTAGTGGAAGGTCATAGTGAGCTGACGAGGGCACTTTTGACCAAGGGATACCGTGGAGACTGGAACCGGACTCAAAATGGGAAAATGACGCCGCTGGAGTTGGCGAGAATAAAGGTGATGGAGGAGGTGCAGATCCTTAATTCAAAAAGTGAAATCAGCGAAGAAGAGGTAACACAACTTAAGCGGAGGGTGGAGATTGTGGAGCTGTTGGAAGCTATGCAAGTCGATGGCGAGGGGGGTGGTAAAGGATGTGGTGAGGGAGACGGCGAGGGAGGAGACAAGAGAAGTGAAAGTGAGGAAGAATGGAAGAGATTAGGTCTGGGTGTACAGATCCCCGCTCTCCTAGCCAAGGTAAAAGGCGACTTTATCGAACCCGAGATTAACAGAGACGACGCCACCAACATGCCCGCGGATCTATCATCGCTAACCGACGAGAGACCCTCGGGATGGACGGACGGATGTGAAATGACGACGGAAATGTCGCTGCGCATCTTTTTGAAGCATTTCCGGGAAGATAACTCGTTTGGGGATTCTATTGCCAAGGAGATGAGTAGGCGGTTCAACAAGCGAGTCTAGGTCTACCTTAGCTAGGGGTGACGACGGTATTACCTAGGTATCTTGCCTAATCGCAGTCACGTTTTCTGATTTGGTTGGCATTGAAACTATGAGTGGACAGCCGACAAGGACAACTCACATTGCTCGAGTCAACAAAGACAGCTCACAAGGTCCTTGTTGTCGCTTGTGGTATCTCACAGTTCTTTTCAACTTTACAATGGTCATTCTCGACCCACATATGCCCTTTTTTTAAATCGAAGCACCCAATCACCTCTTCACAATGCATTCACTAGTCCCCGATAATAGATTCAACGAGTACACGACAATGAGTCCCCACAGTTAAGCCAGCACAGCGAGTCTTGGACAATGAATTCAACTAGTTCACGACAATGGATTCACCACAACTCACCACAACAAGTTCATCACAGCCAGTCCACGACAATGACTTCACTCGATATTCACAGCTGTCTTACAGCCTCCTGTATAATTTTCATATGTATAAAACTGTCCAACTCTCTCCCCCAAATCTGTTTTATTTTCTCCTCATCAGCTTCTACGTCTTCTCTGCAGTAGGCAACTGGCAATCGATTTCACCATCTTCTCAATCCCTGATTTGATCTCGCTTGTTATTTGCCTTCCTGCTTCGACTTACTCCTTTTTTCCCTCATCAGCTCCGGTAGCTGGTATCCTTTCTCTCTGCGGAAATCCCTTCTTCTCTTTCTCTTAGAGAGTCCCTGTTAGCCACCAGGATGGCTTCTTCTTCCGCTTCCGCTTCCGCTTCCGCTCCGGCTGTAGCTCCCGCCATGGCTTCTGCCACCGCTCCCGCTTCTGCTCCGGTTTCAACTCGGGCTCCCGCTCCTGCTTCCGCCCCCGCTTCGGCTTCCGTGTACCCCCCTCGCCCCTTTGGACGTACCATTTCCAACCCGGCGATCCTCAAGCTCGGACCCGAGTACCTCGCTTTCAACGAACAGGTTCTCCGCTTCCTCTTTCTCGCCGACACGCTTAGTCGCTCAGGCATGTGTGCTGCCGACATCCACGTCTGTATGCAACGCTACGTCTCATCCATGCCTAAAGCGTGTAACGCCGGTTTGGAAATCCACTTCAGCCATCTCGATGAGGTCCTTCTCAACGTCACGCCTCATCACCGGAATGTCAAGTCGTCCACCCCCGCTTGGGCACCTACCCTGGCTGGCTTCGCCAGCTTGGGTAAGGGGCTTACCAAGTCTCTCGTCTTGGATGCCCTTCGCGCAGCACGCCTTCGGTTCATCGAGTACCCCTCGTGGGTACTCGGCGCGGGGAGTTGGTTCTTTACGCTTGCGCGGCGTCGCTCTGATAAGCCGGTTTTTGGGGAAAACGGGAAGCTGGTCGAGGTAATTGATCGGTTTCACCTCCCGCGGTGGGAGGAGGCAGCTTGGTTGGTGTTTATGGCGCGGCTGCGACTTTTGGTGCCAACCCCGGAAATGGATGAGTTTCTGACTTCGCGTCGGAAGGCTTATCGGGAAGCGTGGTGGAGCTTCTTTGGGCTTGCGAACTGCGAGTCGCATTTCAACCAGCACTGCAAGTGCTCCGACAGGACTTGGGCTTTTCCCAACGAAGCCTACGTCAAGACGAAGCCTGGCTTTGAGGCTTCCAACTTGGCGGCGGCTTCGCTCGAGGAACCACTTCGTCGCCTGTTGGGCTTTGGGCCCCAGGGCATTGCGCGGCTGAATGTTGCGCCCTTGCAACCAGCTGTTATTGCCTTCCATTGGCCTCAGGATGGGCAATGGCTCGACTACGATGACAACACGACTTCTGGTTCCGAGTGGTCCGACGCTTTCATCAAGGCTACGATTGAAGCCTTGAAGAAGGATCACCCGGATTACGACCATACCAAGTTCTCGCCGCTTCCCAAGACATCCACTTCGTCAAAGCCCCGAGCCAACAAGGCCAAGGGTGCGAAGGGTGCCAAGGGCAAGGGTAGGAGCAGCAGCACACCAGCTGTTCCTGCCCCAAAGAACCCTTCGTCCATCGTCATTCCCGTCACGCGTCTTGCTGTGGGAAAGCCACTCAAGCCGTCTGCTCCTCAAGCCAAGAAGATCAAGAAGACAGAGGCTTAATTTTTTACTATCTAAGGAATTAGGTCTTTGACTTTTTGATCTGCTCGGTACTTGATCAAATCACCCTGCTACTTTCGGGGGTGGTTTCTCTCTCTCTCTTTTTTTCCTCTAGGAAATGTAGTAAGATCCTCGGAATCTGATCAATAAAAACCTATAAAACCCACTGTTGTATCCTATACTTTCAAGTGACCTTTTGCTGTTCCTAACTAGTTTTTTCTTTTTTTTCTTGTTCCTTCGATGGAAGGGAGTCATGTTGACCTCTTTTGTTTCTCTGTTTTTGTGTTTAGGTGGTTTTGGCCTAGTCTTCTCGTGACTGCACACTGCTTTACTCTCTCTTACATTCTCTGGCATATTCTTCACTCTCTTGTATATTTTCTCTTTCTTGCATCTCACTTTACTCTCTCTTCTCTTGTATATTTTACTCTCTCTTACATCATACTTGACGCTGCGCATTATACACTGTAAGCCTTATGCTGAGGGCATGGTAGTTCACCCAAAACAAGCGAGGAACCAACAGACGGAAACACCCGTCACCCAACCCATCCCCGGATAAACCCCCCCCTACCGGCGCGTCCAGTTCCTATCTACCTACCCATTCAGCCGGCCGGTCCAGCCCAGTCCCGTCACATCCTCAACTTCAACTTCAACTTGAACATCAACATCCCATCTCACCAACATCGCCTAATAATCCCCTCTACGACATGGCGCTCCGCATCTTCCTCCTCTTTCTACAAGCAGCACACTCCATCGCAACAACCATACCCTGCGCATCCCTCTCCTCTGAAGTAGCGATATGGCATCTCTCCGACTGGTTTACCGATTTCTCCACTCCCGAAATGAGAAGCAGCGGCGGCGCTGTGATTTTCCGCCTCGTAAATCTAATTACCGGATTCGACAGTCTTTGTTTCCGCCGAGGCCTCACCGTTCAAGGACAGTGCATTTGGGCGGCTGGAGGCGAAAGTGTCGACGATGAGACGGAGACTTGGTTCTCTTTCTCTGACCGGGATGGGGAGTTACACATTTTCCAAAAGTGGACTTGTCTTGACTCTGGGTAAGTTTTTTTTTTCTTTTTCCTTTTCTTTTTCTTCTTCTTCTTCCTCTTTCCCCTCTCCCCCTCCCCCCTTCTTTTTCTCTTTGCTTTTCTTTTCTTTTCTGTTTTCTGTGAGTCGTGCTGATTTGGTAGAATAAAAACAAAATTTGAAGGACAGGGAAGGGCCACGATAGAGGACAAGTGTGAATTGGGAGACACCATGCCAAAAGGCAAGATTTGTGGAAAGCAGGGCGCCGAGGGGGATGTTTATCCCGACACGCTGGTCAAGGCGGAGTGAGTAGTAAAGACAGTGACTTGTCAAGAAGGGGTCATACTTGAATTGGATACTCGGGACGAGAACATGCTAGATGCGATAAACGCAGTAAAAAGAATCCCAGAAACCAACGCTAAACTCCCCAAGACGACCGCTCTCCTTCCAGTTACTTCTTCACCCCCCACCCAACCCCTCAAGCCATCACAACCAGCCCCCCACTC
>Ga0247763_1001163_pt1 | contig 15424 bp, 10 predicted proteins | sample UWRJL141409B4_FD_179926 | JGI IMG/M metagenome (GOLD analysis project Ga0247763, IMG submission 179926) | Plant litter microbial communities from Arlington Agricultural Research Station in Wisconsin, United States - UWRJ-L141-409B-4 | ecosystem: Environmental > Terrestrial > Plant litter >...
ATTTCCCCCCAATCCCCCCCCCCCCCCCCCCCCCTACTTTCCCTCAGGAGAAATCATAAACCAACCTAGGTACCTACCTGATCATTCAACCCCACTGACCCAAAATGATTCAACACATTCAAATCCACATTCCCCGGACTAAGCAGCGCCCATTCCCACACTCCATTCGGATCCGTACTAACCCCCGCATCGGTCGTCGTCGCCGCATATCCATCCCCAATCGCCCCCGCCATGTTCTGATACGAAAGCACATAGCGCCCCGCCGCCCAGCCGCCTCCCCCCGTCGCCTGCACCCGGCCATTCCAGACCGGATCGATAGGAAGCCATGCCTCGACGTGCGCTTCGCTGCGCTGTCCGGTGCGTGTGTATGTCACGGTGACGTTACAAAAGGTGGCATTATCAATGTCGATGGAGGGTTGGGTGAAGCGGAAGGCGGCGGGGATGGAGGTGGAGAAGTTGGATACAATGGAGGCCGAGATGGAGAGGATGGAGGCGCCGAAGAGAGTGGGAGTGGGGAATGCGGTGGGGTGGCAGGAATGGAGGAGGGAGGGGGACATTGTTGACTGGTGATGGGGAGGGGGGGAGGATTGGAAGGGTTTTTTGCAGGTAGAAAGCTGCGGTTCTCCGTTTACCCGACCTGTCAAGCATTTATATGCGACCCGGCGCTTCTAACCTATGATGTATGGGGCGGGTGATCATCGCTTCCAGCGGTCGTTTGATGGGGAGGATGCCACTGCAAGTGGGGCGTAACGGTTCGGAAGTGGAAAAGCTCGACTTAATCCGTATACACTGAATAGTACCAAGTACGTAGAGCCTTAGTGAGCCGCTGTGACATTACTTTTATAACGCAATGATATCGAAAAGAGGGACTCCACAAAGTCTAGTTAGGAAGGCATAGCTTTCCCTCCATGCTGCGTACCCCAAGCCGCCACCTCTCGACGGAAACAGCGTCTTTCGTTTTGCCCAAAGGTTACCGCGGTATCAGGCTTGTCGCATTGTTCGCAGGTACAGCTGTCATACCTATGAGTTGCTGCCTGGAGAGGGAGTCCAACTTTGTTAGCATGCATCCTTCGACCACATCCAACTTGGAAGAACTTGGCCGCGCGTTCGTAGTGAGCATCTCAAGATCTACATTCATTTGAAGAAGAATGTCCTCAGTTGCTGCATGCCGGCCGAGAAAATAGATCGCAAACCTAGAGCCGGCATCAAGTCCATCCGTCGTCCCGGGGTACACAACTTGATGGAATGATTTTGAAGAAACGCACCTGCGTTCCGGACCAGACTGCCGTCAATGAGAGGAATGATGCATTGATAGGTAATTATGCGGCGGGAATGGTAATCGTCGAATTTCAAGCTCCTAGCGTAGTCAAAAGGCCTTTTGAGCGATGACATTGTACCGGTAGCAGGAATTTGACGGGGACAGTTCGGACTTGTCCGTATTCTCCCCAGACGGATTATTCGGACCGCGCGTTACATGCACGAGGCTTCCAAGGCTATTATCTTGGTCTCAAACCTTGTGCTAACGAATTTCAGATTAGAATATAGGTCCTTTGCAATGGCCCGTGTAGGGTGAGCTATGGGGTGCTAAAGCTGGGTCGATACTCTTTCTTTTTTTTTTTTAGCAGGCTACCAGGCACTAATCTCTTGCTTCCGAGCGGTGCGGTCCAACTTCCCCAAGTATTTCCCTCCACATCGGTGCTGAGTCCTAGTCCACAGGCAAGTCTCCTGTCCAGATCTGGACAGGTACCACGAGTCCCATCTTGGGCGTCAGCTCGGGCGGGAACCAGGTCGTGCCCTTGGCCTCAAATTGCAGCGACCGCACCTCGGCGTCTGGCATCTTGCCCGTCCGCTCGCTCCACACGCGGTATCGTGCGCGGTATGACGTCTCTAGCGCTGGCCACGCCGGCTGCGAGGGGTCGGCCGCCTGAATAGCGTCTACCGTCATGCATAGTGCCCGTTCGAGGTCCGACAGGTCGTTTGTGCGCTCGTACTTTCTGTACAAGCTGTCGGCCATGGCGCGTAGGAACATGGTGCCATCGAGGGGGCCGTGTCCTGGGAGCACGATGGGAACCATGTCGTCGAGCGCTGAGGGCTCCATGGTCGGAGGGGGCCGTGGCCGTCCCCCTAGGGCTTCGGGCCAGGTGAATTGGACGACAAATGGTTGCGCCGCGTCTGCTGACTGCGAGGGCCGCATTGCGCCATCTAGGGAGTCGTCCTCGTTGCTGCTCGTTGCGGCAACAAGTGCGTCTGTGAAGGCGCTGAGGGCTGTGTCGTCTAGTGCAGGAGGCATTAAGAAGAAACCATCCGGTTCAGCTGTCGGCCCGGAGTGCATCTCGTCCTGGGCAGCCGAGCTGTGGAGAGTGTCATCTGGCTCTGGGTCAATTGTGGGCTTCGAATCTCTCGACACCGGAGGCGCCATGATTGCCGTCGGAGTCTTGAGGTCCAGCTGCTGTAATTTTCTGTCCTAGGCACGCTTGGTCTGGGAAACATCAGGAAGAAGTGGAATGCCTCGGGTCAATTTTTGGGGGGGGGTGAGATGCGGTGAGGCTGCCCTAATGCCGCCAAGCCCAGGCGGAGAGGAGCGGGGCTGGAGCCTAAAACACCTGTCCAGGGGAGGCCTCTGGGGCCCCACATCAGGGAGGCAGGCCCAAACAGCAGCCAGCCCCAGCTCAATACCTAACCGTTTGTCAGCCAAATTCCGTGCTCCATCATCCCCTCGCTACTCTTCCTGCTGCTCCATCAAGCCTAATCTTTTGCACTCTTTCAGAGTAGCAGATTGCCTGACAGAACACCCCGCCTACGACAAGCCAGCAGCCATGTTCCTGAGCCTCATTTACCAGGACAGAGAGGCCTCAAGCTTCCGCTCGCAAGATGCGCCGCTAGGCCCCGTGTCCAAGTCAAGCGCCGACCAGTTCCTGGAGACGTCGGCCCACTGTTCATTCTGCTTGGATCTGAAGGGCGATCATTTGCGTCAGCAGTGGCGAAAGTTCGGCCAGATGGTTCCCGTAAATGCTCCCTACGGCTTCACGCTGGAGAGGATGGAGGAAAATCTTGCCTTGACGGGCTGCAGCGGATGTACTGTCATTCAGAGAGCCGCTTGGGAAATCAAGATGGAATATGGCCTCCCCTTTAGGCACGCCACCCTCGAGTTCCTCAAGGACGAAAAGCGAGAGGGCTTGTCCCTCAAGCTGTCCATGCTGCACCCGGCACACACCAGCTGGGAGGACTGGCAGCTCGCACAAGCCAACCCGGACCTAAAGATTGAAATGGCCACGGGCCCGAGCGAACTCTCTCCCGAGCGAGAGTGGGAACACCGGATTGTCAGTCCCAGATTTGAGCTGTTCAGTCCCGGCACTCCGGATGGGCCGCCGCGGGAACCGCCAGAGAAGAATTTTTCCGCTGAGCGCGATCAAGGCCACTGGGATGGCATAAAGTCTCGAATACCCCGGGTTGGCAATACGGCGTCCGATCCGTCTGTCAAGTGGACAATGGCAGCATTGAGCCATTGCCGCTCCAATCACGCCGAATGTAACGTTGGCGACGCGAACCCGCTTCTCCCTACGCGCGTTCTTGACCTTGGTGATAGCGGCACCACTTCCGAGGCGGGCGTCAAGCTCTACGTGACAAATGGAGAGCGGGGGGAATATCTCTGTCTCAGCCACTGCTGGGGTGTCGACAAGAAACCCATAGAGACGAGGCGTGCGACCATGCGGCAGTTTCAAAGCGGCATCTCCTGGGACGACCTGCCCAAGTCGTTCCAGGACGCCGTCGCCTTCACCCGCAAACTCGGTCACCGCTTTCTCTGGATTGACTCGCTCTGCATCGTCCAGGATGACCCGGCCGACTGGGCGAGAGAGGCAGGACGGATGGCCAGCATATACGAGAACGCGCTCTTGACCCTGGCAGCTGCCTCTTCGACAAACAGCCAGGGTGGGCTCTTCAGGGCTTCCAAGCCGTCGAGATGCCTGACACGCAGCGACGACGGGATAGGCCAGCCAGTCGTTCACATGCGGCGGTTTGTGAACCCAAAGTTTTTTGACCACCGGCGATCGGGAGAGGACGACACGGAGACGTCTCCTCTACTTAAGCGGGCATGGGTATTTCAAGAACGCATCCTCTCGCGCCGCGTCCTCTTCTTCACCCCGCTCGAGCTCGTGCTGGAGTGCCGTGTCGCAAACTGCTCAGAGTCGGGCCATTCGTGGGCCGGCTCCGAGACCAAGCACGAGTTCAGGACAGTCTATGATGACAGCGCCGTCACTCGCAGTCAACTGTCAAGACTCTGGCGGCAGCTGGTACGCGAGTTTACCCATTTGCAGCTCACGCTGGTCAAGGATACAATACCCGCCATGGCTGGCATTGCCAAGCGAATCCAGCAGTCCCGGGACATGAACTTGCGATACGCAGCCGGCCTCTGGGAAGACACGTTTCTCGAAGACATGTTGTGGGAGATCCCCCCGTTCAGCTCCAGCGGGGATGAACACCGCATCAACCACGCTCTGCCGTCGTGGTCCTGGGCCCGATCCGACGCCCCCAAGCGCTATTTCCAAAGCGAGCAGCTCACGTATCTGTGCACCGTCGAGGGCGTCCGCTGCGCGCCGGGCGCGGCTGCAGACGACGCTCTCGTCAATATCCAGCCCGGCGCTCACGTCATCGTTTCCGGCTTCCTGCTGCCCGCCAAGTCTACCAAATACGGCGTAGTCATCGACGGAAACCCACGCATCTTCCACATCCCCAGGAGGGACTACAGCTGGGCTACCGGGGAGGACGGGGAAGGAATTATTCGCGACGGCGACGACATTTACATCCTCCCGCTCGTCGTCTCGGAGAGCAGGACGAACGATTCGGGACAGGACGCCGGGATACACGCACTAGTCCTGCGGCAAAGCCCCGATGATCCGACCACGTATACCCGCGTCGCCATCTTCTGGACGTCGGTGCACCATCTCCTGCACCACGAGTACATGTTCCAGGGCACGGATGCACTCCTGTCGGTTCTGCAGGCGCAGGTGGCATATGGGGAGTCGGTCCTGGGCGAGGACGGCGTCTACCACCGCCCGCAAGCCGAGAGCTCAGAAGCCGGGGGAGACGACGACGCCACGAGCAGTGCGTTAGTCCCCGGCGGGCCGACGGCGACGTTCAACGCCTTCACTTCAGCAGTGCAGCATCGACATCTGCTCCTCTACGGCAAGACCAATCCGGAACTGCCCATGGATGAATTCTACGGGCTGGTGCATCTGGAGATGCTGAGGGCTGAGATGCTGGCCGAGGAGGCGAGGGCTTCCGAGTGGCGGAGGAGGGAGGAGCACGGCGAGACGCAGGCGCACGAGAGGGTCAGGATCAAGATTGCGTAGAACCATGGACAGGGCGTGCACGTAATCAGCGCAGAGCAAACGCATACTCTTTCTTTTTTCCAGTCAGCGTTCAAGCAATGCCATATAGAGACGCCAACCAGCGCCTTCCGCTACACTCGTTACAGGGGACTCATCCCCTGTAACTCCCTGTACTGGGCCTCACTAAGACCAGTCAGGTCACCCAATTTAACAGATGTACTAGTCGAGACCCGTCCCTATGATATCCTAGGGGCGCTTACGTGTTCTATCTTGGTTATACCAGGCCCCCTGACCGTCTACGAGCGGAAAAATTCAGGTATGGAGCATAGGGTCCTATGCTGGAGTTAACGGTGTATCCTGGTGTGGTGCCGAGCAATGACGCGTTGCCTCCCTTCTTAAAGATCTCAAATGCCAGGTCTGCCGCTACTTTATCCTTATTGCTAGTGGCATAAAGCTCTACTGTTAGTTTAATCATAAAGATAGCTATAATGTTTAGGATTAAATTATAGGGTACAGAATATGTACGAAGAAGAGCGTTCAGCCAGGTAGCTATTTCTTTCATTTCTATTAACTTTACCTCCTTTACTGCTATAAGAGCTATAATGGGGTCTCTATGTGGGTTAAAGATAGCAGTTTGTATTACTTCTTTCTTATAAGCACTGTTACCAAAGTGATTCTGGGGAACATATACAGCCTGTAACATTTTGCCCAGCTTTATCATGGCGCTTTAGCCACTCTCAATCTCCTCGGTTTGTCCTTGCGCAAGCCCTGAAATCTCGCCGCTACCCATGTGCCACCGAAAAACAATAAACGTGGCTTTAGGTATGGCTTCTTGCAAAGTCCGGGATCTTTTAATCCAGTTTGTGCTTTTGTCGTGGGCGGTGAGGCGTTGCAGGCCGCTGGAAAACACCAGTGACATTTTACAGTTGTGGTACAGATCGAACATGCGCTTGATTTGCCAGGCCCTTATCGTCCGTGTTGGATAATGCAGATCTGATCCACCTAGAGCACATTGGTCTTGTGTTGTTGAGCGGCCCGACAGGTCGTCCGCAGTGTGAAGATGCAGATGCGGTGGCTGCGTTGGCTCCCTTCAAGAGGACCCGGAAGAATGCTGCTTCATCGCTTGCGCATTCCTCGCGAGGTTTCAAGCCATTCCACGGGTACGAAAGGGTGGCGTAGGGGGTTTTGGTGTTCGTTTCAAAAATTCGGGTATTTTACCACGGTAAGATACCCCTTGTTGATAAAGTCGGAGCGGACGATCAATCGAAGGCGACAGGAAGTTAGCAAAGCGGCTGGTGGCATGGGGGGCAGAAATTTGGGTGAATGAGTGTCCGCATTGCGTGCGCTGAGAATGATGGTGCTGGGGATTGCACTGATTATTGTAATAATTGCCTTCCACTAAAAATCAGAGAAGATGTAGATTGTCGGGATGAAGAGGTTGAGTGGCGACGGCAAGCCTAATGTGATACCTGCGCTTCCAGCCAACAGACGAGAATTCGTCGCAACATCCCTCCTTCCTCCAGTCATATATGACTCTTTCCTGAGCAGTGTACGCTTGACCAGATATCAGGACGGGTCACCTTCAGCTGTTGGTCTGGACTCGACGAGGGCTGCACCCATCTGAGAAGCTTGCAGCTTCGTCAACCTCGATCGCCTATATCTTAAGACTCCCAAAAAGCCTCGGCAAGCCACCGTCGATCCGGAACCGCAGACAAAATCTGTCAATCAATTGAGATCCCGATTAGTGGGGGCTATAGTGCAATTGAGACAAAGGATATAGTGAACTGAGACAATGCTCTTGGTGAATAACGGAATTTCCTCGCCATCGAAGGTCGCTAACGGGGCCCAGAAACAAAAATCATCCATATTATACGCCCCACCAAAGAACATGGTGCAACCAAAGGGCCAGCAAAGCCATACCAATGATAAATAAAATGGAATCCGCAGCGCCTATTGAAAGGGGATCTTCGGTTTTTAGCCCGTACATTACTCGCCATAGAGGCTGCATGGAAAGCAAGCCGAAAGCGATAATCATGACGAGCCAGGGAATGTACTTTAGATAGGTTTTCTGCCCCCGCCATCGCCCCACAGCAATAGAGCATACAATAACCCAAGCGCAGCCTGCGGGGTGGAGAATAAAGATCATGACGGCATAGAAAGCAATAATTCTGACAGCGCTTGTGTTTGGGACCGAAAGGTCCACCAACATCAAGATCGAGGCCGACAGGACGTGCATGAATGTCATAATCATTGCTGGTAGTAGAAGGCATTCCTTCTTGGCGTAGTAGTCTCGCTTTAGTGCATCCTCGATATTTTGACGAAGTAAAGCCCAACCCTCGTGCTCGTGAGTAGCGGATGGCACCTGACTGATGGCTGCAGACAAGGGGGGCGGCGTGTTTGTATTGCCCGGCCCTGGTAGAACGGAGAGTTGGTGAGATTGGGGAACCGCCGTCGTAAGATCGTCTCCCCTAGGTAGGAAGAACTGAGCAGAGCTCAGAATAGGGCCAAGCAAAAGGAAAACAGGAAGGACTTGGCCAAATGTCCAGTCGGTCTCATCTACAGCTTCTGATTTTTTGGTTCCGAAAAGACGAATCGTGCCCCAAATGGCAGAGATTAGAAGCCAATATACCTAAAAGTGTCGTTAGTAAGAACTGTTGCGGTAATCAAATTTAGCCGCTGGCTGAACATTACATCGGAGATGGTAGATGTGAGGATGTCGGTGTATAATCTGAACCACAGAAGCACGCTGAGCCGAAGCTCCATGGCACTCAAACGAACCGCTTTAGGAGACTTCGATCGCTGTTTAGGAGTCGGCGTTCCAAGTCCTCGCATAAAATCATAATACCGTTCGCTCAGTGCACGTCGAATGGCCTTGGCGCCCCCGGTCAAGGGTGCCACCAACTTGGTCAACCGACTGAGAAAGGTGAGTGTGAGGAGGGTGATGGAGACGATGGTTGATTGAAAGGCCGATGTGTCGCTGAGCCGGACCGTTAAATAAGAATATTGCCTGGTAGTTACCATAGCAAGACACTGGCTTAAGTCAAGCTCAGAGCCCTCGTTCCGCGCCAAAAAACGACATATATCATTCATATACCAGTCTCGAGCCCGCTGCGTATCATAGAAACAGACGGCATATGATGTGGCATTGGATGCCGAAAACTCGCCGTCATTTGGCCAATTGAAGAAGAGGGTTGGCACCACGGCAACAAGAAGCATTACCGTGAGGATCCCCATGAACGAGAGGCGCCAGAGCTTCTCGGCCCGGTGCTCATGCAGGTAGCGCCTTAGGACTGTCAGACCGGCAACATGGGTGAGGTTGGAAAACCAAGCAAGTTGAGTTATGACCTGAAAGTGGTATGCTGACAGACCAGCCTGAAGATCAGCGAAGCCACTAATCAGGATGCCAAGTCCAGTCAGAAGTTGAGCGTCGCAGAGCCCCAAGATGGAATTGGTGAATGCCTCTTTCCACCTCGGCTTTCGGAAGGTGGATGCGAGCCACCCGAGGGGCCTAGTCGCATCTAAATATTGAGTAAACAGTTTTTTAAATGCAGAACGCAAGAATGTAGTCACAACCAGGTCAACCGGGTTTGGCTTCCATTCTGATTGCGATGTCGAACTGGTCGGTGACTCCTGGCGGAAGGGGTTTTCGTTGGGGTCGAAAGCGATAAGATAGTGCAGGACGATGAGCAAGACAACGAACCAGGCGGTGCCCAGAAAGCCGGCGATAACCTGATGTCAGTGAGTGGGTGACCATTTCGTATGGAAGAGCAGAACCTACGCCGACGCCTGATATGTCGCCATACGGAATAAGCTCCCCAGGCTGTTCCGACAGATCACAGCTGTACCGTCGCGCCATGAAATGAAGTTGACCTAGTTCTAGAGAAACAATGTGTCAATCGCTTGCTTTACTCCAGCATGTCGGGAGGTGATGTGGAGGTGGACGGTTACCGTTGAATGGGCGTTTTGGTAAAGCGGGAAATGAAACTGACACAACCCCCTCAGCCGCAAACTGCAAAGAGAGCGCGTTTGTTTGAGTGCGAAGCCAATCATGGGCCATCGCGTGACTTCACATTTCGTTTCTGGAGTAGCGTGGTGGCTGCTGGCCAACTAAACCCTTGTTGGTTAGATCGAGGACTTTTTTTTTGGGGCCTCAATTTAACATCTTTTAATAATAAAAGGCGACTTAGTTAAAAAGAAAGCAGAGCAAGGCTAGGCAAATGCGAAGATGTAATCAGAGTCTTAAAGGGACGCCTAGACACAATCCAGAAGTAAATCCAGAAAAAGAGGTAGTTTATGCGCACTAAGATGGAGCCATATCCTCAACTATCGCGTGGGCTTTACCCACCTTCGTACTTCCTCAGAAAAGTATAATGTAACCATATCTTCGAACCACTGAGCGCAATCCATTAGAGTCTAGTGTGCTATGGTACTGCGTTTCCAGCGGAACTATGACTTAGCTTCTTGCCCATGTTCACTGGATCAACCTTGGCTAAGGATATCGTTCTCTATATTAGAATGCAATCCCTTGTGAGGCTCACCCGGCTCCCGAAATGAAATGTCCGTGAGGCTCCACATTATGATAGAGCCCTCCACGGTTTTCCGCACCCTCAGATATCACAGCTTCCGCCTTAGCCGTTTTTGACAGCTATTGCCATCTATCCGCGTTACCTAACAGCAGCTCCGCGCCCCCAACGGTCAATGCTTCGTTTACTATTGGGCTGTAAATAATACTGACAACAAACACGTAAGCAGGCCCCCTCACCAGCTGAAGCCAGCTTGCCCCAGTAAGCTCAATCTTGGGAAAATCTACGTTAAGAAAGATCCAATAGATATAACTGGCATCGCCTATGATTCTGTGTTACCTTACTTGGCCAATGATTTGTCACTTGATCAACATGAGTCACGGCAGGTGCCCTAGATGCCCTACAGCCGTGGTGTGATTAGTTAGCCCTTGGGCTGACCCACTGGTTGAGGTGCTGTTGCCAGCGCTGTGCCCTGGGCCCCACTGGGCCCCACTCACGCAGATAGATCTTTGGCATCGCTGCTCCGCAGCGATTCCTCTCCTTCTTCTTTACCTTGTAATTTTATATGATGATTGCCACGTCTTCGATCCTACGATCATTTTGGTGCCATCGCCGTGACAACATGTTTGAGAAGAGGGGCGCGCTTGAATATACCGTTGCTACTGTGTCTCTAAGACAAGACCATGTTGCTTTCGCTGTCAGCGGGTACAACTTCCAGCTCTTGGAGATGAAGTCCAAGACTTTAAAATGCAATTCGAAAATTATATTATCTTATATCTAAACCCGACACAGTATTGGCAAAGTCTAAGATCTATATTTTCTCTCTGCTGACGAGGGACTTGTGAATGGTTTTGCAGGACTAGCGTTGGTGGAAAGGAGAAAAGGGTTGAAGGTGGGAGATAACCTGAACCACCTGGGGGGTATATCTGTTCATAAAGTCGCATCAGGCTTCCCGGGGTTGGAGGGCAAAAGGCAGAGGTAACTTGGGCTACAGAATCTTGTACAATATAGTAAAAGGCAATTGTAAACGGCATGAGAATCTTGTAAGATAAAGTCAAAAATTTAGGCCAGGGGAAAATGTAGACGATTGGATATCTCGCAAGGTAGAGCTGTTAGTGTTTTCAAAGCCAAGTCCAATGCGAGACTGGATGGGTATGCAGTTTTGTTGGTCATCTTGACCCAGCAATTCTGTCACTGGAAAAAAAGAAGAAAAAAAAAAGGCCAAGGATCAAAATGCGACGTTCTCTCACGGACTCGTTACACCCGAATACATTCCCCGGCTAGGATAAGTGGCGGAATAATATATTGCGTTCGCAGCACGGTTTGCTTTGCAGCTCCGTACAAAAGGGCCTGGTACATGTATGCACGCAACGTCGTCGACAGGTTGAGAGGGGTTTAGTGCCACTGTTGCATCTACTCAATATCTGCACGTTGCTAAGAATAACAGGTGTAAATGAGCGCAAGTCTGGTTATCGCTCGTCGCCAACTTTCCCTGCAGAGAGAGTGGAGTTGACAGGATACACTATCATGGGACCCCCGATTTAGCAGTTCTGTCCGCAGTGAATAGAAGGCGGCTCGCAAGTCTAACCCGTTGGTAGTCGCAAGGCCCGTAGGTCCGCAAGTGCTCGTGTTGATTATAGATCTGGCTAGGCTAGGGCTGACAAGCGGTGATGCTGTCCATATCCGGATGTTTAACTTCTGGATGGAAGCTACGGACGGGAACATGAGCGTTCTATGCATCTTCCTTTACGATATGATCCACGGGTTTGGGACTGAAATTGATCCTTCTACTTCATATCACCCAGGTAAAGCTTGATGTGGGTACAGCCTGAGATGGTTCCTGGTCTTTCCACGAACACTGACTCCGGCAGTCCCGAGACCCAGGATCATGACAAAACTGACACGAACTCATCACGGACCATGAGCGGAGTTGGTGGGCCCCGAGGGCCGTCCCATCCTCCCTTTGCACTATATAATCCTCGGCATTTGTGTAACGGCATCTGCAGAGTAAATGATTCGGGGGGGGGAGGCGAGCTTACACTCCGCAGAGTGGCACGGTGGCAACTATATGTGCCAAACGGGGTTCGGATGGCAACCGAGCACAACTATCAGACTGAAGAAAAGAAACGAAGAGGAAAATATGCCACAATGATAGCTAGATAATAAAACCACTCTAAGTTATCGGGTCAAACAGTTATCGGTCAGACAGTTCACTGATACGCTGTATATTGTGGCGGACTGCCGGGATAGGAGCCGAGCGCTAGCTCCCTTTTAATCATGGTTTTCCCCTTTTTCTCCGAACCTGGGCTACGGTATAGCCCTCCTTTAGTGCCTGGAAAACAAATTGCCCTTTGATGCGCCCAAATCATATCCCGAGTCTGGCTGCCGGAATCCTTTTTGGGTGGGCAAGTCATTTGTACGGTCGCGACCCGAGACGGTGACGGGGGCTTGGCATTTCATCTATCCATACATTTTGTACAGAGACCAAATATCCAGCCGGTAGCGGGGAACTCCTAACCGAGGATTCGGTACCGGCCCGTGGACGGAACCACCTCTTTTATCGCTCCCGCAGTTCCCGTTTGCCAATCACTAGTGTCTCGACCGTGCCTTGGGGGACAGACTTGTCAATCACCTCATATCCGCTCGCTTCTCAGCTGGGGGGTGTTGGGAGTTTAGATTGTCTTGGACTCTGTAGGGGGGATTACTTTGGGCCAGCTATGACTTGCAGGACCTAAATCCTTCTGGTATTTGAGTTCCTGGTTATTGATGGTAGGGCTCCGCTGCCGCAGCCCGGTGTTCAGTGAGGTGGGTGTCGGTGTATATAAGGAGGGGGTTACTCTTCATCTAGGTCTGTGCTAAGGCCAGAAAACGCCACCACCACTTTCATATTCATTCCGTTACCCCTCTAGTTTGTCGGTAAACATGTTGTTTCCCCTGCTGTCGCTTTTGGTGGTGCCGAGCTATGCCATCTCGGGCAAGTCGTATACGTCATGGGATTGGTATGACACCCTACGAGTGGTTTGCACTTCATGTCTTGGGTTCTGACAACCCACAGTTGTAAGCCAGCCTGTGGCGACAACACTCTTACCGGAGCGTACAACCGCCAGACCATGATGTTAGTGCAGTCTTTCAACCCCTATCTGATGCATGTTTTCATGAACTCACAACTCTCCTAGTGGAGCACCCCGGGTCTGCAACATCAACAATGACCCCTTTGCCATTGCGGCCGGTCTGTCTGCCGCCCCTGGATGCGGTCAAAGTGGTCAGTCTCCAGAGTCATCTCTAGTTGAGCCAAGAATACACTTGCAGCCCCTCTAACTTGAAGTTCTAGGAACGGCCTACCTCTGCGACACGTACTCGCCCTGGCCCGTGACGGAAAGTCTGTCGTATGGTTTTGCCATTATGCGAAACAAGTCAAGCTGCTGCAAGTGCTATGAGCTAGTGTGGCGGGCTGGCACCCCTGCCGCTGGAAAGCGGATGCAAGTGCAGGTGATTAACATTGGTGTAAGTCTTTCTGTCTCAGACTCTCCCACATTAGCTTTTTTTGCTGCGGTATTGTTTGGAACACTGCTGATGAGCGCTGCGTTGTTGTGCAACAGGGCGATAAAACCACTGACAGCGCCAATGATGTCATCATTTACACCCCCGGCGGCGGCGTTGGTCCCGTCTACGATGGCTGCCGCTTGCAGTACGGAAAGTCATGGTTCGTCCACCCTTTTATTCCTTGGAGGTAGACTCGCCTAACACACCCCAGGGGAAAGACCATTGGCGGCGTGTCAAACCGCAATGAATGTGCCAACCTGCCCCAGAACCTACAGTCCGGCTGCTATTGGAGGTGGAACTGGGCAAGGGGAGACGTCAATGGCTGGGCTTTGGACTACAGACAGATTACCTGTCCGACGGAGCTGGAGGATAAGAGCGGATGCTCGGCTGTTTAGTGCAAGGTGAGCGAGGACAATAGAACAGGTAGCATTTGTGTTCGGGGCTTCCTCGGGGCTCACCCAAAGGCTCCACTCCCTGGGTGTCAGCCTGGGTGAGCCGAGTGAGCTGGGTGAGCCACATAAGTTCAGGTTAAAGAGAAGCAAGTTACCAGAGATTTCCCCCCCATTTACATACCAAAAAAAAGTGAGTTCATATCTCAAAACTGTACACTCATCTTCTCTAGCTATTTCATCTCTCTTACGTCTTATAAAAATTTTTGGTCTATTCCTTAGATATCTCATATTCTGCAAAATAACTATAGGAAAGAAATATCGTCAAGCTAAAGCCATTAAACGTGCATATTGGAACGGCTATGATTATAGATGTTAAAAGGGGGTTCTGGCAAGGAGCCAGAAACACCATCACGGCGAAGGGCAGAAACAGTGGATACGTAACATTGGCCGCAGAACGCGCAAGCGTTGCCACCATTCGCAAGTGTATAAAAGAAGCGCTCTGGCAAAGCCATCCTACAACACACAAGCAAGACAATCAAGCAGTTGCGACCCCATCAATTCCACGGATTCCGGAGTGCAGTGTTTCTAACACTTTGAATTGTCAGAAGTACAATGCGCTTAAGATTACTTTCGTTACTCTAGTAAAATACCCTTTTAAGTACTCTTCCGAACAGTATAGTAGAATTATTACAAAAATAAACTATTAATCCCTAACTTTATAAGTCTACACTTCATCTAGCTAAGCCTTAACCTTCCTAGTAAACTAAATAGTAATCCTTTACTTAATACTCTTCTTAGTAAAAAACCAAGCTTTAATATTTTAAGCGGGGTAAAGCTGATGAAAATTAAGACCCTTTTCCCGTATAATCTTATAAGCCTCCGAGAACTATTCTTATAGGCCTGGCTAGTTACTATTATGTAAAACTAGTTATAGTAACAGTATATAGACTAATTAATCGGACGTAAAATATTTAGCTTAAGCGTATACTAATTATACGTCTCTTCTCAAGTTTTTAGAATCAACCCAGTAAACTATCTAACTGAATCCTAGTTATAATATATAGGTATAATATTCGTAATATAAATGGGAGTTAAGCTTTCAGGGAAGGATCCTTAGCGCTTCCGCTTTCTACGCTCCGAGTCTTACTACTCCTTAATATAGATTAACTCGTAGATCTATAATATTACGTCTCTATAAGTCCTAAGTGTATTACCATCTTCAGCGTAGTCGATAAGCTTCGTTAATATACTAGTATCTAATTTATAGTACTTCTTATTATCTAGACCCCGCTAGTCTCGCCTGTCGCAAACTACCCACTGCGCCAAAAGCGGGGGACCCAATTACTTCCTGACCCTAGTAGTTGCACTTATATCTAACACACCCCCTCAGCTCTAAGACCTTTTAGGGTTTAAGGCTGGAGAACTTTGCCTCCCGGAGACCACACAACTCCGTTGCCCGCACCTTGTCTGAGCTTATGTAAGGTCGGGTGGCAGACAAAATCTGCTTTGCCTGGGAATCGAACCCATGACCTCTCTAAGCAGCTAGCACCATAGAGGCACTGAGACTCTTAATTGTCGCAAACTACCTGTCACGGCACCAAACCGGGGCCGGTTCGGCCCGGAACCAGCAGCTACA
>Ga0247763_1001165_pt1 | contig 15410 bp, 17 predicted proteins | sample UWRJL141409B4_FD_179926 | JGI IMG/M metagenome (GOLD analysis project Ga0247763, IMG submission 179926) | Plant litter microbial communities from Arlington Agricultural Research Station in Wisconsin, United States - UWRJ-L141-409B-4 | ecosystem: Environmental > Terrestrial > Plant litter >...
ACGGGAATGCGAAGAGAATGCGATTGCTGGGGGCCGAAGTTTGAGCGACTCCCGGGGACCTGCACAGAGCACGGGATGCCGTCAGTCACAATTTGGGGCGGCACACGAGATCTGACACGGAAGACCCCTCCGCACCCCGCCCAGCCGAGTCTGACCTCATTGCTGTCCTTCTTTCCCCCCAAGCGACGTCTTTTTCAGGTGGTGATTTCATGTCCGTAGTCTGGTCAAATGGGGTTTGCCTTGGCGGTTGGCACTTTATCGCCTCTCCGCCTGCACTAAACACTGGCATGAGGAGCCAGCAGACGAGAAGAGCTGAAAATGGCCCCCGCCTGGTCGCTCCCCGCAAACTATCCGCTATCGACCAGGCCGATAGGAACCACAGGATGCGCCCCCACTGTCCAGCGTCCGAACCAATAGGATATGTGCACATCAAGACCATGACATTAGTGTGCCCAATGCAAACAACAACCAGGCTGCGTCGCGAGTGTATCAACGAGTGTGTTGCGTATACAGCCCATGCTGACTTCCCGTCGTTGCTGTCACCATGTGCCATGTAAGAAGACCCTTGCTTTGCTCTCTGCTGGGTACGAAGTACGTGAGCTGCATCTCGATATTGAATTGAGCCATTTCCGATCAGTCGCTAAATTACAACCGCCGCCAATGTAGCATGGGAAGTGACAGTCCCGATCCGACTCTGCCTGGTCGACCATGACAGCTCATTGCGAATTCACACATTCCCACGACGTGGGGCTCTTCCCAGTAAAATCATATCCGAGTTAAGTGATAACTATGTCAAGGATCCATGAATATGGCCTTGCGCCGCCCGAAGAGCGCCCCCAAGTAGATTGCCCAAGCAGACGAAGGGGATGGCAGGTTGCTCAACTTCGATGTATTAGCAGCCAAAATCGAATATCCGTCCTGTCCTGCAAGTCACGTTCAGAAGTGGGCGCATGTCTCAACACACCCTAAGTCTCCTCACAAGTCACATCAGAGCACCATAGGTTAGGTCCAGGGTTGCCTCCAAACGAAGATGTTCACGAAACCCATCTGATGAATGGTGTATTGGCTGTGCAGAACGAGACCATGAATCTTAAAACACGTCCTCCTCTCAGCCCCAAATGACCGTTTGCGCCGCCCTTAAGCCAGATGCCATTCCTGCCTCAACCCCTCCCATCCCTTAAGCCTCAGTGAAGGCGTCGGGGAAGCGCTTGATGTTCTCAGCCAGGCTGCCGCGGTTGGCGAGGAACTGAACATAAGCACCATCGACCTTGACGCGACCAGCCGCCTTCTTCTCCAGGTATTCCTCACGACGGAGAGGAGTGAAGCCCCAGTTCTTAGAGACGATGATCTTCTGTCGGCCGGGAAACTTGTACTGCGAGCGGCGGAGGGCCTCGAGAGCGATCGCGCGGTCTAAGAGCATGGTTAATTGAGCGTCTTGATGCCGATCCGATGAACATACTGGAATCACGAGTGCGAACGCTCATGATGATCTGACCAATGTTGACACGGGCGACAGTGCCGTTGGGCTTGCCCCAAGCGCCACGCATACCAGTCTGAAGTCTATCGGCACCCGCACAAGACAACATCTTGTTAATCCGCACGACGTGGTAAGGGTGAGCGCGGACGCGAAGGTGGAAGCCTTCCTTTCCAGCCAGCTTGACAAGATACTTGTTGGCGCAGATGCGTGCCGCTTCCAGGGCTTCCGAGCTTAGCTGCTCGTACTCATTGGAGACCAAATGAATGCACAGTGGGAAATCGTCCACTGTTGCACGCTTACGGCCGAGGTCGAAAATCCGAATCTTTGGATCCGGAACACCACGATTGAACCGTGACTTTGGGTACGGCTAGAATAGAGAAGTGATTAGCAATATGCCCCCCAAAAAGTTCGCAGTGCACACATCTCCGGCACCACTCGGAGCGCTCCCAGCCTTCATCGAGTCATCTGGGAATCTGGCCCCGGCAACTCCGCTCAATGTGTCGTGGGTATCGAGTTGGGGAGGGGATCTGTTCAGTCAAACTTACTTTGTTTTTGCAATAACGATAGCAACGAGCCGGTCTTCGTGCCATCTTGTCGATCGTAGTTACTTTTCTCGCGTAGGAAGGCTGATGGTTGTGGTAGATTGATGAGAGGACGAGGAGCGACCTCTGCGTTTTTGATCAAGTTGAATTTCGCCACAGGATTACCAATCCGGATTCATAATCGACCAGCGGGGGTTTACGCTTTCCCACGGCGGTTAAAGTGGGACACTTAGGGCTTTTTCAGCGCCTGCCCACCCACAACCCAGCCAATAAGAATTAAGGGGAACTTCCTTGCCAAATTTTCGATTTCGGTGCTGAACTTCTGAAGCTGACTTTTTCCCCCCAGCGCCATCACGACAACTAAACGCCTAGAAATCACCAGTCCGCCAATTCCTCGAAGTCGCTCACCCAAATAAAACCGCAATGGCCCCCAAGAAGAACAAGAACGATGCCCAGTCTATCGGCTCGAAGGTACGACTACGAAAATGTTGGAGAAATTTGGAACTCGACTGACCGGAAGGTAGCTGGCCCTCGTTATCAAGAGCGGCAAAGTCGTCCTCGGATACCGAAGCACTCTGAAATCTCTTCGCAGCGGAAAGGCGAAGCTGATCCTCATCTCTGCCAACACCCCTCCTCTGCGCAAGAGCGAGCTTGAGTGTAAGTTCTCCCTGCCGATAGCTCTCTTCCGACCGGAAGTAGGAGCACCGCAAGAGCTGGAACTGTTTGGTATTACCAACAGGCTCCTCGCTATCCTGATGCGCTCATTGTCTCTCGAGTGTCATCTGTTAAAGGGAGATCCAGGCTAACACTGTCACAGACTACTCTATGATGTCCAAGACCCCGGTCCACCACTACAACGGCACCAACGTGAGTTCACCACAAATCTCCCGTACTGTTATGATCCTATATGACAAGTATTGCATGCTTGTCGCGATTTTCTCCTTGGTCTCGCAGATTCTGTTTGCCGGGCCTGCCCAGAGAAGAAGTCTTGTCACAGACTTTGGAGGGTAAAGTTTTCATGCTTACAATTCGAAGTTGGAGCTAGGTACTGCTTGCGGTCGTCTGTTCCGCTGCTCCACCATGGCCATTTTGGATGCTGGTGACAGTGATATCCTCGCGGATCAACAGGCTTAGAGGAATGCGAAAATACGGATGGCATGGGACGGCGTTCGGCTTCGACGGGCGGGAAATTGACATGGTACCTTGATGATATTCTGGTTCTCAAAAGGTTTACTCGCCCTCTGACAGGGCAGAGTGGGCTAGTCATGATTTATGACGACTTGCCTTGGGTGACTTCTCCCACATACTTGGTCACTCCCAAAGATAGACCAAAAATCGAGGGCGTCCGCCACCCGGCTGGATGATGTATTCGTGATTGATCTATAGGGGGCATTGGCATCTGGCGTGCCTTTGATTTTTGCATCGCTTTGAAAGCCTTTGTCCGCATCATGTTTGATATTGCCCATGCACATCAAGAGGGGTTGGAAACGTGGATGCCGTCCTCGGAGGGGCATCTCAGTAGTTACCCCTGGTTTCTTGACGTTGTGATCGATCAAGTAGAGTTCAAGGTTGATGACATTAGAGTGCGGGGAAACCCGTGATTCAGCACGGTGTTGGGGCTCCAAACCTCCAACTGGTCACTGAGGGAGCATGGAAGCCTGCCTCCTGCCACTTGCATTGACCGCTAAATTGTCACAATTAAACGCTGAGCCGTAACTTGCCGTTTGGGGCGTGACTGTCCTACCAGTTCTTCGACGGGCAGTGGTTGCATGAAATGGGAGTCTCCAAAGTGCAATGAGCCAGTGCTGTTTCGGTGGATCCCCGAGACACATCGAATACCTGGCCGCTGCTAAGATTCTCGACGCGCTGCATGATAAACAAGGCTTAAAACTTGATCGCTTCCCGGGTCTAGGAGGCACAAGCATCAAGCACGCGCAGACGCAAGCTGGAGTCCTATGATGCGGCACGGTCTGTGAACAACTGATCCACTATTTGAGGCTTAGCTGTCGTCGGAACGACAGTACTCAACTGCAGCACAAACCGTATTGCGCCTGAGCATTGGGAAACTAAAATTTCGAAAGGGCGGGGACGTTCATCGCTAATCCACTCAAAGGTCCACTCCAGATATTTACCTCCCCCTTCTTCGTACCGTGCCTGGGAAATCGACAAGGTCACCGTGTCACAAAAGAGACGTCGCCTTTCGAGACCGGATCGCACGCCTCGGCCAGACATCCCTGCGCTCTTGCCGGGCTGTTAGTGTTGGTGGGCTTGAGAAGACAGGGGCTTGCATCTCCCTGGCCTTGCCCGACAGCCAATCCCCTTCTACGTCGCGTTTCCAGCAGCCTGAGAGCCACATACCCAGGCACCAAAGGGACAAGGCCGCCGAACGCCACTGGTCTCCAAATAACCCATCAATACCGACAAAGGTTAGGCCAGCGATCGAGCCAGTCTTCTACAACCGCTATTTGAGAAGAATCGCTCGAATAAGATAATTGATTGCAACAACGAAGACGAGCCCCAAAACAGTTTCTTGGTTGACCCCCGAATCACTGACACCCAAGTCTGCCAATCTCGCTGCTGACCGCTCCCTTGCGTACCCAGCATTCAAGTCTCTGCTCTCCTCGAGCCGGTTTCCACGAATCCAACCAAGACACACTCGCAGCGAAACCCTCATGGCTGCCGTTGTGAAGAAACCGCCGGCATCAGGCCGTGAAACACCGACAGGCACTCCCTCTCGTCCTACTCCAAGAGCGACGACGCCTTCATCGGCCGCTGCTGGCGGTGCTGGCGTGACGCGGACTCGCTCTGTGCGGACCGGAACTCCTGTTTCCGCTCGTGCCGCCGCATCGCAAAGACGTGAGTCACTGCTTAGCAATGGGGCCAGCAGCAACTCCAACGCCAACCTTGCTGACGTCGAGCGGGAGGAGGCTCTGCGCGCTGAAACGGTGGCGCTGCTCGACGACTTGAAGGAGAGGCTAGCCAAGGCGGAGAGCGCGTCTGAATCCTACAAGCGCCAGGCCGAGGTATTGCAAGACAAGCTCGATGAGGCGATCAAAGAACAAGCCAAACTTGAGGAGAGAGTGCACGAGAGCGAGGAACAGATTGAGACGCTCAGCAACGAAAAACGCGAGGCCGCCCGGCAAATGCGCGAGATGGAGAGCATCTACGAGGCAGAGCGGAGCGCCATGATGAAGGAGAAGGACGAAATGGCCAATCGCGAGGAGGAGATGCAGACTGTGATTCAGAGACTGAAAGACAGTCTTGCGCAAAGGAATCTCGATGAGGACAGACCTACCAGACAGTGTACGTTCCCACATACCCCGTCTTCTTTGGTTGCCTGCTAATACCGTTGCACACAGCTGCAACTGGCTCGCCTAGTATCGACAACGGAAGCTTCGCGCCACCAAATTCGATTCATCGCAGCGATTCCCGCAACAACTCGAAACTCCTGTTGCAAAAGGATAAACTGATAGAATCACTGAGGCTCGAGCTGGCTGAGGCGCAGATCAAGCTAGTCGAGTCGGAAAATCAGGGGGGTGGACGTCTCCAAGAGGTCGAACGGCAGCTCATGGACGCGCGGATGGCCAACGCTCGCCTGATGGAGGACAACGAGAGTTACCAGCTTCTCCTCCAGGAGAGGACACTCAAGGGAGACTTCGGCACCAGCGACTTCAGCTACATGGGCAGCGCTTCCGCGAACCAAGATGCCCTGGCCGCCCTCGAAGGCAGGGCAAGTGGGGCGAGCCTCGCTGACGAGTTGTCTGAGGCCACTGGCAACGAACCCCACCCCCAGGAGACAGAGAACGAAACCCAGCGGCGTCTCGAGTCGGAGCTCAAGTCAGTTAAGGACCAGAATAAGGCTCTGACCCTCTACATCAACAAAATCATCGAGAGACTGCTACAACATCAGGATTTTGAGCACATCCTTGACCAGAGCAGCGACTTCAAGACCGGGCCCAACACGAACAAAGACCTACCACCGCCGCCTGGAAAGCAAGCCGTCGGGCCGTCGCTGCTCCAGCGTGCCAAGACAATGGCTATCGGGAGCGGAAACGTCGCCAAGGCGAAGCCTCGTCCAATGTCTTTCATGCCATCGGCCGGAGGCAACGCCCCGAATTCTGCTTCTTCGGCCGTGACAAATCCAGAGACAGCTCCCAGCATTCCGATTGGCTTGACCCGCACCGCCAGTACTCGCCGTAGTAGGCCCATGAGCGAGCAATATACCGGCAGTGGCGCCGCAAGCATCGTTAACGCCATGTACAAGGGGACACCTGAAGGCCCACTCTCGCCTAACCTCCGCTCCAGTCAGACTTTCTTCCTTCCCCAGGGCGCAGGCAACCGCGCCAGCAGCGGCGGCGGTTCCAACTCGGGCAGCACCATGCACACCAGCGGCAACTTCCCCGGCATGAAGAGTGAGACCAGCAGCACAAGCGGAGAGTCGGTCAATGGTGCCGGGGACGTCACGACACCACCGGGCCAGAGCCCGCCGCGTGTAACCCACCACCGTGAGGGAGGCGCTACCTTTGCAGGGAACAAGCCTCGGCCGCTGAGGCTGGTACAGGAGAACGCCGATGTCGCGGCTGCCAACGCCAACAAGCGGCAGAGCTGGATCGGTTGGGCCAGCGCCGCCTTTACTAAGAAGGATGAGAATCAAGGAGAAACGATCAAGGAGTAATCGGTCCTGTCTCTTTTTGGGGTCAACAGACCGAACAAGAAATGCCGGCACGTCATGATGTGAGTTGCTCATGGATGATTGGGATGAGATATATAAAGGACCAATGGGGACTGGTTTCTAGAGGTTGGAATGTATTGGGATGGGTAATGGGGCATCTGAAAGGGACTGTTTGTTGCTTCATTTTCAATGGGAGATGTTCTTTCATGTCTTTGTTTTACCTATACCGCGGCGGCTCTGCCTTTGTGGAAGTTGAAGCTCTTCCGGGTCCTCCTCGGTCTTTGCTCTTCCAGGAGGACCCGGCGGGCTGCTTTCTTTCATCCTTAGCTGTCTTTTGATCCGGTTCATTGGATACACTGTGTTGCTGGGACTGGATTTGGATTTATCTTCTGATGGGGGTCGCGGCAACCTTCCCTTTTCATGTCTCTTTTTCATGTCAGTCATCTTGGGAGGATAGATTATCAGTGTAGTAGCTCAACGATACCACTCTCCGCTATCCCCTGGCCCACTCCGACCTGCTGAGAGGTGGAAGGTATCCCCAAGTTCGATAGTCTGGCTGATGTCACTTGTCTCTCCTCAACTCCGACACCCATCCCCGAATCCCTAGTGCTTCGTTCTCGGTCAGCTCAATCCCGAAGTACTCCCTCAGCGCCGCCACCCTCTCAGGCTCGGTCTCGCACCTCTTGATCAGCTCCGTCTTCCCGGTCACATTGCGCTTCAGATCCCCATTCACTAACATGACCTTCCCGACTACCTTCGCCACGCTGTAGTCCTTCTCACCATCCTCACCCACTGGCACCTCCCCGCGCAGGAACCGCAGTGCCAACACCGTATACGACTGCGGCGCCTCAGGCGACGTCGAGGTAAAGTGGCTCATGACCTTGAAGTCGGGCTCGAGGAACTCGAAGTCGGCGTCGAAGCCGTAAAACGAGTTCCACTCCTGGCTCCGCCCGTTGCGGTACTGGTAGATCCACTTAAGGGGGGCCCCAGGGCCCCGGAACCGCTGGCCCGGGAGGAAATCTCGGATAAACCGAATTTCTTGGGTCCCGAGAGAATTGTGGTGAATGATGTCGGCGGTGAGTGGCATGGGGAAGGTGGGCCCGTCGCCGCCGAAACCAACGTCGAGGGAGTAGCGCTGGGAGAGCCCTGGCCTTGGGGAGAGGGGAGGGCGACGATGATGACCAGGTGGACAAAGCCGATGAAATCACCTTGGGGGACGCCATTGATGCGGGTGCGGATGCGCACGCCGACAGTGTAGGCGTCGGTAAAGCCGATGGCGTGGAGAATATGTTTGAAGAGCAGGGCGTTTTCCATGCAGTAGCCGCCGCGGCCCCGCTTGTTGGTGATAATTTTGGTGAAGAGAGCTTGGGGATCAAGATCAACGTGGTGGTGGGGTGAATAGTGGATCAGGAGGTTCTCATACGGCACTGTGGTGATCTGGTGCACGAACAAGGCTGTGAGGTACTCGAGGTCAAGAATGGGTTTGTTGGATGGGTGGAAAGACTGTGGGAGTCCAACGTGGTCGAGATACTCGGCCACCTGGGCCAAGGAGTACCCGCGCTTCTCAGTCACCAAGCCCATGTTTCCCAATTGAGAACTACAGATCATCAACCTGAACTCCTCGAGCACCAGGAGGGTAATTTTCAGTTTTTGCTTCTGGCTGCTGTCGAGCCCATGTTTTTGCTCTCCTTTTTCTCTCCCGTTGAGTTAATCAGAGGTGGAGACATCCGAACTACGGAGCTTGGCTGGCGGAGCAAAGGGCGCCCACGACATCGGCCCTTCGACATGAGGGGCGCAAGTCCATCTTTTCTCAAATCGGCAGGAAACTCAAAGAACATCGGACTGACCTAAACGTTACTCTCTCGGCTCGGTCGCAGTTGCGCTCCAGAATGCCCGGTCCGAGCACTTGTCATCATGGTCCACTTATAAAAGAGACGCGCCTTGTCAAACGACATCCCTTTGGAACGGGCTGGGAAATATCGGTTCTACGGTCCGCATACCATGGTGAGCCTCCATGGCAGTGTGGCTATCCATTTACCAGAGATAAGATGGCCAACTCATCATCCGTCCATACCATCATACTATCCCCTCAAATCCCTCAAAGAGAAAGCGAGGTTGCGAAGATATCATCGATGCCAGATTCAACTTGACGTGGCAGAGTTGGATCAATAATCATGCTGCGACGATTCCAGAATGGGCCATCCCATAAGCCGGCCCCGAAAAAAGGAAAGAGACAAGAACCCAATTCGGAAATCTGGACTAAGGTGTCCACCAACCCATCACGAACTCCTGCCATCTCGTTCTGGAAAGAAAAAAGAAAGAAAAAATAGACGTGGGGTCTGTTCTGCAAGCGAGCGGCGCTGCACTGGAGGGGTCTGCTGTGGGTGTTTCTTTTCATTCAGATTAGTCAGTTACCTTCCCATCCCATCCAGCACAAGTGCCTGCATCGCCGCGCCACTGGAAACGGCCAGGTTCCTGCACAAATGATGAAAACAGACATGAACGTGGTGGACAACAACAGAGGAAAAGGACTGGCTCCTTCCGTCACTCAAGGGGATGTTTCCTGAGAAAAGCAGTTTGCAGAAAACCCCTGCGTTTGAAGAAATGTCTCTCTCCCTGCTGCCGCTGGAAATCGCCCGTTGGGCAGATCCCCCAACTGCAGAGTGGGCGCGGAAGGGAGTGAGGCAGAACTGGGGTGTGAGGGGTGGAATGAAATCCGGGGGTGGTGAACCTGCAGGCGCGGGAGTCTCCCAGCAAAGCACGGATCGGGAACCACGTGTCACGCCTCCGTTGGCAGCAATTTCAAAATGCCGAGTGGATGATGGTGAACCCCCTTTTACCGTTTCTCCTCTTGCTACTTTGTAATTCTCATTTTGAATTCGGAACTACATATCACAAAGCAAGCCCGTCGAGCCACCGGGAGGCCCGTGTGTGAACCTCGAGGATGGAACGATGAAGGAACAAAGAAGCTCTTCCTCAACAAAAAACTGCCGTTGTGGCCCTGCATCCCGGAGGTCTGGATGGCTCAATGGCCCAGCAAATTTCCGGATAAGGCTGGTGGTCTTGCCGCTTGCCGCTCTGGGGCAGGTGGCTTCCTCACCTGGCCTTCCCAACAAGGAGGCGAGGCTGTGAGCATCGCTCACGGCCACTGCAGATGAGCAGACGAAGCAAGAAAGAGTTACTTCCGCCGCCACGCAGCCTTTGCAACACGCCGACTCAGCGCCGAGTTCGTGCAACCCACGACCTGCAACCCCACGACCTGCAACCCCACGCGGGACTCTAGGGCTTCGCCCAAGGAAAATCTTGCTTCCTGTGGAGTGCGCACTGCGAACACTTACTTGTCCAGCTGTGAGAGGCCGAGTGAAACTAGCCTCCCGTGCTCTCGCGCCTCTGGTTTCCGGGTACACTACGTAACGGTAAACAGCGCCGTTGAGACAGGCTGCCTCTCGCAGGAGGGATCTTCACTGGTTCTGAGACAATGGTCGCCCATGTGCGAGTTTGAGCTCTAGCTTCTTTTCATGTCAGGGATTAAAGACCATTCACAGCTCCGTTCCTGGCCAGATAGGGGTCCTTCGGAAGCCATTCCTGAATGATTTTCTTGATCTTCAAATCTTATTCCCCGCGAGAAAAGACCCTGATCGGCACTCGATAAGTATCACGAGTTTGTGTTGTGTAGAGTCCCAGAGAGTCTGCCTGGCCAGCCAACGCGACACGTACTCCGTGAGACTATGCCTTTGCACAACCTCGCGCGTCGGGTCCATGTTCTTGTTGTCCGCGGCTTTTTGCCGCACGGGAATCGCAAGGACCCGCGACTGAGCATGCCGTCACAGAGGCCGAAAATACCGGCGCTTGCAACCCTATGAGGTCCGCCTCTACTGGCTCTCACAGTCACAGAAAAGAGGTCAAATCAAACACAAACCCATCAAAATCAAGTGTGCTTGTCCGTGGTCAGCCACAGCAAGCCACCACATCAGACCCCACACCCTGCGGCTCCTCAAGCTGTGCGCGATGACCCGTTTGGGAAGAAAGAGAGCTTCTGGCTCACAAACCCACCAGTGTTGTGTTTAAAGATCATGGTCTAAAAGTTGCATCGAATACCGCAACAAATACGCTGGACAGTTTCAGATTCAAATCATCATCAACTGTGAAGTAGGAAGCACCAGCTCTTCGGGCGCCGCGCGATCGGAAATGGTGGGGACACTCCAGGTACAGCCGACTCAGGAGAATACATGTGGGTACCGTAATTCCCGTCTGGAGTGGGCGGTGAGGAGTGCAGTCTGAGTACTCGCTGGTTCAGCCCCACTTAACCAGGTAACTCTCCAACTCAGGGGCGCAAAACGATGGAACTCGCCCTTGACGAGTTTTTTTTTTCTCTTCTATGATTCCTCCTCTGCCGACCCAGACTTCTCGTGGGTTCCATGCTTGCAGCTCGGAAGAAGGGATGAAGAACGGGGTCAATTCCGCCCGGGCAGAGATAAGGTTTGCGCAGCAGAAATCAAAGCATCATGTTGATTTAAATAATCACACGGCCGACGGCTATAACAGGTACCCATTCAAGGTTTGCCTGCTTGACCGGTGGTATTGCTTGATGCAAGCGGGAGCGAATTGTCCGGCCTGCAACGCAGTTGAACGTGACCTGTTTCTAGGGCCGACAGGCGAGGGCCTAGCCCAAAACGGCGGCGGGCCAGCTGCCAGCGCACCATCTCGCTAGAGGACTGGGTACGCCTTACCTTACAACACGCATTGCACGGGCTTGGCCCCAGCCCGCCCTGGCGCCAGACCAACGACATCATCCATCAATCACCCGTCCACACGTCTTCTCCATCCACCCATCATCCATTCGCCGCCTCTCGAACCCTCCCCCATGTCCAGTCCTTTGCCTCAGCAACCCGCCGCGCACTCTCACGTCTAGCCAGCAATTCCCGAGATTGCGTGGTTATTCAGCATCGAACAAGCCTGCAATCCTGCCCATCCGGGGGAGCACGCGCCAGGTGACTGAAGAAACTCAATCGCTGCCGAATTTGGGGGTCAGCAAGACAGTAGTGGCCGCGCACGCCATTCATCCACACGGCAGTGAATCGCAACCACCGTCGACCACGTCTCTTTACATGCCGGACCGGACATGATGATTGACTTGCCCGCGCTGCATAGCTGCTCGACTCCCAGCTAAGACAGGCCCTGGCATGTGCCGTCACCTGAGACGAACCTCCGTTCCTCGTCCGGCCGGTCCCGAAATCCCTGAATGCTTGCAAACATGGACAAGTCATCCAATAACTCGAATGGCTCCCCAGAAGCCACCTCGTTACCCCCGCTCTCCCGAGAATCCACAGCTAGTACCGCAACAATAACACCAAAGACGGATTCTTGGCCCTCCAAGCTGACCTCTCAGACCTCGGGTACCTCCACCTCCTCCTCTGCAGCTCCCTCCCGCGAGCCATCTCCGACTCGTCCGATCTCGAGGACAAACGTGTCGCGAGCTTCGTCAACAACCCCAGGCACCAGGTCGCGCAAAAACAGTCTTCACGACGTCAGCCCCTCACGGGTCGGTAGACCACTCAATCCAGCACTCACATCCGTTGCCAAAACTCTCTCCTCGGCGACTACACCCACTCTCCTGCCAGTCACTTCGGATGCAAACATCGGCGCACCAGTAAAGTCGCCAACGTCTCAGGAGCATCTTCGAGAGTCACCACGGTGGCCCGTCTCTCCTCGGTTACGGTCACCCCCGCCCATCCTCCACAAGCCGAATCTTGCGCCACCACGTCGGGGGGAACAGGACCTCCCCGCGATTAACCTCCAGCGCGCAACCCCCCCACAGCCCACTGCAGAGGTGCAGTCAGATACCGACAACGACGACGCATACCTCCCATCTGGTGTAAGGACCCCCGCTCGCGGCGCGGGTGGAAGCGCGCCAACACTAGAAACCGTGCAAGAAGTCAGCCCTCTGGGATCTCCCCGCACACACGAAGAGTCGATGGAGGAGAAGCTCGAAGATAGCTTCGTATCAGAGACGTCACAGCCGGATGCCAGTGACTTTTATGCCGTCAGGGCTCTGGGAGGGAAAGCCGGCGTCGTGATGAATGAAAGTGGGAGCGAGAGCGGCAGCATCAAAGCTAGTCGACGGTCTGGCCCGAGGGGGACCGCTCCGCCCCTGACAACAAGGCAATCCAGTTCATCGGTGAAGCCCGCCGCAGCCAAGGGTAAGACGACGGGTGAGATCTCGCTGCAGAACATGACGGTAGAGACGGAAACTGTCATCTCCATTCCCCAGGTAGCAGTCGCGCCGAGTGGCAGCAAAGAGAGCACGGCAGGTACACTGCGCCAGAAGCCTAGCACGGAAACAATACGCCCCAAAAAGGAAAAAAAGAAGTCACGGAAGCAACCAACCGTGGCGTCTGGCACCGGTGAGCACATACCCCTTTTTCAGCCTCGAGTGCGACATCATCGCACCATCAGACTAGTCTCCTCTGCGCATGAGATGCGTATTTCGCCTCGAAATACCACGGTCACTATGATGACGTTGCGAGCTTCCGGCCTGGTATTTCGGGCGGGAGAAGGAAGAGTTTCGTCGTGTTACCTGTGACCAAGATGCTGACCAGACACCGTCCAGCATCATCCAAGGCAGATATTTTCGAGGCAAAGGTCGCGAGCGCTGTTGAGGAGGCTAACTCATCAGACTCGGAGGAGACGTTTGTGTACGATTCGAATCCACCGGACCGGGATCGACCTCATCGGTTCCACTCAAGGACCCCCAGCGCCACGTCGATGGCCAGCCAGGTCGACCGCAACGGCATGCGTTCCATCCATGCCGTTATGGAGAGTGCTGGACCCCCAGTTGTCGCCGTGAAGAAGAGCATGAAGTTTGTCAACTCGTATAATAGCAATGCCAACGAGAGTGGCCCCGGCGACGAAGATGGAAAAGGCACAGGTAGAAGCAATGTCGGCGCTGGGTCCGCGCGCGGGACGGCCCGACACCATCACCACATCGGCCGATGGGGTCGCAACGGTGGAGGAAACGGTCACCCCTCAATCTTTGCCGAACAATCGCCGTTCGGGGCATCTCTTTCAGCCGGAAATAACCCCTCAAGGCAATCATCTGGGCCACCTAGCCCTCGGTTCTTTAATCGTAGCTCTGGAGCTAATGGCAAACGGGGTACGCACTTATCTGGGGCCTACGAGTTCGACGACACCACGACGGGCGCCGATGACGAAACAACCCCGCTCATTCCGACTGGCACGCTAAGGACCTCTCGGTCTGGTAGGGCCCGGCGGGGAATTCATTCATTGCGCTCCTTGGAATCCCAATCGTACCGGTCCCCTCCCTCGGTACTGAATCGGTTTGCAAGCTGTTTGGTCCTGACCGTGATGCTCTTGCTGGTGGTGTCCGGCGCCATTGGCTTCATGTTTGCGACATCGCAGCCCCTCACGGACATTCAACTCATCTCGATGGATCATGTTGTTGCCAGTCAGCAAGAACTCATGCTTGATCTCACAATTCGGGCGCACAACCCCAACGTTGTTGTTGTCGTTGTGGACGCCGCCGATATTGAGGTGTTTGCCAAATCGCCTCACGCTGGTACCGACTCGGAGTGGTGGCGCAAACACCCAGAGGACGACGGACCATTCCAGGACGAAGAGTCAAGGGTTTCGGTTCGGGATGATTCACCAGATGACCCACAACAACCACCAGATGCTGCGCCAAACATGCGACTCGGCACGATTACCGGCTTCGATAGCGCACTTACGTTTGAGGGATCATTTTTTCACTCGGGATTTTCAACATCAATGGGAGAAGTCCGACTGAAGAATCCAGGCAACGGCACCTATGGCGGACAAGAACGGTGGGAAAACATCATGAAAGATGAATTTCAGCTCATCTTGAAAGGTGTCCTCAAGTATACACTTCCACTGAGTCAGAGAGTACGGACTGCTACCATCTCGGGGAAAACAACAGTGAAGCCAAATGCAGCCAACGACCCAGGGATTCAACCTAATGGTACTCGAGGCAGTGTTACCATATCTTTCTAGCCGCAGGAGCGCTTGTCGCTCCTGGCGGCGTCCTGCGACCAAATATTTTCTTTTGTTCATGTTTGTCGAGACTCCGTCTTTCTGTATATTGAAGCGTTGCATGGCACTATGGAACTAAAAATCATCTTCCTGGGATCTCTCGTTTATTTTTCTCTTTTGGCAGGGTTTGGAGGGAAACACGAGGCGTTGGCTGGCGAAAACAAGACAAAGAACACACAGAAGCGACTTCTACATGACCATTACCCCGAGGTTTGTTGTCTCTGGCATGAGAATAGGGACACTCCTCATGTTGATGAATTATACCACATTTCTTTCTCCCTTCTATCACACTCTCCCCTTCCCTAGAGGTTTAATGAGCGGTTAAGCGGCATGCGGGCACATGGTACGGCCTTTTGTTGCCCTGTCGGGCCTCGACCTGCTGCCTTTGCGCAAGTCTCTTTCTGTCGCCGATCTTGCTGGTTGTGAGATGTTTTACATGAAAGAAGGTATCTTGAAAGAGTCAACGCTGCGACGCATCATCAAGACGTATTACATTTACATTACAACGCAGTACCAATACCCAATCCTTTTTCCCTTTCTCCTTCACTCGTTTCTTCATGGATAATGAATCATGACGATGGTTTTTGGCAATATTTTCATGTTCCTCTATCTTTTCTTCCTCCCTGTCTTCCCTGTATTCTGATTGGTGGGC
>Ga0247763_1001167_pt1 | contig 15405 bp, 16 predicted proteins | sample UWRJL141409B4_FD_179926 | JGI IMG/M metagenome (GOLD analysis project Ga0247763, IMG submission 179926) | Plant litter microbial communities from Arlington Agricultural Research Station in Wisconsin, United States - UWRJ-L141-409B-4 | ecosystem: Environmental > Terrestrial > Plant litter >...
GGGAGGGGGTGGAGGGAAGGGGAAGAAGAAAAGGGGGAAGAGATAAAGATGATCTGTAGTAGGGGGGGCTCACAATTTATATCGACATTTGTAAAAGAAAGTGATGAGGTCTTAAAGAGATGCCCGACATGGTTACGAGAAGAGGGGCGCACTGTTCAGTTGTAGTGAGTCCTTGATTTGCCACCACAAAACTATGAAACCCTATTCGTACATGCCTGCCCCTGTCCTATTCGTTTTCCTAACCCATCAATCATTCCTCTCCGACTTCATACCATGATTCCTGGACCAATGAAAAGTGGAGGATGTCTCCTTCCTTGCCCTTTACGCCAAACGCCGCCCATGTCCACACAGCGCCGCGCAACACTTGCTCAGTGCGGGCTGGAGGTTATCCAGAAGTACAGAGTTCCTCCCAAGGCTTGACAGGTGACCTCCAAGGGCCTCTAGGCTTCTACCCAAAGCCTTCCCCTTGAAAGAGAAGAGTAAATGGAACAAAAAGAAAATCGTGTACAGCATGGCTGGAGTATTAACCGAGAAAACTTCGAAAAGCGCATAAACACGGTAAGCGACGCCGCAAGGGACTCAAAAGTCCTCGTCAAAGGTGAAATCACCACCGTTCTCGTTCTCAGTCTTGCTTTCTGATGTTTCGTCAACAGCTTTCTTGGTGCTGGCCATAACACCGGCCTTCTGGTATTCGCCAACGCGCTTCTCGAAGAAGTTGGTCTTGCCACCGAGTGAGATATTCTCCATGAAGTCAAAGGGGTTGGTGACGCGGTAGACCTTCTCGTTACCGAGGGCGACGAGGAGACGGTCGGCGACAAATTCAATGTACTGCTTCATGAGAGTGGCGTTCATGCCGAGCAGGGCACAGGGAAGAGCCTCAGTTAGGAACTCCTGCTCGATGCGGACGGCATCGATGATGATATCCTCGACGACCTTTTTGTTGGGGCGGTGGTTCAGGTGAGAGAAGAGCAGGCAAGCGAAGTCGGTGTGGAGACCTTCATCCCGGGATATCAACTCGTTGGAGAAAGTCAGGCCGGGCATGAGGCCGCGCTTCTTGAGCCAAAAGATGGAGGCGAAAGCACCGCTGAAGAAGATGCCTTCGACAGCAGCAAAAGCGACAAGGCGCTGGGCAAAGGTCGACTTCTTGTCCGTGATCCAACGCAGAGCCCAGTCAGCCTTCTTTCGAATAGCGGGGATAGTGTCGATGGCGTTGAAGAGATGGGTACGCTGCGCTGGCTCTTTGATGTACGTGTCAATGAGCAACGAGTAGGTCTCCGAGTGGATGTTCTCCATCATGATCTGGAAGCCGTAGAAGCAGCGAGCCTCAGGGATCTGAACTTCACCGCTGAAGCGCTCAACCAAGTTCTCGTTGACAATGCCATCTGACGCGGCGAAGAAGGCAAGAATGTGTGAGATGAAGTACTTCTCATCATCATTCAGCTTGTTGTTCCAATCGTGCATGTCTTTGGACAAATCAATCTCTTCCGCAGTCCAGAAAGAGGCCTCGGCCTTCTTGTACATCTGCCAGATCTGAACGGAGTTAGCTCGCAATCCACTTTACGCGTCTTGGGAGCAGGGACGCGTCACGAACCTCGTGGTACTTGATGGGGAATAGCACGAAGCGTTGCGGATTCTCCTGGAGGAGGGGCTCATCGGCTTCTTCAGACTTGATGGAGGGAGCTACAGCAGCCTTGGCCTGCTCCTTCACAGTGTCCGCCTTATTTTCCTTGTGCTTAGCGTCGATCTCTGCCTCGAGGACGGCGAGGTCGGCATCGAAGGGCTTGTTCTCCTTGTCCGCGTTCGTGAAGTCGAGCTTTTTCACCGGCGACCCCATCTTGAGCGACTCAATGGCGGATGCAGCCTAGAATAACGCGTGGTTAGCATTTCGACGCGCTGCCATGCGGAAGTGGCGGGGTTGCGCGAACCTGCTTGGAGGGAGTGATAAGGGTGGTCATTGTAGTGAATTGCGCAATTGAAAGAGACGGCAGGCCCAAGTACCACAGGGAGGGGGAACGTGGCAACAAGAATTGGGTGTTTTGGGTCGCTGTTGTTGAGGATGAGTACAAATAGACAAAGGTGAGTTCGAATCGGGAGCTCACGATTCTCTTAAATGCTGCATGCTGCACGTCCACTGCGCTGGCCCCACCTAATAAAAATGGGCGCGTTCTGAGCGCGTCTGACGCGACCCCCCTGCATCCCAGCACCAACCACCCAATTACTCACTGAAACCCCACCACGCCGTCTCGCTTTTATCAGATCTGACCCATCATCACCAGCAGCAACGCCTTTGACCCACTGTGCTAGGACTGCTCACCCGGGCTGCCCTGTTTTGGTTGCGGCGCGTAAGGACGCGCTGTTCACAGGTGGGAGTCTGAAGGCTCCCGAAATCATGATGCCAGTCCCTTGGACCCAAGCCACATGCTCTTTCTATTTGTTCCCGACCTTGACTTCCGAGTACAGTTACTTCGTCCCACCATAGCAGTCCAGGGATAACTAGCAGAGGCTTCCCACATAGCTAATTTGGTCGACCGCCACTAACCGTTGGCTGGACACCACGACACTCAAGCATCTCACTGCGCGTTGTCAGGGTGGGGTTGCATCGCATCCCGTTGATCGCCCGGCGGCATCCTTGACTAATACAAGGGCAATCGTCAATCTTTTTTTCTTTTTTGCGCAATTTCCTTCGGGCTCAAGGTTCTTATAGATATTCCCACGCTCTCAATAAGCATTGCATCGAATTTTGAAATACGTAAGGTTCTTGAGTATCTTAGCCGAACCTTCATAAAGCTTCCCAGCTGTTCACCCAAGTCCCACGCCAACAATCTTTCAGAGGTTGGATTGAACCTTGCAATGGAATTTGATGTTTAGCAGCAGACGCTGCTTTCCGACACAAAATTTTTCAACCAATTGTACGCCCTGTTTCTCTGCCGAGCATCAAAACCTCCGCAGGATAACTACCTCCATCATCTGTTTTGTGTCCCATTTCCTCTCTGCGGGTTGCCCAGTGGCACCTGGGCCATTCCCATCTCCACGTCAGCTTGTCTGGCTCTTCCAGACTCTCCTCCCGGGGGGGCTGTCCGAAGCTCTCCGGGCACCGTTACCGTCTTGCCGCTGTCAGGATCCTCGATCTTTCCAGTCTCCAGTGCAGCAGCTTTCTCGCTCAAGTAAGCATCAAGAAGCCATGCGTTACGCGTGTTCGCTCGATAGAACGCGTCGGCAAGGTCTCCCACAAAGGGGATGAGGCCAATTCCAAAATCGGTGAGGGCGTTTACCATCATTCGGGCGTACAACGTCTTGGGGAGTCCCCCATCAACCTTGGAGGCAGTCTTCATGATGGAGAGGGCAACAAGGAGGTCGGCAAAGTCACCAATGCTACAGAAAAGTGTTAGACACAAGCAGCAGAAGTACTCAAGGCCACAGGTCACTTACAAAGGTAATAAGCCAATGATGAATGACCAGCCGAATCGTGTTCGGAAGCAACAAAACCGGAAGCTCATGTCCCACTTGTACGCCTTTTTTCTGATCTTCCTGAGAATTTGCTGATCGTTGCTGGATAAGCCGGTGGGCATGAGCCTCTCGCGTTCCTTGTACTTGACGATCTCGCCGCGCTGGTTGTGAACTGGGACCTTCTCCATGTAGGGGTTCTGTCGTGAGCCAGGTGTTAGCTTGAGTACCGTATCGCCATTGGACGGGATCGTGACGTTACCTCTGAGTTGGTTTGGATGTTCTTATCCTTGAGTCTCCCTAGGGCTTTTTTGCCCAGAATTCCTACGACGGCGTTCATTGCAATGGACTCTTCTCTTTTCTGTGTCGACCCGCCAGTGCTGGGAAATTGAAATCGAGTTTTATTCAGAGCCTAAGAGAGGAGGGAGTTGCAGCTTTTTTATTAGGCTCAGCGTTCCTCAATGAGTGAGGCCTCGGGCGGCTGTTGAGCTGGACTGGCGGGCAGTGTATTGGCCAAGACACCGTGACTGTCGGTTTCAGGTACGCGCGCCAGGGCACTAGACCAGCGACAAAAATGGGCTTTGGGAAGCGGACAGCTTGTAACTGGCTAGCTGGGCGATCAGACGTGGTCTTTGTAGAATAAAAAAGGCGCTGAATTGGGCTATTTAGCGGCCTGCTGTCCTCTCCCTTTATGTATGTCTCCATGCCAATCCCGGGAGTTTACGACCACTCAAGCAGAAGCGTGCAGCTGCATTCCCTGGTTTTACGTGAAAGCGATGACGTCCATGGCGGGAGTCCTCCCGCGTGGCGTCGCAGCTCGCTTCTCAGCGGAACATGACAGCGGGGCCTTGGCACGCCTGGCTTGCACCGCCGCAGTTTCAGCACGCCCGAATCTAGATGAGCGTGGCAAAGAAGCTTGTTCGTGAGATGGATCACTAGCGAGACTAGTTTACTACGTGACCACTGACCACAAGATCGCCTGGACCCCTGGAGATTATCAGTGCAAGTGGTAGTGATTCAGATTTGGGGAGCATCGCAAAACCGACTATGGAGGATATATATGGTGGCGTTGATTCTGGACGTCAGGGCGTTGTTGAATCGCCTGCAAAGCGATTTGACAGTAGGCAGTGCAGCTTGTATCTCCAAATCTCTTCAAGCGTTGGTAATGTCGACTCCTCTGTTGTGCTCGCTGACTAACCAGGATTTGGCACCGAGACATTGTGACATTGATGTTCCGCTAGCACGGGCCCCAAAGCGGAGCAATGAGTGCCATCCACGTCGACGCTTCGCTCTCCCGTTGCGCAGTTTGCAGATAACGTCAGTCGCACTACACTTTCCATCTTTGTTTCTTTTTCCGCCAACTGGCAAGCGGTACCCCCAATCTACTGCCCGATCCGTGGTGATCTGGCCATTGGAAGCTCTCTTGGCGGAGACCCATCGCTGACCGAAGCAGGCTGCCCCTCGCTAACAGCCTTTCGCTCCGCTCAACGGCACGCGCAAACAAAACTCAACCATCTTAGACCTTTTTCCCGTTCAAAGTTTCCAATCTGCGGATATGCCCAGTTTATCGTCGTCGAGATGGCCCAACACAAAATGCAGCTCGAAGACTGTGAGAACCCCGTCCCCTTTGACCGTGTTGTGGCGCGAAAGAAGCTCCCGCGCGGCTCCGTCCTTTGCTGCTGACCATGTCTCCCCGTAGGGCTGGATGACCTCTGCGTCCGCTTCATAATAAACCTCCCGAAAGAAGATCTCTCGTCAGTTGCGCGCATCTGTTTCCAGGTAGAGGAAGCACAATGGTTCTACGAAGATTTTATCCGTCCTTTGGACCCGACTCTCCCGTCCATGTCGCTGCGCAACTTCTGTTTGCGCATCTTCCAACACTGCCCCCTGCTCGCCTCCTTCTCGGTCGAAAACCATATGCGCGCGTTCGAAGAGTTTCTCCAGTACAAGACACGTGTCCCTGTCCGGGGCGCCATCCTGCTGAACGAGGCCATGGATTCCACCGTGCTCGTCAAGGGATGGAAGAAGGGCGCCAACTGGAGCTTCCCCCGAGGCAAGATCAACAAGGACGAGGATGATCTGGACTGCGCTATTAGAGAAGTCTACGAAGAAACCGGCTTTGACATTCGGAAAGCCGGCTTGGTGCCCAGGGAGGACGAAGTCCACTATATCGAGAAGTCTATGAGAGAACAACAGATCAGGCTTTATGTGTTTCGAAATATCCCAATGGACACGGCATTCCAGCCGAAAACGCGCAAGGAAATCAGCAAGATCGAATGGTACAAGCTGTCTGGGCTGCCGGCTTTTCGGAAGAAGGGGGGCAATAAGCAAGGCGACGATGCCGCAGCAGCATCCAACGCCAACAACTTCTACATGGTTGCCCCCTTCTTGGTACCTCTCAAGAAGTGGGTGCTTGAGCAAAAGAAGAGGGACACCGCCCGAGGCATGAACTCTCATATTCCGCTTCAAAACCATGCCGAGGAGCCTCTGACCGAGGATGATTTGGGCGGGCAGGCCGATGCTGCGGCCGGCCCCTCCAATTCTCCCCCAGCAATTGAAACCCTTGAAGGTGCCACTCTTGAGCTTCAACGCCTACTCAAAGTCCAGCCGCCTAGCCAAGGTGTTCAAATCAGCCCCTCAACAGCAACACCGGCGAGCCACGACAAGGGTGAGGCTCTTATGGCACTCCTACGACAGAAGAGTGCGCAACATCCTCCACAGGAGAACGCGTCTCATGCATCAGCAGTTCCTCATGCTCATGTTCCGCACACGCCGGCTGACCTCACTTATGTTAACCCTCCTGAGCCCCGTTCGCCTCATTATTCCCACGTTGCCGAGCGTCTGCCTCCACATAATTATCAACCCCCGCCCAACTTTCCGATTCCTCAGGCTGCTGCAAATCAAGCACCCCCATCAGGCTACTTCCACTACGCACGCCCACATGTCAACCTCACTCCACATGGCCCAGTGTACACTCGGAATACATATGTGAACCAAGGCCCACCACCCCGAAAAGAGCCCATCCTGCTCCATCCGCAGCCTCTGCCTCCGCAAGTTCAGCAATCGCTCCTCACGCGACACATATTGCCTACACCTCAACTTGAAGCTGCGAGCCAAGGATACAGACATCCTCCGCAGTACGCTGGGGGTCCGAACCCGCAACCTGGGCACCTTCACGTCAACATGCCGCAGCCCTATCAGCAGCAGGGCGCGAAAGCCCCTTCGCAGTTGAGTGGACACAAAATGTTACTCTTGAGCGCCTTTAAGAATGACATCCGAGAGCCAAATGAGAATAAGGCACCTAGCTCTGCTTCTCCGAGTTCCGCTGTGGCATCCGCATCCCCTAGCCAGTCTCAGCGGGGTTCCGCGCCTTGGCCTCATACGACAGCCTCAAAAACGAACAACCCGGCCGCGCAGTCCTTGCTTAATCCAGTGAGTCACTATGCTCAACCGCATCCCGGAACTGGACAGAACCAGTCTCCTGTGGCTCGGGTGATTCCAAGACAGGGCAATCCAACTGATGCCCACCAGGCATCATTGCTGGACATGTTCAAGAAGGGCGGTCATCGATCACCTTCGGGTAGTGATTCAACGGTCAGGGCAAGTCAAGTGTCAGACAACGCGTTTGCTCCGCAGCGACCGTCAGACAGTCCCAGCTTCAAGGCGCCCGGGACGGCTGAGACCGCAGCCCGAGTGCCGGATGGAGGCGGCAGTCCCGCGCATGTCAACTTGGAAAACAATACGCCATTCCGATCTGTCAAGATTCTGAGCCATACTCAGCACCCAGAGTCCCCCAAATCGGATCGCGATGCTATGTTTGCCGGAACGCAATTACAAAACCACACGGCGGCTGCCATGAATGCGGCACAAAGTGATGGCAGAAATTCTGGATATCGCAACGCGTCATCCCCACGAGATCGCGCTTTTTTGCGCCAGGGCGAAAGCCGTGGCAAATCATCGCCCAAATTTAGCCTGGCGGCGCAAGCTGCGAGTTATCCTTATGGGCACTCTCCCAAGCACTCGCTAGTCAATCCCCAAGTCCTTCCGACGCTTCAGTCATACCAACCCAACAGCTCGCTGCCTCGGCGCTCAGATGCAAATCCCGAGCAGAAGCAAAAGCTGCTCTCGCTCTTTGGGAAGGATCAGCCGCCACTGACGGGGTTTACCAGCGAGGAAAAGGGCAAGTCCAAAGAACCGCACATTTTGGAGCAAGCCAGACCGCGGTCCCGTGTTGCGTCGCTGGCGTCAGCTGGAGGGGACAACATCTCCCAAGGAAGTGCGCCGACGTCGCGACGCGGCAGCGGGACCCCAATCTCTCCCGCGGACCGCAGTTTTCTTTTGTCATATCTCGAGTCTGTTTCTAGTGGAGGAAGACAGGCGAATTAGCGGCTTGATGATTTTGTTTTCGTTGTTGTTGCATGGTGGCGACCAGGGCCTGGGACTCCGGATGGCATATTTCGGCGTTTTGCTTCGAAATGGCTTGGGGGTGGGGGGAACGTTTTTCCGGCTTTTGGTCACACAAGGCGAGGAGATTTTTGGTGGATTTTTGGATGGGTTGGTGTCATTGTCAAGATTTTTTGTCGCCGCGTAATGAAGCCCTTTTTGGTTGGTACTGCATAGCGAGCCTCACACAAGTGATTCTCGGGTAGGAAGAACGCGATACTGATCTCAAAAGTGCTTTTTTTCATCCCTATCATTTGTCTCTTGTCTTAGGGCTGCGAACATGTGCTTGGGTCGGAGCGCAGCTAAGTGGTCTGATATTGATTAGATTACACGTACTCTTCAGCCCCCCACGCGAGGTATCGCCACGCCACCCATTTCTTGGCTTTCTAGACCCGCTTATTGATATCAAAACCAACGATGTGGTGAAGTGTCTCGCCTTCGTGAGGAAGGCTCGGCATCGTACCACTTTACTTTATTTGTCGCTGCCGGTATTTTTTGGGGGGGGAAAGAAGGGTCAATGAACGACTGGGCCACCAGTTTCTGGTGTATATGCTATCGTCTGATGCACGATATTCTGTAGGTAGTATATATTTCATCGTCACGCCTTGCTCGTGTCTTACCCATCTTTCCGGGACGATAGAGGAGTTAAATAATAACAGAGGTTAATTAAGCGTCATATTCTCCAAGCAACCTACAGCCAAGAAGTAGAGAAAAATCCGAGAATGCTCTACACTACCCACCCCGACACCCTGTTCACCCCCTCCACCACCGTCGACCCAACTGGCTTCGGCCGCGTCGCCGTTGTCACAGGCTGTGCCTCGGGTATTGGCCTCTCTGTTACTCAACTTCTGCTTGCACACCAGTTCAGGGTGTGTGGGCTGGATGCGCGCGAGTTTGACTACAACCTACTGAGGGAGGCAGATCATGGGCGATTTCATTTTACGCGAGGGGACCTCACAGAGGCGGGACAGTGTGAAGAGGGAGTGAGGGTTTGCTTGGCTAGTTTTGGGTGAGTTCTCACTTCTCCCCTCTCTTTTGCTGGTCTTTCACATTTCCCGGGGCATTCGTGTTTGATACAGAAGAGGTGTTGAGATTCCGGACAGAAACCACATCGACGTACTAATCAACGTCGCTGGTGTCATGGACAACTTCAGCAGTGCCGACAGCGTCCGCGACGATGTGTGGGAGCGGGTTCTCAGCACCAACCTGACCGTTCCGGTGCGCATGATGCGCGCCGTGCTCCCCTGGATGAAGGCACGGCGCGACGGCGTCATTGTCAACGTCGCCAGCACCGCGGGCGTCAGTGGGGCTGTGGCAGGCGTGGCTTATACGGCGAGCAAGCACGGCTTGGTCTGCCTCTCCCCTTTCCCTCCCGTCAGTATTGAAAACTGACCAAGAGACAGATTGGCGCAACCAAGAATGTCGCCTGGCGATTCCGCAACGACGGGATCCGTTGTAACGCGGTACTCCCCGGGGCAGTAGATTCAGACATTGGCAAGGCGATTGCATCGGGGCGCAGTGAGCTCTGGGATTCCGAATCGTTTGCAGAAATCGAGTGAGTTGAGCGTCTCTCATCTTCCCCGGCCTAGGTCTCCACAAGATTTGAGTGTTTGAAACCGAGTATGGCTGACAGAACAAACCATGTATACAGACCTGTATATGCGCTGCAAGCAAAGCCCAGTGAGGCGGCACCAGTGATCACGGCGCTGGAAGTGGCCAAGGCGATTGTGTTTTTGGTAGGGGACCAGGCTAGGACTATCAATGGTGTGAGTTTGCCTGTAGACAAAGCATGGGGAGCGATTTGAGGTTTCTCCGAGGTTGTCTTGGTTAGGTTGTTCTTTCAATATTGGAACCGTCAAATGTACTTGTTCAGCAGGTAGTTGGGTTTGGATAACATTCCTTGGGGCAGAATACGGAGGATGTCAGTTCTTGGCAGCCCCAAACTGGCCGAGGTGGGGGACCCCTCGCCAGCCTTCCCCTGCACTGTGGGGAAGTGGAGAGATTGGACTTGGGGTCGGTTACTGCGGGGTTGAACTGGACACCAATGACTTTCTACGACTCATACCCCACCGCAAACAACTCATGTTGATGCACGAAGTAAAACGCCTTTCATCATATCAAAGCTACCCGACCACAACCTGTAGCATATCAATATGAAAGTCCTCCGCAAAAGACACCAAAATACTAAAGCCTTTAGGGTATCCTTCTTGTCCCACCGCCGGAGAAAGCCATGCCAAGGAAAAATGCCCTGGAAGCAGAAAAAAAAGTCCTTAATCTTTACTCAAGATAGATCAGCATTCACAAATTGCTACTTAGTTCTGGAATCGCGTCATTTCCTAGGCGGCAATTCCAACCGATCTCTTAGTCTGGAATGTCGATGTGATTTCATCTTCTTCATCATCTTCTAAGTTCAGTGGCTGAAAACGGTTCGGAGCTGGCGCTGAAACCTTCCGGGTAGTGGTTACTGGTTCCCGTTTTGGTTTCGACTGCAGCACAGAATAGGGCTGTGCGCACTCATCCACATCCCACTCAATCCGGGTTCCTTTATATTTGCTGTGACCCACGTTAGTCTGAACCATTTGCCTGCCAGGCCGGCACTCACTTTCTGCTCATCATACAGGTCCGTGCATATATGGCCGTATGAACAGAATTGAGACTGATATAACAGTTTCCGCCGGTAAATTCCGTCTTAATCACCACAAGGTTGGCGATGTGATCGAGATCTTCTCTGATATTCTCATCCGTATGTCTGCCATCATAGCGGCGGATGACAAGGTTGCGGGTGGCTCCTGTACCAATCCTGCTCGCAACGTGTCCAGGGAGCGTGAATTGGCGGTCGTGCCACTTGATATCAACCTTGCAGCAAGCGTGAGCCAACGTTTGTGTAGTATTCGCGACACTACTCACCCGCTTGTTCTTGATATAAAGGTCATTCTTGCGAATATGGTCAAAGAAGTTCTGGGCATGAATGGCATGCAGAAACGACACCGCTGCAGTGCGATCATGCTTGCGAAGATACACGTCAAGTAACATACCACCACGGACGGCACTTGTAATATCACTGTGCGTAGTTCCTTCGGCTAGGTTGAACAGCTGGACGCTCCTTCGGCATTGGCGATCGTACTGTGGTCGTTGTGGTAGTGGCTTGACAAAGCTGGCGCCAACGACGCCGGGGCTCGGCGAGCCTCCACACGAGGTTTCATCCACCTCAGCATCAGCATCAGCCCAGGAGTAGGAGTGTTCATGCAGCCGGGGGCTGGTCGTCATAGTATTATGGTGGCCACTTCTGGTACCATCTCCGGGTTGGTATCCATTAACACAATCATTGCTGTAGCTTTGATTGTAGGCTGTGCGGGGGTAGAAAGGAGCAGCTGATGGTTGCGGGGTGTACGTGTGCAACGATGCTCCGCCGTCCTCAGTCGTCAAGCCGGTACGAATCGTCTCAACCTCCTCCGGTGCTTGCTTGACGGCGCTGGGGGTGGCAGTGTCATTGATTGTGGAGAGCGAGCTCTCATCTCGGCTGAGAAGCTGCAGCTGGTGAGCTAACAAGGGCAATGCCAGGTGTCACCGACTCGTGACCTCACCTCAAGCGTTTCCTTATTCACGCCCCCGTTCAAGAGATTCCGCCTAAGATTCTCTATCTGAGTGTCAGTCCCGACTCTGAACTCTGCCAAGCTGGCCAGTGACCCCACCATATTTCCTTGCAACTGTGAGGAGCCTGTGGTGCTCCGTTTGCGACACTGTCACGATAGGAGCGGGGGCGAAACCATTGTTCTCAAATGACTCTGAATTCTAGTCGAGGGTCAGGCCAAGTAACGGCGATATGGGGGCGGATGCGAACGTACAAACCGGGCCCTGGCCCAAGAAAAAGCATACGAGTCAGTGTGGTGATAGCTTCAGGACTGAATTGGGGTTGTCCACTGTACCTGCGAACTAGAGTGTCGAAATACTCGCGTGGAATGGTTATCTCTGCCGTGGAAGATGCCATCTCATCTGCGGCTGGAATGCGCAGATTTGGGCAAACACAAGTGTGAGTGGTGCAAGTGGAAGGGGAAAGCCTCTCGGTGCCGAGTCCAAGAGAAAAGGAACCCGAGGCTGCTGCCCACGCTGTAAGCCAGCCCACCAGTGACGAGTGATGACCGGGATCGATTGACAGGGTTGGCGCAACCCGCTATCTTATTTTGTGGGGCTATGGGTCTTGCTTGCGTTCGATTTGCCGGGTCATGGCGACAGATTTGGGCGCTAAGAGCACGGTCCAGTTGGAGGCAATCACTGTGGGTCTGCTGGTCAACTTCCCACACCGTCACAGCATTCACGTCGTCGAGGGGACCAATGACTATGAGCCTTCCAGATGCTGTTTGGCTGTCACTCGCAAACGTCGCAGCTGGGTCGCTATATGCAAGTCGACCTACATCACCTGCCGCGCCCATTTCTGGCCTTGCCAATCATCGTCATCAGCAGCTCCTCTCACACAGGCAGCTTACAGTGCGAAAGAAAACGTGCCCAATACTTTACTTGAGTGCATTGTTGTGTTCTTGTCAAGCGCCGGAGGGCGTGAAGGTGAGTACCAGTGGCTTGGCCTCGAGTCCATATTCTGCTGGGTGCGACACACCGGGTACGTCCTACACCTCAGCTCAATACGAAGACAAACGGACCGTTCCACTATCATGAGGGTGCCGGCCTGTTCCTCGCTGCGATGACCCGCTAGCACTGAAAGCCAGCTGGCTGGCCCAAAGTGGCCGTGATCGCATCCCCCGCGTTTGGTGCCGCGATCAGTTGAACAGAACGAAGAATATCCGTACCAGCGCTCTCTATATAGGAGATGCCGAGCGGGAAGATGCAGCATCGGCTCTTATGACAGAGTGCGGCCGAAGACGTCTCGCTATTTGTCGCGCATTAGCTCTCGACTTAGCAGACGAGGTAGACAGCAAGGCACGGATACCAGAACCTAGCGTAACATGCAAGATGCGTATCTGCGACTCATCCGATGCATTCACTCTACTCAATCCGCTACTCGACTCGCACGGCTGCGCGTTTGAAATGGCGTATGCAGTCCCAGACTCAATTGCATCTTGACGAGGGGCATTGGAGGTATTGGTCAATATGCTGGTCCAAAAAAGAGGTCCACAACTGAGCGAGCACAGCACCAACAGGAAGCGTCAGCCCCGAGCCTCGCAGCACGACTTGCGAACGACCAACTCATCTGAGACTCGGAAATAGTTGATCAGTTATGGAGCTGCTTGTTTCGATCATCTTTTCGGCCCGTCGACAAAACACTTGGGAAAAACCGGGTAACTGTCATTTTGCGGCGTCGCGGCATTACTCTCTGGATATCACCCGGTGAAATGGGTTCGCGGCAGTGGGTCGATCAGTAGGTAGGATGGCGATTGGGAGGGAACACTGAACATTTTATAGGAACAATATCACAGCCCTGTAGAAGGTGACATCGGAATCCGAGTTGTCGTTGATATTTTTAGCCGAATGGTGAACACGAGTGACAGCCCCACGTCCCTAGCTGGAATACGAAATGGAATGGGATGTGCCGTCATCGCCAGAGGGGGCCTACAATCTCCTTGGCTGGGGAACGCGGCCGGCGAATTTCGTCTTGTGGTCGGATTGCGTGGGGCAACGCGCTTCTCGGATTCTCCAGCGCCACCGCACACCAAGCCATTTCTCACGCTGAGAGCCCTGTGCCGATTGGATGCATGACCCCTGGGTGGATCTGTGAGTTGGTCGCGCAACTCTGGATTGGACCCCTGCAACAATGCGAACAGCAGAGCTGGAACTCTGTTTTCCGTTCCAGTCTCCTCCCGACTCCTGCATCTCCATCAGCCATCACTCCGCCTTCGTTTTCTGTTCCTTTGGCAACCAGACACTACGCTCGTTTTTGGTTTTATCATCCACTGACCGAACCCGGTTTCCACCTCACTACTTTTTTGGTCAATCGCTTCATCAAAGTGTTGTCGCTATCCTACAACTCTTCATCCCTTATTTTCGCGACGGCCTTTTTATCTGGTCGTTTTTCTGATAGGGGTTGCACCACAGCCGCCACCCTGCAAAAAAAAAAAACCCCTCGACCCGGCACCGGTCCACGACGACGACGACTACCACCGCAACCTTATTTCTCCGAGGTTAAGCAGCGTATCTAGGCTCCTGCTCTGTACTCGCGTCGGCCTGAGGACTTAGCAAACTGCTTCCCATAGCGTGAGCAGACACCTCGTCTTATTATCCACGACTGTTACGTCCGAAAAAAAAAAAGAACCGGCACCATGCGGACAACTTGGTCAATAGGCCAACTGGCCATTATCATTCTCTCTGTTACGCCTGCGGCTTCTGCGTCTGGATTGTGGCCAAGGATTCTCCCAGCGATGGACACACTGGTGGTGCGACAAGATGACAATTCAAGTATGACAAATTCTGCACACAGTGTCTGTTCATAACCCTGCTAACAGAGCAACTCGCAGCGCCAGCGCCAACCCCGACACCTACAGGGACGACGGCTGAGAATACCGGGCGAACGACATCAACAGGTGTCCCACAGACCAACCTGAACACTGGAGGTAGAAGTCAGACTGGCTCGGCTACCACAACAGGAACTTTGGCGAAGGGCAATGGCACAAGGACGGCCGGGGGCAACCACACCATGTTCAACCCACAGGACCCAGCTGGTAACGTAGTGATGCTCACGCCGGCCATCACGGACGGCACACAACTGTATAAGATGAAGGATTTCGTGACCTGGGGCTGGAACTACACCAACCTGCAGGCCACACCCACGGCCGTCGACCTCAAGATCTCGGCTGTCAAGCAGACGTGGACACTAACACAGAACATGACTTTTGCTACCAAGGGATCATACACCTGGGATACTGCGGCCTTCCAGTCCGCAAATATTGCCAACCCTCTGCCTGTTGAGCAATACACGCTGATAATCCATGACTCAGACGGCTCTGTCACGCAAACCGCTGATCCGGGATATCTCGCACCCTTTACTGGTTTCACCTTTGGCCTTTACACTCCCAAGCCGGCTGTTGACTCTGACCAGTTTGTCTGCGTCACGTGTAATGGTGGCTTGTCTGTTATGGAGAGGAGAGCAGTTGGCGGCGCGGTTGTCATGAGCATCTTGACCGTCTTCAGCTTTACATGGTTTGTCGCGGGCTTTGGTGCGTTCGTCTAACTTTTCAACAACGTGAGATGCGATTATTGAAGTGGATCATCTATGTCTTGTAATGCTGTGAGGGGATGTGGAGTTAGATGAGAATGGAGGTGGTTACTTCATGGTCTATAGTTTGGGGAACACCGAGATAATGGCGTTGGGTAAAGAACGTTGGCTTATTTCTCATCCTTGTTGTTTGGATCATCATTGGCTCTTGGTTCAGATTAAAAAAGTTGAAGATGGTTGTGGTTGTGGTACATGTATGCTAAACACGGCAACTAATGACATTTGCAGATATTGGGCAGTCTAATGAACTTTCCATCTGTAGAGTTTAGACTGTTTGATTTTGGGATGGTAGCTTG
>Ga0247763_1001168_pt1 | contig 15400 bp, 17 predicted proteins | sample UWRJL141409B4_FD_179926 | JGI IMG/M metagenome (GOLD analysis project Ga0247763, IMG submission 179926) | Plant litter microbial communities from Arlington Agricultural Research Station in Wisconsin, United States - UWRJ-L141-409B-4 | ecosystem: Environmental > Terrestrial > Plant litter >...
CCAGTTCGGCGGCCCGGTGAGCCCACTCGACGGCGTCGATTCCGGTGCCCTCGCGGCCACCGTGGGTGGTCACCTCGAACGAACCCGTGTCCGTCCTGCGCGCGTCCACCGACAGGACCAGCACCTGCCGTCCGAACCGCTCCGCGATCTCGCGGATCAGGTCGGGGCGTGCGATGGCCGCCGTGTTCACTCCGACCTTGTCGGCGCCGGCCCGCAGCAGCTTGTCGACGTCGTCGGCGGTGCGCACGCCGCCGCCCACCGTGAGCGGGATGAACACCTGCTCGGCGGTGCGGCGCACCACGTCGTAGGTGGTCCCGCGGTTGCCGGAGGAGGCGGTGATGTCCAGGAACGTCAGCTCGTCGGCGCCCTCGGCGTCGTACACCTTGGCCATCTCGACGGGGTCGCCCGCGTCGCGCAGGTTCTGGAAGTTGACGCCCTTGACGACCCGGCCGTTGTCGACGTCCAGGCAGGGGATGACGCGTACGGCCAGGGTCATGACGCGGAGGCCTCGCGGTACGCCTCGACCTCGACCTCGACCACCAGACCGGGGTCCACGAAACCGGAGACGATGATCATCGACGCGGCCGGACGCACCGTGTCGAAGAGCTCCTTGTGGGCGCGCCCGATGTCCTCGACGTCCCGGGCGTGCGTGAGGTACATCCGGGTACGGACGACGTGCTCGCGGCCGAGACCCAGCTGCCCCAGGGCCGCGAGGGTGACGTTGAACGAGTTGACGGCCTGCTCGTACGGGTCGCCCCCGGCGATCTGACCGTCCACCACGGAGGTGCAGCCGGATACCAGCACCAGGCCGTTCGGCAGCTCCACCGCGCGCGAGTAGCCGAAGGCGTCCTCCCAGGGCGCGCCGGTCGCGACGCGTCGTACGGCGCTCATCCGGTCACCGCCGCGAGCGCCTCTTCCAGCGTGAACGCCTTGGCGTACAGGGCCTTTCCGACGATCGCGCCCTCGACACCGAGAGGGACGAGGCCCGCGAGGGCGCGGAGGTCGTCCAGCGAGGACACGCCGCCCGAGGCGACGACGGGGCGGCCCGTCGCCGCGCACACGTTCTTCAGGAGTTCCAGGTTGGGGCCCTGGAGGGTGCCGTCCTTGGCGATGTCGGTCACGACGTACCGCGCACAGCCCTCCTTGTCGAGGCGTTCCAGCGTCTCGTAGAGGTCGCCGCCGTCCCGGGTCCAGCCCCGGCCGCGCAGGGTGGTGCCGCGTACGTCCAGGCCGACCGCGATCCGGTCGCCGTGCTCGGCGATGATCCTGGCCACCCAGTCGGGGGTTTCCAGCGCGGCGGTACCGAGGTTGACGCGGGTGCACCCGGTGGCGAGGGCCGCGGCGAGTGTGTCGTCGTCGCGGATGCCGCCGGACAGCTCCACCTTGATGTCCAGTTCCTTCATGCGTTCGGCGACCTCGGCGATCAGCGCTCGGTTGTCGCCCGTGCCGAACGCGGCGTCCAGGTCCACCAGGTGCAGCCACTCGGCGCCCGACCGCTGCCAGGCGAGGGCCGCCTCCAGCGGCGCACCGTACGAGGTCTCCGTACCGGACTCGCCGTGCACGAGCCGGACGGCCTGGCCGTCACGGACGTCGACGGCTGGGAGGAGTTCGAGCTTGGCCATGGTCTACAGGGTTCCGATCCAGTTGGTGAGCAGCTGTGCTCCGGCGTCGCCGGACTTCTCGGGGTGGAACTGGGTGGCCCACAGGGCGCCGTTCTCGACAGCGGCCACGAAGGGCTTGCCGTGCGTGGACCAGGTGACGAGCGGGGCTCGCATCGCCGGGTTCGCGGTCTCGAGGGACCAGTCGTGGACGGCGTACGAGTGCACGAAGTAGAAGCGGGCGTCGTCGTCCAGACCGGCGAAGAGACGCGTGCCGGCCGGGGCCTCGACGGTGTTCCAGCCCATGTGGGGCACGACGTCGGCCCGGAGCGGCTCGACCGAGCCCGGCCACTCGTCGAGGCCCTCGGTCTCGACGCCGTGTTCGATGCCGCGCTCGAAGAGGATCTGCATCCCGACGCAGATTCCCATCACGGGGCGCCCGCCTGCCAGGCGGCGGCCGACGATCCAGTCGCCGCGCGCCTCCCTGAGGCCCCGCATGCAGGCGGCGAAGGCGCCGACGCCCGGCACCAGCAGCCCGTCCGCGTTCATGGCCTTGTCGAAGTCACGGGTGATCTCGACCTCGGCCCCGGCGCGCGCGAGGGCGCGTTCGGCGGATCTGATGTTCCCGAAGCCGTAGTCGAAGACGACGACACGCTTCGAGGGGGCGGAGGCGCTCAATTCCACACCTCCAGCCTGAGGACGCCGGCGACGAGGCACATCGCCGCGCCGATGGACAGCAGCACGACGAGACTCCGGGGCATCTCCTGCTTGACGAAGGAGTAGACCCCGCCGAGCAGGAAGAGCCCGACGACGATCAGTACGGTGGACAGGCCGCTCATGGCTTTACAGCGCACCCTTCGTGGACGGCAGGATGCCCGCCGCGCGCGGGTCGCGCTCCGAGGCGTACCGCAGGGCCCGCGCGAGCGCCTTGAACTGGCACTCCACGATGTGGTGGGCGTTGCGCCCGTACGGCACGTGCACGTGCAGGGCGATCTGCGCCTGCGCGACGAAGGACTCCAGGATGTGCCGGGTCATCGTCGTGTCGTACTCGCCGATCATCGGCGCCATCTTCTCGGGCTCGGTGTGCACGAGGTAGGGGCGGCCGGAGAGGTCGACGGTCACCTGGGCGAGCGACTCGTCCAGCGGGACGGTGCAGTTGCCGAAGCGGTAGATGCCGACCTTGTCGCCGAGCGCCTGCCGGAAGGCGCCGCCGAGCGCGAGGGCGGTGTCCTCGATGGTGTGGTGCGAGTCGATGTGCAGGTCTCCCTGCGTCTTCACGGTGAGGTCGAACAGACCGTGCCGGCCGAGTTGGTCCAGCATGTGGTCGTAGAAGCCGACGCCCGTCGACACATCGACCTTCCCGCTGCCGTCGAGGTCGATCTCGACGACGACGGAGGTCTCCTTGGTGTTCCGTTCGACACGGCCTGTGCGGCTCATGCGTTCTGCTCCTTCGGGGGTGTGGGGGTGGCCGCCAGGGATGTCGGCAACTCACGGACCGCGTCGAGGAACGCGTCGTTCTCGGCCGGGGTGCCCGCGGTGACCCGCAGCCATCCCGGTACGCCGTTGTCCCGGACCAGCACGCCCCGGTCGAGGATCTGCCGCCAGGCCTCCCGGGAGCCCGACGTGCCGTCGAAGCGACCGAACTGGACGAAGTTCGCATCGGACTCGGTCACCGCGAAGCCGAGCCCGCGCAGCGCCGTGACGAGCCGGTCCCGCTCGGTCTTCAGCTGTTCGACGTAACCCAGCAGCGTGTCGGTGTGTTCCAGGGCGGCCAGCGCGGTCGCCTGGGTGACGGCCGACAGGTGGTACGGCAGCCGCACCAGCTGGACGGCGTCCACGACCGCGGGGTGGGCGGCGAGATAGCCGAGGCGCAGCCCGGCCGCCCCGAACGCCTTCGACATGGTGCGGGAGACGACGAGATTCGGCCGATCCTCGATCAGCGGCAGCAGCGAGTCGCCGTGGCTGAACTCGACGTACGCCTCATCGACGACGACCATGGCCCCGGCCGTCGCGGCCCTGGCCGTCTGCGCGGCCTCGTACAGCGCGAGGACCGTCTCCGGAGGTACGGCGTTGCCCGTGGGGTTGTTGGGGGTCGTGACGAACACGACGTCCGGCCGGTGCTCGGCGATCGCCCCGACGGCCGCGGCGGTGTCGATCGTGAAGTCCTCGTTGCGGGGACCGGGGACCCAGCCCGTTCCCGTGCCGCGCGCGATCAGGGCGTGCATGGAGTACGAGGGTTCGAAGCCCATCGCGGTGCGGCCGGGTCCGCCGAAGGTCTGCAGCAGCTGCTGAATGACCTCGTTCGAGCCGTTGGCGGCCCAGACGTTCTCGACACCGACCACGTGCCTGCCGCTCTTCGTCAGGTAGGCGGCCAGTTCGGTGCGCAGCTCCACCGCGTCGCGGTCGGGGTAGCGGTTGAGACCGCGGGCGGCCTCGCGCACCCGTTCGGTGATCCGCTCCACGAGGGGCTCGGGCAGCGGGTACGGATTCTCGTTGGTGTTCAGCCGTACGGGGACGTCGAGCTGGGGCGCGCCGTACGGGGACTTCCCGCGCAGTTCGTCGCGGACGGGAAGGTCGTCTATACGGAGGGAGCTCACTTGCCGGGCACCTTCCAGCCGAACCGGGCCTTGACCGCGGCCCCGTGGGCGGGGAGGTCCTCCGCCTCCGCCAGCGTCACCACGTGGTGGGCGACCTCGGCCAGCGCGTCGCGCGTGTAGTCGACGATGTGGATGCCGCGCAGGAAGGACTGGACCGACAGGCCCGACGAGTGGCACGCGCAGCCGCCGGTCGGGAGCACGTGGTTGGAGCCGGCCGCGTAGTCGCCGAGCGACACGGGCGCCCAGGGTCCGACGAAGACGGCGCCGGCGTTCCTGACCCGGTCGGCGACCGCCGGCGCGTCCAGGGTCTGGATCTCCAGGTGCTCGGCGCCGTAGGCGTCGACGACCCGGAGTCCCTCCTCCACCCCGTCGACCAGCACGATCGCGGACTGCCTGCCGTTCAGGGCCGGGAGGATCCGGTCCTCGACGTGCTTGGTGGCGGCGACCTGCGGTTCCAGTTCCTTCGCGACCGCGTCGGCCAGGGCGACCGAGTCGGTGACGAGGACGGCCGCCGCGAGCGGGTCGTGCTCGGCCTGGCTGATCAGGTCGGAGGCGACGTGCACCGGGTCGGCGCTCTCGTCCGCGAGGATCGCGATCTCGGTCGGGCCGGCCTCGGCGTCGATGCCGATCCGGCCCGCGAAGTAGCGCTTGGCCGCGGCGACCCAGATGTTGCCGGGACCGGTGACCATGTCGGCGGAGGCGCAGGACTCAGTGCCGTACGCGAACATCGCCACGGCGGTGGCGCCTCCGGCCGCGTACACCTCGTCGATCCCGAGCAGCGCGCAGGCGGCCAGGATCGTCGGGTGCGGCAGACCCCCGAAGTCGGCCTGGGCGGGCGAGGCGAGCGCGATCGAGCCGACGCCCGCCTCCTGCGCCGGGACGACGTTCATGATCACGGACGAGGGGTAGACGGACCGGCCACCGGGCGCGTACAGCCCGACGCGCCCGACCGGCACCCACTTCTCGGTGACCGACCCGCCGGGGACGACCTGGGTGGTGTGCGTGGTGCGGCGCTGGTCGCGGTGGACGATGCGGGCCCGGCGGACCGACTCCGCCAGGGCCGCGCGGACGTCGGGATCGAGCTGGTCGAGCGCGTCCGTGAGGGCCTGTCGGGGAACCCGCACGGAGTCGAGGCGTACGCCGTCGAACCGCTCCGCGTAGTCGATCAGCGCCGCGTCCCCCCGATGGTGCACGGCCTCGCAGATCGGACGCACCTTCTCCAGGGCGGCCGAGACGTCGAAGTCGGCTCGGGGCAGCAGGTCGCGCAGGGCGGAACCCTCGGGGAGGGCGTCGCCGCGCAGATCGATTCGAGAGATCACATGGTCAATTCTCTCAGACGGCCGTCCGGCGCCGGACGGCCGTATCAATCGCTGATACAGACCCTGCGTCGGCGTTCCGTCCGTGGCCGGAATTCGCGCCTGTCCACTACGCTGAGTTACTCATTTCACTCTGAGTGTTCATGGGCTCACCCACCGGGCATCACAAGAACGACCGTACGAAACCCATGAGCAGCAGAGGAGAAGAAGAACATCGTGACCCACGGGACCGGCCTGCGCGCCGGAGAGCTGCCTGACGACCTGAGCAGTGCCGAGATCGGCATGTGGCAGGCGTTCCGCAACGGCAGCGTGTACGACCTGCGTGCCGGGGACGCCGTCGCCGACGATCCGCACGGCGGGCGCCCGTGGGGTCCGGAGCGCACCGTGCGGGCCCGCATCGTGTGCTGGCTGCTGCTGGACGGACCGCCCGCCCTCGACGGCCGGGTGGCCTCCCTGAAGCTGGCCGGGGTACGGATCGTCGACGTGCTCGACCTCGCGGGCGGGACCGTCGAGCCGTACCTCGAACTGAAGGGCTGCCGCTTCGAGAAGGAGGTCCTGCTGCCGGAGTCCCGGTTCTCGACGATAAGGCTGGTGAACTGCGCGATACCGCGTCTCGAGGCGGCCCGGCTGCACACCGAGGGCGATCTGCACATGCCGCGCTGCCGCTTCCACAACGGTGTCCGCCTCACCGACGCGCGCATCGGCACGGACCTTCTGCTCAACCAGTCGGTGATCCACCGGGGCCGGCGCGACAGCTCCCTCGTCGGCGACGGGATGACCGTCGGCCAGGACCTCCAGGCGGAGATGATGGAGTCGTACGGCGAACTGAGTCTGCGCGGGGCGAAGGTGGGTGTCTCGCTCAGTCTGCGCGGCAGCCGGCTCTCCAATCCCTACGGGCGCCGCGCGCTCAACGCACCGCAGTTGACCGTCGAGCGCACCGTCTATCTGACGCCGGCGGGCATCGACGACCCCGTGCTGACGAGCGGCCGGACCCCCGCCCACGGCACCCGGATGCAGCGGTTCGAGTGCGAGGGCGGCATCCGTCTCGACGACGGCCGGTTCGGGGACGCGCTGGACTTCGAGCAGGCCCGCTTCACTCTGCGTGACGATCAAGAGGTGTCATTACGCCGCGTCCAGGTACCGGAGCTGCGGTTCCTCGGCCGGCGCCCGCAACGCGGACGGATCATCCTGAACGGCGCCCGGGTGGTCACCCTCGTCGACCAGGCGTCCAGCTGGCCGGGCGCGGGCCAGCTGCAGATGGGCGGCTTCCAGTACGAGTACCTGGTGCCGCGCGGCCCGTTCTCGCTGGCCCGGCGCCTGCAGTGGGTGGCCGCCGCCACCCCGGAGTACAACCCGGAGCCGTACGAGCGGCTGGCCACGGTGCTGCGCAACGGGGGCGAGGACGAGGACGCGCGTGAGGTGCTGCTCGCCAAACAGCGCCACCGTCGCGAGAACCTGCCCATCGCGGCCAAGCTGTGGGGGTACGCGCAGGACTGGACGGTCGCCTACGGGTACCGGCCGGGGCGGGCCGCCGTGTGGATGGCCGTGCTGTGGGCGGCGACGACGGTGGCCCTCGCGCAGGCCGACCATCCGCCGCTCAAGCGCGGTGAGCATCCGTCGTGGAACCCGTCGCTGTTCGCCCTTGACCTGCTGCTGCCGGTCATAGAACTCGGTCAGGTCGGCTTCTGGCAGCTGCGTGGCGGCTGGCAGTGGCTGTCCACGGCGGTGATCCTGCTGGGCTGGATCCTGGCGACGACGGTCGCGGCGGGCGCGACCCGGACACTCCGCAGGAGCTGAAGCGCCGCCGCGGGGTCCCGCGGAGACGCCACGGCCTGCGGGCCGGTCAACCTTTGCTCGTCCTTGACCCTCGCCGAAGCAACCGAAATACGGTTACGAAAGCGTCATCACGCGCCCTCTGGTACCCGTCCGACCTGCGGATTTCAATGAGAATCACCATGGCACTGCTGCGAGCGCTTCTCCGTACGGTCCGGATGGCACGGAACGCCTCGGGGCTCGCCGCCGGTCTGCCCGACGACGACGAGGTACTCCTCGACGCGCCGGACGAACGGCTCGCACCGGCCCTGGCCGCTGCGGGCCGCGGCGACCACGTCCCCGCCGGGGAACTGCTGGCCGCCACCCGCGAGGCCGCCGAGTGGGAGAACCGGGACCGCTACACGACCTGCCTCGCCGGCTTCGCCCTCTCCCGCGGCGAGTGGTTCGACGACTGGCGGGCCGCCGCCCCGCACGACCCGGACATGGCGCTCGTCGAGGCCGAGCTCGCCGTGTGCCGGAGCCTGCGGTCACCGTCCCGCGCCGAACGGCCGCGCCGGGTGGCCCCGCTGGTCCACGCAGCCGCCGAGGGCGACCCCCGCGACCCGGTGCCGTGGCGGATCGCGCTGGACCACGCCCGGGGCACGGACGCGCCGCGCGCCGAGTTCGAGCGGCTCTGGACGCAGGCCGTCCGCCGCTCCCCGCACCACTACGGCTGCCATGTGGCCGCCCTGCGGTACCTGTGCGCCGCCCGGCACAGCTCGCACGGCGAGTGCTTCGGCTTCGCCGAGCGGGCCGCCCAGGACGCCCTGCCCGGCTCCCTGGTGCGGGCGCTGCCCGTACGCGCGGCCTTCGCGCACCTCACCGAGGGCGGCGGGCCCCCCGTGCGCCGCGAGCGCCTCCACGCGGCGGCCGATCTGGCGATCGCGCTCTCCGGGGAGTACGCGGACGCCGACCCCTGGCCCGCGGAGGTCCGCAACCTGCTCGTCCATGTGCTGGTCCGGCTCGACCGCTGGGAGGACGCGCTGGACCAGCTGCGCCGGATCGGCCCGTACGCCACCTCGTTCCCCTGGGACCGGGTGTCGGACGACCCGCTCGGCCAGTTCCTCGAACTGCGTGACGGGATCAGGCTCCAGGTGGCCTCCCAGAGACCCCTGAGAACACGTGAGAGCGATCCTCCGTATCCGAGGAGTGAGCGCGGCGGACGCATCCGCTCCGGTGACCATTAGGATTTCCCGTCGTGACCACCGTCCGGCTCCCCCTCTTCCCTCTGAACTCGGTGCTCTTTCCCGGGCTCGTCCTGCCGCTGAACATCTTCGAGGAGCGTTATCGCGCGATGATGCGCGATCTGCTGAAGACCGCCGAGGACGAACCCCGCCGGTTCGCCGTCGTCGCCATCCGCGACGGCCACGAGGTCGCGGCCACCTCGCCCGGCATGCCGGACCAGACGGCCGTGCCGCGGCGCGGGCCCTCGGCCGGCTTCGGCGACGACCCCGTGAAGGCCTTCCACGCCGTGGGGTGCGTCGCCGACGCCGCGACCGTCCGGGAGCGGGCCGACGGCAGTTTCGAGGTGCTGGCCACCGGGACCGTCCGGGTGCGGCTGCTCTCCGTGGACGCCTCCGGCCCCTATCTGACGGCCGAGCTGGAAGAGCTGGCGGAGGAGCCGGGCGAGGAGGCCGGGGCGCTGGCCGAAGGGGTGCTGCGGGCCTTCCGCCAGTACCAGAAGCGGCTGGCGGGGGCCCGGGAGCGGTCCCTGTCGACGGGGGCCGAACTGCCCGACGAGCCGTCTGTCGTCTCGTACCTGGTCGCTGCCGCGGCGATGCTCGACGTCCCGGCGAAGCAGCGGCTGCTGCAGGCACCGGACACGGCGTCCCGGCTGCGCGAGGAGCTGACACTCCTGCGGGCGGAGACCGCGATCATCCGCAACCTGCCGTCGCTGCCCGCTTCGGAGCTCACGCGCGGACCGACGAGTCTCAACTGACGTGCGCCGTGCCGGTACGTACCGGCACGGCGCACCGGCCACCCTGCGAAGAAGGATCCCTCGGTGAAGAAGGCGAAGAAACAGCGGACGCAGCAGGCGGGCGGAACACCGGCGACCGTGGCGCTCAGCGCCGCGGGCGTCGGGTTCACGGTCCACGCCTACGAGCACGATCCGGCGCATCCCTCGTACGGGGAGGAGGCCGCCGAGGCGATGGGCGTCTCCCCGGACCGGGTCTTCAAGACCCTGGTCGCGGACGTCGACGGGGAGCTGACGGTCGCCGTCGTACCGGTGGCGGGCTCCCTGGATCTCAAGGCACTGGCGACGGCGGTGGGCGGCAAGCGGGCCGCGATGGCCGATCCCGCCGCGGCGGAACGCACCACGGGGTACGTCCGCGGGGGCATCTCACCGCTCGGTCAGCGCAGGAGGCTCCGTACGGTGCTGGACGCGTCCGCGGGCGGGCACGCGACCGTCTGCGTGTCGGCGGGGCGCCGGGGGCTCGAGGTCGAGCTCGCCCCGGACGACCTCGTGAGGCTCACGGACGCCGTGGTGGCCGCCGTCGGGCGTGCTTGACCCCTCGACGGCGGCGGAGTTCTCGGTTAAGTACCGAGGACATGTCGAAGAGGACGCGCAAGCGGAAGTGGCGCATCAGGAAGGGCCGGGCGAATCACGGACGCCGGCCGGCGTAGGGCTTCGCCGCCGGCCGGTTCGTCGTCCGACGTCCGACGTCCGGTGCGCCGTCCGCGGATGCGCCCGGGGCCGGCCCCCGGTTCCGCGCGCCGGCCCAGGGCGCCCGTGCGCGGCACAGCCGCGGGTCGACACGGTCCCGCGTCCCCTCGGAGCGCTCCCGGCGCGGCGTCAGGTCTGCGGACCCGGGGGGTGGTACGGGGACTGGAAGGGGTCCGGATCCCGCGGGGCGAACAGGGCCGTCAGACCCAGATGGGTCAGCAGGGCCGAGACCGACCAGGCGAGCACGGCTCCCTTGGCGCCCAGTTCCAGGGGGGCGTCGAACGTGACGCCCGCCCCCGCGTCCTTGGCGTGCGCGGCCACGTCGCGGGTGGGTCCGAGCCATATGCCGAGGCGCCAGGCGACCAGGGAGCCCAGGATGCCGCCGACGGTGAGCGCGACGACGAGCGCGACACCGCCCCGGCGCCGCAGGAGGAACACGGCCAGCGCGCTCACCAGTCCGAACGCGAGTGCCAGCAGGGCGAACGTGCCGTCCACGCCGATCGCCTGCTCCCCCTCCGTGTCCTTGAGGTAGACCGTGGTGCTGTCCGAGACGAGGGGCACGTGCGGCGCCAGCCACCACCACAGGACGCCGAGCAGCGCCCCGCCGAACGTCATCGCGACCGTGACGACCGCGGCCTCGCGCAGCTCCGTCCTCATCCCGGGACCGCCCCCCTCCTCTTGCTCCTCATGCCCCTCTCGACCGAGCCCGTACCCGGCGGGCGGTGCCGGCCAGGCGTCGTGCGGCGGCTGGTGGTTCGGCTGCGGAGGCGGAGTCAGCGGTACGGTCACACCGACATCGTGCCAGGCCCCTCCGCGGGGCGCGTCACCGGACGGCCGCCCGCCGGTAGGCCCAGGTGGCCACGGCCAGTGAGGCGACACCGACGCCCGCGCACACCGCGAGATCGAGCAGGACGACGCCCCAGTTCGGGTCCGGTTCGAAGGTCAGTCCGAGCGCCTCGACGCCGTACGTCGAGGGCAGCAGGTCACGTGCCCACTGGACCACGGTCGGCAGCCGGTCCGGCGGCAGCACACCGAGCAGCAGGGCGGCGGACATGCCCAACTGACCGAGCAGTGTGGCCAGTTCGGGCCGGGGCGCGAGCAGTCCGAGCGCCGCGCCCAGTCCCGCGAGCGCGGCGCCCGCGAGCGGGATGACGGCGACCAGGATCCACAGGTGCGTCAACGGCAGCTGGAAGAGGACACTGCCCGCGACGGCGGTGACCAGCGTGCCGGGCACGGTGAAGGAGGCGTACGCGGCGGCGGCGCCGAGCACCACGGCCGCGGGCGGCACGGGAAGCGTCGCGTAGTGGTCCAGGCCGCCGCTGGCGCGCAGCTGGCCGAAGTACTGGGCGAGCAGGTTCAGCGCGACGAACGCGACCACGAGAACCGACGAACCGGCGACCACCGCCCGCGCCTCGCCGCCGCCGTCCACCACCCCGCGCATCAGGACCATGATCCCGACAGACTGGAAGGTCGCCACGAACAGCAGGGGAATCCGCGCCACCCTGGCCCGCGAGAGCTGGGCCCGGTAGACGGCGGCCAGCGCCGGCCACAGCCGGGCACGCGGTCCGAGCACGGCCACGGCACGGGCACCGTCCTGGGTGCCCGATGTGCCGGGGGCCCGGTTCACGTCCACGCGGGCTGCGCCGGGCAGCACCTCGGCGGGTACGACACTCACGTCGAGCGGCTCCTGTTCGCTTCGGCTGTCGTCCTTGTACCTGTTCCGTACGGCTGCGGGGGGCCGCGTGCTCATGCCTTGACCAACCCCCGCGCGCTTCCGGCGCTGCCGCCCAGTGCCAGGTACACGTCCTCCAGGCTCGGGGTCGCGAGCGTGAAGTCGTCCAGGGCCGCGAAGGCGGCACCGCCGGTGACCGCCGCGACGGCCGCGCGGGCCTCCTCGGGGGAGAGCCGCAGCGACCAGCGACGGCCCGACTCCACGGCGCGGTCACGCAGGGCCGCGACCTCCGGCACGTCGAGCGGGGCGCGCTCCCGCCAGACCAGTTCGACCCGCACCTCACCGGCCACCTGCGCCTTCAGCCCGGACGGGGTGTCGCAGGCGATGACACGGCCCCGGTCGAGGACGGCGACCCGGTCGAGCACGGTCTCCGCCTCGATGACGTTGTGGGTGACCAGGAGGACCGTCACGGCGTGCTCGGCCCGGCGCCGGTCGACGGCGCCCCAGACGGCACGGCGGGCTACGGGGTCCATACCGGTGGTCGGTTCGTCGAGGACGAGGAAGGGCCGCGCGCCGACGAGGGCGGTGGCGAAGCAGGCCAGACGGCGCTGTCCACCGGAGAGTTTCCTGAGAGGCCGCGAGGCGAGGGCGGTGAGTCCCAGCTCCTCCAGGACCGCGTCCCGCTCGCCCCGGGCACTGCGCACGTCCAGCCCGCGCAGTCGTCCGGTGGTCTCCGCGGCGAGCGACACCGTCAGCTCGTCGAGCGCGGTGGACTCCTGCCCGAGGTACGCGAGGAGGCGCGACGCCCTCTCGGGATGGCGCACGATGTCGTGCCCGAGGATCTCGACACTGCCGCGGTCGGGGCGCATCAGTCCGGTCAGCTGGCGTACCAGGGTGGTCTTGCCGGCGCCGTTCGGCCCGAGGAGTCCGAAGATCTCGCCGCGCCTGATGTCGATCCGTACTCCGTCGGTGGCCCGCACCTCGGGTGTGCCGGGCGCTCCGCGCCGTCCGCGCACCGCCGGATACGTCTTCGTGAGGTCCCGCACCACGCACACGACGTCCTCACCGTGTCCGTCCCGGACCACCTGTGCGGCGTGCGTACTCACGAGACCCCACTCTACAGGCCGTCTCCGGAGGGCCCGAGGCGTCTCTACCTAGCGAGATTCTCCAGGTCAGGGGCGTATTTTCCATGCGAGGGCACGCATTCCGTGAGAGCTGTGTGAGAGCCCGCCGGGGCGCTGTCCGCTCATGTAAACGACACGCCAGGGACGTTGACAGGGGCGCAACGTCCCACTTTCAGCACGCTGTTCGCCGACCCCCAGGAACTCCGCCACCGGCCGCAGCCCCGCGGGGTGGTTGGGGAGCGCCCACAGGTCCCGCACGATGGCCACGGCCAACGTGTGGTGCTGCATCCACGTCGGTGCCACCCGGCGCAGGGACTCCAGCGCCTTCACTGCCCCGGCGACATCCCCGGTGTCCGTGTGCGCTCGCGCTACGTCCGGCAGCAGCCGCGTACGCCACGACGGCGGGGTGTCCTTGCTCAGCCGCATCCCCTTGGCGAGCGGCCCATGGACGACGCCCAGGGCGGGCATACACCCGATATCGACCTGTCCGGGGGCGGGCCGCACTCCCCGGGGCGCGTGGAGCCGCACATGGCCGGGCCTCTCCGGTCCCGGGCGTCGGCCCGGCGGCTGCCGGGGTGCGGTGCTGCCGCGTGGGCACGACCGGCCTCCCGGACCCCCGGCCGGTGACGGCACCTCGGTCGGGCCCTCTACTCCCCGGCGGGCTCGTGCTCCGCGGTCCGCACGTCGATCTCCCGCCAGAACCCGGCCCGGATCGCGTACCGGTCGTGCTCGTCGATCTGATCGTCCTTGTGCGCGAGCAGCCCGAACCGCGCCGCGTACCGGAGAAGCTCCCCGTCGATCCGGTGCGGCACCCGCGGATACATCGTGGACAGCTTCTGGAGCCCCACATGGTCGGACAGCCGCTCCATCCACCGCCGCGCGAAGACCTGCCCGACCTCGAACGGATCGCCCCCCACCGTGGTGATGTCCTCCTCACGGTCCGCCCACCGCTGCTCCGCCGAGGTGAGCTGCGCGAGCGTCGGGAGCAGCGCTGCTTCCGCCGTCTCGGCGGCGGTGCCGGCCCGGTCGACCCATCCCTTGTCGGAGGACCACCGGAGCGTCGCGTTCGAGGGATGCTGGGGCGTGTGCGCCCCGGGCGCGGGAGCGGGGGCGCGCAGCGCGGCCAGATCCTTCGGCGTCGGAACGACCTTCGCGGCCGGCGGCCGCGGCTCCGTACCGTTCCCGTCCGGCTCGGCCTGCGCGTGCTCGGTCTCCCCCGCCGGCGGCTCGCCCGGGGAACTCGGCGCGGACTCGGGCAGCGGCGCGGAGAGGATCGCGGCGATCTCGGGTCGCGGCACGGGCGGCGGCGCGCAGACCCCGCCGATCTCCTTGGCCCGGACGGCCTGGGTGATCCAGACCCGGTCGAGTACGCGGCGCTCGTCGGCCTCCGCGACCAGGTCCTCGGACTGGTTGTAGTCGCCGTCGGCGGCCTGCACGGCCCACAGGTGCACGGCGACACCGTGTTCCTTGGCCGCCATCATGCCGGGCAGGAGATCGCCGTCCCCGGTGACGAGCACGACGTCGGAGCAGGCCCGGTTGCGCGCCAGCTCGGTGAGCTCGGCGTGCATCGCGGCGTCCACGCCCTTCTGGGCCCACCGCCCGTCGCTGCGCGTCAGCGCTCCGAGGCGCACGGTGACCCGGGGCATCACCCGCAGCCTGCGGTGCTCCGGCTGCGGTACACGGTCGGGGGCCCCGTCGAACCAGTAGATACGCAGCAGGGGACGGCCCGTCTCGGACTCGGCACGCTCGCGCAGCCCCTGGATGAGCGCGTTGTGGTCGACGGTGATCCGGGATCGCGAGGGTTCCCCGGCGAGGAGACTGGCAGCGGCCCCGAGCAAATAACCGGCGTCCACCAGGACAATGCATCGGTCCACGCGATCCACCCTCTTTCCGGGAGGTTTGCTTCGGGCTTGCTTCGAGTCTGCCCGACCTCGCGGAGGTTAACGGCCGGAACTCGATCTTCGGCGTGGCGGATCGGGGTATCTCCCGCCCAGAGGCCTTATCACGCACGGTAATTCTCCGAAATGCGCGACTCCTCAGCCTATGTGAGTCTGGTTCCGGCCCCAGGGCGCCTCCGACCGGTCTCCGCGGCGTCGCGGCGCCCGGTACGCACTCTCGGCGCACCGGGCACGGACCCAAGTACGTCCCGTACGCGGGCCCGTGCCCGGCACTCCACCGGCCTCCGGCCGGGGACCCGCAGAGCGCGCGCCGATCGCCGCTCCTTCGCCCTCGGCGATCCGCCGGAAGCCCCCTGCTCCCCGAATCCCCCGTAGGAGGCAGCACCATGGCCAGGAACAAGAACCGCAAGCAGGGCGGCGAACAGGACCGCTCCTCGCAGCCCGAGCGTGCGCAGGAGCAGACCCGGCGGCCCTCGTCGGAGGCGCAGCACTCGCCGGTCTCACAGATCCAGGGCACGCCGGCCGATGTCGCCCGTAAGCACCAGAAGCGTTTCGGCCACAACTGAGTTCCGGACACACGGGCCGTCCCAGGCCCTGCGGGCCGTGGTCCCGCAGGCCGTGGCACGTGGAAGGGCGCACCTGTCAGCGGGTGCGCCCCTCGCGCCGTCCTGAGTCCCGGGAACCGGGAACCGGGGGCCGGGAACCGGGGGCCGGTCAG
>Ga0247763_1001170_pt1 | contig 15378 bp, 17 predicted proteins | sample UWRJL141409B4_FD_179926 | JGI IMG/M metagenome (GOLD analysis project Ga0247763, IMG submission 179926) | Plant litter microbial communities from Arlington Agricultural Research Station in Wisconsin, United States - UWRJ-L141-409B-4 | ecosystem: Environmental > Terrestrial > Plant litter >...
GCTTGGCTATGCGTGGCCATGGTGAACCTTGTCCCTACTGTCGACACCACCGTCATTGCCGCCTCTCGATGGCTGGGAAGCGGTGACGTTGCTGTGGATGCCAGCCATGAGTTCTCGTGATCAAGGACCAGAGCCAATGGCAGGGTGGCTGTGGAATTTTCGGCGGTTTCCGGGTCATCACCACGTTATAGACCCGGAACTAAGTCGAGACGGACAGCAAGTCGTCCTCCACTACCAAACTTCTCACTCGTCTCTAAGAACATGTCCCCGGAGGAGCATGAATAACCGTGAAATGTCGGTTCGGCATCTGACACTTGGTGTCGCGAGTCTCAGCCGTGCCACCCTGTCACCACCATGGATAAGGATAGGGTATGCTTAAGCAAAAGGGGTACTCGGGGAGGTCCCAGTGCCGGTCATGTTCCAGGGTTCTAAGGCTTCGCATGCAGCCCTTTCTCGTCTTTGTTAGATTCCGTGACACCTGGGGTACAGAATGATATATAGAAGACGTTGGAAGTAATATATTTATAAATTCTAGCTACTCACGAGGTGCGAGATATCCCTACCAGACGGAGTCCTTTCGCCTCCATGCCGCTCATGTTGGTTTGTTGGACGAACAAACGATGGTTCCGCTTTTTTGCCATCAACTTGGTAGTTTTTTTTTTTTTTAAATATACTTAGTCAAGATTTAGGGTTTGCCCCAAGCCCTAGGTTGGCACACGGGGAAGGATTTGATCGTGCGCTGCCGAAATTAATGGCCAAGGGGCGTTGGGTGGCTCAGGGTGGCGGTCCTCATGCCGCGTCACTCAGCTTAATCACCATTGGCGGTGGGCACATTGTTCTATTTTTTATTTATTTTATTATTAATTTTTTTTGGTGTTGGGGGGGAGAGGTAGGGTAGTCCAGGTGTACAAACCACGAGGTCAGGTTCATTGAATGGACAGGAATTTACGCCTGGGAGCTAGCTTCATCGAAGGAGGGAGCTTTATATCTCTCAGGTACGGTTGTAAAGGGAAAAGAATCTGACTTCAGCTCTATGATTGTCTTTTGGTGACAAGTAGACCCAGGGTATGAATATTGTTCAGTTGAATCTTGCTCCGTAATGCTTCATCAGCCCCCACCACCCGCGCCGGCACCCTCTGGGTCTAATCAGACTTCAGGTCTCTCGGCCCCTATCACCTTTTCACATCATCTCCGTCATACTTCCACACTTTCCCTCCCCTGCAAAACGTCTGGCAATTTCTTCCTATCCGGAAACCGCATCCCCGTCTTGGCCTCGGGGCTCATTAATACTTCCTTGGAATAGTACTCTGCCCAGAGTTGTGCGTCAACCAGATATGGATTTCTCGTCAAAAAGTACGCAAACTCATCCCCCGTTGCCTTTCCCCGGTCGTTGTCTGCGTTTGCTGTTACTAACGTGTCCGCTGTCGCGTTTGGGTCCAATCCCCCTGCCATCAGAGTATGGGATTGTCGTTCTCGAAATGTGGCCATACGCGTAATGCCCAGGTGGACCATCTGGATCCAAAAGTACGTCATGGTCAGATGGAACGACTTGCCTCCGGTAACCTTACCGCTATGTTCAATGTAGTCTTTGAACCCGGTCAAGATTTTGTCCTTGCCTGCAGTGGACATCAGTATGAGTCAATTCTTAGGTGAAATTGAGGGGACTGGAACTTACCCACTCTCCTTCCATGCTTGAGGAGCAGAATGTAGGCCAGGCGCAGGTGCGTATAGTGGTCCCAGCTGGGGAGATCATGTGCGTAAAATTGCTGAAGGAGTTCTTCTCCGGTGGCCAGGTCAGCTTCTGCTCTGGCAAGCCAGGTTTCCAGCTTGGCGGATAACGCCGCAGGAGAGCGCATATCAGCGAGTAGGTCTTGTGCTGTCTCTAAAGTGTGCGGCTTTGCGTTTTTGGTTGTCTCGTCTTCCGCGGAGATGGCCTCGCCGAGCCAGGAAAATGCTTCTGCCAAACCACTGGATGTAGAATGACAATCTATTTGGAAACTCGTCTCAAAGAACGCAAAACGTCTGCCTTTAAGAAGCTCCTCGAACACAATACGGATTGTTTCCGTGGTTTTTCCGTTTGAGAAGAGATCGATCTTGTTAGCGAGCCTAATGCAGACAAAGCCATCAGTTCTGGCTTCACCAAAGCGAAGAAATCTCAACGATGAAGAGGCAAAGCTTTGGCGATGAAAGGAGCATGTCCGACAGAGACGGGTTTGAACCTACACCACAATCGGCATCGAGACGGCAAAGTTCTCCTCCTTCCCACCCGTCCCGTGAAGCAACACGGAAAGCTCTTCCATGCTATCCCCCAAACGATCCACGTCATTTGCATCCACCACCCAAATCATCGCAGACACCATCTCATCCATCATAACATGTCGCACAAGCGGATAGATCTTGCTACACCCACCAGCATCTGCAGTTCGCGCTGTGAAGCGGAGCTTCTTCCCGGTGCTAGTCGACGGCGAAGCTTGAATAATTGCTGTTTCGATACTAAATCCAATGGTGGGGATGGTTTCGACAACTTTGGAACACGCAAGCTTGTACAAAAGGGTAGTCTTCCCTGCGGCGTCAAGTCCCATGATGGATATATTGAGAAGTGCCTCGCAGGGGAAGAAACGGGTGAGGATGCTCTTCATTTTGGGGGCGGGCGGTCCGACGAGGTGTTTAGAGGACGGGGTTCGTTAAAGAAAGAGCAGACGTTGAGCAGAGCGTTGAGAAGATGCCGAGCAGATGTTGAAGCAAAAGATATATAGGTAGTCTTGCTGATGTATACGTAATGGCAATATGAACACGTATGGGAGCTAACGTTAGTTCACGACCTAGCCTTGAACAGCGTAGCCCCGGGCAACGATATTTTGGTAAGCGACGTGGCATTTTGAGCTGAATCTTTAGTGCGTTGTTGCCTAGATGAGAGCAAGGGGATCAACCATTGTCATCTCTCGACGGAACTTCCGTCTTGCTTTGTCACCCTAACCTTCAGTAGGCTCCTGAAAGTTGCCCTAAAAACTGAGTTGATCATTTGAAGCACTGCGGGTTGGTTCCTGGCTCCCACAGTTTCACAGTCCGGAGGGCGTGGAACAATTTAGCAGCGACAAGCAAGTTGAAGAGGGGCTCGTACAACAAAGAGGGAGGTTGGAAGTACCTGCAGCCGACACACTTGCTAATGCTGAAACTCATTACGTTGTTTTGGCATCTTTAAACACGCCTGGGATTGGTCCCATGCGCATCCGACGAACATATCCAGAGAAAGATTTGTACCTTATTTGCCCCCCCGCGAAAGAGTTTCACTGCACCAATCTAGGCTTTGTCGCTGTCGTCTCGAACCAGATCCGCGCCAAGGTAAGGCTTGTCGTCACTTTGAAATTTCGCGATTTGTCGACCGAAAAAGCCACTTTCACGCACGCCGAGATTCCTGCTTTTAAACTTTGGCTCCCCGTACCCTATTACTAAAAAGCTACAGCGGGTGTGGTGTAGTGGTAGCGTAACACAGCTTGCTTGCGTGTGCGAGAATGCACAAGTTGCGGCGAGCTTGGAGATAGAGAAGGCGGAAGTTGCCCAGCATCTTATCACGAGTGCGGGGTTGCGGGGTAACCCCGCTGTATTCATAAAGTGGGTCCACACAAACGACGATCAACCTTGGCACACAAAATGCTTGGGCACCTGCACTACATATCTCGCATATCGAGATGCAAACGGCCCGTAGCTAAACTCACCTACCTGAGGTTTTTCCTCCGGGAGGATAGAGCCAGGTTGCGCCCGGGCAGCTGTCTCATTCGTCCCTCAGGTCGGACCGAGAAATTTTGGTACGCATCGATCTTCTCTTTTCCTTATGGTTTCACACGGGTGGTGGACAGCATGGGGACAGCGACGACGACGTGGCTTTTTGGATGAGATGAATCAGTAGGTGTCATCCAGAAAACTGAACTGAGTTGGTGACAATTCATCGCCCCTCTCAACACTGCGGAGAAGCGCATCGGAAATCTGGACTTGGTCGCGCGGAAGGCGCGTGGGTGGGCATTTCCCAGTTCCCACAGCTGCTGCCCACCCAGGCACCACGAAACGGTCGCGCCTTCCTCCAGGCGCTGACAGCTCTGGTGGAGAGGCCAGCTGCGGAAGCCACGAATGAGCACACTACTCACCAATCTCGCACCAAGTGTGCGCGGAAATTTCGTCGCGCAAATTCGTCGCACTATTCCATCGTTCAACTTCGTTGCGCAGATTCGCCGCGTCCTCCACCATCTCCCATCACGACTCAGTCTCTCTGTCCGCACGCTAACTTGCCCGTACCAACATGACATCCCCGGCGCACAGCGAGGAAAGTGATTACCTGTCTGCTGCAGACCCTCACCATGTGAGCTCAATCCGCCCCGACCTACCACGCCGACCTCGATTCTCCTGCTGACGGGCACAGGCTAAGCAGGTGTACAACGCCCTCATTGACACTGATTCAGGCCGTCAACCGTTGAGATCGATCATCGACAACGACTCACACCCCCAGCAAGCAGTCCGCGACTTTTTCAGCCAGCAGCCCAAGGTCGTCGCCTTGGCGCGCGAGCTCACAAGCAATATGACAACCTACCAGAACAGATCTCTCCGCAACACAGTCAACCGGGAAAATCACGTCGTATTCCTCGACACTAAATGGGGTTCGCGTCAAGCCTGGCTGCCCGATGCATTTGCCAACCTCCAGGGTGGTCAGAATTTCTGTCAGGGCATGACTGCCATCACCAAACTCGCCCTCAAACATGACATTTCGCTGTCCAGCCTCTGGCAGCCCGATGGACTTCTTCATCGCCATGTTTACGCCTCACACCCTCCCAAGCTCAATGTTGAAGTCTTGAGACAGGTCAAGTCCGCTCTCAGAGCGTTGACTGGCCCGACTCCGTCTCTTCGCCGACACACGTTCACGCGTCGACAGCAGCTGACTCCAACGCCCAACCCACGGTCCTCACATGTCGGTTCTCAAGAGTCTTCCTTTCTCACTCTGGATGACCCGATGGGGTTCGACGATGATTCCTTCTTCGAACCTCCCTCGGATTCGCCCGAGCAGCCACACCATCTGTCCCAGTTGCTTGAGACAGGGAGCGTAAATCGATTCGATGACTCATTGGTTCACCTCGACGGTGGTGGCCGCACTGATGGCAACAGCATTTTTCGCCGTTCCTCTGCCGAGCCGGTCTCATTGCGGCAGTCCCGCCAACTTCCCCAGCTGCTTGACGACTCTTACGTTCGCCGCGAGGGTGTCGATCGCGGCGGTGACGACGGCCTCCTGCATCGTTCCTCTGCGCCTCCTTCATTGATTTCACCCGCAAAGTCCCGCCAGCTCCCCCGGTTCCTCGAGACAGAGATTGTGGAACGGTCGGACGTTCAGATTCTTGACGCTCGCCTCAAAGAGGACAGCCCGAGCAGCGATTCCCGTATCCAACGCTGCGTTGACGAACTTCGAGGGGGTGCCCGTTTGACAGACGATGCAATGGCCCTCGTCGCGCAAGCCTTCCGTCAGAACCAGTCTGCATCACATGGAGTCAAAATTGTGGATCCGTTGTGGCTGGAGGTCGACTCAGGCTCTCTTCCACAAGGCCGCTTCCCAAACAAAGGGCCCTATCAGCTTATCGCAGTTCCGCTTCACCACAGAACGCCCGGGCACTGGTCACTCGCAGTCATCGACCCCGGCAGACGTCTGATCCGGTACTTCGACCCTCTTTGGGATGACGGCCGGTTCGGCAAAGTAACGCGCATTCTCAAGCAATACCTACTTCAGCACTTGGGGCAACCCGAGTTTTCATTTGACCCAGTCGTCGGTCAGCAGCAGACTGACGACAACAGCTGCGGCGTGCTTGTCCTCGCCGCCATCCGCGCTCTTTGTGTTGGAAAATCCTTTGACAATCTCGGCTGCCCTTCGATACTCAGGTCCGAGTTTGCTGCAATGCTGCAGCCTGTGGCGGCGGGTGTTGAAGGTCAAAAGCGCAGAAGGGCGGGCTCGGTCGATGATGCCGCAGAGAACAAACGGGTGTGTCTAGTTGAGGACCAGGCCTCGCTCGCTTCCAACTCTGGTTCAGGTTTACCATCCGGCCTCAGTGGAGGAAACAGCGACAAATCTATTCTCACCATGTTCGAGAGGGCCAAGGAGTGCTTAGGTGACTTCATGACCCAGCTAAGGGGGAAGCGAGACCAACTACAGCAACTCACGATCGAGAAGCAACAAGCCGCTGAGAAGGTAGTGAACCTCAATGAGGTCGCTAGTTATTACGGACGTCTACTTCTTGTTGAGAAGCCAATGATGGGTCATGCATCTGGGAGCAGTAACGCCATGGTGACGGACTCAGACCCGAAGAACGAGGTGGAACGTTTGTATCGAGGGGTCCAGACGAAACGAAATGCCGTCGTGATCGACATCGAAGCGGCCGAGGATGAAGAATCTGACTTGAACGACAGGCTGACAGGGCTGACGGGAAATTTAGCGACTGTGGAGGACCAGTGGCGCGGGCTACGGGCACTTGTATCCGATATGGATCAACTTTTGAAGGGCCCATAGTACACTACGGAGTTTTTGGTCTCATTTTGAAATTCGTATGTATTATCATCTCCATGCTTGAGCGGCACCTACGTCTCGGATGATTGTTATTACCCAAGGCATGTGCAATAGATACCGCCGACGACTAGTCTTCCTTCTAGGGCCAGTTAAAGCATGAAATAGACACCTTTGACTAGGCGTGTGATACAGTTAGTGGCTCGTGACCGACCAACGTCGCGCCCCGGATACTGCATGCGCGTTGGGCGTCCGTGAGAGAGCCCGAGATTTGTTTAGGTGTTTAATAGCCGGTGGGCGTATCAAAGGTAGACCAGACAGCACGATGAATCAGCTTAGAGAACTTTCCAACAAGACCGCTTCCAGCAACAGAGTATGCCGGATTCAGAGGTATCTATACCTAGTCACAGGCCAGAGATATTCAAAATGCATCCAAATGTTCTCCCCAACCACTCTCTACCCCTCGTCTCGAGTCTTGAGGTATCATTACTGTCCGGAAATTCACTCGCTCTCTACGAGAGTAATGATTTTTTTCTTATCCCGTCCTTCTGCCCGGGGGTATATTTAAAAAACAACCCATGTGTTTTGATGAGTTGGATTGAACTGTGCCTTCTTGGCTCGTGGCGCCGGACACACTTTCATCGCATGGGATTGGGTTCTCAGTAATCGCGAGGCTTGATCAAGGTAACGGACGGCACAGGTTGGTCACAACAGCGGGCATGGCGTGTTTCTGGATACCTATCTGTCTGCTTTAGGGTACAACATGACAGTCTTAGATGGGTGTTGTAATTTCTGTTCTGCGATTTACTCGTTCAAGTTCCATGGGTAGCATCGGGGCAAATACTAGGGATGTGGTAGTATTTCCTATTCCGGTATATTTCTCGTTTACCAACGGTATCGTATACTATACGCCCTTACCCACTACCTACCTACCTACCTAGGTATCCAATCCTATATCAGTGGCTCGGTACGGGCAGAATTACAAGCGGGCTGTAAATGGTGGCTCGTAAATCAGTCACAACGCCAAGAGCATACGCCAAGAACCACAATACTAACCGTAGATCCAGCCGCTCAGCGCGGAAACTGGACTCTAACATGTGGACCCTAGTGTATCAGATGGAATCCGCTTGATGGAGATTCTAGGGTAACATTTCCATTGCGCCGTTTACACTGCCCAACCCCCTTCTTCAGCTCGTTCCCCACAACATTAGGCTTAGATAGGCCGCCAGCCAAGAAACCACACCCACCAAACAACTCCTTGTACCAGCACGCGATGGACATGTCGTACCACCCCATACGGGGCAGAGGGGAGCGACAAGGCTGCTGCCTGTTTTATGTCTTTTTGTCGAGAACCGGCCACTTTTTGATTGGTTGCCGAGGGATCTATTAGGAAGGTAAATAGCCACGATGGAAAGGAAGCGGTGAATGTTAGGGAGAGATGTTATGGATCACAAAAGAGATTGGGAATGACTAGGCGAGGTCTGTTGGGTATATATATCTCTCAACGTGCCAGCGTGTTCTTACCGGGACCCAACTCACATCGACACACACACACACACACACACACACACACACATAGCTCTTCTCAAAAAATGCACCTCTCAGCCTTCCCCGCCTTGATCACCCTCTCCCTCCTCACCTCGGCTTCCGCACTATGCAAGCCCATGGTGGGGATATCTGTATACCGCGACGACTGGGCCTTTACCATTCCGTGTGGACGCAACGACTGCAACTCCCCGGCGACGACCATAACCATTTTCCACGAAGACCGAACCACCACGAGCGTCACAGTCCCTGGAAGCATCGGGTTCGGATTCAGTGAAACCCCCAAACTAAGTGTCCATGAGTGGGACTTTTACGGAAAATACCGCGAGGATCCGGGATTGGGCTTCCACGTTTATGCGACGAGGTGTCCTCCCTTGCCGAGGAATCATGGGGGTGGTTGCTATGAAAGGGCGTTGAAGGTCGAGAGGGGCCTCTTGCCCAAGGCGACGTGGACGAGGTTTAGATGTGGTACGACTTGGTAGGGTATTTATCTAGGGAAGGGGGGGTAATCTGTGTATCAAATGTGGAGAGAGGCTTGGGTTACATGCTGGAGGAAAATTTGTAACTGGTTGACATCAAGTTTTTTTAAGATGACATTCCTGGATTTGACAGTGTGTTGTCAGCGTTTGTCTTGAGACCCTCTTTCGTGTTTCTGAAACTTCTTTTTCTTAGCCTCAAGTCTTGCTACATCGTGTGTTTTCACCTTGCCGACACCCCCCAAAGTCGAAAGATCCACCTTTTAGAGCAACAGTACCTTGTCCCCAAGTAGCGAGTACAATATTAAGCAATCGTCTCTACCGTAACGTGCTTGTCGCCCGCCCAATCCACCAATTCTTTGTCAAAACGGAAACGGGTTACTAGCAAACAAAGCCAAGCCCGTTGAACGTGCCGTACCTTTGAGTCTTTCCAAGCCTGGCAGTTCTCTCTTTTCCTTCATCTGATTTATGATCGCGCTTTTATGTCTGCATTTCTACTACGTGACAGACCAAATCTTCTCATCCTTACTCGTCTCGATTTTGCCATGCCATCATTGATCTCTGCGTGGACGAGATTGCAACGCACACATGCCGGCTTCTTTGTCCGCTATGTACCGACCCAAGTACCAGCCCCGCGCAGGTAGAGCGCGTCGCCAACTTGATCGCCGTACTCATTATTATCATGGCCATTACCGTGGTGCCGGCTACATTTACAATAGCAGTAGCAGCAGTGGCAGTGGCAGTAGTAGTGTAGGAGATGGCACCTTCTCCGTGTCGGATACAAGCTCAGGCTTCGTGACGGCCTCTGAAGGACGCACCGCTCGCCGCAGCAACGCACGCATCGACGGCAAAGTACACGGCAACAGCTCCGATTCTAGGTCTAGGCCAAGACTTAGATATAAATACAAGTCTAGATCTAAGCGCAAATCCAGAGACAAATCTGGAAAGTGGTCCAACCTTTTAGCCCTTTTCACCGCCATCCTCGCCGCCAGCATGGCCGCCGGTATGTGGGTGGTTAACCGCCCTAAAATCCGGCCGGTACTGTTACCGCTAGTCAATCAATTGGGGGGGATTCTGGTGGATTTTGTACAAGTGGCCGGGCCAGATATGCTCTTTCTTGAAGATGTGCAGGTTCCGATAGCAACAGTTCCCAGTACTACAGTCACAGCACAGGCCGCCCTCTACCAAACCGCCAACCATATAGGGAGCGTCTGCGACCTCGGCCGACGCCCTTGGTACCTGAACTCGCCTGACCACGCCCAAGCCGTCCGCCAACTTCAAGAGATGTGCATTTTTTTATGTTTATTCCGCGAGAAGGGGACCGCCAATGTCGCCGACGATATATCCCGCCGCCTCAGAACGTTGAACTACACGCTAGGCACGCCGCAACAACACTTTAAGATTACAAATCTATGGAACGGACTGCCCAGTTCGGTTTTGGGTGAGCTGACGATCCAGCTTTGGCACAAGGTGGAGCCAGGTTGTGGTCACCTCTCCAAACCGCCCATGCGGGGAGGCGAGAAAGAAGAGAGGCAGCGAAACTACCGGGAATGTGCAATTCTTTTACTCGAAGTGCTAAACACAGTAGCCAGTCAGATTTCGGTTTCAACATCATCCCCACTGGCGGTCAAAATGGGATACCATTTACACCAGGTGCAGAGGGAGACGCAACACATAGTGGAGGGACTCGAACGTATACGCACGGCTATTCCGGATATGTTTGCGGCTAGCGAGGTTTTGGTTAAGCATCCCCGCGTCATCCAAACTTGGGAGAGGTTCCGTTTTATGCCGCTGGAGAATCTGAGTATGAAACATGATCAGGACGACTTCAATGTACTCCGCGAGTCTAACTCGGCTGGAGTTCTCCTCCAACTCGACAAGCTGGTTCTCCACCCCCTCCTCGTCAAACTCCGTAAATTCCAAACCCAACTCATCACTCGCGTGGTTAAACCGCTGGAGGAATTTGGAAAGCTCATTCGTTTGCTGGAAGCGAACAAGCGAAACATGGTTGATGTGGTTTACGATGCTACGCCTCTCAGTAATCGCTACGACTCTTTAAAGGTGAAGGCCGTCAACGTGACCAGACCCCTGTCCGTCGATGGCGTGTGGGTTACCAGGGTAAGAGACTCTCTTTCTTTCTTTTTTTTTCTTCCTTTTTTTTTCTTTTCTTCTCTTTCTTGACCGAGGGAACTTAAACACCGAGGGACGGAAACTAACGGCAACGATTGATAATATCAAGGACGAAAACCGGGCCAACGTACTTGTCATCAAATATCTCCCTTCCATCACCGCCGCCCTCCACCAACTCGCTCACACGATTGAAGCCCTACAAGCCGCCCGTGATCATCGAGAGGCCGAGCTTAACAAGGCATGTTGTCCCTGTTGGTTTTTGGGACGGCTTTCTGGGGGAACCCCCCCCAGACTCCCCGTCTTTTTTTTCTTTGTTTTCCCTTATTTTTTTCTCTCGAAACAATCACTTTTCTTACTCCTTTACTAGATACTAGATACTGGACTGGACTAGACTAACAGATGAATTACCTGCCGGGGGACAGATCACAGCTGCTGCCGCCACCTGGGATGACACGAGAACTCTCTTTGACTTTAACGACTCCCCGAGACCTCTGGAGCGTTACACGTACGCTAGGCTGTGGAAGATTCCCAAAATCTAACCTACCCTAACTCGAAGGCCAGCGTTTAACATTGAACATAAATAGCGAATATGAAGACGACGAGGTCTAATACATGTAGTGGGGGACTGGCCATTGAACAGGTTCGGATGTATACAACGTTGGGGATATTGTACATAGGTACGTGGTGGAAACAGAAATTTACTCTGGTGCGTGGAAATCACGAACGCAAAAGGCGATTTGCAGATAACAGAGAAAATTTCGTTAAGTCGTTACTCGAGGGTAAAGAATGTAATAACCAGTACATGTACATGTAGTATCTTCAAAACTCAGGCATATGCGGTGCACGCTCTTCCCCAAGCGCTCGCCCATATACAGTTACGACCCCTGTCGCTTCTTCCGCTGAGCAAAAAGGGGGCGGGATACATGGTAGGGCCAGACTCCACTGCAACGTCAACATTGCAGTGCAGCGCCTCAGCCGCGAATACTTGGGTGGTAGCACGTAAGCACCGGGTAGCATTTTGGCCGAAGCCAACGGTGAAATCCCAGGTCGGGGAATCGAGGTTTCATTCCGCTAAGAGAGCGGTAGTACATTAAATAAAATTACTATTGCCCTCGTAAAAGTACTAGTAAGCCAATCTATCTTTTCTCCGCTCTCCATTCCCCTCCATCCATTGTGGAATATATTTCTGCAGAGCAAAGACCCTTTCCACCATCCCAGTCGCTTTCTCGTCTCCCACAACCCCTTTTTCTTATGACAACCTCAACCTCGTCTCATCGAAATCCTCTACACGCGAAGAGCATATACCTATCTAGAGTACAAAAAATGACCGCACTACGCACATTCATCATAACCCTAACCTACCTCTTCACGCTATTCTCTCCCGCCATAACCGCCGCCACACCTTCGCCCATTGATATCGGCATTGGCGTCCCCTGCGGCAAGGTTATTTGTGCACAGGGCCTCGTCTGCTGCAATGCCAGCTGCGGCACCTGCACTGTGCCTGGCGGCAAATGTCTCGCCGTAATATGCCCACAGACCGATAAAATCAAGGTCAAACGCCAGGAAGACACCGATGTTGTGGACCTGAGAGTTCGTTGTGGGTTGAAGGAGTGCTTGCCGGGACAGCGGTGCTGTAACGCCAAGTGTGGGTACTGTGTTTATCCTCGGGAAGTGTGCGTGCCGGAGATATGTCCGCGAGATGGACTACAGTGAGATTTCAATTCAGTCAGACAAGGATATGGGAAGAAAGGGGGAAAAAAAATTGGGGTTGCTTGCACAGTTTGTGTGCGCTATTCCCTTTTGCAGGGCCAGGATGTTTGTATGATTCACACGGTTGCGAATGAAGTCTGAATGGGACTTGACACCTTTTTCTTCTTCAGCTTGCGCCAATGGCTCGCACGACAAAACAATAAGAATGAAAGAACTACAACTTAGTTTGCCTGTCTCAGCCAGGTCGTTTTGCATTCTGCTGCATCGAACACTTCATTCCTCACCTACCTCCGCCCGAGTTACCTTCCCACAAGCTCAAACCGGCTGGACATGTACAAACAGTCTTAGCGCGCAGAGCCGCCCATGGGAACACGCGGCTGGCCTGAGGTCCCCCCGCAGCATTCCTCTTCTTCTTGAATCTCGACGAGTCTGGGTTTGGCCTAACAGTTGGGACGCTCTTGTTAGTTATTGACGTCCAGTTGTTGAATGTTTTCTGGCACTAGCACGAACCTTTCTATCAGCTGCTGTGGCCACTTCATCCCGCTTTCGTGGATGGCCCGGGGGCATGCCACAACATTCTTCTGCCTCTACCTCTACACTGGAGGCGAGCCTGGGTTCGGTCTAACAGTTGACACGCTCTTGTTAGTTATCGATGTCCAGCTGTTCAATAACCCGATATATGTTCCCTGGCACTAAGACGCACCTTTTTGGCCGTTTCTGTGACCGTTTTATCCCTCTTTCGTGGATGGCCCGGCATACCACCACAGCATTCTTCTGCCCCTTCCACCTCTAGACTGGAAACGAGTCTGCGTTCGCTCTGTTAGGGTGGTACGATTTGGTCAATTAGTCATGTTTAGCCGTTATAAACACCATACTCAAATCCTAGGTACACATACCTTTTTGGCCGGCGCTGTGTTGACTTCATCCCTCTTTTTGTTTGCCCCGGAGGTAGGCCACAGCATTCCTCTTCTTCGTCTTGCGTCTCCCCGGAGGCAAGTCTAGGTTCCACCTGTGCGTGTCGGGCTGTGATGGCTTCATCCCTTTTCACTGGAAAGCCTGGTCCACCACCACAGCATTCTTCTTCTTCCTTTGATGCAGGATCTTTTCTGGCCTCGAGCTGGATTCAGATCTTCATTAGCCTTTTTTCCTCTCGGCACCTTGGGTGGAATGGGCAAGTCGTGTGGAACGCACTTTGACCGCTGTGTTGAGAGGGCTTGGTGGCGCCATTCGCGGGGGTATCGGCCCGCAGCATTCCTCTTCCTCTTGTGTCTCCACAGAGGCAAGTCTAGGTTCTACCTGTGCGTGTCGCGCTGTGATGGCTTCATCTCTTTTCACTGGAAAGCCTCCTGTACCACCACAGCATTCTTCTTGTTCCTCTAATGCTGCATTATCTCTGGATTCGAGCTAGATTAAGATCTTCGTCAGCCTTTTATGCCTGGGTATTATAGATTGTAGATAAAAGTCTTGTGGGACCTACTTTGGCCGTTGCTGGGGCCACTTCATCTCTCTTTCGTGGATGGCCTGGGGGTTGAGGCCCGCAGCATTCTTCGTCCTCCGATGCTGTATCTTCTCTGGACTCAAGCTAAGTCAACATTCTTCATCAGCTTTCTTCTCCCAGGTATCTTTGAACGGATGAGTACAAGTTTTGTGGGACATACTTTGGCCGTTGCTGGGGCCACTTGATCCCTCTTTCGTGGATGGCCTGGAGGCAGAGGCCCGCAGCATTCCTCTTCCTCTGATGCCGCATCTTTTCTGGACTCAATCTGCATTAAGATTCTTCATCAGCCTTTTACGTCTGCGCGTTTTAGATAAAAGCATTATGGAACGTACTTTAACCGCCATGTCGAAAGGGCTTGGTGTCGCCATTCGTGGCGGTATCGGGTGTCCCCCACAGCATTCCTCCGATGCCGAGTCTCCATCTCTGGCCTCAAGCTGTATTAAGATTCTTCATCAGCCTTTTTTACGCCTGGGTATTGTAGATACAAGTCTTGGGGAACGCACTTTGGCCGATGTGTCGGGATGACTGGGTGCGGCCATTCGCGGGGGTATCGGGGTCCCCCCGCAGCATTCCTCCGCTTCTAAATCCGAATCTCTGGCCTCAAGCTGAGTTATGATTCTTCATCAGCCTTCATGTTTTACGCTTGGGTATTGTGGATACAAGTCTCGTGGAACGTACTTTGACCGCTGTGTCGAGGGGGCTTGGTGTTCCCGGGGGTGTCGGGCCGCAACATTCCTCCGATGCTGCGTCCAAATCTCTAGTCTCGACCTGAGAGAGGAATTAGTGCATGTTATTTGGGGTGGGGATGAATCGTTAGCATACCCGGTTCCGGTCATTTCCAACCGGAATGGCCAGGGTCGAGGCGACAAGGCCGAGAATGATCGCGAATGCCTTCATGATAGTTGCTTCAATGGTGAATTTACGAAGAGCTGTTAAAGTGAAGATAACCCGACGTTCTTAAACTGCACTACTGTCAGTTGACAACCTACCTCTTAACAAGTTATACGCATCATTGGACTCGTCTCTGGCTGACGCGGTAATGGTGCAACTATCATCCGACAACGCCGTAAGCAAAGTCGATGCCAATGTCTCAGCCGCACCTCCGTTGTTGATAATTCGCCTACAATTCTTGGGGGAGGGATCTGGGGCCGATTCTCCTTCCTCATAGGGAAGCCAAATTGCCACACGTAGCCAATAGCAATCCAAGGCCAAGCTTCGAGTGATTACAGATAGTTGATCATGATCAAAGCGCAGTCTCGTCTCAGAGGCTGTTCACTACCGCCATCAGGTAGGTAGTTACATGTTCATGTCGACTTGAAAGTACATGTAACGTGTCACCGCTTGGCTCCAAAGAAAATGCGCCTGAGCGGGTTTCGAATGTAAACATTAAGAAAGCCAAGCTTCAATCGGCCTCGCCGCTCACTATTGTTACCATTCGGAGTCAGACACAAGCATGCCAAGAAGATTTTGAAGACGCGGTATTCTTG
>Ga0247763_1001171_pt1 | contig 15372 bp, 10 predicted proteins | sample UWRJL141409B4_FD_179926 | JGI IMG/M metagenome (GOLD analysis project Ga0247763, IMG submission 179926) | Plant litter microbial communities from Arlington Agricultural Research Station in Wisconsin, United States - UWRJ-L141-409B-4 | ecosystem: Environmental > Terrestrial > Plant litter >...
CCAGGCCAAGAAGCTCCGCGTCCAGGTCGGTGACGCTGTCACGATTTCAGCGCCGACCACGCGCGGGGTGGCCAACACCATCGACTGCCGCGTCGTGGCCATCGCCGAAGACGTTGGCCTGCTCAGCCGGTGGAGCGTGTTCGTACCGAACGAGTCGTTGCGCCAGCTGTACCAGCTGCGCCCGGACGTGACCGGAGTCATCCAGATCCATCTCGAGCCCGAATACCGCGAGAATTTGAGCGCGCTCGCGGCGCGGTTGCGCACGAGCCTCGAGCAGGCTGGCTACCGCATCATGGATCCCGATCCTCGCCCGTTCTGGATGAAGTTCAAGACGGTGGATCGCGAGGACTGGACGGGCCAAAAGCTCGACGTGACGTCCTGGGAGGACGAGCTCTCTTTCATGATGTGGACGCTGCAAGCCCTGAGCGGGCTGAGCTTCGTGCTGATGACGATCCTGGTGGCGATCGTCGTGACGGGCATCATGAACACCCTGTGGATCGCCATCCGCGAGCGGACACGCGAGATCGGCACGCTGCGCGCCATCGGCATGCCGCGCGGTAGCGTCATGCGAATGTTCCTCTGGGAATCGTTGGCGCTCGGCGCGCTGGGCGCCGTCGCCGGCGCATCGCTCGGGGTCGGCCTCGCTGCGCTGCTCAACGCCTCGCACATTCAGGTGCCCCTGTCCGCACAAGTCTTCTTGATGTCCGATACGCTTCGCCTCGCCGTGTTGCCGGGCAGCCTTGCCGGCTCCACGATCCTGATCGCCGTCGTCACCGGCGCGGCCGCCCTTTACCCGGCATATCGAGCTTCGCGGCTCGAACCGGTCACCGCCATGTCGCATTTGGCCTGAGCGCCGAGGCTGGTGTGCAGACAAACGCCTATCAATCTACAGGATGATCATGTGCCTCAGCCTTCGAAGCTTGTTGCTGTGTGCTGCCCTCGTGCTCGGCGCGAGCGGCGTCCTCGCGCTTTCGGCCGTAGCCAGCGCGGCGGAGCCTCGAGCCGACCTGGTAGAGACCCTGAAGCTGATCGACGCTCGACAGCGCAACCAGGGCGACTGGAAGTCCTTCACGTATCTCGAGCAGAAGGAGAAGGACAAGGTCACCGTCGTGTACGAGGCTTTCGTATACCGTCGCGGCGCGGACAAGAAGTTCCTGATTCTGTTCACGAAGCCCAAAGCCTCGCAAGGCCAAGGCTACTTACGGGTGGACGACAACTTGTGGTTCTATGACCCGGCCGTAGGCAAGTGGGAGCGTCGCACCGAGCGCGAGCGCATCGGCGGCACAAACTCACGCCGTTCGGACTTCGACGAGTCGCGGCTCGCCGAAGAGTACGATCCAGAAGACGCAGGCGAGGAGAAACTTGGTGTCTACGACACGCAAGTCATGAAGCTGCAGGGCAAGGCGGGGCTCGATCTGGCCTTTCCCGTGCTCAAGCTCTGGGTCGACAAGGCCACGAAAAATGTGCTCAAGCGCCAGGAGTTTGCGCTCTCGGGGCGGCTCTTGCGCACGTCCTATTATCCGAAATGGGTAAAGGTATACGACGAGTCGCGCAAGGCTGACGTTTGGTACCCGCAAGAGGTCCGCCTCTACGACGAGGTCGAGAAGCAAAACTCGACGCTCATGCTGATCAAGAGCGTCGAGTTGACGCCGCTCGAAGCCAACCTCTTCACGAAGGCATGGCTCGAGAGCAAATCGCGATGAACCGCGCTCCAGGTCGTGCGTGGCGCAGGGCTGGCGCGGTCGCCTTGCTCGCGCTCACCGCGAGCCCGCGCGCGCTCGCTCGAGACGGCCCGAGTGAAGACGAGCTGTTCGGAGGCACGTCGCCCGCTCCTGCCGAAAGCCCCAACACGGGGCCCGCGGCGGAGAAACCGGCGTCTGATGATGGCTCCGCCCGCTCCCCCGCAGACGCCGGTACGCCGGTCGCTCCGGCCGCTGATGATCGCGAGGCGCAGATCCTCGGTGGCGGGGGGACGCCGATGCCCCTCCAAGAGGCCGCACCTTCCGACCCGTTGCAGATCGGCGGCCAGCTCTACTTGCGCAGCCAAAGCACAGCGCTGGAGGGACAGCCGCCTCGGAACTGGAGTTTCAACACGCCGTTCCTGCTCGATGTCTATTTCGACGCGCGCCCGAACGAGCGCGTGCGCGCCTACGCGCTCGGCCGTATGTCGTTCGACTCGACCTTGCCGAGCGGCACGATCGGCTCGGGCAGTACCGCGGTCGGCGGCACGGCGGGCAGCCCGTCGCTCGACGCGCTCTTCCGGCCACAGAGTGGCTCTCCCCGCGTGACGCTCGACCAACTGTGGCTGCGCTTCGACATCGCCCACCGCGTGTTCGTGACCGCAGGCAAGCTGCACGCTCGCTGGGGCACGGGGCGCTTCTGGGCACCGACCGACTACCTACACGTGCGGCGCCGCAACCCGCTCGACGTGTTCGACGCGCGCAGCGGCACCACCATGCTCAAGCTCCACGTGCCGATCGAAGCAAAGGCCTGGAACTTCTACGGCTATGCGATCACCGAGGGCACGGAGGCGACGTCGACCGTGGACCGGGTGGCGGCTGCCGCGCGCGCCGAGTTTGTCTTCGGAAGTGCCGAGCTAGGCCTGGGTGCGCTGTTTCAGCGCCATCGCGCGCCCAAACTCGGCGCCGATCTCTCCATGGGCATCGGCGACTTCGACGTCTATGGCGAGTTCGCGCTGCGAGACGGCGGCGAGATCGACCGCGTGCAGTTCGCGCCGAACGCGGTGGTCCCCCCCTTCGGCGAGCCGCCTTCGTGGGAAACGCCCGCCCAAACGGCCGTACGCGAGCTCGAGCAAGTGGTCGACACCTACTACCCCGTCCACCGCTCGAACGGCATCAAGGAGCAGGTCGTTGGAGGCTTCAGCTACAGTCATAAGTACAACGACAGCGACACCTTCACGCTCGGGGGGGAGTACTTCTACAATGGCCTCGGCCACCGTACCACGTGGTCGTACCCCGGCCTGATGCTACCGCACAGCTTCGAGCTCGCGGACGCGGTGACGTTCTACTACCTCGGCAAGCACTACGCCGCCATCTTCCTGGCTCTGCCCGCTCCGTATTCACTCGACGCCCACTCATTCACGCTCACGACTCTGGGCAACCTCTCCGATAGGTCCTTCATCACCCGTCTAGACTATTCGTTCCTCATGCTCACTCACCTTCGTCTCGAAGCGTTTGCCTCGGCTCGCTACGGCAACGAAAGCGGCGAATTTCGTCTCGGCGTCTCCACCGTCGGGCTCGGTGGCTACAACTTCAGCAGAGCCCCCGCCATCGCGGACTTCGGCGCCGCGCTGCGCTTGAGCATTTGAGGACATCGCCCGCGGTCAGCGCTCACTCCTCGCTCTTCCACTCCGAGACGTAGCGATGCTTCGGCCCCGTCGCGATCTTGAGGCGCGTCACCTTGGTGGTGGGGATGATCTCGAACTCGAGCCGGTACACGCTGATGTCGAGCGTGTCGGAGATGCGCTGGGGCTCGAACGACATGAAGAGCTGGAGGGCGCCGTCGCCCGTGTTGAGCTGAGCGTCGGAGGGCGAGGTGTCGAGCTCGAGGGCGGAGTACCAGCTCTTCGAGTCGTCGTCGTAGCCGATGATGGCGTAGTCGAGCTTGAGCAAGGTGCTCGGCAGCGGGCGCACGAGCTTGTAGCGGAGCTTGACCTGGTTGTCTTTGCTGACGTAGGCAGAGATGCGGATGGGGTCGGTGCTCTCGCCGCCGAAGTGCAGGCTCTCGATGACGGCGACGCACTTGACCTGGTCGGCGACGGTGCCGCCGCCGCTCGATGACTGCACGGTCTTCGGGAGGGGCGAGCTCGAGCCGGGCGTGGGGCTCCAGAGCACGATGTCTTTGTCGAGGGCGAGGCCGCCGATGCCGCGCCAGTCGGAGATGTAGCCGACGGTGCCCTTCTGGCCGCTGTGCAGGTTGAAGGCGAACTGCCAGGCACAGTCGAGCGATATCTCGCTCGGATTCGGTGAGTCGGGACGGGGCATGCAGGTGGAAGCGCGAACGCGGGGCAGCGGGCTCGCCTCGGGCGCGAGGCGGGGCTCCGGCGACCCCTGCCGGATTGAAACGTTCCCACAATAGCCCGATCTTTTCGGGGGATGCCAATTGGCGGCCTTCGAAAACTGCGGGGTGTGCGGAAAACTGGGCCCGGGTGGGTCGAAGTCGTCAGACTGACGGACATGCTGCTCGCCCGCTGGCTCTCAGCCGACGCCATCACCCAGAGCTACGCCGTGCACGAGGCGGCCCTGTTTCGATACAGCCAGCGGGGGATGCTCGGTGCGCGCTGGGACGAGGCGACCAGCAGCTGGCTGTACGACGTGAAGCGGGTGCGCGAGCTGTTCCTGCATCGCGACGCGCCGATGGCTCCGCCGGCGGACTCGCTCGGCACGCTGGGTGACACGCGCCTCGCGGGCGCGGGCATCGCGCGCCGGCCCGACGCGCGCGAGTCGCGACAGGCGCTGCGCGTGCGCGACGCGAACGCGCCGCACGACCACGCGACGGCGAGCGATGGCGCGACGGCAGGCGACAGGGCCGCGATGGAGTCCGCGGCGCGCGGGCGTGTCACGCGGGCGTCTTAGGGCGCTGGCGCGAGCGAGCTGGGCCGCCAGCACGACACCCGCAAGCATCGACCCTCCTGCGCGAGGCTCGGGTTTCAGGGTGTATTTGCTTCTCCCGGAGTGGGCACGGCGCACGGGCGCCAGTCGCTCGCGGCGTCGTCGGTGTCGCTGCCGCTGGGCAGGCGGCAGAGCGAGCGGGTGTCGGTGTTGGAGTCGGCGATCGCGGGGTCGAGCGGGGTGCCTTCGACGAGGCTGACGGTCGCCGAGATGCCGGTGATGCTGGCGCTGGTGATCGGGCCCTCGTAGGAGAGGGCGTCGAGGACGTTGCCGGTAGCGATGTCTACGAGGGCGAGGCCGTCGGGGGCTCCGTTCTGGATGTTGTCCGTCGCCGCGGGCAGGTCGAGGCGGAGGGCTGGGGGCGGCACCAGCACGGACGGCGCGGCGATGACGAGGTGCTGGCCGGCGGCGAGGGTGCCGGCGGGGCCGAGGTCGATGCTGAGGTAGCTGGCGCCGTTCGTGCCATTCACGAGCACGAGCGCGTGGGCGCCGAGGGAGACGGGGGCGCCGGTGGGGTTGTAGATCTCGATGAACTCGGCGCTGTCGGCGCTGACCTGGTCGTAGTCGATCTCGTTGATGACGAGGTGGGGCCCAGCGCCGGCCGACGTGGGGCAACCTTCGGAGCCCGGGTTCGCGAACAGCGGGCAGGCGTCGCAGGCGTCGCCGTGGCCGTCGAGGTCGGCGTCGGCCTGGTCGGCGTTGGCTGCGTCGGGGCAGTTGTCGGCGGTGTCGAGCACGCCGTCGGCGTCGAAGTCGTCGGGGTCGACGCTGGTGCAGACGTTCGTGTCGGCGTCCACGGGGCAGACGTCGCAGGCGTCGCCGTCGCCGTCGCCGTCGCCGTCGGCCTGGGCTCCATCGTCCATGGGACGGACCGGGTCAAAGACACTGGGGCAGGCGTCGGCGCCGTCTTCGATGCCGTCGCCGTCGGCGTCGTCGGGGGTGATCGTGCCGGTATATGTGCTGGCGCCGTCGACGCCGAGGGGGCGCGCGGGCACGCAGCTGGGCTCGGCGTCGGGCGGGCCGCAGAAGAAGGCGGGGTACGCGCCGGGGCCGACGGCGCTCTCGAGCGCTGCAAAGGTGGTGCCGGCGTCGCGGGTGGCGCACAGGGCTTTGGCCGTGCCGCACACGTCGAGGGCGTCGCAGCCAGCGCCGGCGCGCAAGGCGGCGACGAGCAGGGCATCGCCGTAGAGGGCGCGGCCGCCGCGCAGCACGAGCGCGACGTCGCGCGCTTCGGCGTCGATCACGGCGCGGTGGCGGGAGCGGGAGGCGGCGTCGAAGATGGCGATATCAGCGCTGAGGCCGGGGGCGAGCTGTCCGATGGCGTCGTCCATGCCGGCGAGCTTCGCCGCGTCGGCGGTGACCATGCGCCAGAGGTCGGCGTCGGAGAAGAAGCGGTCGAGGTGGTCGCGATTGAAGTCGTCGGCGCAGCGGAGCTCGCGCAGGAGGTTCATGGATCCCGACACGATCCAGTCGGTGCCGAGGGCGAGCGTGACGCCGGAGCGAGCCGCAGCCGTCACGCGCGCGGTCTCGCCGTAGAGGGAAAGGTTCGAGCGCGGCGACCAGACGATGCCGGTGCCCGCGTTGCCGAGGGCAGCGTAGTCGGCGGCGCCGAGGCCGATGGCGTGGATGAAGGTGGTGCGAGGCCCGAGGATGTCTTCGCTGCCTTCACCGATGGCGGCGAGGCAGCGGGCCTCGTTGCGCGCGTCGGCGCCGATGCCCTCGGCCACGTGCGCGAGGAAGGCGTCGACCCCGGCGATGTCGGCTGCGCTGACGATGTCGGGATAGGCACAGTCGTCGGTGCGCGGCACGCCGTTCGAGTCGCCGAGCGGGAAGGTGGACAGGCGGAGCGCGGGCTGGCCGAGGCCTTCCTGGTTGCCGGCGCTGTCGAGGTTGCGCACGAAGCCGGCGGTCGAGCCCGAGCCGGCGATCGAGGTGGCCCCGCCCAGAATGAAGCGCAGCTCGCCCCAGCGCAGCTCGCTCGAGTTCGCGCCGCCTGGGGAGGGAATCTCTTCGTGCTCGCCCCTGCCGAGGCGCCAGTCGTGCCGGTGCTCGTAGCGCTCGCCCGTGTCGACGAAGGGTGAGTTCTGGCTGAAGGTGAGGTGGTCGTGCAGGTTGATGAGGCCGGGCGAGATCACGCCCTCGGGGCAGCTGACGCGCGTCGCAGTGGGCACCACGTCGCTGCAGGCGCAGCCGACGCAGCGGATCGTGCCCGTGGCGTCGACCGCGACCTGCCCGCCCACGTACACGGTGGTCTCCGTCAGCAGCGTGCCTTCGATGAGCAGCGAACCATCGCCGGGCGTGGTGGCGCACGTGCCTGCTGCGAGCGGCGGCAGCTCGGCGCAGGTGATGGTGTCGATCGGAGGGGGGGTTTGCGGCAGGGTGCAGTCGCTCTCGCAGCCGTCGCCGGGTGTGGTGTCGCCGTCGTCGCAAGCTTCGCCCGGGTCGAGCACGCCGTCGCCGCAGACCGCTGGTGGCGGAGTGACCGAGACGCCGTTGCAGACGTAGTGCTCGGCGCTGACTTCCGTGTCGTCGAGCGCGCCATCGCCGTCGCGATCGTTGCCGATGCTGAGCAGCACGCCGCCGGCTTCGCAGTGTTCACCCGGGGGTTCGGTGAGGGTTTCGATCAATATCGGGGCGGCGTCGAGGCCGTCGGTGCCCGCGGGGCCTGTCGCTCCCGCGGGGCCGGGCGCGCCCGGCGCGCCATCGCCACCGTCCGCGCCGGGAGTGCCGTCGGCGCCGGTCGGCCCTGCTGGGCCTGCCGCGCCTGTGGGCCCAGCGGGGCCCGCTACGCCCGTGGCACCCGGCGCGCCGTCGCGCCCATCGCGCCCGTCACGCCCATCGCGCCCATCACGCCCATCGCGTCCGTCGGCGCCGTCGCGCCCATCCCTTCCCCGCTCACCCGCTGGCCCCGCCAAGCCATTACAGACCGGCGCGCTCGACACATACTCCGATGGGTCGAGCAACCCGTTACCGTTCTGGTCGGCGCCCACGTGCACGAGCAATCCTCCGCTCGGGCACGCCGAGACGGGCGCCACCGAGGTCGTCACCAGCCACGACCGAGCGGCATCCTCGCCTGAGCCGAGGTTATCGAGCGGGCGATGCTCGCGCCCGTCGCAGTAGTAGAGCTGCGCCGCGTCTTCGGCGTAGTACACCTCGGCGCGGCGCGCCGGCGTGCAAGCGGGCAGCTGGCTGCGCAGCGCGAAGCTCTGCACCTGCACGTCAGCGCGCAGCGACGTGACGTCCAGCTCCGCGGGCGCCGGCTTGTCGGGGTCGGTGCAGGCGGCGAGCGACGCACAGAAGACAACGGTGGAGTATCCCCGCGACGCGAGCGAGCGTGTAGCCATGGCTCCGTTCGTTACGGTCGCCACGCGCGAACCATCATCGCAGCGCCCAAGCACGCGCGCCGAACACGGCCCACCCAGTGGGTGCCGGCGCACCTGCCAGGGGCCCGGCGCTTTCGAGCGCGACGTTGACCGCCGGCGTGCGTCTAAGGCCGTGGGCTGCCGGTTCTCTCCGGCGCGAAAGGATGACCTCGGCACGAGAAGATCGACGCGAAGCGGGCGCAGACCGCTACTCGAAGGTCTATGTCGTCTCGGATCTGCACCTGGGCGGCTACACGGGCGCGTTTGACGCGCAGCGCGGCGATTGGCTGCCCGCGGAGTCGCCCCAGGTCGCGACGGGCGAGGACGTGCGCAGCTTCCGCATCTTTCGGCAGGCGCACGCCCTGGCCTGGTTGATCGATCGGGCGAGCGCGGAGCAGGGAAACGTCGCGCTCGTCTTGAACGGCGACATCGTCGACTTTCTGGCGGCGCCGGCAGCGCTGGGCTTCAACCCGAAGGGTGCCAGGGCGGAGCTGGAGCGGATCATGTCCGACCCAGAGCAAGCCGCCGTCTGGAGCGCGCTCCAGCGGTTCGTGGCCTCGGGCAGCGGCGATCTCGTGATCGTCATCGGCAATCACGACATCGAGCTCGCGCTGCACGACGTGAACGAGGCGCTGCTGGAGCGCTTGACGGAAGGTCAGCAGGCGCGGCGCCAGCGCATCCCCTTCTGTCTCGACGGCGACGGGTTTCAGTGCCGGGTCGGCGACGCGCAGGTGCTCGCCGTGCACGGCAACGGGGTCGACCCCTGGAACGAGGTGAGCTACCCGCGCCTGGCGGAGTTCGCGCGCGCCCGGCAGCTCGGCACGCGGCTGCCCTCGTTCCGCGTCAACGCGCGCAGCACCCTGGTGGCGCACATGAACCGCATCAAGCGGCGCTTCCAGTGGATCGATCTGCTCAAGCCCGAGACGCACGGCGCCGCGATCATCACGGCCGCCCTCGACAAAGGAGTCGAGCGCGCCGATCGGGCTGATGCTGGAGAACATGTTCACGCGTAACCCGAGCATGGCGAAGGCGACGTTCGTGAGCGCCAATGTTCCGGCGGCGGCCGCGCCGACACGACCGGCGAGCAGAGCTCACGCGGGGGCGGCGCACGCGGCACAGGCGCAGGAGGCGCTGCAGCTCGACGCCGTGCTGCGTGAGGCACTCGAGCAAGACGGCTACGGAAAGCCCGCGCAGCACTTCATCGGCGACGACGACGGCGCCCTCAGCGCGCTCGAGGTGCTGCCGGCCCTGGCGCGGCTGAAGCTCGGCAGGAGTCTGCGCGAGACGTTGAACGACTATCTCCCGAGCGACCGCAGCTTTCACTCGACCTGGTGGAACCATTCGCTCTGGCTCGCCCATTCGCAGCTTCGCTCGCGCTCGACCAAAGAGTGGCACGACTCACCGCCACGGCGGCCACGGTGCTCGAGAAGCTCGACCGGGGCGACCCCACGACCCTGCGGGTCCTCACGAACCCGGACGGGCGCAAGTCGGCATGACCCGGCAGCGGCGAACTCACTGCCGGCGCGCGATGCTCCCGCCGAGCGAGGGCAGCCCGAGCCGCAGCTCGTCGCCCGCCACGCAGTACGCCAGCGGCTGGTCTTCGACCGTGAGCTGGCCGTCCGCGGCCGTGTAAGGGCCCGACACCGACAGGTCGGGCGCGAACGCGAACACGCAGGCGCAGCCGCCCGACTCGAACGTGCACGAGGCGGTGTTGACCAGCGCGGTCGGCATGGCGCCTGCCATGTCCGGCCCGAGCTGCGTGCAGGTGTCGGCGCTGGCGCTGCGCGGCTCCGGATACAGGGCGGCGAGGCAAGCGTCATTGAACGTGTACTCGAGGCGCAGCGACGACGAACCCGCGACTGTCAGCACCCCGTCGGCCCCGAAGGTGAGAGACAGATCCGAGCTGTCGCTCTCCGCCGACTCCAGCGCCCCGTTGCACTCCGGAGGCAGCTCCTCCTCCAGCGTGTCGATCGCCTGCTCTTCGGTGCGCTCGGAGCAGCTCGCCTCGACGCGCCAGGTGCCCACCAGCTCGCCACCGCAGGGCTCGATCGGCTCACAGGCGTCGAGTGCATCCCCATCCGAGTCGCTGCACGCGATGAGAAGAGCGCCCGAGATCGCACCGGCCCAGAGTCGTCGAATCATGCGCGCATAGCGCGTCGATGCGGCATGCTCCGTCAACCGGGATGCAGGCGTGTCCCACCGGAATCCGGCGGGCGCACGGGCGCCACGGCGTCTCACTGTGGCGGGCGTGACACGGGATGCCGTTCGTCGCGGCGGCGCTGACGGGCCCGTTGCTGCGCAAACGGCGCGCCGCTCGCCAACCCGCCCTACCCCACCAACGCGCGGCGTTATTGCACCTTCTGAAACGCCTGCACCACTCGAGCCTGCGCCGCGGTCACTTCTTTCTCGAAGGCCGCGAGCTGGGTCGTGAACGCCGTCACCTGCTGGCGCAGGCTGGCGAGCTGGGTGCGGGCCGGGGCGACCACGCCGCTCACGCTGGTGGCGGCGCTGGTCGCCGCCTGGTTGATCTGCTGGCAGAGCGCGTCGATCGAGCTCTGGAGGGGGGCCGTGAGCGCCTGGATCTGCTGTGACGCCGAGGCGATGAGCTTGTCTTTCTGCTGGCCGAGCTGGTCGATCTGGGCCTGCACGGCGGCCACGATCTGCTGGCGCTTGGCGTCGATCTGTTGCACGAGCTTGTCGCACTGGGCGAACAGGGGTTTGAGGGCGGTGTCGAGCTGCTGGCTGAGCTGGTCGCGGCCGCTCTCGATGGCGGAGGAGATGGTCTGAGCCACGCTGGAGAGCTGGCTGCTGGCGGCCTGGGCGCCGCTCGAGAGCTGGGTGCCGAACTGGGTGGTCACGGTGTCGATGGCCGACACGGCGGGCTTCGCCATGGGCTCGGGCAGCGCGCTGACGGGGATCTTGTCGATGGCGCCGAGCACGGTGGTGACGACGTTCTCGATGGTCTGGATCAGGCTCTCGGCCTTGGTGCTGAGGTCGTTGACGAGCCGGCTCAAGGCGTCGGCGCCCTGCATGACGGGCTTCGTGGCGGTGTCGATCAGCTCCTGGAAGGTGGCGAGCACGGCGCGGATCTCGTCGATGAAGGCGTCGGCGCCCTTCTCGATGCCGTCGATGGCGCCGTTCAGCGTGCGCTCGAGCTGGTCGATCTGGCCGAAGAGGGTCTTCTTCAGGGCGTCGAGGTCGGCGTCTACCTTCGCGAGCAGCGCGTTGCCCTGCTGGGTCGTCTTCTGCAGCGTGGCGCGCGCTCCGCTCAGGCTGCCGCGGGCGCGAGCCAGGCCATCGGTGAGGGTGCCGGTCGTGGTGTCGAGGCCCGAGCCGAGCGTCTGGAGCGAGGCGGCGGTGGCCTCGAAGCGGCGGGCGGGGGCGCTGGCGCCGATGGTCAGCGCGGCGAGGGCCTGGTTGCTCTCGGTGCGGCGCTGGCCGCTCTGGCGGGAGACGGCGGCGCGAGCCCGGGCAGATTCGCGGTCGAGCGTGGCGCCGAACCCTGCGCTGAGCGTGCCGAGCCGCGCGAGGCTGGTCTTCACGGGCGCCGTCAGCCCCGCGAGCTCGGTCTGGAGCTGGGTGCACTGCTGCTCGGGCGTCGCGAGCGCGCGCTCGGCGGCGCTGGTCGCGCTCATGAGCTTCTGGCGAGCGTCGGTGATGGCTTGCATGGCGCTCCTTCGGCAGGCGCTACTTCAGCAGCTGCTCGATCTGGGCGCGCGCGTCGCTGATCAGCGCCTCGGCGGCGGCTGCCTCCGCGTCGATGCCCGCGCCGACGTCGGCCAGGGCTTCGTCGATGGTGCGCGCCTTGGTCTTGATCTGCGAGCTGAGCTGCTGCGACTGCTGGCGCAGGCTGCTCGCCGCCTCGTCGACGCTGCCGCTGAGCTGGGTGGTCGCGGTCGTCGCGCTGCCCTGGAGGTCGGCCACGGCCAGGTCGGATTTCTGCGAGGCGTCGGCCTTGGCCATCTGCGCCTGGGGCTCGACGCTGACGGTCGCCCCGAAGCCCGAAGAGCCGCTCTCCTCGGTGAGCTCGAGCGTGAGCGTGCCCTCCTTGACGGTGACGGTGGCGAGGTCGCCCGCGTTCACGCGGCCGATGACGAGCTGTGGCGAGTTGTCGACGTACCAGTGCTTGATCGACGTCTCGCTGGTGTCGCTCTTGCCGAGCAGGAGGTGGTTGCCCTGGCTCGCCGCGGGCACCGGCACGTCTTTTCCCCAGTCGAGGAAGCGCTCGATGCGCGCCGAGTCGAGCTCCAGCGAGACGAACACGCGCGAGTCCTTGTAGACCGGAAAATAGAGGTGGCCCGGCATGAAGTCGGGCGTGACCGGGATGGTGATGGTGGAGTTCCAGAGCGCGAGCTGGATCTTGTAGGTGTTGCTCGCGTCGGCCTCGGCGTAGATGCTGTAGGGGCGCTCGCCGGTGTTGCCGAGCGCCGAGAGCACCTTGCCCTCGACGCGCAAGGGGTAACGCGGGATGCGGTAGTCGTGGCCGCGCCAGCGCACGTCGTCGGCGGCCTCGAGGTCCATCGAGAAGCTGACCTCGTACTCGGTGGTGGTGTTCTCGATGTCGTACTCGGGCGTCTGGTTGGTGGCGACGGCGGCGATGTCGAGCCCGATCACGCGCAGGGACTGGTCGGAGACGAAGAACTGGCTACCGAACTCGCTGGCGAGCGCGAGCAGGCTGCCCGGCGCGAGGTACATCTCGGGGTAGGCGTCGCAGTCGACGTGCACGTCGAAGCGACCGGTGGCGAAGCGGCCCTTCAGCGCGCCCGAGAGGGCCTCGGCGTCGGCGTTGAGCGCCGAGTGGATCATGAAGTCGTGCCGCACGCCGGTGGCGGCGTTGGGCTGCTCGACGCTCAGCTCGGCGGTAGCGCCGTCGCGCGAGTTGAGCACCTTGACCGCCGCGCGCGGCGGCGGGGCGAACGTCACCTGGAACCGGGAGCTCGACGCGATGCTGCCGAAGGCGAGATCTTGCCGGGCGCCAACGCTCGGCTTGGCGGAGTCGATCACCAGATCTTGCTTCTGGTAGTCGTACCAGACGTGCCCGCCCTCGGCGTGCGCGATCCAGAACACGAAGTCGTAGAACGACGCCGGCTCGACGCCGAGCCCGAGGCACAGCATCGGGCGCACCTTCGACAGCGCGGGCCAGGTCGCGCGCAGGCCGAGCGCCTCGGGCGTGTTCTCGGCCAGCACCTTCGCGAGCGTCGCCTTCGCGTAGACCACGCACGGGTGATGCTGAGACCAGAGCGCGGCGGCGGCGTCGCAGAAGTCGAAGGTGTACTCGCGGTACAGGATCGGGTTTCTCGTCACGTCGTCGGAGGTGATCTCGCGCATCTGGCGCGCGGTGACGACGGCCTGGACGACGAGCTGATCCGGCGCCGGGCTGACCTTGTAGAGCGATTTGCCGATCTCGATCGAGAGCTGCAGGAGCGCTGGGCTGCACACCGGCGCGAAGAAGTCATCGCCCGCGGCGACGTCGATCCAGATGCGGATGCGGCCCGAGAAGCCGTGCAGCTTCGCGGAGAGGTCGAGCGCCTTGACGTTGCCGCCGTCGGCGTGCGCCGTCTGGCCTCCCGCGCTGAGCGTGATGCCGACGTGCAGGGTCTCGAGGAAGCGCTCGGCCATGCTCACTGCGCGCGCGACAGGTGCCCACCCTCGACGGTGCCGGCGGCGTCGCACGCTCGCCAGGGGCTGCCGAGGTATTTCTCGTCGCTCAGCGCTTCGAGCACCCGCTGCGTCGGGCTGGCGACCTCGCTCCCGTGCGCGCTCCGCACCAGCAAGGCATACACCAGCGGGACGGCGATCTCGGGGCGGAACTCGAGCTGGGTGACCTGCGTGTCGCGCGCGTACTGGCAGAGCAGGTCACGATCGCCGGCGAGCGCCTTGCTCTTGTTCTCCTTGTAGTGGGTCAGGCACTGGAAGGGGCGCGGGCACTTCATCCAGCGGCCGCTATGGAACTCGTACATGTCACGCCCGGGATACGCCGCCTTCTCGGCTCCCTCGCGCAGCTCCTCGAGGCCGGGCTCGTCCTTCGGGGGGGCGTCGCCGCGACCCGGCGTGAGGGCGTGCTCGATCTGCTCCTTTCTGGCCTTCAGCTCGCTGGCGAGCGGCGGCGGATACGCCAGGATGCCGAGCACGATCCACAGCAGCGCGAAGACGCGGCCGCTCGCCGTGCCGTACACCCACTCCAGCGTGCGGAGGAACCCCGTGAGCATCGGGTCGAGGCGCCGGGTGGCGCGGTCGAAGTAGCGATCGAGGCGCGGCAAGCGGTAGTTGAGCAGGAACACGCAGACGAGCAGCGCCAGCAGGCCCCCCGCGGCTCCGACCGGCACCCGCAGCCAGCCGCTCGACACCTGCATCGGCTCGCCCTGCAGAGACGCTTCTCTGGCCCCGCTCGACACGACGGAGAACGACGCGGGGGCGAGCAACACGGTCTCGATGTCGCGCAGCTCGAGCTGAGCCATCGAGTTGAGCTCCTTGCGAGCGTAGACCTCGGCGGACACGATGCCTGCCACCCCCACGTCGACCACGCCTCGCGCCACGCTCTGCCCGAGATCCTCCCGCAGCAGGGACTTGATCTCGATCTCGTAGCAGGGCTTGGGGAACGCGCGCTGGAGCACGCGCGCGACGCGCGTGTCGTCCACTTTCGCCGGGCTCATCTCGTTGCGCAGCTCGATCCGGGGGATCCCGGGCTCGTAGCCCACGACGACGCGGGTCGGGCCGTCCGTGCAGGGGGTCGCCACGCGCGCGAGGTTAACGGGGTGGCTGTCATGGGGCCCAGAATGGGGGCGAGGTTGGTGACCTTCGGGGGCAGCTCCGTGCCTCACGCTCGTCATCCGTGCGGCGCGCCGTGCCGGGGTGCGGGGTGTTTCCCGATGGGAACTCGCCGAGGCGCTTCACCCCTACCCGCCAGCGGCAGCGTGAGCTACGGTGGTTCATGGCCTCTTGCAGTGGTCCTCGGTGATTATCATCGAGAGGCTTCGCGCCTCCGCCGCATCGACCGAGTCCATGCCGTCGGCGAAACCGGAGAGGATGCCGGCGAGCAACGCAGGTGCCGCCGATGCCTTGCCTCGGACGCGCCAGAGCTTGGCCAAGCTGATGGCTGCGCGCAGCTCGAGGCTGCGGGCGTTCGTCTGGCGGGCGAGATCCATGGCCTGAACGAAGTGGGATTCTGCTGTCTCGGGAGAGAGCTCTCCGCAGAGCCGGTGCACTTCGGGGTCCCAGCCGTGGTCGTCGTTGCGCCGCGCGACGTCGAGAGCGTCCTTCAAGAGGGCCTTCGCTTCGTCGACTCGATGGGCGGACGCAAGAACCTCGGCCAGGCGGGCGCGGAGAAACGTGCTGCCGGTGCCGGCGCCCATCGCCTGATAACACCTCCAGCTCTCCTC
>Ga0247763_1001172_pt1 | contig 15370 bp, 17 predicted proteins | sample UWRJL141409B4_FD_179926 | JGI IMG/M metagenome (GOLD analysis project Ga0247763, IMG submission 179926) | Plant litter microbial communities from Arlington Agricultural Research Station in Wisconsin, United States - UWRJ-L141-409B-4 | ecosystem: Environmental > Terrestrial > Plant litter >...
GGAAATGAATATAAGGAGGGGCGACGGCTGAGATAAACGGATATAGGAATGTATCTAATAAACGGGGCGACAAAACTTTTGAAAGGCACATCCGTACAGGCAAAGCAATCTTGCAGTGCCGTGGTACCTGGCAGGGATTCTCCGTAGACGCGAATCTTTTTGCGCGCTCTCACTCTCGCTCTCGAGCTTGGCTTGGCCCAAAGGCCCCAGAAGGGCCCGGAGATGCAATCCTGCCGCCTCTGTGACCTCGTCCGCGGCTCGCTAGCTCGGAATTTTTGGAGCCCTAGCTCTGTTAAAAAACAACTTGGTCCCCATGTTTCCCTTGTAGGATGTTTTTGCCCCGTCACATTTTTGTGTGAGCTGTGAGATGTGAGATGCTCAAGTCATCTTTTTGTTTGTCAATCTGATCTGCGATCATGAGCTGGTAGCTGGTCCCACTGCCGTCATTATCAACAACCGCCTCCACCGCCCTTATACGCAGTTTCAAGTGATCACCCCAGGTAGGGTCCAGGGCAGGGAAGAGAGGATAGGAAGGCGGGGGCATAGCAACTTGCCTTTGGTGGGAAAAGAGAATCGGAAAAGGGAGATTGAGGAGGAGAGAAGGAAACAAGAAAACATGTCGGCGCCGCCGCCAGCCGGGGGCTTCTCCCTCTTTCCCAACACCAATCCTCAGAGACCGCCATCGAGGACTCAGTCAACACGGCCAAGGGATCAAACACCTCAGGGTCGAACCAACCCGGTAGATTCAACCCCTCCCCGCAGTGGAAGGCAACCGTCAGTCCGGAGGAGATCTTCGACCCGGGAAGGGCGGCAGAGGAATGCATCATCGAGCAACCCATGGCAACAGGCACTGGACGACAATAACCCGTATCACCAGGAGCCACCAAAACAAGCAGTACCGCAGCAGCAGCAGCAGCAGCAGCAACCCCAACAACCCCAGCCTCAGAGGCCTCAACCACCAGCAATAGATACGGCGGTAGATCAGTATCACAACATCTCCCTCGCCGATGTACCTCCAAGATGTGATACCGCACTCTCTGAGGCAAAAACGCTGGTCCGCAGTCCGAGTGTGAGCTCCGTGGCCAAACCGCCGATTGCATACAACCCGCACGGTAACCATCACCACCAACAGTATGGGAGTTCTTCGTCAGCATCAGCAGTGGGTGAATCGGCCATCCGGTCCATGTTTCCCCAATTCAACCCAGACCTTCCCCTCGACCGACAGGACTACTACCCGACACAGACGGGGCCGGCCACCATCCCCCAGTCGGCCATCAGCCGGCCCATGTACTCTCCGCGAAGCCCGGAACACCAACAGCCTCTCGCCAGTCCCGGACTGGCCTCTGCGATGTCTTATTCATACCAACAACAGCAACAGCAACAGCAACAAAGCCGGCGCGGTCACCGTTCCAGCGACCAACACCACCGCTATGAGCCGCCTATCATCCCCGCCGTTAGCTCAACCGAGGAGCTCCGCTCGCTTTGGAAGGTGACCAACGGGTGGAAAGCGTCGTCGCTCGAAGGGAGGATATTCTGCCTCAAGATGGCCACCCAGCCCGACGCACCCGTATACACCCTCTCTTCATCTTCCGGTCAGCCCTTTTACTCTCTGCGTATCGATCCGACCTCGGCGTCCGCCTACGTCTCCCTCTCCCGATATGACCCCAACAAGCCCTTCAAAGGCCCCAAACCCTCCTCCATTGACGGTTCCGGCTCTGCCTCCCCTTCCCCGACCCCTCCGCGTGTCTCCACCTCCACACGCTCCGACCTCAAGCACGACGCCAAACACTGGCAAGAAGTCCTCATCACCCAGCTCGAAGAGCCCCTCCGTCGCCAACCCCCCAATGATGGCCTGATTGCCCAGCTCTGGCCCACCGCCGCGGCACGCCTCGTCGCCGACCGCGCCAATGACGCCACCACCGTCGCCCTCGCTGAGCACGAATGCGCCCGCCTCGTCTGGGACGCCGACTCCTCCAACCACTTCCTCGTCCACCCGGCACTCGCCGTGCCCTTTTGCGTCACCATCGATCGCCACCCCGCGCACTGCCGGACAGAATACACCCTCGAGCATCTTGAATCGCCTGCCCACCTTGGACGGTTGACGAGAGACGGCACCGGCGCGGGGTGGCTTGAAATCGACACATCTATCGCCTCCAAGATCGACTCGGTCTACCTCGTCGACGTGGTTGTCTCTGCCCTCCTCCTGGTAGCGCACGCGGACGACTCCTTCCCGCAGGTGGAGGTGTTCGAACCGCCACCCGTGTTTGGCGGCGTCGACGGCCGTATCTCGGGAGAGTTCTCCCGACGAGATCGCAGAAGCAGCAAAGGGAGCCGGATGAGCCGCGCCAGTCGTGCTTCGCGAAGGGAGTCGAAACGGGAGGAGAAGGAAGCCAAGAAAGCTGCTTCCCGGTCGAAATCCAAGTCGCGGCTGGAGCAGTTTGAGATGGATATTGAGAGTCAGACTTCAGAGCTCAAAAAAGGAAGCGACAAAGACAAAGAAAAGATGCCGGGGCTGGCGAGGGGGGTGGTGGCGCTTTTGACGGTCACGTTCAAATGTTTGATCTGGTGCTTTGCGTTGGTGTTCAAGGCACTGAGGGGATTGGTCAAGTGTTTGAGTTCGGATCGGCTATGATGGCCCAAAGGCATGATTGTGAGCATTTGCGTGGGTGAGCGAGCGGGTATGCATCTGTGCGGGCATCAGCAGCATGATGGATATATTATTATTGATGTTGTGGAATCCACATCGGCGTACGGACGTGAAAAGGGGGGGGCATATCCCGTACGTAATTCCCGACACTAATTGGGTTTCTGATGGGTTGCATTTTCTTTGGATTGATCCCTGGGAGGAGGGTATGGTGATGGTGATGATCTACCCCACCCCCCTCGTGGACTCAAAGCGGGAAGCGAGGACGATATTATGATTGGACATAGTATATACACATCTCCTGTATTTTCATGTTTTTCTTCTATTGCCATTGAGTATTTTGCATGGGGTATAGAATTATTCATAATTCACCACACCGCACTGCATTGATCGCAAGAGAGCAGAATAGAATTCAGGCAACTACCTCTTCCTTTCACGCACCTTAATCCGTTTCCCTCTCTTGGTGATCCCGCCCGATGTCGCCGTTTTTGCCATCTTTGCCTGCTGCAACTCCAGCTCAAACTCGGCCCGTGACAGCGCCTTGAACTTTTTCCTCGCGTTACGCAGCTTCTTCTGCAGCTTCTCCAAATTCTGCGCTTTCCTCGACGCTTCAGCCGCCTTCTCTGGGTCCTCGTCTCCATCCGTATTCCCCCGTTCCGCGTCGCCATCGTCGTTTTTGGCTGGGTTTTTTGCCTCTCGCAAAACCCTCTCCCTCTCCTCCTCCCCCTCACAAAACACAATTTTCTTCGCCTTGCGCACCTTCGTTTGTGTAAATTCTTCCTCGTCGTCGTCCTCTCCCTCGTCTTCTTCCAACTCCTCCCCCCCAGCCAGAATCCAGCGCTCCTCCAGCTCTATCACCTCCTTGGCTGCCACATTCCGCATCGTCCTCAGGTACCCCAAGTCTTGCGTCTTTAGTAACCGCACAGTGTCCACATCCATCGCCTTATTCCCGCGATCGCCCTCCACCGCTCCTGTGAACGCACCCCGTCCCTTAGTCAAGGCAGAACCTGGCCCCGCCCGCCCCGACATCATGCCAAAGTAGAATTCATCTTCGTTGCGGTCGGCTGCCTTTTCGCGCAGCGATTTGAGTAAGACTTTCTTCTTGTTGTAGTCCTTGGCGCGCTTTTGGTAGTCTTTTTTTTTCTCGAGGAGGCCGAGGCGTTTGCGTTCGAGCGGCTGCGCCCGCTCGCGGTGGGAGCGCCGTTGCACGCTGGAGGGAGAGTGTTAGCGAGCTGAGTGCGATGAAGAGGTAGATGGTTACTAACCTATTTCGCAAGGACGACATGGTATGCCGTGTGTGTGAGGAATTGGGTTGGAGGGTGACAGATGCGCTGAGACAGAATTGCGAGGCGGCGAGCGTTCAAGTTGATGGTACAGTTAGTTAGCAGGCGGAGAGTTTTTGTGTCGAAATCTTGGCCAAACGTGATTCCGATAACGATAAGCCCTCCTGCCCCTGCAGTGAGCTTTGGCTTCGGGAGAATGTAGCTAGTCTTAGCTGACAGTCTTGGCTTCCATGGCAGTGGAACTCCTGACGCTCTGCAACTCGGCTTGCTGGGTTCCAATGCTTTTCTAACGGTGCCTGTTGATGCTGAAATCTCTACAAGGTGCACCTTTGGTATTCAGACGCAAAGGAAACTCAGCGCTTGTAGGTTAGTGAGTTGGATCGAGTTGGTACCGCAAACCAATGCAGAACCACTAGTGTACTTACATTTTAGCTTCGTCCGCGGGATTGTCCCGACGTCAGCGATCCGGAGATTTGTTTTTTCTGCCACGGAGAATTGACTGCCATTCTGGCTCACATGCAGCGACTCCAATTTTTTTTTACCTGGAAAAACAACGGGGAATCGGCCTTCAGCCTCGCTCATTTCTTTGGCCTTCGTATTGCAAGGTGGCACGGCACGCGAGATCAGCGCTCGCATCCGCTGTCCACTGAGATGCCGGCACATATGGCTTCTCTGCAAGGGATGTCAGGGCCCCGGAGCAGCCCCAAACTCTGCCTGTTGGCGCCAGAAACGCGCCCAAAATCCGGTTTTTGAGCGCATTGGCGCATTCAAGTTTTCTAGTTTTAGGCTGAGCAGCGGTTTTCTTTCTTTCTTTCATTCATTCATCCATTCCTTCTCGAATTTTCGGGTGGGTTCTGGCAATGTTGCCCGAACCATTGCCATCATGATCGCCCAGCGTAGGTTCCAACGCATTGCCTTCTTTGCCGTGGCCTGTCTGCTCTTCACCTACCTGCTTCTCGATCGGACGGACCGGATTCCTCCAGTTCCCGCCAGCTGGGGATATGTACCGAGTACCTTTGATTGGGCCAATCGACGAGCTAGACATGTCATAGCCGTCGAGTCCATGACTTCGTTGCCCCTGGGACCTCCCCGGGAACTCCCGCGGATACAGCACGATTTTGTCAACCAGCTGAGCGCGACCCACAACAAGACGCAGCGGGAACGCCGGCACGCTGTGAGAGATGCCGCCGTTAAGTCGTGGGCTGCCTACCGCCAACATGCGTGGGGTAAAGACGAGCTCGCCCCCGTATCGTTGAGCGCCAAGGACACATTCAATGGATGGGGTGCCACCCTGGTTGACTCTCTCGATACCTTGTGGATCATGGGGATGAGGAAGGAATTCAACGAAGCCGTACGAGCTGTTAGCAGGATCAACTGGGACAAGAGCAACTCGCGCTTCTGCAGTCTGTTTGAGGCCAACATCAGATATTTGGGTGGGCTTCTTGCTGCCTATGACCTGAGCGGGGAGGAGGTTCTTCTCAAAAAGGCCGTTGAACTGGGAGAGATGCTATACGCCGCATTCGACACCCCCAACAACCTGCCGTCCAACAGGTTCAACTTTGCTGCTGTCAAGGAGGGATTGCTGGTGGCCAGCAAGCGTGAGGCCTCGGCGGCCGTTGGCACACTGTCTCTTGAGTTCACCAGACTCTCCCAGCTCACGGGGGACCCCAAGTATTTTAGTGTTATCGACAGCATCAAGCGACACTTTGAGCGGACCCAGGATGAGACCAAGCTCCCAGGCATGTGGCCGATATTCATTGACGTGAGGAACGGCTTCCAGGTCACCGACAACGCCTTTAGCATCGGCGCTATGGCCGACTCAGCCTACGAGTATCTCCCCAAGATGTACTCGCTGCTGGGTGGCCTCGACCAGACCTACAAGAAGATGTATCTCAAGGCCATGGCCACAGTCAAGAAGCACTTGCTTTTCCACCCCATGCTTCCCGACACATATCCAGAAACCTCCCCAGACATTCTCTTTCCAGGTACCGTGCTCTCCAACGGGCGCATCATCGACCTCGTCCCAGAGGTCCAACACCTCGGCTGTTTTGCCGGAGGCATGTTCGCCCTCGGGGCCAAGCTCTTCCACCAAGACGAGGACCTCAAGACCGCCGAGCAACTGTCCCGCGGTTGCGCATGGGCTTATGAAACCTTCCCTACGGGGATCATGCCCGAAACCGCCGAGATCGTTCCCTGTCCCGTCGGCGGCGCAGCCACCGCTGCCTGTGTGTGGAACGAAACCATCTGGAAGGCCAAAGGCCCCGACCCAGCCATCAACAAGGTCCTACCCAAGCCCTACGCTGCAGTGCGCGATCCGCAGTATCTATTGCGGCCCGAGGCAGTCGAGAGTCTGTTTGTCCTGTACCGGGTTACGGGCAAAGAAGATTGGTTAGACGTGGCGTGGCGCATGTTCCAGTCGGTGAAGAAAGCGACGGAGACGCGGGGTGCGTTTTCGGCAATTGCGGATGTGCAGGCGGAGGGGGGTACGATGAAGATTGATGCGATGGAGGTAAATTCCCCCTTTTCCCTCATAATGCTTTTACCTTTTCCAAGCCATTCCTCTCTCCTGATATTACCAACCTGAAGGCGGATGGACGAATGTTTGGCTGACGCGCGTGGCCACCAATCCCACAGAGCTACTGGATGGCGGAAACGCTAAAGTATTTCTACCTGATATTCTCTGAGCCGGATCTCGTCAGTCTCGATGATTACGTGCTGAATACAGAGGCGCATCCGTTGAAGCTCCCCAAGGCAAGTCGGGGGGCTATGAACCCAAGTTAGTAGGTAGGAAGTTTGTGATTTGAACCGCTTCCGTGCGGTCACTTGTTTTTGCTTTATGGCGTTCTTTGCTTGGGTTATGGTTTGGTTGATTGATTCACATCCGGGAACATTTAAAAAAGAGAAGGTTGAGGGATAAGGTATCTAGGTACTAGGTATTTAAAAGTATTAGACCGGTACACTGGACTATAATGTTCTTGACATTTTTGTCTCATGGGCTGGGATCCATGGCTGTAATATAGCTATCTAGTTACCGTTTAATGAGCTTGATTTGGGAGAGTTGTTCTCCTCTGGGTAACTAAGTGCTACGGTGACTGTTTTCTTATATACCCCCTTTTTGACGATACTTTTGTTGTACGGACATCTCCTCAAACTCTTGTTCCTCGTTTAGACCAAGGTTATCCCATAAGAGTCACTACCTAATAACCCAGCAAATCTTCGTTCTCCCATTCTCAGTCACCCTCCTTCATACCCTACCTATTTCACTCGTCGCCCGACCCATCCTCCGCCTCCTCCTCCTCCCCTTGTCGAAACACCACCTTCTCACACAGTTGTAGCGTTTTCCTGACCGGCAGCCCAATCACATTATCCACACTCCCTTCGATCCTCTCCACCAACACCATCCCCCCCCCCCCCCCCCCCCCCCCACCCCCACCCCCTGCAGCGCATACCCCCCGGCCTTATCCGCCCCCTCCCTCGTCCTCACATATGCTTCAATTACATCATCCGACAGCCCATCATCCGCCTGCGCAAACACCACGCTCGTCTCCTCCGTGTGACTCGCCATCTCATACCCCGGATGCGACGCATCGGCCTTTGGCGCAAGCACACTCACCGATGTCAAGACCCTATGCACCCGCATGTCCCGCAGAAGCCGGAGCATGCGCACATGGTCTACCTCGCTGCGCGGCTTCTCCAAAACCTGCCCAGAGCGCGTAGCGATGACGGTATCCGCTGCAATTACTAGGGCGGGATCTTTTTGCTCGTCGGAAGTGGATGCCAATGCAGCTTGATAAACATCAAGGCATTTCCGCCGGGCCGTGGCCGCAACATATTCCTCCGGGGTATGGGTGGATTTGTCAAGGTCTTCGGGCTGGGTTGACGGAAGGATCTCGAGGTTGCTGAGGCCGAGTTGGGAGAGGAGGGCTTTACGTCGGGGGGAGGCAGATGCTAAAATCACGCGTTGGGAGGAGAGGTGGCGGAGGATGGGTAGGTCGAGGGGGTAGGGCCCTCGGCGGACGGGGGCGGTTTGGCGAAGGCGGAGACCAGAGGCAAGTGCGGCGGTGATGTAGTCTGGGGGAGGGTCGCTCGGGTTGGTAAGGTCCATGGCGGAGTATTTGGGTATGGATTTAGGTTTGGTGAGGAAGGTGAAGGCGCGAGGCATACGAGGTGGTTTCTGTAGCTCGTGTGTGGATTGCATGCGATTTGGTGGGGGAGCTGTGTGTACAGTTGGCGGGGGCCAGGAACACCCCACTTCCAAGGAGGTACCTAGGTACGCGGTGATGCGGGATGGATGGAGCTGCGTCATCGAAGCTTTATCTTATCGCGGCCAGGTCGGCGGATTTTGGGGACACCAAAAGAGGGCGAGTATCCGTTACTTATCGTAAACGTTGTGAAAAATGAAGCTCTTGCTGCACCGTGGCGAGGGTCAGCTTGAAGAGCACTTCTCATCAGATTCGAGCTTCCTCTATGTCCAGTAGGGAGGAGGGACGTTGGTGAACACGGTCATATCTTCTTGCTTCTGGGGTTTTTTCTCGAGGTACCTATTTGCGAGGCACTTCTTGCTGCTATTACAAACACTTATCTCTCCCGGCCTCTTCATAGGCAACTTGTAGACAGTACGTAAAGCCACGTTGATTTGCTACGTTAAACAATTCACTAACCAAGATACCAGCTGGGTATTTGCGGAGTGTAAGAGAGTGGGTACCTGCACCTAGGTTGTATTCTCGCTCATTCGTTTCAGGCGGTCTCGTAGGTTAGAGATAGCGCTCTATCCCTTTGGCATCCAGATCAAAACCCAACCTCACCATCTCGTGGACGAAGGATTCATCTGACATTGGCATGCGGCCAAGTTTTGTGAAACAAGTATATATCCTCCATGCCGGATTGTTTAGAAAGTTGGCGATTGGGCTCCCTGGGGCCCCGCCTTGCTTACGTAGCTTTGCCTCGGTATCTCGAAACTTGTTGGCGTATAGTTTTCGAGCCGAGTGCTGCCGTGATACCTTTCTATGCGCAAGGTGACTGAGATCCTGCAAGATTGGAGTGATCTCCTTGTCCGATTCCTGTAGCGGAAAAGGCATTGGGTAGTGGTATGTTTGCTAAGGATCGGTTTGGGCGAACTCTCAGTTAATGGTGGCGAGGAAGTTGAAGGTGTCGTCGATGAGGATATTTTGCGTACTAAGGTCCATGTGGTTTAGAGGGAGCCCCGTAGCAGAGTTACTGTCTTTAAATGGGCTACTGTTTTGTATGATGTCGCCAAAAACAAAGGTGCCTAGTACGTCGAAATGTAAGTTGCCGTCCGACTCCATACGCGACAAATCCGTTTTGCTGGTTGCAATATTTACAACGGCAGTAAAGTACTCTTTGCTACTGGGAAAGGGACCGTGGCCAGTTTGCCGAAAACTAGCCCCCCTGCTGTTGATATCGAAGCGATGGAACCAACTCGCGGGAACACCAGGGTTGCCAGTTCTGCCTGTACCATTGCCTATTGAGATATAATGTGCTCTTGGGCTGCAATCTGCATCAGGGGCTGCTACTAGGGAGAAATTGGAGCAGAGAAAGAGAAACCGTACTAGCAGGTTGCACAAGTCAAATTCGACATTTTGTAGAGCGTTCTTATAGAAACCTTTTAAGAGCATGTAGGGAGTACTAATATTAGCAGCCAACTGGGATCCGCGGCCCTCATAGGCATATACACGGGGGAGAGTGATAGCAGGTACCTTCTGCCTTACGAAGGTCATAGCTGCGACCTCACGCGCGATCGCATATTGTTCGTCCTCAGTACTACCGTAGGCGGGGTGGCGGTGTGTTGGGGTGTCGGGGCAATCGAACTCTAGCAATAACCAATCCGCCGTCCTCAGCAACCATCTCGAGACAGACCTAATACTAACCCGCCGAGAATAGCTCTCTCATACTAACTTTCTGTCTCAAGAGAGTCTTAGCATAGCGGGTTAGTACAGCCTTGTCGATGCTAGCAAGCAGTCCCTCTAGTCGTTCTTTCATGCCACCATAGTCCCAGCCTGCAAAAGATGTCCACTGGGCACTCAGTGGCACTCTCGAAGCCGCCATTCCACAAAGAAGGGGGGAGGGGGGTGTGGCAGGTGTGCCTTGGAGAGGTAGTGTTGCAACCAACAGTCGAATTGCGAGAATACCAGAGTACCTAGCCAAGCTGAGTAACAGGTTCTGAGCAATGACAGCGGGTGGTCGACAAGATAGCTTAGGGGAATACCTATCTAGGGGATAAAACTATAAGGGAATCCAATCTGCCGCTTTGGGAGCCCTGTCGATGCTGTGGGCTAACGGAGCAATGGATGCCAAGCCCTAGGCTGCTGCAAGGGGGTTTGTTCACGTTACCTACCTAGATAGGTACGTAGTTAAATGGTGCGTATAAGTGAGGGATCGACGGCGACACCCCATGGTGCTCCACAACCATTGCCTCCTAGAAAGAGGCCGGGCTGTCACCAAAGCTTATGGCTGCCATTAACTACCTGGTACCTAGGTACTCGACACGGTGCAAGTGAATGGCCGAGACACTAAGGCTGAAATAGCGCGGGATGAAAAGTCTATAACTAGCTCCAAGCTGAGTGATAAGCCATCTTCACAGGTATCATAAATTTTATTTTACATTACCTCTATACATATTTACTTACACGTGTTGTACATGGCTCGCGGATATTGTACACGTCAGTTGTAAGCCGCCACCTTGGCCTGCATCAGCTGCCGCAGTTCCTCAGGTGACATCTCCAGGCCTTTCTCGGCCGGCGCATCACCAACCTGGGGAATGCCCGTGGTATCGACTGTCACCGACTTCTTTACGACATTCTTCGGTCCCACCACGATAAGCAAGCCATATCCCTTGGTCTTCGCCTCGCGTACCTTGAGCGACAAGCTCCGCGAGCTGTCGTCCATATCGATAGCAAAGTTGGTTGGGTTGCTTGGCCCCTTTTTCGCTGCTGAGGTATACAACAATACGCTCTTCGTGTGGTGGGCCCACTGCATTGTTTCCGCGCTGTCGTTCACAGTCAGGATGATGCCCTGTCTTGGATTGAGCCAGAATGGCCACTTTCCATTGTAATGCTCGATCAGCAGCGCCATCAGCCGTTCGACCGACCCCAGCACTGCCCGGTGGATGAGAACGGGACGGGCTGTCCCTAACACTGCCAAAAGCTCAGGGTCAGTGGTCGTCTCCCCTCGCTGCTCCAGTTCCGGAGCCGGACACTGGTACTCCAGCTCAAACCTCTTGGGAAGCTGAAAGTCCAGCTGCACCGTCGCAGTCTGATGTTCCCTCCCATCTGAGTCCCGCAGGATGACATCAATTTTTGGCCCGTAAAACGCACCATCCCCTTCATTGACGGTCCACGCCTGCCCACTCGCATCCAACGCCCGTTTCAGGGCATTCTCAGCCTGCTCCCAGTCCTCCAGATCCCCCATGTAGCTTTCTGGTCTGGTTGAGAGCGCCAGACGGTACGGGCCCAGACGGAGAATATTATACGTAACCCTGATGAAATCGAGCGTCTTGCTGATCTCATCCTCAATTTGCATCGGCCGACAGAAAATGTGCCCGTCGTCCTGGTGGAACCTGCGCACGCGCGTGAGGCCACTCAGCGCGCCCGAGATCTCATTCCGGTGCAGGGGGCTGAAGTCGGCGAAGCGTATCGGTAGGTCACGGTAACTTCGGCTCTGCGCGGCAAATATGAGGCAGTGGCCTGGGCAGTTCATGGGCTTGAGCCCGTACTCGTCTTCCTGGCCTGTCTCCACCTGCTTGTCGGCGCGCGACGGCGAAGTGCTGGTTACGGTGAACATGTCGTCGGCATAGTTCTCGAGGTGGCCTGACTTTGCCCAGAGGGTTTTTTTGTAAATGGTCGGGGTGATGACCTCTTGGAAGCCATAATGGACATAATGCTTGCGGAGGAAGTCGACAAGGCGGTTGAAGATGCGCGTGCCGTTGGGGAGGAAGATGGGTGAGCCGGGGCTGTAGATGGACGTGGTGAAAAGCTCCTGCTGCACGCCGAGATTCCGGTGGTCAGCAGGGATTTTCGGAGGTGGGCTCGCATGCGACGAACACAGGCGCAGACGCGCCGGTGGTTTTGTGAGAAGCACCCGCGCTGTCCATCGCGTCGCCCGCAGGAAGCGCATCCTGCTGAGTGTGGTGGACTTGGAACTTTCTCGAGTTGCTTCGACCCGCCAAAGAAAATCTGGCTGCGATCACTTCGGGGGTACAATGTGATTGGCGGACCCGAATGGCTGCCTACCCTTGTCTTGCAAGGGCATGTGTTTGTGTCAGTATACGGGATGTCATCCGCACGGTCCACATTGTTGATAGCCAGTCGTCCGATCCCGATTCTCCGATTCCCCGATTCCCCAGCTTTCCTCAATGCCGCGCCTCATGCGCGCATCAGCCTCAAGTAGAGACTGGTTTCCGGATCCTAGCAGCAAACACTTGGAACTGTCCGTATTCTTCCTCTTTGAATCTCAATGTCAAATATTGCTCGCGCGACTTCGCGTCCTTGCTGCCTCCTTCCGTGACTCACCCCCGTCTGTGCGCGCCCTTGTCACTTAGAGATATTCTCTGCGCCGTGATGTCAAGTCGCTGAACAGGCCCCCCCACCTCCCTGTCGGCCTATAAAACACCTGCATCGCTTCTGCCTTGACCACGGTGACGCGAAGGCGCGTGACGGCCATCTTCAACTGAAGCCTAAATACTCACCATTCCCCTCCCTCAACCCTCCTCGGAACTCTCGCGTCTTTGTTTCGGACAAAGACGCGACTCTCGCGCACATGGCAAGCTCACGGAAACGGGAGCTGCATGTCGAAAGCTCATGGCGCATTGTCGAGGGTGGCGAAAACGATAGCTTCGACACTTCTATCCTACACGACGACGACGACCTACTCCTTTCCGGTGGAAGCGATCCTTCCCAGTTGACGGGCTCACAACCTTTCAGTTTCGGGGGCTCACAGCCCTTTAGTATCGGCGGTTCCCAGGACGAAACGCTCGAGAACTTTCTACACAAGGCTGAGCAGGACGAACAGGTCCTTTTGCGATCACCATTTCGCCCTTCGGTTCCGCAATCAGTGCGTCAGAGTTCCCGAGACGCCTTGCGATATCGCTCCCCAGAGCCAGAGTTTTACATGCCGACAGTCGAGGTGGACAGCCCGAGGCGGACTGGCGCGCGGGGCTCGAAGCCGGCGCCGCCTGAGCTCCCTGGTCTCCGGCAGCGTAGGCAAACAGCGGCTCAGTCTCGCCGTGGCCGCTACCAAGGGACGGAAGCATCAGAGAATGTGCCTGCATTTGGCGACAGGCTGTCGCAGTCAATACCTGGTGCACTTTTCGATGCGCTTGCGTGGGTGTTTGGGCTGGTTCGACTCGCCTTTCGATACGCACAAAAGCCTCTTGCAGTATTCCTGGCGCTCTACCTCACGTTTGGTGGTCTCATCGTGGTGCAGAACATGGTGGCCAAGTCCATCTCGACTGCGCTATCGCCGATCTGCCGCCTTCCCGGGGCATCCTGGCTGGACTTGCCATTTTGTCCTGTCGATGTCCCGCCGGGAAACACTCGGATCGAGTTCGACGGTTTGGTTAACGTCCAAGACCGGCTCGAGCAGGTGCTGGAGAAATCCGTCCAGGGTGCGTCGCTACCTACAGAGCTGAGACGTACCAGCTTGTCGGTTCGCGACCTACGCACCTTGTTGCGGTACAGCAAAGTGGCGCGAAAAGATGAGCTGATGCTCGAGCTTGACGGGCTGGTTCTGGCGCTCCAACAGGCGTGGGAAAAGGCAGTCAAATTCAACTCGGCAGTTCCTTCAGCTGTCGACCAGATTATCCACACGAACCAGTGGACATCGCGGTTTCTGGATGCGCTGCAGGAAGAGGAGGAGAATCCCGGTCTGCTCAACCAATGGATGAACTGGGTCTTCTCTCCCTTCCAACCCACCGCCTATTCAGAACGCAAGCTCGTCGACAAATACATCGAGCACACGGCGTTTGTATCGCAAATGATTGAGAGAGTTCTAATGCAAGCTGAAACGCTGCTGTCCATATTCACAAACGCAGAGGACCACCTAGATGCCATTTACAACATTGTCGCCAGCTCCGAGGCTTCGCTGAGGGGACAAAAGGAGGAGATCCTCTTCCAGTTGTGGACCATGCTGGGTGGCAACGCAAGGAAGCTACATAATCTCGAACAACAACTTTCAACGCTGCGGCACATCAGCGCGCATCGCTCGGATGTGGTGGGATACCTCAGCGAACTAGTGGTGGAGCTTGGGAATATCAATGCTGGTCTGATTGAGCTGAGGGAAGCAGTATCGGGACCAGAACTGTCAAGGGGCACGGCTGAGGCGAGGCCGTTGAGTATTCACATTGATATTATCAATAGTGGCGTGAGGCGCTTGAAGGGGGCGAGCGAGCGGTTCAAGGAACAGCAGGAAGAGCGGGTCGAGCAGGCGCAGGCGAGGGAAAATGGGAATGGGAGGATGATCGATGGTTGATGGTTGTTCCATTGGGGGCAGGGTGGGTAGTAGGATGTATTCTGGGAATTGCTATGCTGGGCTGTGGTATAATGGGCAGGCGTTTAGGTTTGGTTATGGGTGCGTTGTTTGTTTTTTTGGGGGGTGGGCAATATTCGTACATATCATGAGTAACGATACTGGCGTTGAGGTCAGACAGGACATGGGAACACCGGGATCAGGATAAATGATACCATAGTTTGAGTAAATGTTGAGTTTCAAGAAACAATTGGTAGTGAATGGTCTACAGAAATGGAATGCTGGTATGCAATTAATTGCCTATTGCAAACTTCCAGGGACTGGGAGGCGGTGTGGTCATGGGATTTCGGTGTGGCAGGAAGCTGTTGAAGCCTGTGTCATGGCAAGCTGCATGCCCCACACGAAGCTGTGGTTCCCGGTTGGCTAGTTACAGCGTACGTAAAAGCAAGATGGTGGGGCAAGATTATCCTTATCAGTGGAAACGCGGGGTATCCCAACATGCCCACCTCAGTCGATGCTTGCGACGGTTGATATGAGGGTAAAGGAAACGGAAGCGCCCGGGGATCCATAGTTTCAATTGATGTTGCAATTGATTATTTCGATTTCCGAAATTCATGTTGGCTTAGCCATTCAAGTCGGTTTTTGAGTGCTTGACAGAAAAGAAAATTCAAGATGCATCTAGTGCCAAGAGAGGTTAGTTGCACATCAAGCTGCAGAGTGAATGAGTGGGCCTGCTCACACACCGCGACAACCTCAACAGCTGGACAAGCTCGCTATCTCGCAGCTAGGATTCCTAGCACAACGCCGCCTCGCACGAGGCGTGAAGCTGAACCATTCTGAAGCCACGGTTTGTTTCATTCTCTCCTCTCACTCACCCTTCTTCCCACGTAGCTGACCCATATGTCAATATTGAAAAAAAAAAAAAACGCCCCCATCCCACATAAACTCCCCCCCCCACTCC
>Ga0247763_1001173_pt1 | contig 15369 bp, 15 predicted proteins | sample UWRJL141409B4_FD_179926 | JGI IMG/M metagenome (GOLD analysis project Ga0247763, IMG submission 179926) | Plant litter microbial communities from Arlington Agricultural Research Station in Wisconsin, United States - UWRJ-L141-409B-4 | ecosystem: Environmental > Terrestrial > Plant litter >...
CAGAGGCCTTCATCCTGTCCGTCGATTGCAAGGGCAGTGGGAAGCGTGCGGAGAACAACAATGGCTGATGCCAGGCCGGATACCACCTTTGAAATCCGCATCCTGGGAGTCAACCCTGTGGCAAGAGCCAGTCAGACATGGACCACAGAGATAGTCAACCGGAGGGTAAGGGACAGCGAACCTTTTAGTAGGGGCCCCGAGAATGGATTGCGAACCGTGAGCAAGTACCAGCGGAAAGGGGCAGGCCGAACGTCGATAGGTATTGTCCTGGCGCAGATCTCTAGACCCAAAGACAGACGGAAACCATCAGCAGACCTTACTTTACGGGAACGAACAGCAGAAACCTGGGAATAAGCGGTTGTGGAAAGAGACATGAACTTCTACGCGAAGCGAGGAAAGAACGGCGATATATGGTAGGCACGCTCGCGGAAAAGGGTCTCCCCCCTGCCTTTCTTGGGGAGCGAGACAGACTGCGCTGGACAAGTGTGGACCCTGATGATGGGTTTCGCCGGGGCATGTCGTAAACTGGTTTACCACAGCACTTCCCATGAGTAAAGGAACGTCGTCACCTGTGCCAGGATGAGCACCGGCCCACCATGTCGACGTCCAGTCGCGTCTTCATGCAACACGCGCCTGTGTGTTGTGAAGCCTCTTTAACACAATCGGCATATTCCGTACCATTCTATTTGCGAGACCCCAATTATGGCGGGAAATACCCCAGCCATGATACGATACCTACCTACCTAGGTAGGCATGCCGGCTAGATTTCGTCTTGCCGTCTGGTAGGATACTTAGGTACCTAGCGTTCAGTCTTCCTCAATAGCTCCCTCTACCCGTCCACATGAGGTGGAAATCTCTCGTTGTTTACCTGATTTCTGCTTCAGATTTGATATATTTCCCCGCCGTCCTTCCCAAGATGTGTCCCTCTGATCCCAGGCTCACTGCCACTTCTCAAGTCCGGCGTCGATCCCGGACCGCTGTCATGGTCGTTCCAGGCCTTCTCCCGCGATGCCAAGGATTCAGATTTACCCCTGTTCCCTCCTGAATCTGCGCATAGTGCCCTGATCTCCGCATCTAATGTCGTTTTATCTGTAGCCAGTTCTACTCTGGGCCCAGAGAGAGGGCCTTTCGGGGAATGCAGGGTGTCATGGACGGGATTGGTACCAGGTCAAGTTTCGGTGGCAGCCGGGTCACTGCATGCACTGGCTGGACTTGCGTTGCTGCACAAGATAGATGGGATATGCATCCAGCCGCCGCGCGGGTGCTCGCCAGATGGGCCGTTCCTGGGGGAGACTGTAATACCTTGTCGTGGCTGGGTGCGAGTGCGGTTCCGTCCGGTCCGGGATGCCATCGACACACATTGCAAGGTGATGCCGGTTCAAGAGCCGGGCTTAGATCGATTCCCGTCATCCAGCCATGGCAGTACTGCACTTGCCGGATAGTTGACAGTTTTGGGATGGGGCTCTGTGTCTGACTCTGACTCTACATGTTCGGCTCAAAAATTGGAGGAGGCTGCCCACGATCCGGGGGGGCTTTCAGCAGCTCTTTTTTTGTCTCGTTTTAATTATCGGGACCGGGAACTGAGCTAGAGAGAAACATGCCGGTTTCCGGCTCAAGCTGGGGGGTCTGAGACAGCTCATAAGCTCACAGACGACACGTGCAATCTTCTGACACTCCAGGTCAAGACATTTGAGTATCGGCGTTCACCTCGTCCGGCTTTCTCGAACAGCTCCGTAAGCGTTGAGCGGTCACCTCGTATCTCTAAACTCGATTCGATAATTTGTTTGGCAAGAACGCAGAACTAAATCAAAGGCTTATAACCTCGAACCTCCACCCCTGGTTCTGTGTGGGAGGCGGGTCTAGACGGGTAAGGAAAATACACGATGAACAGGTACTAAGCAGAGCTCTTCCTTACACAGCATGATGGACTGCGCTGTCAAAATGCTGTACCTCTCCGTCTGCCATACCAGCCGTAACATGATTAGAGATAGGGGTGTGCCGCACCGGATGCTCCCTTCTGCATGATCGATCAAGCAATCTCGGCCAGCTGCATCGGTTTCGTCTCACTCGGCTTTTTTCGCCGTCTCGAGGAGGCCAGGAGCTGTGCTTCTTGCCATCTCGTTCTCCTTTTTCTCGATATCCGCGGCCCACAAGGCTGCCCCGACTAAAATGGCCAATATCAGAGACTTCCAGTCCAAGCCAAGCGGCAGCAGAAACAAGAAACTCACCAGTGTTGGTAAATGAGAACAAGATCGAAGCGACGGGAATCATTTCAAGAAGCGTTGCAACCGTGCCAAACCTAGCGAACACAATGTCAATGAGATGTGCTCTGTCTTGTGCACTAGGCGGCCGAGCGTTCCACAAGGATAGTTTAACCGAGGGGACACGGAGAAGAAATGCCATCCACACAGTGGCATACTGTACTTACGCCGCATAAGGGCCGGTATGTTCTGCAAGCCAGGAAGACCGCTGGCTCGCCGACCATTTCTTCAATTGAAAATACTAGATAAAACGGGCAATAAGTGTTGGGTTTTCATAGTTGGCAACACGCGGACATTCGACTCACGCGATCGTGGACCGATTCTCCTCGAGAACGACCGTTGATCAGGATGAAGGCTACTGTGCCGACCACTACGTACGCTGGTGTCAGACGTAAAATCCCGCAGGGGTGGACTGACCTACCGGGAATGAAGTTTAAGGGGAGGTACATAACATAACGGACTAAGCCCTTGGTGCTGAAGCCTTGGAACGGGCTCTTGAGAATCTTGCCGAGGCGATCCATTGGGTCGCTGCCGGGCTTGAGCTGCCTGCCCTCACTCACAATGCCGGCCGCATCTCTCGAGACAAGGGTACCGTCGAAAGTGTCGAGGAGCGCATCTTGCAGCAGAAAGTTTCTCGAGACGAGCGAGATGACGACCGAACTCTCGTTGAGAATGAGCAAGACTGTAGTGAAGACTGCCAGAGGTCCGTTGACAAAGACTAAAATGGCCAGCTGCGGAAGATAGGCGAAGAAGAACATAGAAGCAACCACGCCGGCCGAGAGACCCAGCATTGGCGCTAGTCTTGACAGCAGCGGCTTCCACAGCGACTTGTGCGTCGCAAAGTAGAGAATGCCCTGTCGGATAATGTCAGGGCCAGTCCCCCATGTCCCAGCCGAGTCGTGGCACCACAACTTGGGCAGACACACGGACAAGGACACGGGCACCTCGTTGGACATCACATACCTTGACGGGATACAGGTAGGACCCGCTCTTTGCGGCTTCATTGATCAGACCTTTGGCCCGGTCATAATCCTCTTTCCTGTGAAATCTCCATGTTAGAACGGTCCTGCAAAGTCTCACACAAGGATGCAACCGGGGTTGACTTACGCCACCTCCTGAGCTTTGGCCTGCATTGACTCGACGAATCGACCAGCAGTTGACGGTGAGGTCGACGACGACGACATGGTGACAGCTGGGCAGCAATCGAGTTCTTGTGGGAGCGGATTTTCTGCTGTTCGCGATTCTGCTTCTGGTTCTCGAGTTGAGTTTCTTATGTGAAAGAGCAGCTGGCCGCCCTTAGGCGACGCCTTTAAAGGCTGCGAGACATTGGATGAACCGCAGCTTCCAGCTCAGCGAGCCATGTCGTCATTGGTTTCTTCCGCATGATGACGCGCCCACGCGCCTAGCCATTCATTCGTCCGTTACAACAGGTGGGTCCCGCCAAGTCTCACATGAAAGAAACACCATTTCTCTAGTGAATTCCGCTCCTGGTCCTACACAATAGCGAATACAAAAGGGTTTTATCAGACAGCCACGCCCGAATCCAAAATTCCTGACTATTAATTTCTCTCCATCCCCTCTCGCGTAAGCTCCATCGACCCCTGAAACTCCTATTAAATGCAGACCTGGGAGAGCGGGGAGACGAACCCAGGAAGACAGCGTGATGCCTGGCTGAGCGCTTTCCCCTTTCTTGCCCATGGAGTTCTGAGTAATACCACCAACCACCTCTATAATACAATAAACAAGTAAGATGTATCCTGTTTCGGCGCCAGGCGCCCTGATGTCGAGGACGAGGACTCGGTTCGTCCGTGTCGGAAAGACAACTGAGCCCTAGAGGAATATGTGTCATTTGTCGTGTGAATTACAACCGTATGAGTAACCATTTGGACGTAGTTCTAATGGTAAAACGGGATCCAGATTGGCGCAGCCAGCTAGATATCGAAAAAGGCCCGAGGCGCTCAGATTACGAGTGCAAGGCCTCAAATAGGTAAATGAAGCCAAAGACGAGGAACGCGACGGCACCACCAACGGTGACTGCATGCAACATCGTTAGTTGACTTGCTACACTCGCACCGAGCGGCCATCAGGGAATTAAACTTACCAACTTTGAGGCTGACCTTCCCAGCAATGGCTCTTCCGCCAATGACAGCAACACCGGTGCAGCAGGCGTGTCCCAAAATGGCACCCAGTGTCACCCACCAATAATCCTGTCCGGCAGCCATCGCAATCGTGGCAATTTGACTGCGGTCGCCCCATTCTCCCAGGAACGTCATGACGAACGTTTGGACCCAGGCCGGACTGAGAAGCAGTGACAGGAGGTTGTTCAGCCCCTGAAGGAAGTTCACTAGGGAGCCACGACGCGGTGATGGGCTCCGACCCTCTGGGGAGCTAGAGGGGCTCCGCGGCGGTGTCGGGAACCGGGACTTGGACCGAGAATTGCGGTTGCCTAGACCCATCTCTAGGGCGTAAGGCGAAATGCTCGACCTTCGTCGTGCCTGTTTCCTAGCAAGGCTCTCTTTCTCCTCGAGCTCTTGTTCTACCTCCTGCATCTCGGCTGTCACGCCCTCGTCGGGGCTCATGGCCATGCCCTCCCGCAGTAGCTTCCCGCCGAAGATGAAGAAGAGTCCGGCGGCGAGAAAACTAGTCAGGCGTTTCGGGATCAATGTTGGCACAGCGTGCCCGAGGACAGCTGACAGGACGGTCATGGTGATCAGAGCGCTGAAAGCAGCGGAGAAGACCACCATGCGATCGTGCTTCATCGCCATGAGAGCGGCCACAAGGAAGGTCTTGTCACCAACCTCGGAGAAGAGGATCATGGTGAGTGAGAGAACAAAAGAGTGGAACGGCCGAATAAGGCCCTCAGATTCATCCACTAGGTCGGACTTCGTTCCCGATTTCTCACCCTTGTTGACATCAAGGTGGTTGATGTTAGCAGCGGACTCGGGCAGGGGAGGCGGCTTGTCATGTGTTTTACCGGGAAGACCGGCGGGTTTCTGTGCGACTGTTAGTATTCCAAGACAGGACCAAACTCCCAGAATCGCGCTGACCTCTAGCTTGGACGCAGTCTCTGATGCTTTGTTGTTCTTCGCCTTACCCTCCTTCTCCCGCAGGATCTTCTCTTCGTCTGTGTGCGGAAGCGGAGGGGCCTCCTTGGGCGTCTGCGGCTTATTCTCGACCTTTTCGCCCGTTTGACTCTCTTTCTTCTTGCGCGCCTTGTCCTTCTCGGACACGCCTCCTTCGGTACCAGTGGTCCCCCGCTTGGGCTCTGGCCTGTTCTTATCGTCCATGACACCGTCATTCGTCTCAGGTATTCTCTTACCATCTATGATGGTAGGATCCTTAGGCCGGTGTTTCAGGACCGGGAGGTCGCTGGCATCTGTGTCCTTGTGTTCATATTCGACGAACGGACCGGCATGCGGCTTTCCGTCCTTGCCGTCGACTGGTGCATCCTTAGTGCCGAAAGTCTTCAGAGCCGGGGTTCCATCGGCTGCCGAATCCGCGGGGCGGGATTTGGCTACTATAGCATTATCGTACTTGGGATTTTCGTACTTGCCATCGCTCGACACAGCGGCGGCGGCGGCAAGAGCTGGAAGGAAAAGGAGGAGGAGCGGTGATTTCCGCGATCGTAATCTCATTTTGAAATTCGTTGTTGGGTCGCTAGCCGTATTCTAATCCCGCGGTGTTCCAGCGCCGCGTTCGCCAAGTGCGTTGTAGTGAACGTCAGCGATGATCTTCGTGGTCGCGTCAAGTGTCGTTTGCGATTGGGTTCGTCGAGACTGTAGGGCGTAGTGTAGTCGTGGCCGTTGTCGTGGTCTCTGTGATGCAACTGCAGCGTCTATTTTCCCTGGACGATGGCGAACACCTGTCAAAATGAGCGGAAGGGACGCCTTCTGAGAAAAAAAAGGGGGGGAGTGAGTGAGCGAAGGATGTTTGAGGATGGAGGAGAGGCGATCTCACTTGTCGATTAGGACCACGATTCTCATGGGGCAGGCAGGGATGTCCCAGATTGGTTTTTTTGCATGCTAGCCCTTGAGGCACGGCTGAAGTTGGCCAATGGCCTGCCACACAGCGCACGCGTCCCCTGTATTCCCCTGTGGCAATCGCCCGAGTTCCAAGTTGGGGGGTGGCTTGGGCCTGGATGAGGTGGCTTGGTTCTACCTAATCAGATTGCACGCGCGCCTGACATAATGGAACGCAAGACACAATTTGCCTGTGAGGTGCGGGCAATGAGTAGCCACAATGCAGCAATCATCGCAATGCCTTTGAAGTTTGAACAGCTGTTCCAGGCCATCGCTGTTACCTATCAGTCGAGCAACTTCCATTATCACTGCCCGGATCCTCAGACCCCAGGGCCTGTGTCACAGGGTTATTCTCACAAGAGCAAATGCCCCTTGACACTGCATTGGGTGTATGTAGAATTAGGTGTTGTTTATGCTCTAATAAGCTGGTGAGATTGCAGCCCACGAGGTTCCCGTGAGATCCAATTGACAGAATGACTGATTGCAAAGCAGCAAATCATGATTGTAGGAGTCCCATCAGCCACAGACCGACAAGTGTGCCTATGTAGTGTACTCACGTGCAGTGCACGGATCACTTCCTCAAACCGCGACTTGGAGCCACCACTTGTTTTGACCATCGCGGGAATTTTTGATGTCTATGATTTTTAACCCTAACCCCAACCCTTCTCGCACACTCTCTTGCACAAGGAAACCCATCTTGAAACGGGGTCGAAGAGATAATCTCTGCAGTAAACTTGTAATTATTGACAATGGCAGGACGGGGTCGGCCTCGCGCGTCGAGCCGACAGTCAGCGGAACCAGCCCCAGCTCCAGGGCGTCGCTCCGCGCGCGTTCAGCATGCGGCGCCGCAGCAACAACCCGAGCAAGTCAATATTGATATTGACCCTGCTATCTCCGGAGTTCAGGATGAGAGCATGCCCCCGCCGCCGCGACCTGCCTCTAAGAGAGGGCGCAGCCAGGAACATGCTCGAGTCGCTGATGTCGCTCGCCGTGGGACGCGTCGTGATGCTTCTCGGACTGAGGAATCCAGCTTGCCAAGCATCGTGAGCGTCGATGGTTCCCCGCAGGAATTGCAAAGTAGTAAGTCGAGATATCGTCATACCACCCTATTCCTGGCCCATCGTGAAGCTGACAAATCTCCAAGCCATGCCAAACAAACGGTTCGCCTCCCTGAGTCGTGACTCCCTTGCGCCGTCTTCGGCGCCTTCGCCTAGCCAGCTGCGCGGAAAGTCAAGGCTAATGAGAAAGACGTTGGATCGTCTCTTCATGGCTGCTATCGACTCCTTCAATCACCTCAGCATCAAGGACCCTGTCGAGAAGGAGGATTGGGATTACGAGCGCAGGAGGTACCAGGAGGCTCTTGATGCTTATCGCAACTCGTACACCCACCTTGACTCTGATCCCTTCGCCAATGTCTCCTGGGCTCTCAGCCAGATGGGCATACAATCCAACGATGCTGTCTTACCCAAGGCTTCTCAGATCATCTGCATGGCCAATCTCGCCACTGCCCTGGACGCCATCACTGAAATCGACCCACACCTCCAGTTTGCTACTCTCCAAGCTCTGAGTGTTTCTTTTCCTAAGGATTTCAATGCCTTGGATGCCGATAGCGGACGCGAGATCATGGATCCAATAGAAATTGCCGACCAAGTCTCGGAGATCCGCACTCAGCTGGTCATAGTTGCACTTCGGGAATACGCAGAAAGTGACTCGGAGCCGTTCAATCCTTTCCAGATCGTAGGCGAGGTCTTCTTTCGGCCGGAGGTGTCAACCGAAGAGATTGTTAACTTGAGAAACGACCCTGGCAACGATCGAAGCGAGCTTCTCAAGGAGATCCCTGGCTTACCCGAGATGCCGCACTGGGGGTACGAGAAACTCTTCACCCGTATCAAGGCGCTCTGCAACCTATTGCCCGATGGGCCCATTTCTGGCCGGGATCTACAGTTGACAGAGCTCGAGGACACCTTTCCTCTGGAGCAGTCGCTCTCCGGGCTCCGACGCTTCATCAAACAGACTTCTGAAGCGTTGAGATCGCTGCTGCAGCCCGGCTCCGCTCCGCCGCCTCAATACATCGAACCGACCGACGCAGAGATCCAATCGCAACTCGTCGAGACACTCTCTCAATTCAGCCATGATCATGCTAGGTATGTGGTCCAACAGTCACACGAAACAACTAGCGACTTATTCTCTTTCAGAGGCGGCGTCGGTGTCAACAGCGTGTTGCAGCTCATGACGGAGATGGAGCGACAAGAAAATGATCGTCTAGGCAGCCAGGATATCATTTCCGGTTCTCATCACATTCAGGCTGGCACATACCCGCAAATATCAAGCGTTTCCTACCCACCCGGGTTTTCGTCGTACGCTGAACCAATGGCTCAGTCGGGCGGCGCAGACTATGCCCACTCCACTGCTCTGGCTGCTGCTACTGGTACTAGCAGGAAAAAGCGCGGGACAGTTGATAGCGGGCCAGGAGCTCAAACACCTGCCAAGAAGCAACGCAGAGGGCGCAAACAGAACCTTGTCCCTGAGGATCAAGGAGCCGTCCCAGGTTCTACCAATTCGCTCGTAGCGTCGTCGCAATACCCTCTGCCTCCTCTCTCCGGCACAGCAGAAGACCCAGACTTTGATGCGGTCAGGATCCGGTCTAGAGAGATATCTGCCGCGAACAGAAAGGCGAAAGAGCCTCAGACGCGTGCAGCGTGGGTTAGAAATGATGTCAAGTTACTTGTCAAGGCTGTGGATACGTTCAAGTGCAAGTGGAGCCTCATCCAGAAGGAGATTCAGGCGGGTACAATTCCCTTCCAGATTCCTCGCGATCAGCAGGCTCTTCGTGACAAAGCACGACTTCTCAAGCAAGACTTTTTGAAGTGAGTTCCGGACACAATTGCTACTGATGATTCACTCGCTGACAGTGTTGCAGGGCCGACGGTATACTCCCACCCTCGTTTGATCTTGTTGTTCTGGGAAAGAAGGAGGTCAATGCCGTTATTGCTTGCGGCAAGAACCCATGGCGAAAAGAAGAGGATATAAGAGACGGCGTGCCTGTGAATACAGAGTACAGACCGCCGAACACAAGCCCAGAGTTGGTGCCAGTGGAGCATTTTCAAGCACTCGAAGCTGCTGCGGAGCCCACGCGGGCAGCAGCGCCCGAGGCGCCCATGGATATGAATATGGATGCGGATGCTGACCCTGAACCATTGACGGCGGAACCATTAACAGCATAGTTGCCGGCCCGGTTTTGGGGCAATACGCCGCTAATGGACGATGTCATGAATGATAAATGCTGGATACCTAGTGTTTGGGAGGACATGGTTGATTTTCAAGCTGGGCCTGGTTGGAGTCCGGGTGGAGTGGACCTTGTCGAATCAAAAGATGGGAGAGGTTGGCAAGTTAACGACTGTTGTGGGTCAACATATATTCCACGGTGTGCTGTTTGTACTGTATTCATATTTTACTTTGGTCTTTTGCGCCCCAATGAGAATGTTGCAATAAACCGATGTTTTACTTGCACAGGGGAACCCGTGATTACATTTGCAATTTTTGCTTGTTTCCAGCCGAATCTGATCACTGAAGGCATCTCAGCAGACACATTCAGGGGGCTCACGTGATGCGCCGCCCGGGGTCATGGCCTGTGCACACCGCAGAATGTGGGGGTGGTAATTGACAGCAGTGCAGCGAATTGGCAACGTCGCGAGTTGGGCCACGCACCGTCGTCGACTTCTTTCTCCTAGCTTCCCCAGCGCAGCTTGCGTCCCCAGCTCAACATGAACTACGGGAAGAAGGACGAGGATGCCGACTCGGGTTTGGTCAAGATTGACCGGACCCAGGTTTTCCAGGAAGGTGAGCTTCCCACATATGCGTAGCCAACACCAAAGTCGAATGCCTACTATCTTGCAGCAGCACATCAGCTAACATTGCGCTCATAGCTCGCCTCTTCAACAACTCTCCGATACAGCCGCGAAAATGCCGTATCCTCTTAACCAAGATCGCGCTCCTTCTCTACACGGGCGAGAAATTCCCGACCAACGAAGCCACCACGCTATTCTTTGGCATTTCGAAGCTCTTCCAGAACAAGGATGCCAGTCTACGCCAGATGGTCCACCTTGTCATCAAGGAACTGGCCAGCTCTGCCGAGGATATTATCATGGTGACCAGCACCATTATGAAGGACACCGGCGGCAGCACCGACGTCATCTTCCGCCCCAACGCCATCCGCGCCCTTTGCCGCATTATTGATGTGAGTCCGCGATGCTATCTGCATGGTGGTCGGTGCCACCTGACAAAGCTGACACATCCCAGGCGACGACGGTGCAGTCGATTGAGCGTGTCATGAAAACAGCGATTGTCGACAAGAACCCCTCCGTTTCGTCCGCCGCCCTCGTCTCTTCTTACCACCTTCTCCCGATTGCCAAAGATGTTGTGCGCCGATGGCAGAGCGAAACCCAGGAGGCTGCCGCAAATACAAAGTCGTCCGGTGGCTTTTCGCTTGGTTTCTCGTCCTCTTCTGGCAACCTGCCCATCAACAACTCGACCATGACACAATACCATGCTATTGGCCTCTTGTACCAGATGCGGTCACACGACAGGATGGCATTAGTCAAGATGGTTCAACAGTTCGGTGCGGCCGGGGCAGTCAAGAACCCTGCCGCCATCGTGATGCTTGTCCGGCTGGCGGCCCAGCTTGCTGAAGAGGACCCCCAACTGAGAAGACCCATGATGCAGTTGCTTGATGGTTGGCTGAGGCATAAGAGTGAGATGGTCAACTTTGAAGCGGCCAAAGCTATCTGCGACATGCGAGATGTTACGGATAACGAAGTGGCGCAAGCGGTTCATGTCCTTCAACTCTTCCTGACCTCACCTCGTGCCGTCACTAAATTCGCTGCCCTCCGGATCCTTCACAACTTTGCTTCCTTCAAGCCCCACGCTGTTAATGTCTGCAACCCCGATATCGAGCTGCTTATTTCTAACAGCAATCGCTCCATTGCTACTTTTGCCATTACGACGCTCTTGAAAACCGGAAACGAGGCTAGTGTGGACAGGCTGATGAAACAAATCTCTGGGTTCATGTCTGAGATCACGGATGAGTTCAAGATCACCATCGTGGAGGCCATTCGGACGTTGTGTCTCAAATTTCCCAGCAAACAAGCCGGCATGTTACAATTCCTCAGCGGCATTCTCCGCGACGAGGGTGGCTACGAGTTCAAGCGTGCTGTGGTTGAAAGCATGTTTGACCTAATCAAGTTTGTCCCCGACTCAAAGGAAGAGGCGCTGGCGCACCTTTGCGAGTTTATTGAGGACTGCGAGTTTACTAAGCTGGCGGTCCGGATTCTCCATCTCCTCGGTCTTGAAGGACCCAAGACGTCACAGCCAACCAAGTATATCAGGTACATCTACAATCGGGTGGTGCTTGAGAACGCAATCGTGCGTGCCGCTGCAGTGACGGCTTTGGCCAAGTTTGGCGTTGGCCAAAAAGACACTGAAGTCAAGCGCAGCGTAGAGGTGCTGCTCACACGTTGCTTGGATGATGTCGATGATGAGGTACGAGATCGCGCAGCCCTAAATCTCAGCCTTATGAAGGAGGAGGACGATTTGGCAAATCGATTCGTCAAAAACGGTGAGCTGACCCGATCCATTGTTGGTGAACTCTATCACTAATGACAGCCAGACACCATGTTCTCGCTTCCGTTCTTTGAGCGTGAGCTTGTCACTTACGTCACCTCGGATGACAAGTCCGCATTTGCGTCTCCGTTTGATATTTCCAAGATACCCGTCGTCACACGCGAACAGGCCGATGCCGAAGACAGAACCAAGAAGCTTACTGCCACAACGCCATCACTCAAACCGCCCAAGGTGGGACCTACCAAGGCCGTGCAAACAGGTGCCGAAGCTGCCGCTTCGGCCTCAGCGGCGGCGCAGAAGCACGCTCAAGAGTTACTGCAGATCCCAGAGATGAAGGAGTTCGGCAATGTGCTTAAGTCCTCGTCTGTCGTTGAGCTGACAGAGCCTGAGACTGAGTACGTGGTCAGCGTTGTGAAGCACGTTTTCAAGGAGCATATTGTTCTCCAATATGAGGTCAAGAACACTCTCCCGGCCACGGTTCTGGAGAACGTTTCGGTAGTAGCCACACCATTAGATGAGGAAGAGCTTGAAGAGGTCTTCATCATGCAAGCTGAGAGACTCGATACAGACGTGCCCGGTAAGGTCTATGTGGCATTTCACAAGACTGGCGGCGAGGGGTCGCTACCTGTCTCGACCTTCTCAAATGTTCTCAAGTTCACAAGCAAGGAGATCGACCCGTCCACGAACGAACCTGAAGAGACAGGTTATGATGACGAGTACGAAGTGGCAGAGTTCGCGCTGTCTGGCAGTGATTATGTTATCCCAATATTCGCCAGTAATTTTGCCCATATCTGGGAGCAGGTTGGTGCATCAGGAGAGGAGGCTGAGGAAACACTTCAGCTTAGCGGCGTCAAGAGTATAGCAGGTAAACTTTTCCCCTTTGCATTTGTCTGTGGCGTTGCGTTTCGTATTAATTTCTTCTTTAGAGGCAACGGAACAACTTGCAAAGGCTCTCTCGTTACAGCCGTTGGAGGGGACGGATGTACCAATCAACCAGACAACGCATACACTGAAGTTGCTGGGCAAGACAGTCAACGGCGGACGGGTAGTCGCGAATGTGCGGATGGCCTATTCAAGCAAGTCGGGCGTTACCACCAAGGTGACGGTAAGGAGCGAGGAGGAGGGTGTGGCAGAACTTGTTGTCGGCTCTGTGGCAGAATGAGGTCGGTTTGGCAGACCTGTAGATGGGCGGAAGCGGAAATGCATGCTGGGTTTTTTTTTTTTTTTTTTAAATTTTGCTCAAGAAAAAAGACAATAGAGAACAACAACGGACGGCAGTTGACCGGGTTTTGTTGTGCTCATATGCTCTGCCCTGACTCAATGACGACCAGTCTTTTTATGTCTGCACTCGGTACATAAACTAGGGCCACTAGAAACATTCCTGTCGCATCTGGAACCTCGGAACTCCAAAGGCGCAGATATTTCAGAGAACCCCATTCTTTCCGTTAATCGGGCGCCGAATGTCGGGAACGAAATGGGCTTCCAAGTAACACTATCTAAAGCAGCAACACTAGACGAACACACTGCAGTGCTACGGTTTGCATATTTCATCCCAACCAGATCAAGGCTACGAACTGAAGCGACTCAAGTACATGACAGTCCCGGGCGTAGCCGCATCCCGGAATTGACTTGCATTAGGGCAGGGTGGGCCAAGAATTGGGGAGGGCGGTTGGAGACCTGATGACGTTGTGGCTCCTATCCACTTGGGGTCCCCGGTCTCAGACACGACACCCACAAGCATGGCGCGCTTGACAGGGATTTGGTCATCTGCTCCCTCCTCCCAGCATCGCGAAAAAAAAAGGTGAATGCTCTGCATCGTCCACTCCTTTGTGACCCACTGGGCGGTTTCCCCTCTCTCCCCTCCTTTTCCCTCTCTTGCCGCTTCTTCTAGTTCTCCCCAATTACTCGCTCTTTCAAGACCGTTCCGGCTGTTTTCCCATCATCTCGGCTCCTGAACAGGCGCGTCGCGAAGGAATCTTGAATTCGTACCGATCTCGCCAAGACAACAGCAATCAGAGTCGCAACACCAGAAGCACGCTGCTGCAACCCCGAGTTAATTATCATCATGGTCTACGTACGGCAGGAATACCTGCCTAATCTTCGGCAGTACAAGTACTCGAGTGTCGACCGCTCTCTGGTGTCGCGTTACATACTCAAACCCTTCTATACCAATGTCGTCATCAAGTGCTTCCCTACGAGCATGGCGCCGAACCTTATCACCCTCACCGGCTTCATGTTCGTCGTCGCCAACTTCCTGACCCTTCTCTGGTATAATCCCACGCTCGATCAGGACTGCCCGTCCTGGGTATACTACAGCTGGGCGGTCGGCCTCTTTTTGTACCAGACGTTTGATGCAGTTGACGGAACCCAAGCGTATGCGTCCAGTCTCCTCAGGCTTTCCCCTCTGCAAAAAGCGCGTACTGACCAGACGGATGTTCAACAGTCGCCGAACCCGCCAGTCCGGTCCCCTTGGCGAGCTCTTTGACCATGGAGTCGACGCCCTCAATACGTCGCTCGAAGTGCTCCTGTTCGCAGGCTCGCAGAACATGGGTCAGGGCTGGAAAACGGTCGCTACACTCTTCGCCAGCTTAATGACCTTCTACGTACAGACTTGGGATGAGTACCACACCAAGACCTTGACGCTTGGCATTGTCAATGGGCCTGTTGAGGGTATATTGATCCTTGTCGGTGTCTACGCCCTGACTGGTTATATGGGCGGCGGCCACATCTGGCAGAAGGCGCTTCTGCCTACCTTTGGCTTGCCGCAGACTCTCTTCTCCGGTGCCGTCACCATACCCGACTTCTTTTACAACCTCAGCTTCACCGAGTGGTACCTGGTTCAGGGCACCGTCGTCCTGGTTCTCAACACCCTCGAATCCGCCAAGAATGTCATCGAGGCTCGCCGTGCCCGTGGTGACCGCAGCCGCTATGCTCTCGTTGGTCTGGTTCCCTTTTTCCTGACCTGGGTCTTCATGGTGGCCTATCTTGCGTTGCAGCCTAACATCCTGCATTGCCATCTCGTCCCATTCGTCCTCTTTGCTGGTATCGTCAACGCCTACAGCGTCGGGCAAATGATCACAGCTCATCTTGTGAAGCTGGACTTCCCGTACTGGAACGTTCTGGTCATCCCACTTGCCTTGGGCGTCATCGACTCGCTCGGGCCCTTGCTTCTGCAGTACAGCCCTATCCCGGGGTTGGGCTGGCCCTCGGCCCTCGGCGACGGCGTCTACCAGGTTGCCTTCATGTTTTGCATGCTTGGCGCCGCGGTTGGTGTCTATGGCAGCTTCGTCGTCGACGTCATTGTCACCATCTGCGACTACTTGGATATTTGGTGCCTAACCATCAAGCACCCCTACGTGGAGAGCAACGACAAAGCAAAAGCTAACGGCAAGAAGACGCAATAAATCATGGGGGTCGGGACGTACAAAATACTAAGCTCCCTTGCCAAGCGGCCCCTAGATGTGGTCTCG
>Ga0247763_1001175_pt1 | contig 15357 bp, 9 predicted proteins | sample UWRJL141409B4_FD_179926 | JGI IMG/M metagenome (GOLD analysis project Ga0247763, IMG submission 179926) | Plant litter microbial communities from Arlington Agricultural Research Station in Wisconsin, United States - UWRJ-L141-409B-4 | ecosystem: Environmental > Terrestrial > Plant litter >...
GCCCGTCGACGTGCGCATCATTGGCGCCACCCACCGGAACCTGAGCCAGCTGCTGGAGGAGGGCCGTTTCCGGCAAGACCTCTACGCTCGCCTCAACGAGTATCACCTGTCGCTGCCCCCGCTCCGCGACCGCAAGGAAGACATCTTCATGCTGCTCGCCGAGTTCTTCCGGCGCCACGGCGGGCACAACCTCCGCGTCACCTTCCCCTTCATGATGGCGCTGTTGCACTATGACTGGCCGTACAACGTGCGCGAGCTCGAGAGCTGCGCCAAGCGCTGTGTGGTCCTCTCCGAGGGCAAACCTCTCTCGGAAGAGATGCTGACGGACGACATCGCCCGCGAGATGTCAGACTACGGGCGCGAGTTTGCGCCGGCGGAGGCCGGCAAGGAGGAGAGCGCTGCGCCGACGCGCGAGGAGCTGGTCGGATTGCTCGAGCGGCACCAAGGAAACGTGGCTGCCGTGGGGCGCGACCTGGGGAAGGCCCGGATGCAGATCCATCGATGGCTCAAGCGGTATGCGATCGATATCGATGATTTTCGGCCGCAGTGACAGGGCGGCGGAAGGGGTCAGCGGCTCGTCCTCACGCCGTCAGACGTCGAGCTCCTGCGCCTCTTCCGCTCGCTCCATGATGAAGCGAAACCGACACGCCGGATCTTTACCCATCAAATCGCTCACCACGCGGTCCGTCTCGAGGCCGTCCTCGATCTGCACCTTGAGCAGGCGCCGGGTGGCGGGGTTCAGCGTGGTCTCCCACAGCGTCTGCGGCATCATCTCGCCGAGCCCCTTGAAGCGGGTGATCTCGACCTTGGCGTTGCCCTTCTTGTTCGCCAGGATCTTCTCGCGGTCAGCGTCGTCTGCCGCCCAGAACACCTCTTTGCCGATGTCGATACGGTACAGGGGCGGCACGGCCACGTAAACGCGGCCCGCCTTCACGAGCTCAGGGAGGTGACGGTAGAAGAACGTGAGCAGCAGCGTGGTGATGTGGTTGCCGTCGGAGTCGGCATCGGCGAGCAGCACGACCTTCGAGTAGCGAAGCTTCGCCATGTCGAACGTCTTGCCGATGCTGCAGCCGAGCGCGGTGACGAGATCGGCGAGCTCGCGGTTGTCGAGCACCTTGCCGAGCGCGAGGGCCTCGGTGTTCAGCACCTTGCCGCGCAACGGTAGGATGGCCTGCAGGTTACGGTCCCGCCCCTGCTTCGCGGAGCCGCCGGCCGAGTCACCCTCGACCAGGAACAGCTCGGTGTCACCGCCGCTGCTGGAGCAGTCGCTGAGCTTGCCGGGCAGCGTGAGGCGGCCGCTGGTGGCCGTCTTGCGGACGACCGCCGACGCCGCCGCGCGCGACGCCTCTCGGGCTCGAGCGGCCAGCACCAGGCGCCCCACGATCTGCTCGGAGACGCTGCGGTTGCTGTTGAGCCACTGCTCCAGGTTGGGGCGCACCGCACCATCGACCAGCGACTGCAGCTCCGGGTTGTTCAGGCGATCCTTGGTCTGACCTTGAAATTGCGGATCGGCGATGAAGATGCTGAGCACGCCGACCATGCCCTCACGGATGTCTTCCGCCGACAGCGCGAGACCTCGCGGCCAGAGCTTGTGCGTGTCGATATAGTTGCGCAGCGCCTTGCCGACCGCCGCGCGGAAGCCGTTCTCGTGCGTGCCGCCCGAGCCGGTGGGAATGCCGTTGGCGTAGCTGCGCAGGTGCTCGTCGGTCGACTCCGTCCAGAGCACCGAGGCCTCGAGGCGCAAGTCGGCGCCGTCCTTGTCGAAGTAGAACGCCTGCGCGTGCGCGGGCGTGGCTTTGCGCTCGGAGACGATCTTGGAGAGGTAGTCGGCCAGGCCTTGCTCGTGGTGGAAGACCTCGCTCTTGCCGTCCGCCTCGTTGGTGAACGTGACCTTGACGCCGCGGTGCAGGTAGCTCGCGATCTCGAGCCGCTCGCGAATGGTGTCGGCGTTGAAGTCGATCTTCGGGAAGATCGTGGGGTCGGGCTCGAAGTGCACCTTCGTGCCCGTCCCGCGCGCCGCGCCGACCTTCTTGAGCGGGCCCGTCGCCGCGCCGCGCTTGAACTCCATTTGCCACTCGGCGCCGTCACGCTTGACGGTGGCGACCAGCTTGCTCGAAAGGGCGTTGACGACGGACGCACCGACGCCGTGCAGACCGCCGGCCGTCTTGTAGTTGGCGCCTTCGAACTTGCCCCCGGCGTGCAGCGTCGAGAAGATGATCTCGAGCGCCGTCTTCTTGTGCGTCGGGTGCTTGTCGATCGGGACGCCGCGCCCGTTGTCGCTGACGGTCACCGACTTTCCGTCCTTGTGCAGCGTGACGACGATGTCGGTAGCGTGGCCGTTCATCGCCTCGTCGACGGCGTTGTCGACGATCTCCCAGACCAGGTGGTGCAAGCCAGCGCTGCCCACTCCGCCGATGTACATGCCCGGCCGCTTGCGAACGGGCTCCAGGCCCTCGAGGACGGTGATGTCTTTCGCTGTATACGACATGAGGTTTTCCGCTCAGCTCGCCACTTCGTCGGGCGCAAACGGTTCGGGGGGCAGCGGAGGCTCCACGACGATCTCGGTCAAGGTCCCCCGCTTGATGATCTCGCGGCCCTTGCCGCCGCGCTGAGTCACTTCGTACTTGGCCGTATTGATACGCTGTTCACCGCCGCCGCTGGTCTTCGCGACCAGGGTGTCCTTGTCTTCCTTGACCGCCTTGAAGCCGATCAGCGCATCGTCATCGTCGAGCTTCATCAGGATGACGCCGCGACCGGCGCCCGACAGGTAGTTGACCTCCTGCACCGGGCAGAGCAGGGCCCGCGCGCTTCGCGACGCCGCAATCAGCGTCTCGCTGCCGTGCACGGTGTACACGCCGATGATGGTCGCCCCCTCGGCAGCCCGTGCGAAGCGACGGCCGCTGCGCGTGCTCGGCTCGATGAAGCTGGAGAGACCGAAGCAGAGGGCGTAGCCGTCGCTGCTCGCCGCCACGGCATAAGTCTCGGGGAAGGAGCCTTCCTGTTCGCTGGTGTCACCCACCACGCGGGTGTCGAGCGACGCCACCGCGACGATGCTCTCGCCGTCTTTCAGCTTGAACAGCTTCTGGACGGGCTCGCCATAACCGCTGGTCGCCGGCACGTCGATGATACGGCAGGTGTAGGCGGTACCAAAACTCGAGAAAAATGCCACGGTCGCTCGCGTCGAGCCGGCCACCACGCCCAGGATCGCGTCACCCTCGCGCAGGCGCGTCGCCGCAGGGTCCTTGATCTCCTTCTGGCGCTTGACCCAGCCGTCACGCGTGACGAGCACGTGGGCGTCTTCTGCGACGATCAGCTCCTCCTCGGAGAACTCGGGTTCCTCGGTCAGGCTCTTGATCTCCGTGCGGCGCGGCCCGCCCGTTCCACGCAGCGCATCGATCTCGGAGCGCACGATGCCCCAGATGCCGCTGCCCGAGGCCTCGTTGAGCAGCCCGCGGATGCGCTTGGCTTCCTTCTTCTTCGCGGCGAGCTCCTCCTGGATCAAGTTGATCTCGAGCTTGGCGAGGCGATAGATGCGCAGCTCGAGGATCGCGTCGGTCTGCTCGGCGTCGAGCTTGAACCGCTTCATGATCTTCTGCGCGGCGTCGGCCTTGCCCTCCGAGGCGCGCACGATCTTCAGGATCTCGTCGAGCGCGTCGAAGACGATCGCGAAGCCATCCAGGATGTGGATGCGCTTCTCGAGGACGCCGAGCTCGTGCTGCAGTCGCCGCGCCACGACCTCGCGGCGGAAGTTCAGGAAGTGCCAGAGGATCGACGAGAGATCGAGCCGCTCGGGCCGGCCTACCTCGGGGTTCTCCGTCGGCACCAGGCACGTGAAGTTGAAGCTGATGTTGCTCTGCAGCGGAGTGTGCTTGCAGAGGTAGGCCATCACCTTCTGCTCGTCGGCCGTCTTCTTGAGCTCGAGCTCGATGGCCACGTCGGTTCCCGACAGGTCCTTCACGTCGACGAGCAATGGCATCGCGCGCGACACGGCGACCTCGGCGATCCGCGCGACCAGCGCCGACTTGTCGACGCCGTACGGGATACTGTCGATGATCACCGTCTGCTTGCTCCGGTCGCTCGGGCCAGAGTGCCAGGTGCCGCGCAGCTTGATGGTGCCCTGCCCGCTGTCGTAGGCGGCGCGGATCTCCTCCGCGCTCGATACGATGCGCCCCCCGGTGGGGAAATCTGGCCCTTTGAGCGTGCGACAGAGCTCACGGCTCGACAGCTCGCGCCCTTCCTGCAGCGCGTCGAGCAGGCGGATGGCCGCCTGACACACCTCGTCGGCGTTGTGGGGCGGAATGTTCGTCGCCATTCCGACCGCGATGCCCGAGGCGCCCTCGACCAGCAGCGTCGGCAGCTTCGACGGCAGCACCACCGGCTCTTGCCGCGTGCCGTCGTAGTTCGGGCGGAACGGCACCGTATTCGCCTCGATGTCGCCCAGGATGGCGTCGGCGATGGGCGCGAGCCGGCACTCCGTGTAGCGGTACGCCGCCGGCGGGTCACCGTCGAGCGAGCCGAAGTTGCCGGAGCCGTCGACCAGCGGCACGCGCAGGCTGAAAGACTGCGCCATGCGCACCAGCGCGTCGTAGATCGAGGCGTCGCCGTGCGGGTGATAGTTACCCATCACGTCGCCGACGACCTTGGCGCACTTCCTGTGCTTGGCTTCGGCCGTGAGCCTCGCCTCCCACATCGTGTACAGGATGCGGCGCTGCACGGGCTTCAAGCCGTCGCGCACGTCGGGGAGTGCGCGGCTGGTGATGACAGACAGCGCGTAGTTGAGATAACGAGCCTGCGTGAGCTCGTGCAACGCGATGTCTTCCACGGGACGAGGAGCCGCCTCCTTGCCCTTGCCGCCTGTCCCGTCGCCCTTCGATTTGCGTGCTGCCAAGTCCCGCCGAATCTCCGCTGAATCGGCGCCTGGGCTAGCGCCAATTTGGTTAGTGAGTCAATTATTTGACCAGACACGGCCGCTCGGACGCCTTTCGCGCCTGTCGCGTCGTGTGCCGTCCCAGCTCACGATTTTTTCGAACTCAGCCTCAAACTCGCCGGCGGGCCCCTTCCGGGATGAGTCTGTGCTGCACCGCTCTTCTACACTCTGCCCGCCGAATGGCCACCGGGCCAATCAAACCGTTCGAATCCCTCGACAGCGCCCCCGGCGCCCGCTCGGCTCCGCACACCCGAGCCCCGACGGGTTCGAGAAACGGATGGACCGCGGGCTCGGGCGCCACCGCGTCAAAACACGCCGCCCACGTGCACTAATGCCTTCGCCAGCCACCGGTCGATCGAACTCCGAGCGCCGCTGCCTGCATCGCAAAAGAGGCAGAACAGTCAGCCAAGGACGCTTGTTAATCGTCGAGCTCTGGGCTAGTCAAGCGCCGGGTTCGCACGGTTCACAGCGCGAGCGCACCGCGTGCTAACTCCCTTCTCCCGCGAAACCTCCGACTCCGCGGCTGCCATCTTCGCAGCCCCCATCTTCGCAGCCCTTCGCTTCGCAGCCCACCGTCAGCTCCGGTCAATGCCCCACGCCCCGCCTCACCGCAGCCGATCGCGAGGGTTCTCTCCAAGCTGGCGCTCGCGAATTCTCGCGCTGTGCAGGGTGCCCCTGCTGGTTCTGCTGTGCGGCGTGCCGAGCGCGGCGCTGTTCCTCGCTGCACCCGGCCACGCCCAAGACACACCGGACGTACGCCCCATCCAGCTTCCGGAAGACGAGGCCGAGCAGGCCCGCGGACTGCCGATCGTCAATATCCGCGTGGCGGGCAACCGCCGCATCACCAGCGAAGACATCCTCGCCTACCTCACCGAGAAGCCGGGCCAGACGTTCTCGCCCGAGGCGCTCTCGAAAGACGTCCGGGAGCTCTGGAACTCCGGCTTCTTCGACGACATCGAGGTCGACCTCGAGCGCGAGTCGGGCGGTGCGTCCCTGCGCTTCGTGGTGCGCGAGCGCCCGAACATCAGCGAGATCGAGTTCGAGGGTAACTCCGAGATTGATACTGAAGACCTGACCGAGGCGGTCGAGGTCAAGAGCAACAGCATCATCAGCTACCCCGCGATCCAGCGCAGCATCCAGAAGATCCGCGATAAATACGCCGAGCAGGGCTACTTTCTGGCCGAGGCCGAGAGCGAGGTTTTGCCCCTCAAGAACAACGAGGTCAAAATCAAGTTCAAGGTCACCGAGCACAGCCGAGTGAGCGTGCGCCGGGTGACCTTCATCGGCAACGACACCGTCAGCGACGAAGAGCTGCGCGCGGTGATGTTTACCGGCAACCCGGGCTTCTTCGCGTTTGGGTCGGGCGGTCCGTTCCGGCAAGACGCGTTCGAGCGCGACATGGCCGTGATCAGCGCGCTCTACTACGATCGAGGCTACCTGCAGGTCTCGATCAACACGCCGCGCGTGATGCTCACGCCAGACCGTAATGGTGTGGAGCTCTCGATCACCATCGAGGAAGGCCCGCGCTACAAGATCCGCCGCTTTCGCGTGTTCGAGCGCGACTCGGAGGGCAAGGAGATCGAGCCGATCGGCGGGCGGCGCAAGCTGCGCAGCCTGATCCGTGCGGAGTCGGGCGACCACTTCAACCGGGCCCAGCTGCTGGAAGACCTGCAGGCGGTGCGTACCCTGTACCGCGACGAAGGCTTCGCCAACGTGCTCGCCGACCCGGAGACCACGCTCGATCCGGGCTCTCGCGAGGTGGACGTGGTGGTCCCCATTCTGCGCGGCCCGCTCGTGCATTTCGGTCGCATCGAGGTGCAGGGCAACACGAAGACCCGCGACAAGGTCATCCGCCGGGAAATGGAGATCGTCGAGGGCGACAAGTTCAGCGAGACGAACCTCGAGCGCTCGCGGCGCCGGGTCACGGCGCTCGGCTACTTCGAGCGTGTCGACATCACCACGCAGGACGAGGGCACCGACAAGATCAGCGTGCTGGTCGAGGTCGCCGAGAAGCCCACCGGCACCTTCCAGGTCGGCGCCGGCTTCTCCAGCATCGAGAACTTCATCGCGACGGCCCAGATCCAGCAGGCCAACCTGTTCGGCAATGGGCAAAGCCTCTCGCTCAACGCGCAGCTCAGCGGCATCCGCACGCTGGTCAACGTGCGCTACTTCGAGCCCTACCTGCTCGATAGCTCGGTCGGCTTCACCGTCGACCTGTACGAGCAGCTGCGCATCTACAACGACTTCTCGCAAGGCACGCGGGGCGGGGCGCTCACCTTCGGCTATCCGCTGATCGATCCCGAGCTCAGCGCCTCGCTCACCTACACCCTGCAGCGCGATACCGTCTCGACGGAGACCACGTCGACCTTCCTGCAGGGAGGGAGCTCGCTCAGCGCGTTCAATCGCCTACCGCTCGCCAACCTGTTCAACGACGGCATCACGTCCAGCCTGCGCCCCGCGCTCACGTGGGACACCCGCGACAACCGCCTGTTCCCCACCAGCGGCGTCTACTTGCGCGGCTCGACGGAGATCGCGGTCGACGCGCTCGGCTCGACCAACGAGTTCTTGCGCAACCGCTTCACCGGGCGCTTCTACTACCCGCTCGGCGCCGGCTTCGTGCTGAAGCTCAACACCGAGGCGGGCCTGGTCACGAGCCCGTCGGCAGACGGCGTGCCGATCTTCGCGCGCTTCTTCCTGGGCGGCATCGTCGACGTGCGCGGCTTCCGGTTTCGCTCCATCGGCCCGCGTGCGCCGCTCACCGAGAGCACCGATCCAAACAGCGTGCCGATCATCAACGGCGCGAACATCGGCGGCAACCTGATGTTCTACGACAACCTGGAGCTCGAGTTCTCGATCCTGGAAGACGTGGGCATTCGCGGCGTGATCTTCACCGACGCGGGCAACGCCTGGAACCTCGAGGGCGTCTACTGCCAGGCGGGCGCTCGCCCGCTCTACGACGAGCTCAACCCCTGCTTCGACTTCCCGAACGATCTCTTGAACCTGCGCACCTCGTGGGGCTTCGGTTTGCGCTGGTTCTCGCCGCTCGGCCCGCTGCGCTTCGAGTACGGCTTCCCGTTCGCGCCGCTCCCCTTCGAGGAGACTCGACGGTTCGAGTTCACGATCGGGAACTTCTTCTGAGGAGCGATGCAACGAGGCGGGAAGCCGGGAAGAGTCTAGAACTCCATTCTTCCCGTCTCGTCTTCCCGTTCTCTGCCCCACTCCGGGCACCCGCCACGCGGGGTACTCTCAGGAGCCGAGGACGCCGTCCAGCCCCTCGATGCGTCGCAACAGAAAGCGCTCGTTCGGACCGAGCAGATGTTGAGCCGCCTTCATCTGTTCGACGTAGCGGCGGAACGCGGGGATGTTGACTCCCGGCGCCACCCGCACCGCCAGGTGCAGCTCGTCGACGATGGCGGTCGTCGGCAGGCGCTCGAGCGCCGAGAACATGCGAAACACGTGATCGATCCACGAGGCCTGGGCCGTGGCGCGCGCCAGGCGGACCGCGAGCAACCCCGCCTCATTGGCCTCGCGCGGATCGGGCGCCACGCCTTGCTCGATACGCTCGAGGATCGACTCGAGCGGCCGCTTCAGGATGCGCTCCGCGTCCACGCCGCGGCCGAGCTCGAACGCCTTCTCGGCGACGCCCGACAGCATCTCGAGCACGCGCGTCTCGTGCGTCGACTCCGAGTCAGCAAACATGTCCGCCGCAGCGGGCGGCACCGATGAGCCCGGCGGGCGTTGATCGACCATGGTGTCGATGGCGGGGCGACCGCTCTGCACTTGCCGAGGACGAGGCCCGCGATCCGTCGCCGAGAACGGCACCCAGCAGAGCTCGGCGTTATGTCGGCCGAGGGTGATCTGATCACCGGGCACGATGACCTGCATTTCGTCGACGCGAGTGCCATTGACGAGCACGCCGTTCGTGCTGCCCAGGTCTTTGATCGTGATTTCGCGGTCGTCGACGACGAAGCAAGCATGTTTCCGCGAGACCAACGGGTCATCGAGTACGAGCTGGCATCCATCCCCACGCCCCACGACGGTCACGCCCGATACCAGCTCGAAATCGCGCTGATTCTGAAAGCGCAACCACACGCGGCGGCGCGGCCCATCCAGATGGAACGTCGGCGGCGCTAGCGAACGCCCAGCCACCGCGACTCTCCTTTGCTCCCCGCCAACGTCACGGCGCGGAGAACGGCTGGCGACGCCGACCCAGCCACCCTCGACCCATCAGCCATCGGCGTCGAGCGCAGCGCCGCACCAGGAATCGTCACCGCGGAAAATACCGTCATCCGGATGCTCGACAGTCCGATCTTCGTCACTTTTAGCTGCACACCCAGCTTCCGGAAGCCGCCGCGCAACGTGGAACCAACCGTCGCAACACTACCTCAGGTCTGCAGCGCACGCCCATCGCTTTCCGAGCGCACGCCGGCATCTCACTTCGAACCGCAGGCACGAGCCCCGTCGCGCGGATCGCGCCGAGAGCGCCCTACATGCCTCCCTGGCCATCATTTGCCAGTGTCGATTTCCGAGGACGTTGTGGCTTGACCCTGCGGGGTGAAGACCCAGTGGCCTAACGTGCACGCCGCGATCGCGGCCCCCCAGCGCAGAAGCGCGATCACGCCGTTCAGGTCGCCCCGTCGCTCGAGGAGCTTCGGAGCGCTCTCCGTGCGATATCACGGCGCAGCTGCTTGCCGTCGAAATCGATGGCATCGGCAGCGCGATAGGCGCGCTCCTGCGCGGCCTCGAGCGTGTGCCCGACGCCCGTGACGGCGAGCACCCGGCCCCCGGCCGTCAACGTTTGACCCGCGCGGGCGACCGTACCCGCGTGATAGACCCGCACTCCGTCGAGCGTGCCGGCAGCGTCGAGCCCTCGGATTGCCCCTCCGAGGCGCGGCTCCGATGGGTAACCGGGCGCGGCGAGGATGACGCACAACGCGTGCCGATCGGCGGCCAGCACCACTGGAGAGACCGGCTGGAGCGCGCCGCGCGCGGCGGCCATGAGGAGCTCACAGAAGTCACCCTCGAGAATGTTCGTGAGGATCTGAGTCTCCGGGTCACCGAAGCGCACGTTAATCTCGATCAGCGACGGATCGCTGTTGGGGAACAGCATCAATCCCGCGAACATCGTGCCCCGGAAGGGCGTACCCGCCCGCGCCATTCCCAGCAGCACCTTGTTCACGATCTGCGTCTCGATGTACGCGGCGAGCCGCGGATCGGGCATCGCGACCGGGCCGTAGGTGCCCATTCCCCCGGTGTTGGGCCCAGCGTCACCGTCGCTCAGCCGTTTGTGATCTTGCACGAAAGGCAGCAAGACGGCGCGCTCGCCGTCGCAGATGGCGTGCGCGCTCACCTCGGTGCCGCGCAGACGCTCCTCCAGCACGATGGTGCGCCCCGCGGCCCCGAAGGCGCGCCCGCTCAACATCTCGCTCGCTGTCAGCCGCGCCTCGTCGTGGCTCTCGGCCACCACCACGCCCTTGCCCGCGCACAGCCCGTCGGCCTTTACGACCGGCGGCTCCGTGAATGTCGCCAGCGCGCGATCGAGCTCGGCCTCGGCTCGCACCGTCACGTGGCGCGCCGTGTTCACGCCATGTTGCACGGCAAAGTCTTTGAGGAAGGCCTTCGAGCCTTCGAGCTGCGCGGCCGCTCGCGTTGGCCCATAGACCAGGTACCCCGCGGCAGCCAGCTCGTCGACGATGCCCTCGCACAGCGGTGCCTCGGGCCCGACCACGACCAGGTCGGGGCGCAGCGAGCGGGCGATGTCGAGCGGCACCCCCTCCGCGTTGGAGAGACGCTTGCCACGCGCGCCGGGCGGGGGCGCCAGCGTGCCGACGTTTCCCGGTGCCACGACCACCTCGGCGACGGACTCTGAGAGCAGCAGACGCTCCGCCAGAGCGTGCTCGCGAGCGCCTTTACCGAGGACCAGTACTCGCCGCCCGCTCACGCGACACCTCCGCTCGGATCGCGTTCGGGCTGCCAGGAGCCGCCCGGCCCGGGCAGATGCGAGAGCACGATGCCGAGCTTCTCGCTGAAGGTGAAGATCCGCTCGTCACGATAAAATTCGCCGAAGACGATGCGGCTGATGCCTGCGTTCGCGATCAGCTTGAAGCAGGCGAAGCAGGGGGAGGCGGTGACATAGATGCTCGAGCCGTCCGTGCGCACGCCGTTCCGAGCCGCCTGCACGATCGCGTTGGCCTCTGCGTGCACCGTGCGGACGCAGTGCCCGTCTTGCATCAGGTGGCCCACGTCGTCGCAGTGCTCGAGGCCGCGCATCGAGCCGTTGTAGCCGGTCGCGAGGATCATCTTCTCCCGGACGATGACGGCGCCCACGTGCTTTCGATCGCACGTCGAGCGCGTGGCCACCTGGGCCCCGATGGCCATGAAATAGTCGTCCCAGTCGGCGCGCTGGCGCTCTGCCATGCGCCCTCGTAACGCCACGCCGCGCCCATCGCAACCGAGGATTTGCGCGTGACCGATCGAGCGCAGGTCGATCGGCCGCCGGCGCCCACCGGGCGAGCTGGGCGTGTAGAGTTGCCGGCGTCCGCCGCTCGGCAGCGCGCGCGACGGGCCCCGCGGGGCGCTCAAGAGGCGCTCGGCGGAGCGTAGAAGTCGACGAGGCGGATCCGGCGCGGCGCGAGGCTGACCGTCTTCTCGCTGGTCTCGCAGCGAAAATCGCCCCCCATCTGGAACGGCGTCGGCGGGGTCATCCGGATCTCGATGCGCTGCACGAGGTAGTCCGCGATCTGCTCGCTGTGGTGGTACTCCCCGCGCCAGATGCCGCGAAAGTTGCGCACGAACGTCGGCACCGACAGGTTCGAGACGCGCAGGTGCATGCGGTCCGCGCGCTCTTCAGCGAACGGAAACGCGCGCAGGCCGTAGCCGTAATACGGGATGGTCGCGACGCCGACGAGCCGCGCGGGCCCCTCGAAGACCACCTCTCCAGGTGGGACCGACTGCCCCGAAATGATACCCTTGGCGCCCACTCGAAAGCAGGTCTCTCCGCGGTTGATGATGCGGCAGTGCGCCGGGCGCTTCGCGACTGCGCGCGGCAGTGAGCGCGTCAAGCTCGAGATGGCGTAGCCGATGGGGCCCGTGCCGAGACGCTCGAGCGGCGTGCCCCCCAGGCGCTTCTTGAGCGCCTCGTAGTCCTGGAGGACCACTGCGTCGACGCCGAAGCCACAGAACGGAGCGAGCTCACCGTCGACCTCGACCAGGCCCACCTCGCGGCTGCCCGCATCTTCCCTCAGGCGCCGGATGTCGGCCGCGAGCTCGCCGCGCCCGGAGCCGCTGGCGCCCACCACGTGCGCGAGAGCGTTGCCCGTGCCGAGCTTGAGGAACCCGAAGCGCGGCAAGGGCGCGCCCTGCAGCTCCGCTTCGGCATAGACCTTGGTGACCATCACGCTGAATGTGCCGTCGCCACCGCCCGTGAGCACCGTGCCATAGCCGCGGCTCACGACGACCTTGGCGATCTCGTCCGCCTCTCCCAGGCTGCGCGATACGAACAAGTCGCCGCCGAGCAGGATCTGATCGAGCGTCGAGATGACCTCGGCGGTGACGTTCTTCGCGTTGCCGTTGACGACCACGGCGATTCGGTCCGGCACGCTCGCTGGCGTCACCAGCACCACCCCCTCGGAGCGGGTGCCGGCTGTGGGATCCACGGGCGACATGCGGGCTTCTAACACGGGGCCCCCGGTGCGGGGAGCGGCACTCGCCCGGGGACCTGCGGGATCCGGCCCCCGCCCCCACCGATCCGCACTTGCCGCACCCGCGCCGCGCGTGCTGTATAAGCCGCCCCATGCATTTCGTGGACGAGTGTCGATTCCGGGTCGAAGCCGGCAACGGCGGAGACGGCGCCGTAGCGTTTCGGCGCGAGCGCTTCATTCCTCATGGCGGGCCTGCGGGTGGTGATGGTGGGCGGGGCGGCAGCGTCTATATGGAGGCCGATCCGGGCCTCGCAACGCTCTACGATTTCCATCGCCAGGCCGTCTATCGCGCGGAACGCGGCGAGAACGGCCAAGGCAAAGACTGCTACGGCAAGGCGGGCGACGACCTCACCTTGAGGGTGCCGCTCGGTACCGCCGTGTATGAAGCCGGCAAGTCGGCGCCGAGGGCCGAGCTGCTCGCGCCGGGCCAGCGCGTCCGAATCGCGCGGGGGGGGCGCGGCGGCCGCGGCAACAAGCACTTCGCCACCCCGTCAGACCGGGCCCCGCGCAAGGCCGAACCCGGCGGCGCCGGTGAGGCCTTCGATGTGGTGCTCGAGCTCAAGGTCATGGCCGACGTCGGCCTGCTCGGCTTCCCCAACGTCGGCAAGAGCACGTTCGTGAGCGCCGTCAGCCGTGCCCGCCCGAAGGTGGCGGCCTACCCCTTCACGACGCTGCAGCCGCACCTCGGGGTGGTCTCGCTCGGCGACGACCGTCCGTCCTTCGTCGTCGCCGACCTGCCGGGGCTGGTCGAGGGAGCCAGCGAGGGCGTCGGCCTCGGCCTCCGCTTCCTGCGCCACGTCGACCGCACGCGCCTCCTGCTGCACCTGGTCACGCTGGATCTCGATCCGGCACGCTCGCCGCTCGCCGATTACGAGGCGGTGCGCAACGAGCTGAAGCAATACGACCCGAAGCTCGCGGAGCGGCCCGAGATCGTGGCGCTCAGCCAGGCAGATCGGCCGGAGGTGCGCGACGCCCACCCCGAGCTCGCCAGGGAGTTCGCGGCCCGCTTCGGTGTGGAGCTGCTGCTGGTCAGCGCCGCCGCTCGCTTTCACCTCGACGAGCTGCTCGAGACCATCGCCCGGCGCCTACCCCCTCGCACGACGCTCTCCCCTGCCCCAGAGCCCGAGGACTCGTCGCCCTCGGCAGCGTCCCCCGCCGACGGCGAACCTCAGTAACCGCCGCCGCCGCCGTCCTGGAAGCCGTCGAGCTCGTTGAACTCGTACTCGTCGGCGGCCCGGTTCTCGAAGCGCGTGCACGCCTTGTTGAAGTGGAGCATCACCTTGCCGGTGGGGCCGTTACGCTGCTTGGCGACGATCAGCTCCGCCGTGTTGGGCTCCGTCGACTCGGCGTTGTAGTAGTCGTCTCGATAGATGAAGAGGATGCAGTCGGCGTCCTGCTCGATGGCGCCAGACTCGCGCAGATCGCTGAGCTGCGGGCGCTTGTCCTTGGTGGTGCGCGTCTCCACCGAGCGGTTGAGCTGGCTGAGCGCGATCACCGCCACCTGCATCTCTTTCGCGAGCTGCTTGAGCCCGCGCGACAGTTCGCTGATTTCTTGCTCGCGGCTCTGCGCGCCCGGGCGCCCCGACATCAGCTGCAAATAGTCGATCGCCACGAGGCCGAGCCGCTGCGCTTTCGGCCCATCGGAGCCGCGCCGCGAGATCTCGGCTTGCAGGCGGCGCACGCGCGCCCGCACGTCGAGCAGACCGATCGCCGGAGTATCGTCGAGCCAGAGCGGGAGGTGGCCGAGCTTCGACGCCGACTCGGTCAGGTTGATCCAGTCCTCCTTGCCGATGTTGCCGCTTCGGATCTTCGAGACGTCGACGCCGGCGTCGCTGGCGAGCAAGCGCGACGCGAGCTGCTCACGCGGCATTTCGAGCGAGAAGAACACCACCCCCGAGCCGAGCGCCTCCGTCGTCTCCGTGCTGCCCTCGGCCGCCACCCGCCGGGGTTCGGCGAGCTGCGCCGCCAGGTTGAGCACGAATGACGTCTTCCCCATGCCCGGGCGCGCCGCGACGATGTACAGATCGCCGGGGTGCAAGCCCGACGTCATCTTGTCGAGATCGTGAAAGCCCGTGGCGAAGCCCGTGATGCCGCCGCCACGCTTGGCAGCCTCGCTCAGAATGCCGAACGCGCCGTGGATCGCCTGCTTGAGGCTGACCACGCTGCTGCCCTCGGAAGTCCGAGCGAGGTCGAAGATCGCTTGCTCCGCCTGATCGATGAAGCCCTGCACGTCGCCGCAGTCGCCGTAGCCGACCGCCGCGAAGTCCTGACAGGTGCCGATCAGGCGGCGCAGCCGGAACTTCGACTGCACCGCACGCCCGTGCGTCTCCACGTGCGCGATGGTGGGGATGGCGTCGGTGAGCTGCGCGAGATAGGGCGTGCCGCCGATCTGCTGCAACAGGCCGCGATCGCGCAGCCAACCCGCCACCGTGATCACGTCGACGGGGTGGCTGTCGTTCTGCAACGCCAGCACGGCCTCGAAGATGCGCTGGTTGGCGCCCGAGTAAAAATGCTCAGGGCGCAGGAACTCGGCGACCCGATCAAAGGCTTCCTGCGCCAGCATCACCGCGCTGAGCACCGCGGCTTCCGCATCGAGATCGTGCGGCGGCACGCGGCCGCCGCTCGGACGCAACTCACTCGTGGCGGAGCTCGAATGTCGTTGAACGCCGCCCGGTGTCACGTTCGTCTGCTCGTCTCGTGCGGAAGACTATCCTTCTCAGGTCTGCTTGA
>Ga0247763_1001177_pt1 | contig 15342 bp, 13 predicted proteins | sample UWRJL141409B4_FD_179926 | JGI IMG/M metagenome (GOLD analysis project Ga0247763, IMG submission 179926) | Plant litter microbial communities from Arlington Agricultural Research Station in Wisconsin, United States - UWRJ-L141-409B-4 | ecosystem: Environmental > Terrestrial > Plant litter >...
CCCTCGGACCCTGGCCCCTTCCCACTGACGTCTCGAGCAAACCAGCATGCTGAAAAAGATCGCCATCGCAGCACTCCTCGTCATGGTCATCCTCATCGCGGTCATTGCGTCGCGGCCATCTCACTTCCACGTCGAACGCAGCGCGCGCGTGGCCGCTCCGCCCGGCGTGGTGTTCTCGTTCATCAACGACTTTCACCGCTGGCCGATCTGGTCACCCTGGGAGAAGCTCGATCCGGGGATGGAGCGCGAGTACTCGGGCGCGGAGCAGGGGAAGGGTGCCACCTACGACTGGGCGGGCAACGACGACGTCGGCAAGGGCAGCATGCGCATCATCGAGAGCCAGGCGCCGAACACCGTCGCGATCGCGCTCGAGTTCAAGGAGCCCTGGCAGGCGACCAACGCCACTTTGTTCAGCATCCATCCCGACGCTGACGGCTCGCGCGTCACCTGGGGCATGGACGGCGAGAACGGATTCATGTTCAAGGCCGTGGGCCTGTTCATGGACATGGATGAGATGGTGGGGAAGGACTTCGAAGCGGGGCTCGACAACCTGGCGCGTGTCGCCGAGGCCGCTGCCCGGCAGGGCACCCCAGCCCCTTGACGCGGGGTCGCCGCGGAGCGCCGAGCGTGCGACGCCAGCCGCTCGGCAGCACGTCGGCTGCAACAGGCGCTGCAACGCCGGCCTGGTGTGACGCTCCTTGGCTCCCCGGGCAATCGCGCCCCGCTGCGGCAGACGGGCTCGTTTTTTAGGCGGATCGGGCCCCTCGAGGCTGCGCGACGGCGGCATTCCTCTTGCACCGGCATGAGGTTCCGGCGCCATGGCGCCGAACGAAAGGAGTCTCGAGATGCCTCAGCCGGATTCGTCCCGGAATTGGGCCCAAGACGGGCGCTACAGCGACTCGGAGCGGACGTGGCCCGTCGACCCCGCCGCGCCCCGCCGCTTCGGCGCGCGCCGCAGCGGACCCGCACCCCGCCCGAAGGACCCCGAAAAAGACGGGCGCACCCCCGACGACAAGGACGGCAACGAAGAGCTCGAGCGCGAGATCGAAGAGGCCCCGTCGAGCCGGCGCTCGGCACTGGATCGGCAGTCGGGGCTGAACGCCGCCCGCCGCGAGTTCGAGCACGAAGACACGGGCGAGTGGGTGGCCACAGAGCGATTCACGCTCGAGGACGAGCTCGAGGACACGTGGCCCACGGTGCCGGCGCGCTACCTGGAGTAGGAGCCAAGGAGCCGAGGGGCCAAGGGTTTTCAAAAGTCCCTGGGCCCCTGTGCGTCCCTTCCACACTGCGCCCGCTTCTCGCGCGGCGCGCACTCGCCTGACCTCAACGCATCGCCTTGTACGGGCTCGTGCCGTTGGGGACGGGGCGCGCGCCGCATGGCCCCTTCATCGCCGCGCAGAGCCGCAGGTGAGAAGGCCCCACCGAAACCCCCCGCTGCGCATCGGCGATCCCGCTGGCGGGATCCTCTGAAACCCTTGGCCCCTTGGACCCTCGGCCCCTTCTACAATCCTCGTGTAGAGGGGCCCCCCGGGATTCAGTCACGCAAGGAAACGGGCTTCAGCTCGAGACGAGCCCGCGCATGCTCCAGCTTGGACGAAAGCACCTCTCGCCGCGCCTGCACCAGGCTCCGCTGGGCCGACAGCACCCGCTCGAGCGTGTCGCTGCCCGCGCGGTAGTGGTCTTCTGCCTCAGAGAGCAGCGTCTCGGCCATGGCGAGCAGCTCGAGGCTCATCGCGAGCTCTTCGCCCGCCGACTGGAGCGCGCTCTCTGCGGCCCGTCGCGCCGCCGCGATATCGTGCTCGGCTCGCTGCCGGCGCGCGTCTAGCCCGCGCGCCGTGGCGCGGTGCTGATCGGCCGCCGCGGAGAGCGCGCCGCCGTCGTACAGGGGCACGCTCAACGAGACCGCGGCGCGATACACGGGAAATAACAGCTCATCGACGCCCGTCACGCCGACTTCGGCTCCGACCTCGAGCTGCGGTGCTCGCGCCCGCTCGGCGGCTCGCGCGGCCGAGAGCGCCGCGTCGCGCTGTCGATCGAGCACCGAGAGCGCTCGATCCTGCACGGCGTCTGCCGGCGCCGCGACCTCGGCGCCCGGCGCGGTCACGCTCGGCGTGGGCTCGATCACGCCCAGCTCCGGCACTGATTCGCGCGGCAGCTCGCTCTGCAGCGCCGCCCCGAGCGACTCGAACGCGAGCTGGCTGCCGCGGTGTGCGCGCGCCTCGCGCAGCTTGGCGAGCTGCTCGTCGTAAGCGCTCAGCGTCGCGTCGGTGGCCGGGCGAGCGCCTTCGAGGATCAGCGCGCGCACCGAGCCCGTGCGCGCCTTCGTCACCTCGGCGTCGCGCTGCGCGAGCTGCCACGTCTGGTGCGCCTCGATCCAGGCGAGGTAGGCCTTGCGCGCGGCGCGCACCAGCTCGACCTTCGCCTGCACCAGGCTGGCGCGCTCGGCGTGGATCGACGCCTCCGCGGCTCGAATGGCGAGCGACGTGCGCCCGAAATCGAGGATCGTCAGCTTGCCCGAGAGCATCGCCGCGTAGCGCGGCTGCGGAACCAGCGCGCTCTGACCTTGCCCGAGCGAGCGCGAACCCGTCACGTAGTAGGTCTCCTGATTGGGCTCCTCCCCATAGGGGATCTTCAGCAGCTCGGCGCCCGGCGAGAGCGAGAGATCGACTCGAGCGCCGAGCGTCGGCCGCCCCTTGGCGGCGGCCGCGTCACGATCGGCGTTGGCTCGGTCGATGCTCGCCTGCCGTTCGGCGAGCTCGGGCCGCTCGCGCTGCGCCCGCGCCTCGACCTCGTCGAGCGTCAACGTCTGCGCGATCGCGCCCCGCGGACTCGACGCCGCCATGCCCAGGACGAGCAGCGAGGCTGCCCAGAGAACCTTGCGTGCTACCATCATCGAAACTCGAAGGAAGAGAATGACCCGACGCCCTGGCGCCGCTGGTTGAGGCGCCGGAGCGCGCCGAGCTTACTCCGCCTACTGCCGCCGGAGAGCCTCGATCGGATCCAACATGGCGGCGCGGCGCGCGGGCAAGAAACCAAAGACCAGCCCGACGGCGATGCCGAACGCCGCGGCGAACACCACGTCGGCGATCGACGTGATGCGCTGCCAGCCCATGTAGCCGGCCACCGTCACGGAGACGCCGACGCCGAGGATGATGCCGAAGGTGGCCCCGAGCAGCGACAGCAAAACGCCCTCGACCAGGAACTGGGCGAGGATCTGCCGCGGTGAGGCGCCGATCGCGGAGCGGATGCCGATCTCGGCGGTGCGCTCGGTGACGGAGACCAGCTGGATGTTCATGATGCCCACGCCGCCGACGAACAGCGACACGGCCGCGATGCCTTGCAGCAGACGCGCCAGGATGGTGGCCGTGCGATCGACCGCCGCGAGCACCTCCGTCGGGCTATCGATCTGGAAGTCCTCGGCTTCCTCCACGCCGAGGCCGTGGCTGCGGCGCAGGGCCGCGCGCGACTCCTCCTTGGCCGCCTCGATCAGCTCGGGCGCCATGGGCCCGATCTCCAGCGCGGCGTAGCCCGTGGGCAGGCCGAAGTAGGTCGTGAAGGTGGTGACGGGGATGAGCACGATGTCGTCCACGTCGTTGCCCGAGGTCGACGTGCCCTTCGAGGCCAGCACCCCGATCACGCGGCAGGTGAGCAGCCCGCCGAGCGTTACCGTCTCGCCCAGGACGTCGAGCTCTGGATCGCCGAACAGCTGGAGCACGATCGTCTTGCCCAGCACGCACACCTTGGCGCGCTGGCTGAGGTCGCGGTCGTTGAACAGCCCGCCGAGGCTCACGTCCCAGTTGTGCAGCTCGGTGAACGCCGGCTCGGTCCCGTTCACCGGAGTCCACCACTGGCGCCCGCCGCGAGTGACCTCGAGGTTCATGCGCGCCACGGGGATCACCTCGGCGACGGACCCCGCATCGCGCACGATCGCCGCGATGTCGGCGTCGCTCAGCGGCCGTCGATCTTGCCCGCCGCGGGTCGTCCCGCGCACGCGGATGAGGTGCGTGCCGAGCGCCTGGAACTGATCCATCACGGCGCGGCGCGCGCCCTCGCCGAAGCTCACCATCGCGATGAACGCGCCCACGCCGATGGCGAGGCCGAGCAAGGTCAAGACGCTGCGCCCCGGGTTCCGGCGCAGCGTCTCGAACGCCATGCCGAACAGCTCGCTACGCGCTCGGGGCATTGCTCGTCCTTTCGCGGACCACGCGCCCATCGCGGATCTCGATCTCGCGGTGCGCCACCTTCGCCACCGCCGCGTCGTGCGTGACGAGCACCAGCGTCAGGTTCTGCTCGGCGTGCAGCTCGAGCAGGAGCCCCAGGATCTCTTGCCCGGTGCGCGTGTCGAGCGCGCCCGTCGGCTCATCTGCCAGGATCAGGCGCGGGTTGCACGCGAGGGCGCGCGCCACGGCCACGCGCTGCCGCTGACCACCCGAGAGCTGGTTCGGGCGGTGATCGAGGCGGTGCCCGAGGCCCACCCGGCCCAGGAGGCCGCGCGCGGTCTCGAGCGCAGCGTCTTTCGCGATGCCCGCGTAGTGCATCGGCAGGGCGACGTTCTCGAGCGCGGTCGAGTGCGCGATCAGGTGGAACGTCTGAAAGACGAAGCCGATGTAGTGCAGCCGCACCCAGGCCTGAGCCGTGCGATCGAGCGACGACACGTCGCGCCCGCCGAGCCAGTAGTGGCCGCGCGTCGGCCGATCGAGGCAGCCGAGGATGTTGAGCAGCGTGCTCTTGCCGGAGCCCGAGGGCCCGCGCAGCGCGACGATCTCGCCGAACGAGATCTGCACGTCGACCCCGGTCAGCACCGGCAGCGGCACGCCGCCCTCCTGGTAGATCTTCGAGAGCCCCGCCGTCTCGACGATGAAGCTGCTCACTGCTTCTTACCCAGCGAGATGCCCGGCCCCTTCGTGGGCGCGCGCGCGGCAGAGCCGGCGTGGCCCACGGCCACCAGGTCACCGGGCGCGAGCTCGGCGCCAGCGACGGGCGTGACGGCCGTGTAGGCGCCGTCGGAGATGCCAACGGTCACCTCGACCGGCTCGAGGTCACTGCCCGAACGCTGCCGCCAGACGCGCGAGCGCGACGTCTCCGGAGCGGCGTCGGAGGGGGTGAAGCGCAGCGCCGCCTCGCGCACCGTGAGCGCCTCGTCAGCCTCTGCGATCTCCAGGGTCACGTTCGTCGTCATGCCGGGCAACAGCAGGCGATCGGGGTTCTGCACGCGCAGCCGCACGCGGTAGCTCACCGAGCTGCCGTTGCGCTGTGGCTCGCTCTCGATCTCGTCGACCTTGGCGGGGAAGCGCTGATCGGGGTGGGCCGACACCGTGAAGATCGCCCCTTGCCCCTTGCGAACGAGCCCGATGTCGGCCTCGGACACCGGCACCGTGAGCATCAGCTCCGTGAGCGGCGGCGAGATCACGAACAGCGGCCCCGTCTGCGGCCCCACCATCGCGCCCAGGTCTTCCGTGGCCGAAAGCACGAAGCCTGACACCGGCGCGCGCAGCGTCGTCTCGTCGCGCCGCACCTTGGCGCCGCTCGCCGACTGCGCGTCGAGGTCGCGCTGGCTCTCCGCCGCGCGCACCGCGGCGATCGCCTCTTGCTCGCTCGATTTTGCGCCAGCCACGCTGGCGGCGCTGACGAGGCCCCGCGCCAAGAGGCGCTCGGCGCGGGCCCGCTCGTCAGCCGCGGCGGCGCGCGCCGCCTTGGCTCGTTCGACGCGCGCGTTGCTGGCGCCCAGCGCGGTCTGCGCGGCGCTCAACTCGGCCGCAGCGAAGCTCGCATCGAGCTTGGCCAGCGGCTGCCCCGCCTCGACGCTGGCTCCGCGCCCGACATACAGCTCGCTGAGCTGCCCGGCGCGCGGCGCAGGCACGTATCGACGGCTCACGACATCGAGCGAGCCGAACGCCTCCACGATCTGGCGGACGGACCGCACCTCGACCGGCGACACCCGGTACGGGTTCGTTGGCCCCTGCGCCTTCCAGAAGAAGAAATAACCCGCGACGAGCGCCGCGCCCACGAGCGCGACGAGCACCCACGAAATGCGGCCACGCCTTCTGGCGGCCATTTGATCGGGCAGCGCCAGCGCGTCGCGCGGATCGGGCGGGCGAGGCGCCGCCACGCGCGCGCCACCCTCGGGAGCTTCTCGCGCTGCAGATACGGAAAGCGAAGGAATATCGAACTGCGAGCCGCTCATCTCACCTCGGAAACTCCGCTGACGCTTCACCGGCCTGCCGGTAGCCCTGTCTGGCCTTGGCGTCGGCGCATCTTCACACTACGGCACCGTCGGAAGCAACTTGGCCGTCAAATGTGGGGCCGGCCGCTGCCTAGCGGTAGGGGCGAAATGAGGGCCACCACGATTGGGGCGCCGAAGCGGAACGAGGGGGCCGGCGCGCCCGGATCGGAGGCCGTGTCGGCGGCACGGGTCGGCCTTCTCGAGGCAACCAGCCCCGCTCCTGTCCGCGCCCGGCGCCATTTGGTAAACGGGCCCCTCGATGACGCGCCTGGTTTTGGTCCGCCCCGACGACTGGCATCTGCACCTGCGGGATGGAGAGCGCCTGAGGTCGGTGGTGGCGCACACGGCAGCGTGCTTCGCCCGCGCCATCGTGATGCCGAACCTGGTGCCGCCGGTCGAGACCGTGGAGCTGGCTCTGGCCTACCGGCAGCGCATCCTCGCCGCGTGCGGCCCGAGCCCGTTCGAGCCGCTCATGACCCTGTACCTCACGGCGCGTACATCGCCCGACGAGGTGCGGCGCGCAGCGGCCGATCCGTTCGTGCATGCGATCAAGCTCTACCCAGCGGGGGCCACCACCAACTCCGATGCGGGCGTGCGCCGGCTCGAGCCACTGTACCCGGTGTTCGAGGCCATGGCGGAGGCGAGGCTGCCGCTCCTGATCCACGGTGAAACGACAGACCCCGACACCGACGTGTTCGATCGAGAGGCACGCTTCGTGGAAGACAGCCTGGCTCCGCTGGTCGAGCGCTTCCCGCGCCTGCGCGTCGTGCTCGAGCACATCACCACGCGCGAGGCTGCCGACTTCGTGACGGGGGCGCGCGAGGGAGTCGCGGCCACCATCACGGCGCACCACCTGCTCTATAACCGCAACGCCATCTTCCGCGGCGGCATCCGCCCTGACCTGTACTGCCTTCCCATCCTGAAGCGCGAGCCGCACCGGCAGGCGCTGATCGCCGCCGCCACCTCCGGCAATCCCAAGTTCTTCCTGGGCACCGACAGCGCGCCGCACTCGCGGGGGGCGAAACACGCAGAGTGCGGGTGCGCGGGCGTCTACACGGCGCACGCTGCCTTGCCGCTGTACGCCGAGGCGTTCGAGGCAGCGGGCGCCCTCGACCGGCTGGAGGCGTTCGCGAGCTTCTTCGGGCCCGATTTCTACGGCCTGCCGCGCAACAGCGACTCGATCGAGCTCGTGCGCGAGCCCTGGACGGTGCCGGCGGACTACGAGTTCGGCGGCGAGCGCCTCACGCCGCTGCGCGCCGGGGAGCTCGTGAACTGGCGCGTGCTCGACGCGCGCCGCTGAGCGCTCGCTCGGCTCGGAGCGCGCACCCGCGATGGGCGCCGTTCAGTGCCACCAGAACCACATCGCCACCAGCGTCAGCACCAGCAGGAACAGCAGAAACGCCGGGCTTCGCGGCGTCATGAGTCCGCGCGGGCGCTTCATCGTGGGAAGACCAGGGCGGTTGAGCATGACGAGGCGACGATAATCCGAGCCCCGAGCCCCAGGGGTGCAGATTTCGCGCGCCGATCGCTCGGGCGCAGCCGCCGCCGAGGCGTGCACGGGCGACGGATCAGCGCCGAGCCCGGTGGCTCGCCGGGCTATGGGCCTGATTTCGATGGGGGCGGGGGTCGCTTCAGACGGCCACGCGCTCGACGACGAAGTGCCGTTAGACTGGGCCCATCGATCCGGACGAGGGAGCCTTACGCATGAAGGTCGGGGTCTTCAGCACGCAACCGTACGATCGCGACTCGCTGAGCGAGGCCAACCGGCACCACGGGCACGAGCTCGTCTACTCCGAGGCCCGGCTCGACAAGGATACGGTCGAGTATGCAGCGTCGTTCGACGCCGTCGTCGTGTTCGTGAACGACTCGCTGGGCAGGGGGGTGATCGAGCGGCTCGCCGCCGGCAAGACGCGGCTCATCGCGCTGCGCTGCGCGGGCTTCAACAACGTCGACCTCGTCGCCGCGCGCGAGCTCGGGCTGACGGTGGCGCGCGTGCCAGCCTATTCGCCGCACGCCGTCGCCGAGCACGCGGTCGGGCTCATCCTCACCTTGAACCGAAAGTATCATCGCTCCTACGCGCGCGTGCGCGAGGCGAACTTCTCGCTGGTGGGCCTCTGCGGCTTCGATCTGCAGGGGCGCACGGTGGGTGTGGTGGGCACGGGGGCGATCGGCCTCGCCTTCGCGCGCATCATGCTCGGCTTCGAGTGCCGTGTGCTCGCCTACGACCCTTGGCCCGGCGCGCGAGGGCGCGAGCTCGGCCTCAGCTACGTGAGCCTGGACGACCTGGTGCGCGCCTCGGACGTCATCTCCCTACATTGTCCGCTCACGCCCGAGACGCACCACCTGATCAACGCCTCGGCGCTGGCCAAGATGAAGCGTGGGGCGATGCTCATCAACACCGGGCGCGGCGCGCTGATCGACTCGAGCGCCGCCATCGCGGCGCTGAAGTCCGGGCAGCTCGGCTATCTGGGCATCGACGTCTACGAGCAGGAAGAGCAGCTCTTCTTTCACGATCGCTCCGAGCAGATCGTGCAGGACGACGTGTTCATGCGCCTGCTCACCTTCCCGAACGTGCTGGTCACGGCGCACCAGGGGTTTTTCACGCGCGAGGCGCTGGCCAACATCGCAGACACCACGCTCGGGAACCTGACGGCGTTCGAGCGCGGCGACGGCACCTTGCACCGGGTGCCAGGGGCCTGACATCGGGGCGGCACCTTCCTGGCGACAGCGACGCAGGCGCGGCGATGGACGGTGCAGGGAGAGCGCGACGGGAGCACCCGCGCCACACGAGCGTTTGGCGCTCGGGCGCGGCCCGCGACGCTTGAACCACACCGGGCGAGCGGGTATCGATGGGAGCATGGGAAAACCCTTGTCTTTGCTGTGCTCCTTGGCGGCCGCGGCGTGCTCGTTTCACGCGCTGGATGCACGGGCGGCGCCCCCGGGCGACTTCTCCATCGCCATCGAGCGTCTGTTTGGCATCGTGCGGACGTCATACGAGTACGGCGACGCAGAAGCCTCGAGCACGTCGGTCAGCATCTTCTCGCAGGTGAGCGGCCACGCGGGCTACTCGGCGCCGCGGCTCGCCTTCGATTGGCTGTCGCTCGGCGGGTTCTCGTTCGGTGGCGCGCTCGGCTACCAGACGGATGGCGACGACGGTGTCGACGGCGACGCCTGGCTGCTCGTTGCGCGCGCCGGCTACTTCGCGCGGCCGAGCTCGGGCTTCGGCATCTGGCCGCGCGTCGGCATCACGCACATCGCCTTCGACTACGGCGCCGAGTCTTCGGCGACCGCGCTCACGTTCGAGGTGCCGCTCGAGTTCCTGCTCAGCCGCGGCATCGCGATCTCGCTCACGCCCCACGTAGACCTCGGCATCAGCGGTGAAGACTTCGCCGGCGTGGACCGTGAAATCACGGAAATCGGGCTACAATTCGGCGCCGGCACGTTCTTCTGAGGGCCTGGCGAAGCCGATCGCCTGGCGAGCGCGCGGCGCCGGCAGGTTCCGCCAAACGGTCGTTCGAGCACCGCTGGAGGCCGGTAGCATCTTGCAGTGCCGTCGCGCAGACTTATGTTTTTGGCCATGAGTCGATCCGGCAATGCTGCGGTGCTCTCGCTGATTATCCCCGGCGTTGGGCAGATTTATAATGGCGATTTCCTGAGGGGCATTTTCTGGCTCATCGTCACGCCCGGCTTCTGGATTGGCACGGGCGGCATGCTGGGCTGGGTGTGCCACCTGATCGCCGCCTACACGGCGTATAACCGTGCTCAGAAGCTCGCGCTCGCCTGATCGATCCGTCGTCTCTGAATCACTCAGGAGCTCAGGGGTCGCCCTTCTGCAGCCCGTACGAGCGGATCAGGCTGTAGATGTGCGAACGGGCGACGTCGAGCTTCTCGGCGGTCTGTGAGACGTTCCATTCGGTCTCGCGCAGCGTGTCGCGCAAGAGCTGCTCCTGGAACTGCCGCGTCGCCTGCTGGAACGTGAGCGCCTCGCGCCGCTCGGACGCCGCGCGCGCCTGCGCCGGGAAGAGGTGCTCGCGCTCGACGGACGCGCTGCCCTTGCCGGCGGCACGGATCACCGCGGCCTCGACCGCGTGTGCCAGCTGTCGCACGTTGCCAGGCCACTCCGACGATTGCCCCGCCTGGATCGCGGAGGGCGAGAAGCGCAGCCGCGCGAAGCGGTGCGACTGACACGCCCGCCCGCAGAAGAAATCGATCAGCTCGGGGATGTCTTCGCTGCGCTCGCGCAGCGCCGGCACACGGAGCGGCAGCACCTCCAGGCGATAGAGCAGGTCTTCCCGGAAGCGCTTTTCTTGCACCGCCGCGCGCAGGTCGGCGTTGGTGGCGGCGACGATGCGCACGTCCGCCGTGAGCGGCTTGTTGCTGCCCAGCGGGTAGTATTGCCGCGACTGCAAGAACTGCAGCAGCTTGGCTTGAGTCGCGAGCGTCAGCTCCGAGATCTCGTCCAGGAACAGCGTGCCGTGCTCGGCGGCGTCGAGCTTGCCCTCGATGCGACGCGTGGCGGTGGAGTGCGCGCCCTGCATTGCGCCGAACAGCTCGCTCTCCAGCAGCGACTCGGGGATGGCCGCGCAGTTCAGCTCCACGAACGGCAGCCCCGCGCGCGGGCTGTTCTCGTGCAAGATGCGGGCGAGCTGCGTCTTGCCGGTGCCCGAGGCGCCCGTCAGCAGCACGCTCACGTCGAGCGGGCTCACCAGCGACACCTGAGCCAGCGTCTCCGCGATCGCCGCGCTGCGTCCGACGAAGTTCGATAGCCGCAGCGCCTTGCGGTAGGGCTGCGTCGGGTCAGCCTGTTCCCGCAGCCGCCGCTTCACGAGCAGCCGCTCGGCGAACACCCCGAGGTAGGTCGCGAAGCTTTGAGAGAGACTGACCTCGGCATCGACGAAAGGCCCCCGCGACTCGCGATCCTGCAGGTAGAGCACCCCCATCGCCACGTCGGCGCCGATCGGCACGCACAGCACGGCTTCGATCCGGTTCTGCTGCACGCTGCGACGGTCGCGGAAGCGCTGGTCGAGCAGGGCAGAGGCGGTCACCACGGGCTCCCCGCTCGCCACCGCCTCGGCGATGATGCCATGCGACACGAAATCCTCGATTTGCTCGATCTCGGCGGGCGAGCAACCGAGCGCTACCTGCCAGCGAAGCGGCTCGGCGTTGATGGAGCGCTCGTCGAAGATTTGCAGATAGCCCTTGCGGGCCCCGCACATGCGGGTGACCAGGGCGAGCGCCGTCTCCGTCAGGGTCTCGATGCTGTCGTGCGCACCGAGGTCGAGCAGAGTCCGATACAGGTCTCGCTCCTGACGCAGCCGCTCTCGATCGTCGCCCTCCGAATCCACCCTATCCGCCGCCTGCATGGCCGACCCGCGACCGTACCACGCGGTGCGTGGGAGCGAAGCAGCAAGTTGGTGAGACGTGCTCTCTCGGTCTTTGGTCCGATGCCCCGACGACGAGCGGCCAGCGGGCTTTTCTGTCGAGGCTGCTGCCCCGAAGCGAGCTTCGCTGGGCGCCGCCACCGGCTCGAGCCCGCCGGGCGGGCGAGGGAGCGGCGCTGGTGCTGGGGCTGGGCTTACCGGATCGCGAACGGGCTCCCAGGGTGATCGGATCGGCATCGACCCTTTGGACGAATGATGAAAAACGCAGTCGCATCTCCATGAACCACCCCGCGGCCAGGCTGCGTCACCCGTGGAGGTGGGATGTCCGCACCAGAGGACACTTTCACACCCGAGCCGTCACCTGCAGAGGACACTGTCTTCACCTCGTCTCGCTCCTGTCCAGGTGAGAGCTCGCGCTCGCCCGTGAAATTCCAGAGCTAGACGCGGAGTGATGAGCCACGTCGCGATGGCACGTGGCTTGCTGAGGTGGTTTCCGTCGATGCCATTTGCATCACTGCTTCGGGACGGTGGCACATCCCTGATCCGGGGGTTTTGCGGCCATCGCCCCGAGGCACGCATCGGGGAGCGCTCGAGCATGCCAATTCACGAAGAAGAGCTGAGTTCCGCCGCGGCGGCGCTGTTCGAGGTCGAGCCCTGCCCCGGAGCCCTCTCGTGGGACCGCTCGAAACGGTGCTCCAGCGCGGATGGCTCTGGCGACGATGGCTGCGGCGAGTGCCTGAGCGAGGAGCAGGTGGTGGCGTTTAGTGAAGGGGGGCTGGCGCCGAGGGAAATCGAGTCGGTACAGGCTCACCTCGACCACTGCTCCACCTGCCTCGTCCTGGTCAACGCCGCCGTGCACCACCGCGATGACGCCTTGGCCGCCGCCACGCCCGAGGTGTGGATGACCACCTTCGGCGCCGGGCAGGTGGTCGCGAACCGTTACCGCATCGACCGCTTCGTCGGGAGGGGGGGCATGGGCGAGGTCTATCTCGCGTACGACGGCGTGCTCGACGAGCCCGTTGCGCTCAAGACGCTGCTCTCGACCATCTCCGACAACCCGCACGCGATCCACCGCATGCGCTGCGAAGCGCGCCTGGCCCGCCGCATCAGCCACGCCAACGTCTGTCGCGTGCACGACATTGGCCTGCACGAAGAGCCGGGGCGCGTCGACGAGCAGTTGCACTTTCTCACGATGGAGTTCATCGACGGCCAGCGCCTCGGCGAGATCGTGCGCGTGCGGCCGCTGGAGATACCCGTCGTGTTCGCCATCGCGCGCCAGATCCTCGCCGGGCTCGGCGCCGCGCACTCGGCGGGGGTGCTGCACCGCGATCTGAAGAGCGACAACGTGATGGTCAGCGGGGAAGGCGCGAGCCTGCGCGCCACGATCACCGACTTCGGCCTGTCGCAGGGGCTCGACGGCGACGCCGCGGCCGCCCGCGGCGGGCACGACCGCGTCGGCAGCGTCTCTTACATGGCGCCCGAGCAGCTGCTCGGGCAGAAGCTGAGCCCCGCGACCGATCTCTTCGCGTTCGGCGTGGTGCTGTTCGAGATGCTGTGCGCCGAGCTGCCGTTCCCGTGCGAGGGCAGCTCGAAGCAGACCGCCCTGCGCCGGCTGGTGCAGAGGCCCGTGGCGCCGAGCCAGCTTCGGCCCGGTGTGCCGCCCGCGCTCGACCGGCTGGTGCTGCGCTGCCTGATGGAGAAGCCGGAGGATCGCTTCGCCAACGTCGAAGAGACGCTCGCCATGCTCGACGAGGCGATGGCTGCGAGCCGGCCGAGCGCGATCTACATCAAGCCCTGGAGCGCCTCCGCCCGAGCCGCTCGCCTCGAGGCGAACGGCAGCGCCGAGCCGAGCACCACCCAGCTCGCCTGGGGGGCCTCCGGTGATCTCGGCAGCAGCGACGCCCCCGTCGTCTCGCTCGCGGCGTTGTTCAAGGCATGAGGAAGGGGCCGAGGGGCCCCTTGGCCCCTTCTACCGATCGGTACCCCCGCCCGAACGGCCCCCCCTCTCCTCCGTCTCCCTCAGCGTGCGAGCGAGCGAGCGCACGAAGGCGGCGACCCACGGGTTGCGGTCGAGCTCGCGGTTGAGCGAGGCTCCCGTGATCAACTTCACCGTCACCTCGTCCACGGCGATCACCGTCGCGGTGCGCGTGCCGCCCGAGAACACCGCCATCTCGCCGAACACGTCGCCCGCCGAGAGGCGCCGCACCAGCGTGTTCTGCCCGTCGATCGTGCGGAACACGTCGCACGCGCCGCTCTCGATGATGTAGGCGGTGTCGCCCGGCTCGCCCTCTGTCACGATCGCGTCGCCGCTGCGGTAGACGCGCGTCTCGAACCAGCCGCCGCCCTCGAGGAACTGCTCCAGATCGCGCTTCAGCGCCGCGATGCTCGGGTAGCGATCGTCGCGCTTCGGAGCCAGCGCCTTCGAAGCGATTCTACACAGCTCGGGCGGCAGCTGCGGCCAGAGCGGGCTCGCCGTCGGGGGCCGCCAGTTTCTGCCGGGCGTGCCCGTGCCCACCAGTGTGCGCTGATTGTTGGGCGGCTCGCCCAGCAAGATCTCGCACAGCACGCCGCCCACGCCGAACACGTCCGTACGCTCGTCGATCTCCTCCACCAGCCCGAACACCTGCTCCGGCGCCATGTACGCTGGCGTGCCGCGCGCTTGACCCGCGCGCCCTTCCAGGCTGGCCGTCGTCACCAGCGAGTCCGCGTCGTCCCAGCCGGGGGCCGCTGCGCCGCTCGATCGCGCCACGCCCGGGGTGTTCGCCGGACCCTCGCTGTTCGAGTCGTCAGGGCTCCTCTCCGCCGTGCGGTGCTCCGAGCGCACCAGCGCCATGCCCCAATCCATCACGTAGACCTGACCGTGGTCGCCCACCATCAGGTTCTCGGGCTTCAGGTCGCAGTGGAGCACCCCGCGGCTGTGTGCGAAAGAAAGCGCGTCGCACACGCGCAGCACGATCTGCACGAAGCCCTTCAGCTGGTCGGGCCCGCGCGGCGCCTGCCGCTCGTTTCGCAGCATCTGCGCGAGGCTCTTGCCCGCCACCCACTTCATCACCATGAAGGGGCTCTTCTCGCCGGCGCCAAAATCGTAGATCGGCACGATGTTGGGGTGGTCGAGCTGACCGGTGACCTGCGCCTCCTGCGAGAACTCGTCGAGCACGCGGTCGTCACGCTCGAACTCGGGTCGCAGCACCTTGATCGCCACCCGGCGCCCGATCACCGGGTCGCGCGCGCCGAGGATCACCCCCATCCCGCCGCGGTTGACCTCGCCGAGCCAGCGATAGCGCTTCGCCGAGCTTCCGAGCTCCGCCGCTCTCCCGTCGAAGCCCTCCTCGTCGCCGGAGCCGCTACTAGCGGTCAACTCGACGCTCGGCGAACGGACCGATGGTCACCCACCACTGACACACCGGCATCGTAATCGTTCGAACCGAGCGGTGGTGAAAAATGCCGAGCTCCGGGCACCGCGGGGCGCGCACGAGCGGATCGTGGCCCTCCGATAGCGGTGTTTCCGCGGCACTTTCACGAGCGCTTCGAAGGGGCGCCTCGAAGGGCGCTCGCCGCCATCGAGCCTCGATCGCGCGGCTGCCGAGCCACTGCCGAGCCACTGCCGAGCCACTCGCGAAGGAGCGCGACGCGAATCAAAGAACAACCTTCGCGCAATCATCGGCAACTCGACTGGATGGCCGCTCCGCTCACCGCCGAAGACGGCACGATTGCGTTTCATCGCCTACAGATGCTTCG
>Ga0247763_1001178_pt1 | contig 15328 bp, 24 predicted proteins | sample UWRJL141409B4_FD_179926 | JGI IMG/M metagenome (GOLD analysis project Ga0247763, IMG submission 179926) | Plant litter microbial communities from Arlington Agricultural Research Station in Wisconsin, United States - UWRJ-L141-409B-4 | ecosystem: Environmental > Terrestrial > Plant litter >...
GCATGTCCCCGCATGTGATGTGTCTCTCCACAGCACTTTCCTTTTTTTCTCTTCCACAGAACAGCCACAAAAGAGAATAATAGAACACTCCCATCCGCCCACGAAGCGAAATCGTCCGTCCGCTCCCCGCTGTGGACACGCGTGTCAGATACTCCAATACTTACCACACTCGTCGCGTCATCTTATCCTTTCCATCTCTATCAACCTCTCGGCCAGCAAGATTCCACCAGTGCGCCGATATAAAATCCTATATTCAGACTGTAAGACTACTCGGCCTCGTCATTCAGTACTTGCGACCAGTCTGACACCGTGGCAGATGGTTGTTAATACCAGCGCGACCAAATATGAAGAACAAGCAGAAGTCTCGAAGCGGGTGTCGAACGTGCAAGCTCCGACGGGTACGTGGTCCAGCCTCTTCGCCTGTGGCTCCCCCCCCCCCCCCCCCAGACTTCTTCCGGGCCGGGGGACCTCGGGGCGAGAGATGTCGCGACTAACATCTGGATGCCGATAGGTTCGCTGTGATGAGACGAAGCCGCCCAACTGCCGCAACTGCACCCAGAAAAACTTGGAATGCCCGGGGCTATCAGCAGCGCCTTCAATGGTCCACCAAGCACGAAAGGCCGTGGAACGCGACGACGAGCAGCCCGGAAAACTTCACCCAGCTTGCCACTACTGCCTCTGAGGTTATCTTGAGTGCCAGTGAGCCTTCTCGAAGCCCCCGCCAGAAGGGTGACAACTCCGTCGTCACCCGGACACCATTCCGAATCAGTCCCAGACGATGGTGCTGTGGTCCCGTTCATCAAGCGAGATGAGAGCCACGGAGCCAAAATTCACCTGTATGATGTGCCCGACATCAACGTCCTCCAGCCCGTCGTCGACATTCCAACCTTCGACATTCCAACCTTTCTTATCGAGCATTGGTTCAAGTCGGTCTGCGGATCGTGGTCGGCCCTAGACTCGCAGGCAAACCCCGTACCGCACTCTTACTGACCGGTTCTGGTCGTCCTCGACGCCCGTATTCTACGCGCTCCAAGCCATCTCAGCTGCATCCCTTATCGAGCGACTGACTGCCAGCCGTCATGCGGGCTACGGCCCGAGCAGCGCCAGCCAGCCAGCCAATGCCACCGAAGCCATCAAGCAGGAGCTCGTCAATTCCTTTACTGGCAAGACCACCATGTTTCCCAACGAACTGCTTCTGGCGCTCTTCTGCATGAGCTCATCAATAGGCCTGGCTGGAGTCCCGTGAGCTGGGCCTGCAGTACTTGAGACAGGCACGGGCGGTGCTGAAAACCCTCAAGACGTGGGACCTGGTGGATAAGGACAAGCAGCTCTTCCAGTTTTTCAAGGGCTATCTTATTTACGAGGAGATGCTCCGAAGCGTTGTGAGCCAGGACGAGGTCGACCTCAAGAATGTGCTCAGCCGGCCAGAACCGGCCCCGACCGCGCTCATCAAGGGCAACACCGCACCCGTGGGAGTGGCGTTTCCTCCGACGTCTTCAGGCTTTTTGGTAAGGCGGTTGCGCTCTGCAGGAGATCCCGGGCTCGTTGGAGGCACAATGCTGGCACAAGCTTCAAAGTGCTACAGGGAGCCATGAAGGATATCGAAGAAGCAGCCACATTGGTGGAGGAGGCGTTGCTTGCCATCAACACCAAGCATACAGACCAGGTCCCTGTGCCAGTTTGCGACCGCGACCTACACAACACCACAGAGGCATATCGACTGTCCTTGCTCTTACAGCTCTACGAGAGTTTTCCCCGACCTGGTCACAAAGCGTATGCTCAATCTCGCTGATGCTGATGGAGAGACCGTATGGAGCACCTACCTGGGTGACACCACTAGCGCTTCATATTACCGACATCCTCCAGGAGCTACCCCTGGCAACTATGCGCTGCATCCAGCCACTCCTTTGCTTGTCCGCCGGCAGCGGCTTACGATTCGAGAGCAAGCTCCCGATGGCCGCTGGACATCAAAGCTACCTACTCAACGCGGAAGGCGGTAGCAAGTCACCAGTGAGCGTCCTTACACCCCCTAACATTCCCTCGGAGCCCGAGTCACTATTGCATGAGCCTATTGTAACGCCCAATTCTCTCAAAATATCCCAGGCGCGCCGGTTCCTCATGGACCGACTTGAGCAGCTAGCTGGAGCTCAGTCTACCGCCAAAGCCTATCGACGTGGCAAAACAACTCATTCGCGCCGTCTGGAGTGCCTACGACGAGGAGATGGAGACGTCACGGAGAACCCACTGGCTGGATGTCATGGGCAACACCGGCCTGTACAGCATTTTCGGCTAGAATAACCTCGAGCCGGACTAGGCGACCACGGGGCTGGGGGGGGGCAGTCCAAGGGCTGGTCGGCATCGGCAAGATTGCCGTGATGGTGCTCGAGTCGTGGTTGGCCGTGCAGATCCAGCAGGCCGCAATGAGTAAGGACGACGACATCCGGTACTGGCCGTTTTCGCACCAGAAGAACAGCAAGTTCTAGTTCTACTCGGTCATTGGCAGCGCCTACAAGAACGCCACCGACTCGAAGAACAAGGCGACCGCGTGAGCTGGGATCGACTGGTTCACTGACTAGTCGAACTACGCCACGGATCAGAGCGGGTGTCTCGATGCTGAAGAGCGCGGCGATGCCGGCGACCTTGGCAGCCCTGGCCGCGGCCACGGCCAAGCTGCTGAAGCTGAACCGGGCGCCGTTGATGAGGAAAGGAAGCCTTAACTTATTACTAGGCGCGGTCGGGGCTTGGCGGCGCTTCGCAGCAGTGTCTTGGCGATCCGCCCGGTGGTGAACTACTGGCTTACTGGCACCTCTGTCTGACGCTATCTTCGTGCTGTTTCTTGGCGCCATCTAGTCGATACCGCCTAACTCTACGAAGAAAGCTGGGCTGGACGGTAGGCCTAGCTCCGTCCCATCATCCCGCGTCCGTTTCGTCATCGGGCTCTCGTTCATCCTGGCTGTCTCGGGCTCGCTGTCGGTGTTCGAGATCCCGTTCATGGCCGGCGGCGCCAACGAGAGCGAGACGTTCGTCATTCAGACAGCAACATGGCGCTCAAGCACTTCAAGCTCGGACCCGCCTCTGCAATGGTCCATGGTGCTGTTCATTCCTAGTCGTGTCGCTGGCCGGCACAGTGCTGATTTTGCACCGTATCCCTTACCAACCCTCTAGTTCGTGCTCAGGCAGACCGGACCTCGCCCTCGTAGTCCGTGATCCCCTCGAACTCGACGGTTGTGCCGGGGTACTTGGCCTTCAATTTTCCTTTTGCAATCCTGGAACACGGCGTTGACGATATCGGTGTACTGGGGTCGGCACATTGATCTCGCCATCGGGTCTTGCAGTCACCGCCTGCTTTATTGTCATGCCCGCAGGCTGAGAGGTGCGTTGCCGGCGAGGGCGAGGGCGAGCAGTCCGATGAGCGGTCTTTCATTGCTTCGTACCCGCTTTTCGTTATTCCGGCAGGCTAGTGCTGTCGCAGGACATGGCGGTCGCGAGGTGGATCGAGACGCAACCATGTCATCACGCTGACCGAAGGGGGGGCCATTATGGTTGTCCGCACCAACACGCGCCAACTGCCATGCATCATCCACCCCATTCCCATGACGCTCCAATTGATGGTTACTGTACTGTACCTTGATCTTGAACATCAAAGGTCCATTGGCTCACAGCCCGCGCCGCAGTTGCTATGACGAAGGTGTCATGAACTACGAGGGAGACGATGGCGAAGTTGACTGTCATCAAGAAGCGGACGGGGCTTGCCCATTGGTGACCGGAACAGGCGGATGGACGTCAGCTGTCGCCACTGCACCGGTCAGCTATCTTGGAGACGATAGCCTTGACTGACCTGGTGGCTGAAAGTCACACAAGAGATGCGCAGCGGCCCCCGGATAAGATTTGTAATTATTTTCCCTCCCTATTTTCTTCCATTGAATTTTTTTTCCGCCGTAAACTTACTGTAGCCCAGTTTGCAGCCATGTTGTCGAGCTCGCTGTGGAAAGGAAGCTGCCGTTCACGCTGTGGCTCTCGTTTCTGCAAGGCGGGTTCCCTTAGCTATCTTCCTGTTGAAATCCGCATATCTTCTCTCACACGCTCTTGGAGGAGCTCGAGTGGCCAGAGACATTCCGTGCAGAAAGGGGGTTTTTCAGGGTGGGTGTGAGTAAGGCAGCCATGCCCCTGAACACTGACTGGCAATGCGGGACGGCGGATCACTGCATGCAGCCACAAACATGACACACTCTCCACCCTTTTCCTCCCTTCCCTCACAGACTATTTTCGTCTCACCACCTCCATTCTTCCCCGTACGGGCTACTCACTTAGCACCTCAGACTAGAATTTTAACCTTATGGCCACCCCCCATACAGCCTCGGTGGCTAGTTCCCATGGGCAGACTGCTGTACGACTGGCTGGGGTTTCAAGGGGTCGACACATTTTACATCCAGGTTCCTGGTGGGGCAGAGAAGCTGACTCTGAAGGTGTCACACGGATACCTACGTGACCACCAACTCTTGTGGCCTCAGGCCTGCCAGATCCTCCCTGTTCTTCAGGATTCCCAAGGATTCCACGCCAAGACCTTGTGAGGTTTGACGTCAACCAGCCATCACATCGATTAATCACCAACCACAGCGCTTACTCTTGTGATAGGAAACCAAGCGGCCACGATGGCAACCCCCTCGTGCCCGAGATTGCAGTATTTAGATAGATCCCCCCAACTGGGCCCAGCGAACCGGATCTGCACACACAAAAGTGGTATGGAGTCGACAGCGCTCCATCTCGGCGGGGATTCGTGGGGTTACGACCAGCGGTCATTGCCGACCGGCTCGGACATGCATTTCGCTCCGTCTTGACCGTCTGGCTTTTCGGACATGTCTGCATCCGCCACATGCACATTCAAGGGATGAAGATGAACGGAGGGAGTTTTAACGGGTCTCGGTATTAGCCTTGAGACAGGGAATCCTATATAAAATGTATCCTCCCCACCTCCATTCTTCCTGTTTGGAAAAACCTTCATCCAGTCTAACCCACCAGCTCTTAACTAATCACACTTACAAATGTCTGGGTCTGGCGGTTTCTTCAAATATCGGTGCAAATGTTTCTACTCACATAACTGCACTAACTGGGTGTACGTCAATGGCGCAACTTGTGCCATGTGCGCTTTAAGGCGGACGGCCGTTATAGCCTGGGTCCGATGGCTCCTCGCGTTGGGCGAGGGTTTTTTGGTCTCTGAATCGTCGAGTGTTGGGGTCTTCCGAGGTTTTGGGATCTGCTGGGCCATCGTCCCCGATACTACAGATGGAGTGCCTCCTGGTAGTGGCGACGAGTACGGGGCTACTTTTCCCAGCGTGGTGGTTGGTTTATAGCCTAGGGTTTACAGGAAACTCATGTTGCGGTGGAAGCAGAGTCTCCCTTCGTGTAATATTCTCCTACCCGGTGTGGCACTTGCCTCTCTGTCCATGTCTGAGCAAGGGCAAACGGTCGAGCTGCCCGGCACAACGGATGAGACTTCCCCACCGCGAGTTTCCTGCTTTAACGGAATCCAAAAGGGGCGTGTGGATGCTCTTGAGAAGACTTGGAGCGTGTTTGAAGGCCGAGTCCGGGGGGGTTAAGGGGTGAATATTGACTGGGGAGCTGACTTTTTGCTGGGGGGATGCGACCACGGAGGGGGCAAAGCCAGGCAGGGGATGTGGCGGCTCCATTGTGGCAGACCAATTGAACACTACCTTAACTCTCCGCACACGCGCTCGGGACTCCTAAACCAACACACCCGCACATACGATCAGAAAAACCTGCTCACGCTTCAACTCGTGTATTACCTTCCACCATAATAACACACACACACAAGAGTCATCACTTAAAGTACGATATTTCGGTCACCCACTACCAAGTATCATGTCACCATCCTACTCCGGCCACGTCTCGAAGAAGCCCAAGGTTTCTCCGGTACGTACTGGCTCTGGTTGCACCTCGAACCCGCTCACCCTCTATGCTACCTGCATCACAGCTTCTGGCCCCTCTCTGACCAGCAACTCAAACTGATGACCTCTCAAATAGTCCATCCGGCCAACTGATCAAGTCCCCTACAAACGCACCGTGTCAACACACTCACAGAGCTCTGACGTCTCGAGCGTGAAGCGGCGCAGTGCAGCAAGGAAGAGGATGCGCGCGCGCGTGTCAGCCTTTCTGTTCCGTGGGGGGCCTGCGCACCAGCACGGCCCGGTGATGGGGCAATTCGACTGGATGAAATATTAGCAAATACTCAGCCGAGAGTTGGAGCTGATTACATCCTGGATCGCCCACAGAGCGGTGGATAGCTCAAGCGGTCTGGGTGGGAAACGGCCCCGTGTGGATTCGGTCGCTAGCCGTGAGGAGATCCAAGCTCGAAGGAAACCTCGTACTGCACTGGTTGACTGGTGGCAATGATGTTGGTGCTTCCATTCCCGAGGTTGAGTTTAAACAAGAGTGTCCGAAATGCAGGGGGCTGCATATGTATTTTGCGCCTGTCTGGCAAATTTAGGGGGGCCCGTGGTGTGTGTGTGGGTGGACACAAACTGGAGCCGTTTAAAGTAATCTGACCAATGAAATCGGGGGTGGCACAAACCTGCTGCTCCCTGCCTCTATTCATTTACTTCTGATCTTTTCTTATCCTCTTCATTTCCTGATGAATGGTGTGCAATGCCTTTCACCTATTTTCCGTCATCTATCTTTGTACAACTCCATGGATTGCTCCGCTTCAGAGATGATACCCTCGAATACCGGCAACAATGGACGTATAGATCTACAGAACTACCGAAACTCGCAACTCATTGCCGGTATTCAGCGCGATGCTCCTGCTCACAGCCAGCACATGGTACCCGACCATGATAGCTTCGAGGCTACAATGGACTACTGCAACGCGCTCGCTACGAGGCCTCCTGCCATCCCCGAAGGCTATCCCGGCTCTTTTTACGCCATCTACACCGGTCAAATCAATTGAACAGTGCCTTCTGTTGAACCGTGCAAAGGGTATGTTATCTTTGAAACCCAGTGTGAAACCTGCTAATACCTATCCAGCTTTGGCTTTGCAATGTTCACTAAATGTTCGAGCTGCGGACCTGTGCATCATGGGCTTCCATCGCTTAGGATATGACGCTAGCTTCGCTGGTGAAAGCTTCAACGCTCGCCTTAAGGCCAATGGTGACGAAAGTTCCCACCAATCTCTACCTCTCCAAATTGCCGAAGAGACTCGATGAACGCAATTTATACGCCATCTTCTCTGAACACTCCGTGGTCTCCTGTACAATCCTTCGTGACAAGGAAGGCAAATAGTCGTGGGGTAGGATTCGCTCGGTAAGTTTTGCGACGTAGCTTCGTTTACGTATGCATCCCCTGACTAATGGTTTAGATTCGAGGCTCGTGAGGTGTGTGAGGAGATTATCAAAGAATTTCAATGGTTTCATCTTGAATGATGAGGGTTTTGATGATGCAAGTACGCCACACGGACACCCTCGAGAGCTCATCGAGCAATTGAATACATTACTTGGACTGGAGAATTAACTGTCAAAGGTTCGCTACGCCGACCGACACAACTGCCCAAAAGGAGCTGAAGCGCGTCACAACTGAGCGCCCGTCGATTTCGTGCCACAGAGTACGAAATCGGAGCCCGCGATACAGTTCATGTTAGCATGGACCCAAGACGTCATGCGTACAACCAAGAGAACCGCTAGGAGGGCTGTGCCGTTGCCAATCTATTTAATGTTATTTCTCATTCCATTTGCGATCATCCGGTCAGAGCAGATGTTACATCTAACTGCCTCACGACCTGGAATGGAAAACATGCTCAAGCAATTTGGTCACAAGCCCGGCAAGTGGCATAGGTTGCAATGCCATTGAATCATTGTGTGTTGTCTGACTTCATCACCCCGAAACAATGCACACGGAGTCCAATTGCCATCTTGCATTCGTGATATATATCGGTATATAATAGAGAGCTCGGCGATATTTCAAAATTTCGGCATGTGGGGTATCGATATCAATGTCTTGATAGCCTCCTCCTCTGGCAGTTAGAAGAGATCATTAGTTGGTCCAAATGCAATAGCCATGCCTCACTGGACTGGTTTGTCTTGTGCATTATCTCGGATTATCCTTGTCCGAGGCCACATCTCCGCCGGCGTCAAGGCCACTTGATGCCCTCTCTTTCTGTCCTTTCCTCAACCGAGGTAGTGCACCACCTTTTTTGACTGACGTCTTTTGTCTGAACAGCTCCAATCACTTCCCCTCAAAGTGTCGACCAGAAAACTTCGGTCACAGGCTTCTCTCGTTCCCCACACGTACCGTACTGCTGCCAGCATGAAATCAGCATGCTTCGATTAGTGGATACTATAATTCCGAAACTAGATTTCGAGTTTTGGGGCCGTCTTTCATACGACTTTCTGGTGAGCTTTCGAATGCTGCTGCTTCCCTGACCTGTGGGCCCGCCAATACTGAGTAGGATCTATCGCTACCTTCGGCTCATCGTCCACTGTACAAGTCATTGGAGATACAAGTCGAAACGTCCGAGTGACAGTCCCAAGTACACGTCTGACCATGTCACGGTCATCATCCCCACCATTCATGACCACTTGGAGGAGGTGGAAGACTCGCTCCGGAGCATCCATCCTGGCCTGCCGCCCTGCAAAACTCATCCTGGTGACCACCCGCAGCAGACACAAGGCCTTAAAGAAGATGGCGAAAGGTCTGCGATCCCCCGGAAGCGGTAATCCCGTGATTGAGGTCCTCCATGTCGACAAAGCAAACAAGCGAGTGCAGGTGTGCAAAGCGCTCGAGGAAGACCATGTCAAAACGCCGATGACGATCATGGCTGACGACGACGACGTAGAATGGCCTCCTACACTAATGCCGTGGATTCTAGCGCCGTTCGAGGATGATAAGATGGGGGGCGTGGGCACTAGCCAGCGAGTGAAGCGTGTTGACGGGGATTTTATAACTCGCAGCTGGAACTGGCTCGGCGCAGCTTATATCGAGAGGCGAAACTTTGAGATTTCAGCCACGCATAACATCGATGGTGGCACTTCCTGCACATGTCTGGTCGAACCGGCGCCTATCGCACTAAGATACTCAGGAGGCACGACTTTCTGGACGGCTTCAAGAACGAGAAGTGGGGCAAGTATATCCTCAACGCTGATGACGACAACTTTCGTTACACGGTGGCTGGTTTCCCAACAATGGAAAACATGGGTTCAGTACGAGCCTGAATGTGAAATCGAGACAACCCTGGAGAACAGCGCAAAATTCCTCTACCAGTGTTCCCGTTGGGCCCGAAGTAACTGGAGAAGCAACTGGACCAGTCTTAGTGAAGGATACGTATTTACGTGCTGTTACCCCTGCATCTTTCATTTCTGTAAGTCAGCCCTGCTAACATAACACCAACAGTCAGCAGCCATGGTGCACATACGCCCTACACTTTGCGACTTTTTTCCCGCCGGCATTCGTTACCGACCCTCTAATACTACTTACTCTCTTGCTGGTGGGCTACAGAGAGTTGGGAGCTGAAAAAGCGCTACACCCTTTTAGTCGCTGAGATTATCTTCATGTTTTGCTTCACCAAGGTCGTGAAGCTCGTTGGTCTTTTCCGCAAAAACCCGCATGATCTCGTCTATTGGCCAGTATCTGTCACGTTTGGGTACTTTCACGGCCTCATTAAACTGCACGCGCTCTTCACGCTTAAAAAGGTGCGACTAGAGCGGACCGCAGCTGCCATGTTGATGGCGAGAGTTGCTAACAACGGGGGTAGACATCCTGGGGTAGCCGAGCAGATAGCGATGAGCACAACAAGCCGCAAAAGAAGCAAAGCCTAGCGAAAAAGTCAACAAGAGAAGACTAGCAGGAAAGCAGCGACATACGAGCAACCAACGGGTGGGCATCTATGAGGATTTTTTGCCGCTGGCTTGATCTTGCGGAGGTGTGGACTGAGGGGGGGGGGGGAGTAAAGGTATAAACATCAAAATATATTCTTTGTCCACAACGGCTTACGGCGCATGACAGCAAAAGAGATGGAGCATACCTTCGGGAAAGCGGAGGGAAGGGGGGCATGCTAGCTGTGGATTGAAGAAAAATGACGGAGCAGAAATTGAGAGCCGGAGGCCAGAGGCGTGGCTTACGAACAGGGGCGCTTAATTTTCGGGTTCCGAGGTAGTCTGGCTGGCGCATGACCGTTGCACCCCTAATTCCCAACTCTAGCGCCCGACCGCCAACACTAAGAACCAACTGCCGCAGGTGCGGCTCAAAATGCGACTCAAAATGCGGCTCAAAATGCGGCTCAAAATGCGGCTCAAACCAAAGTGGGCCCGGACAACTGGAATCAAGGGGCAAGAGCTCGCCGACATTCTAGGGGATGATAATGCAAACCCAGCAGCTGTTCACGAGAGATTTCTAGCAAGAGTTAGGAACACCAATCCGGTCGCTGTCGCTCAGCGTGTGCAGCCTTCCCAGTGCAGCGGCGGCACTTGTATTGGAGGAGGTGTGTCGGAATCCGATCGACAGCTTCCGATCTGCTCACTTTCGTCAACGCTTGCAACGCATTCTGTTCTCCACGCTCATAGGGGGCCCAGGGGTGGGAACCGTTCGTGGGCGGAGGGGGGGGGGGGGGGGTGGCTGGAACACTGTCTTTTTGCCGTGGGATCAAGTACAGCGTGCGCCTGGTGCTGGCGGTGAGAATTATGCAAGATTGCAAGCTGTTGCCAACCTCGGCATTCCAGGATTCCGAGACATGAAGGACTTTTTGGCCATTCTTCCAGGCGGGTGGCTCACGCCAGATTCCGGAACAATTAGCGTTATTCCACGGCGGCAACATGGTTGGAGCCACGTCGTGCGTCATCTCCATCCCTACCAGAGGCTTAACTGTCGTGGCCCTGTGCGACACAAGGAACTTTTATGTTGACGTTCCGAACCTGATGGCGGTCATGTTGGCGGATAGTCTATGGTCTGGGCGAAGCAAAGAGGAGGTTTTGATCCATCTGAAAAACCTTCACTCACTCAGCAACCGCTGTTTTGTGCGACGAATCTGGGCACACCAAGTTTCCCTTTTCGTATCTCGCTCACGTGACATTGCTCACCCTGGCTCAGGCCCGGCTCAGGATTTGCTCAGGATTGCTCAGGCTTGCTCAGCCTAAAAGAGAGCCCATTTCCGGAAGGCTGCGCCGCACGCACAATTACTTCCATTCTAGCCGAGCGAGCCTAGAATTGGTCCCATAAGAAGAGGCTCCTGCTGAGGATTCGGAGTAGGAGGGGCGCCCGAATAGACCGAGTTGGAAGCGTTTGGAAGTCCACAACGATCTGGCCCAGCAAAGCTAGGTGCGAACGCCGATCTGCGGGCACCGTTGGTATTAGGGGACATGGAGATGGACATGGAGCAGAAAGTCAGTAGCATGGACAGAGCAAATACATGACGGCAAGCACATCTGGTCGGTTGGGCTGCGTGTGACGAAGTCGTCGAGGGTGGCGATGGCGGGCGTTGACGTCCGGGTCATGTCGTAGGTATTTTTTCTTCTCTCTCTCCCCCTATTACCTATCACTATGGCTGACAGTAACCTAGCTCTACCGCTCTCTACTACGACTCTCCTCCGTCGCGCCTAACTCTGCGCAGATAACGGAGGGAGTTAATCTCGAGTTTTCTAGCGTTTCGCCTTCGGTCTTTGAAGAAGAGTCTATTAGCTCCTCGACAGTCGCGGTCGCATCACCTCCTTTGGCAGCAATAGTGGCGTCCTCTCTGTCAAAATTGCCCGACGGTAGCCACGATGGCTATCGATGTCGCACGGCGCCCAGATACCTGCCATCCTTCGCGTGGGAGCCACACGGTGCAACTCGATCTAACACGCTCACAGGCGCGAAAGAACCTGACGACAGCATTTATGCCTAGGAACAAGCTATTTGCCGGCGCCCGTCTTTCCCCCGTTGGCCGCCGAAGTCGCCAACACCCAGTTTCTTACCACCATCTGTAAGGCGATGAGGTGGGGCTGCGTGTAGAGGAAGAAATCCGCCAGCGGCAGCAGGAGGAGGAGGAGGAACGTACGCGCGAGCAAGACAGGGACCGACAGCGAAGCGACGTCTTAATTAACGAGGCGGAAGAGAAAGAGTGATGGGGATATGCGGCGTCCCCAAGAAGCTGAGCGGGCGTTTCCAGGAAGCTGAACTGTGTTTAGAGCGGGAGAGGGAGAAAATAAAGGAGATGGAGGAGAAGATGAAGAAAATGAAGCGTGAAGATGGGAGAGAATGAGGGAGAAAAGACGGAGGAGTGAGATGGGAACCTCTCGATTGTCGCTTTTTGCCTGTTATCGTTGTCTGTAGCTTGTCTGTAGTGTCGGAGGATCATAACGGCAATGGGAGCCTTCGTGCCCAAGATAGGAGCAGGAGCTACATAAGCAGCTGCGCAAGAAGGACGAGGAGCTGCGCAACAAAGGATCGAGAGCTACGGCCTTTGCGAAGCGTCACTAGTCTTGATAGGAGGGTTATTATGTAGACAGAGCAGTCGTAGCAGATTGCCCTGGCCAAACCCAACACAGATCATTCGATGACGCGCAGCAACGCTGCCGAGTGTGTACTAGCGCCATGTGCGTGTGGAAGGAGAGGGCGACAAAAGGTGGGGCCTTCTTCTTTCGCCTTCAGCCATTCACTCTTTCGTTTGCAGCATGGTCTGCTCTTCTTAACCCTCTTTGCCTCTTACCCGCAATAACAACACACGGTGCATCGCCGAGACCAGCGCACGCCGTATCGTCGACATTAGCACACACGGTCATCGCCGAGACCAGCCCAGCCACTGTTCGCGCCGCGACATCATTGCCGTAGTGGACTTTTCAAAATGGCTCCTTCCTCCACCAGCAATTCCCTCTCTTCTCCTCCCCACGACACCGAGGGGCAGCATCACGAGCGCCTCTTCCTCACCACAGAACAAGACGAGATGGTTGGCAACATCAAAACCATTTTCCAATGTATGCTTATTTGACGCTTCGCTGTTGACTCTGTGGCTAATGACGCTATCGCAGATGCGCCCGTCGTGCCCGCCGTGCCCGCCGCGTGCAAGTCGGTCAATGGGCATTTCAACATCGTAGCCCGAGCAGGCCACGCCAGCATGAAGGTGAAGGGCGACTTCGACGAGGCAGCCACTGCGCGCCTCATCGATACCACCGAGGCAGCCACTGCGCGCCTCATCGATACCACCGAGGCAGCCACTGCGTGGACCCCGAAGCGGTGGGCCGAGTCGGTTGCCATGGCTGCGACACCTTTTATCCTTGGTGGCCTCGGCGGTCTAGCCATCTGGCGCATGACAGGTCAACGGGCTTTCAAGATGCCGTCCGCGGTATGCGATCTCCACGTTTGGGGCAGGGGCTAGCTGGTGGCTGACAGGAAACAACAGAGAATGGGCGCGAAGCCGACTCAAGTCCCCTACGCCTTGCGCGCGAAGAGCATCCACGCGAAGAGCATCCATCGCAAGTAGTCAACTGGCAACAGAACTATGGTATGGGCTGGGGCGGCACGCTGCTGGATGACGATGGAGTCAAGGTAGGGGATTGATTCTCTCGGCGAGCGAGCGAAACGGCTGGGATGGAGAAATGATGGTAGCTGCAGCTATAATAGTGACATGGGCTAGACGGCACCTTCATACAACTACAACCCCCCCCAATTCTCCTTACACCATGATTCCCAATGCTGACGTGAATTGAGTGCGAGATAAGCCCGTCTTGAGAGAGTCAGACTCCGGTTTAGACGCCATGCGTGGAAGAACGGTAGATAAATAGGCGCTATATTACCCTTGTCTATATCTCGCTGAGAATAGACCGACCTATGTATTTCGGACTATCCCATCCACTATCTACCGCAGCTCACCCCAGCTCAAGTCCCATATATAAATGTAACGCAAAGTGCGTTGGGTTTAGCAAGGGTACACGAGAAGTGCTGCAAGATAGTAGGCGTGAGGAATTTATTCCGTGGAAGCCTGCTTCTTACCCTCTGGGTTCGCCAGACAGGTCTTTTAATAGTTGGAGGTGGTAACTGGGTGGCGACTATAGTGCCAGAAACTTCTTTCGACTGCGTGTCCCACGCAGCGAGATGTGCAATAGTGCACACTGGGGTTTGCTAGAAACATGGCACCTTGGATTTACAACGGTTGTGATTGTGTTATTTCTGTTTCTTATGTCTGTAATATGCGACGAATCTGGGCAAGCAGAATTTCCTTTTTAGCACCTTGCACATGTGACGTTGCTCACCCTGGCTCAGGCTGGCTCAGTCACTCATCAGGATTTGCTCAGGCTAGCTCACCTTGGTTCACCCTAATTGCCATTTTCGGCAGGTTGCGGCGCAGCCTGCCGAATCGCTTCAGCTCTAGCCTAGGGGTCCCACAACTGGTCCCATGTATCAAGATGGCCAAAATATGTCCCATTTTCGAAACTAACTGTTTTGTATGTCGGAAACACTGAATCACTGTTATGGTCACTACCAGAGCGATCAGAAAGATGATGGTTGTAATTGAATCTGTTCTTCTGGCTCTCTGGCGAAGCTAGAGGGCCATCTTTTGTGTTTCTACGTGCATGAACTAGATGGCCAGATTGTGGCTGATCAGCAGTATGATCGCCATCCCCTGCCAGCCAGGGCCAGATACACGAAGTGGATCGTACCCTCCTTTTTGACAGTAAAGCTACATCTTTTACAAAGTTAAGAGAGGGACTAAAAGAACCTGCTCAGGCCGGGCCAGTCCGGCGTTTATATTGGTGCTCGTACGATGGACCCGGAGCCGGGTCTATCTTCTTCGGGTCCTTACTGATTGACTCCATCGTATCTTGATGGGAGTGAAGAACAAAGTTGATCCATAGGCTATGGTCTGTGGTGGTGACGAAGGCGGAAAAGGCTGGCAGGAAGATCCAGGATTGGAGATATGGTAGTGTGGAGCCTGGCAGGCACCCACAACCCCACAACATATCTATCGTGCCAATCAGCTGCTTCAAGCCTTATCGCGTCAGGCCCCAGCTTGGATAGGCCACCCATTTGCCAGAGCGCACTTGTCGTCGCTCCTCTTATCGAGGGGGCGCGCAATTACGTCGTAATCCGCTAAACCATTTCCGGCTCCCACCACCACCAATAACCCTCTCCTTGTAATCGGCGTAATCGCCTGCAGGCCGCCGATAAGTTTCCGTCGATAAGCGATTTTCCACTTATCACAGACCGCCTGTTTCCAACCGCTACCGGCCGCTGGAAGCCGACCGCTACCGGCCACTGATTCCGCAACCGGATCCCCCACTACCCACTGTAAGGCGCCGTAAGGCCGCCTTACCCCGCCTGCCATCACCACGATCACCACCATCGCCGCCGT
>Ga0247763_1001180_pt1 | contig 15313 bp, 16 predicted proteins | sample UWRJL141409B4_FD_179926 | JGI IMG/M metagenome (GOLD analysis project Ga0247763, IMG submission 179926) | Plant litter microbial communities from Arlington Agricultural Research Station in Wisconsin, United States - UWRJ-L141-409B-4 | ecosystem: Environmental > Terrestrial > Plant litter >...
CCATCCAGTCATTTCCTCAGACTCGTATCCGGCTCTTCCATCACTCGGGTCCACGGAACACCACATGCTCTGTACGTCGTGACATTTGAGATCCAATTTCTGCCTCACGGCACACAATGAGCATCCGGTAACATCCCGTGTTCCCTAAAGATGAGCGAGGGATCCCTGTCCCTGACAAGCCATATACCGAAAAATAAAAATAAAAAAGCAACCAAAGCATTCAGCTGCCCACCTACCTAAGCACTTTTAGCTAAAGCAGAAAGGTTTACTGAACCGTTCCCGTCCTGAGATATTGTTCTAGATAATCGGCGTATTCCGTCCTGTAATCCACTCTGTCTATGCCTCGATGCTTGAAAGGCACCTTGGCTGCTACAAAATGCTCCTCCACGTTTGCAGTGCGTTGCCCAACCTTGAACGCGCATTCTCTCAACAAGGCCACAAAAGCCGGCTCCGAGGCTCCCTCTGAAGCCTCTGACCTTTTCTGACATCCCAGGTGCTTCTTCAGATCCTCAAAATAAGGCTCTATGGGGTTGAAATCCCCCGAACATGGCGGGAAATACAGCAACAAAACACCACGGTCTCTACATAGGGCCGCCACGCCGGGGCTTCGGTGCCAAGACACGTAATCCATAACCAGGACGCTTTTGGGCCCGGGGGGCCTTCTTTTCGGCCCATTTCTCGTGGTTGAGACTCCGTCGGATAGTGTGTTGGCTAACGTACAGTTCACAGTGGGAGACGAGGTGCCATTGAATCTCATCCAGGTAGAGAGGTCGGTTTCTCTGCGATTACTTCTAGGGTATACTGCCAGGGGCGGAATGTTAGCAACAACAACGTCCAACACGGAGGGTCAAGGGTAGTGGACTGGAGGTTCACAAACTTCGACGGCCTCAGGATTGAGTTTTATAACGTTCAGAGGTGCCTTCGACTTGTTGAATGGGTCTCCATTTAACTTGAACCGCTTTCAGTATCGGTAGGCCTACGAAGTGCTGATTCCAGTCTCGGTCTGGATGGCTGTGGCGGGTTCGCCGCGCTGAACCATTTCGAGGACTTTGGCTCGCTGAGCCGCGGTGGCGTATTTGACCATTGTTGGGGGGGGGGAGGGGGGGGAATCAATTCGCGCGACCTCTGAGCGACTGAGATTTTATTTCAAGATATGAAAATGATTGAAGTTGATGATTTCGAGCTGTCGTGATGGGATTCTGATACGGGGTTGGGGATGTGAAGCAGTGAAAATTTCGCATGGTGTTTGGGAAGCACAGAGCAGCCTTGTGGTGGTTGGATAGCGCACTTCATTGCATCCGACCAATAGGAAGATGTGATGCGACTGCAGGCATACTTCGTACACCTTCACAGACGCAGCAAACGAATCGATGTATCGCAAATGCAACTTTTTGGGGGGGATTTGCTAGAGGGGCTCTGTTGAAGGTGTAATGTCGGCAGCTAGAGACCGGCGGATGGAGATGCATTGTCGATTTTCTTTTCTCCAAGGCACCAACCACACACATTCCTGTTCCATGACTGCACCCAGTCAAGATGCGGTTGAACACCACCACCTTCCTGTCTGGGAGGGAAGGCCAGAGAATCGAAACCTGCATCTCACACATCTTCGAGGGGTTGATAACGAGGTTAGAGTTCCTTGCTACCTGTCGGTTCGAATTGATTTGATGTGAACTGCACGGTGCAGATTGAAGGCTAGGGAAAACATAAAGCAGCTCACAGATTAGATGCACCTGTAGTGTTAGGTTAGAGCCATTCTTACCAGTGTCGTTGGATGCTGTCAAGCCCGAGGCGTCATGAAGATGGGGCAGAAATTTGTCGACAGGGAACGCCTGAGAGGTCATAGTCTGATGGGATGGAAATCTGTGCCTGCTTGATTTGCCGCATCCTATGATAGAGTGAAATGAGGCCGGCCAGGACTTTCTGTGTCTCTAGAGATCCCAAGTGTGGTCAGGGTTATTGCCATGCCACATACAGCTGTTGGGGGAGGGCCCCGACCAATCCAACCCCATATCAGAAGTTGCAAGCCTAGCCGAACTCTGTGCGGCACATCTTGCACTTCCATGATAATGGGGGCCACTCAGGGACGCCTTTTCACGCACAGTTAAGCGTCTTAGGTAGGCGGGGACGTCTGGTAATTATTAGAAGCGGTATTGCGCACATCGTAGTGCTTTGAAGCGGGAACGACAGGTTGTCGAGGTTTCGTGGGTCGTCTCGAGAGACTCTGGAAGAGACCGGTAAAATCGGAACCCTGTGTTTCGGTTCAAAATAGAACATCTCGGGACATGGCCCGCTAAATAGGGCGTAAAATGGGTAACTTGCACTGGCGAATCACTGGGAGTCGCGGTGACCGCTGTCTGTCGTGGGTACAATAATGGAAAGATATTCCAGAAACCAGAGGTGAGCATGCAGCCGGAACAGACACCCAGCGACTTCGTCGGATTGCGTGATTCTCACCAAACGAACTTCAGTACGCACTGCTTACCAGCAAGGTTTGTAGGCAGGTTCGGCAGCTCCAGTCAGCTGTCAAGCGTAGCGGCCCCTGGGCATGGTCAACCTCCCTCAAACAGTTGCAGTGGACGGCACGTCTGCATTTCCACGACAGACGTTACTGAACCTGTCTCTCGCGCAGGATAAGGCCCAACCCGTAGAGTTGTCTCGTGAGTCGTACCCATCTTTCGATGGTGACTGGAGCTTTCAATTTTCTTCGATCCAAACTGCCGTGAGAGACTGACCATGGCTTCAGTCTTTGGGAGCCGGAACAGACGCCAGAAATAGCCTTGAGTGGTGAAATCGAACGCGCTGGTTACCGCCCAAAGTCGAAAACCATTTTATTGGCTCCAGTTGCACGCAGGGAAAAACTTCCCTGATCAAACTGCCTCCAGTGCCAAAGAGTGATGGCAATCGCTCCCCAATCGCGACTTCCCAGCCCAAAACTTCTAGCCGCATGAGACTTTGTTTGTGTGCGTCAAATCTGGAGACGCAAGTTTGGGAGTTATCTTCTGCAACACGGAAGGCTTTCCTCCCCGTCATTCAACTCTCGATTTCGCTAATGTTAGCTTGAGGAAGGATATCACGTACGATATCATTGTATTTTACTTGCGGCAATTTTAACCTCATTGCACACGGCTTGGTCCAGTAGACCAGTGTCAAGATGGAGAGACGTCGCGAAGGGCTCTTCGTCCGATAAAAATAGCTGCGGCGATCGAGCATGATCATTCCCACTAACTTCAAGACAGAATGGTGATCTTTTCTGGGGAATCGTACGACTTTGTTCATGCGAGAAGTTCCCTGTCGTTTCCACAGATCATATGGAGCCAAAATCCCAAGAATGTCAAAACAGATCACATCCATTTCGGCCTTGGAACAAACTTACTAACCCGAACCGCTATCATTTAAAGTCCCGGGACAAGAGAAAGATCGTCATTGGCTAATGCAAAGTTGTTCTTGTTTGCTTCTCTACAGGGCTCGGGGGACTGCATTGATTACAGCCTCGCGCCAAGGAACATCAGACAGAGATGTAGCAGAGAATCCCTTTTCACCCGACATCCCCCACGAGGCCAAGTACCCCGCAAGTCACGGATAAGAAGGTAAAGGGATCTTCTATTAGCGTTATAATAGTAGTGATTACGACAGGCCTGGTGGTTGATGAACACGTCGTATTTTTAGATCCCAGTGTTCCGGGCTAGGGGCATCAAGAGCGGAATTGGGTATGCCAAAAAGGGAAGTCGAGCACGCGACACAGCTTTATTTTGCAAGTCAGCGTCAAATCCGCTGCACGAGGGAAAGCCGACTGTGCAGATGCATGGGTATCTGCCAATCCAGATTCCCGACGCATCGACGCAATTGTGCCCGGATGCTGTGCGCCTGCAACCAGTTTGGGGTTCTATGGCCCATAACGTTTTGTTTTGGACGCGGTATCGGGCGGTCCGTGAGTGGGATAAAATGGCGATGCGGACTTATTGGAACAGCAAGGACGACCGGTTTCGCGTCTTCTTTCCTTCAGCAGACAGCTCGCGTCCAACTTCCTTCGTGTGCACCTTCCTCTCTCGTGGGGTTTCGCCAGCGTTGGGGTAAGTCTCGGCAGGGGTTCGTGGTTGCTTCAGAAGCCGAACGCCACCTTTGGCCGCCCCTCGCATCGGTATCGCACCAAGCTTTCCAAGTGCTGCATTGCAACCATTTTTGGAGGGCAAGGAACCGACCAGAGCCGCTTCCGACACCATCATCACGGCTAACTTTTCGATAGGACGGCACGGGATTGTGAGAGTCAATCTACTCCCGAAACGAGCAGCTTCTATGAGAGACGCGCCCAATTTGCATCAATTGGCCGCAATGTTGGGAGGCTGCTGCCCTCGCGCTGTGGCTGTCAACAACCGCCAGAACTCAACCCCGCTTCGTCTCCAGTAGCGCCGTCAGCGCGATTGGCGATGCTGAGTTTTCCACCCAGGGCCACGCTGGATCCCGATCCCAGGGTCTGTTCCGACACACAGACAATCAGGCCACTTTGTTTGCAAGTGCAGGAAACAAACAGTGGATCGGGTGCATTGGCGATCTGGCTCCTCGCAGCGGTTCTTCGCGCCGCACAGCCACGACATGCTGGCGAAACACCAACCCAGTCTCGCCGCCAACATGCTCTGCTGTGATAGGTAGGGGGCAGGAGGAAGCCCACGAAGCTTAATCGGAGATAAGCGCAGGGAGCCGTTTCAGGGTCGCCTTCAGAGCCGGACACACCTCCCACGGTGGGCCTTGGCCCCTGTTCTTTGGTATCAGCCAGAGGGCTGTTGTCGAATCACATCGCCGCGACCGCCCGGAGATTTTCGGTTTCATCGCCCGCCCGCCCTGTCGCTCTGCCGGTGGGGGCTTTCACGCAACTTGCCCAAGCTGCGACCGAGGCTTGTCGCAAGAGCTTGTAGTGCTTCGCCGTTGAGACCCAGTGTCATCGGACGAAGACGCTCCTATCTCGCTCTAAGTGGTTGAACAACTCGACACTAACATCGATACTTGGCCGGAGAAGTGGGTGCCGGCAGGCGGCTCTGCGGATGGATGCTACGCAACGCAGCGCTTTGCACCGGGGGAAAATCGAATCAATATAAGCTTATTCGAGACTTTCCAGCTTCCAAGACGATCATTCTGTCTTTGCTCCTGTCAAATGGTTTTCAGGTACGTAATTGCTGAGCAAAAAAGCTTCCGCCCAGGATGCGGCTACGATTTCCCCAGGCTTGACTTCAACGCCTCTCTTGTCCCGGATTGAGCTTCCAACGGCCAAGAGCGCCAACCCTGTGAAAAATGGCCAGCATTCAGCTTGGCAGTCGCACTTTACTGCGCCAGCGAGCCCCGTTTTCCTTGGCGATGCACGCCGGCGACAATTGTCCGAGCCACCCAAGACCTTCGAGCTCTCTTTTCCATTGCTCGGCAAAACATTCATGAAGCTTGATTTGGAGCAGGCCACCACCTTCCGTGGGCGACAATCGAGACAAGCTACTCTTGTCTCCTTGGCCCACCATCCTTTACCGCATTTAGCTCAATGCGTAGGAGCTTGCGAGCTATGTATCCCACGATGGGCAGCAGCGTCGGGGCCAAGAGTCGTTGTTGCAAGCCAGTGAACCCCCTCAAACAGCAGGGGTGTTGGTACGTACCGAGTACATGCCGGAACCCGCTGCACACCACCCAGCTCACGATGATCTTCTGGAAGAATACATAGGCTCGGGGCCGGCCTGCCTGTTCCCTCCATTCTCTTTTCCATCATCGTACGACTTGTCTTTCTTGTGCATTGTTTCTTTTGGTTCGAGGGTCTGTGACCGTTTTTTTCTCTTCGTTTATCTTACGTTATTGTTGGCTGGCTAGACCACTGCCATTTTCACTTCCCCGTCCCTCCCTCATAGAATTCTTCGCAAATCCCATACCGCCTGGATTCGACCTTTGTAGTTGTTTGTTGCTGCGTTTCCGCCCTCCTCCCCCCCTTTCCCATTTCCGACCCCCACCTATCAACATGAACGGTCAAATACTCCGGACACTTCTCCTGGCGGCTACGGCGAGGCAGGCCTTTGCTTCGTGTGCCCATGGAACATTTCTACAACCCCGTGCAGAGGCGGGTGCCGTGCCTATCTCGACCTTCGGATACACCGGCCGAATCGTAAGTTTTCCCCTGGGTCGGGAGGGCGAAACGAGGGGTCCACGTTGCTGACAGGATAGCAGGGACCGCTCAACTGGGCTGCACTCAATTCTGCGAACTCAGCCTGCTCCACGGGGACCCGACAGTCACCCATTGATATGGTACAGGGTACTTTCAATCTGGTCTCGGCAAATCAAGTCACCCTCGATATCCCGGATTTCACTGCCGGCACCGAGTTCGAGAACCTAGGTTCAACGATCGAAGTCATTGCAAAGGGTGGTTCACTAGCCTTTAACAACAAGAATTTTGCGCTCCAGCAGTTCCATTTCCACCTTCCTAGTGAGCATCTCGACAACGGCACCAGTCAGGCTAGTACGTATCTTTTCGTGTTCGGGAGGTGTCTTGTGATGAGTGGAGACTGACATTGCAACAGTGGAAATGCACATGGTGTTCCAGTCGGAAACGCAGGAGATTTCTGTCATCGGAGTCTATATCGACGTTGCCAGCGACCCTGCTCCCGCTGTCGTTCAAGCTCCTGCGGCAGGAAATGAGAGGCGAGGGCGGTACGCGCGCGGCCAGGAGCAGCAGTTGGCTCGGCGACAGAACGGCACTGTTGCCGCGCCCGGGGCCCCTACCGTCCTGCTCGAGACCGTGTTCAGTGTTGTTGATGCTATCAGCACCCCCGGCACTAAGGTTGAGACTCCACCGCTGGTCATGAAGGAGGTCGTTGACATTGTCAAGGCCGGTAGCTTCCAAGCGTAGGTCTCCCATTCCCCTCTTCGTCCGGAGCTTGCACATTAACACAACCCCAGCTACTCGGGCTCCCTGACCACGCCTCCTTGCAGTGAGGGCGTCAACTGGTTCGTGTCGACGTCCAAGCTGGCCGTTGCGCCCGCCACCTTCAACAAGGTCCGCGACATCATTGGTTTCAACTCGAGGTTTCCGCAGAACACACCTGGCCAGCCCAACCTTCTCCTGGTTTCCTCGGCCTTCACCGTCATGGGTGCGAACATTTGAATGGTTCGACCTGATAACCACACAGCGCGGAAACGGTAGACAAAAAACAGCTAGAACTTTTGAAGTCATCATGATATCCAGTGTTGTTATATGCGGTGCTTTTTATCTTGTTATGGTTACGTTTATACCCCTTTGGTCGACGGTCATTTGTACTGCATAGAGTGGTCTAGGACTTGCATTGTTTGGCAGGCGGATGACGCATTGGTCATGTTTATGGCCAGGGATGGAACGGACACGGCGACGAACGTGTATCTGTAGGGATCCAGGCGGACATGAGAAGACAAAAAAGAGAGAGCTCGGTGGGAGGAGGAATTTTGTACTTTGGAGGACTTGGTGTTGCTAATCCAGCACTGCCCCTCTCACACCTGTGACTCGATACGCGCACCGTAACGCAAAGTACCGCAAAGTACGAGATTCCTTCAAAAAAGTCTTGTCCCGATGCTTCCGATGTCAAGCTGAAACAGAACATTCTTGGTGTTGATGCGTAACCCTAACCCTGGACTCCTGAATGATCGCCATCTGACAGCGGCGGACTCTCGGAGGAAAGCGACGCGGGAGAAAATAAACGAAGGGAAAATCCCGCCCGTAATTCCCGGATGAGGCGCCCGCATGATCATTCCAGCATAAGCCTCATCATACGGTCGCGATGACGACGAGCATGGCAAAGCATGGCAAGCATGGGCAAGAGAGCCATAGAGAGCGAATCAGTAGCCCAAGAGTTGAAATTGACGAGAATTTGCTTTTGATTTGCCCCACGCGGTGGGCAGCCAAACAGCGCGCAGAGGTGGCCGCCTCGTTCGCCTACGGGCTGTCAGGCCAAACCAGGCGGTGGCCAATCATAGCCCGCCGGACCAGGGGTCTGAGCAAGAAACCCAAGCTTTGGGACCCACCCGCCCGCAGTTTCTTGATCGCTGACTTGACATGACCGCGAACTGTTGCCCACGCGGTTCCAACCATCGCGCATCCCTAGAGGGCCAGATCGGGAGGGAGGAGGGGCTTCCACGTGTTTTTGTTTGCATATTTTCATCATTTCAAATTTTCCCTTCTTCCTTTGGATTCTTCTTCTCCTTCTTCTTCGTCTTGGTGGGTGCTCCTTGTGAGCTGAAATGTCTTGGCGCGACCCACTATCAAGCTCCTGCTTTGGGTGTCATAGGGAAGGTGCACTTCTCTGATCTTTCCCTAACTTACTCTCTTTCCCTTCTTGACGGTCATTTTTGCCTTATCTTGGATGGTCCATCTCGGGACCGAAGGGGGGATCTTTTTTGTGTGCGAAGGTTCCGATCTCAGCCTAGGACTTTGCAGGTGAAGGGGGAAGGGCAGGTTACACGTCTCGACCAAGGACGCCACCCGAGCTGGGAGATTCTCTTCTGACGCCCTGCGTTTGGTTTTCTATTACACTCCTCCGGAGTTGCGAGCGCGCAGCCCATGACCGCTCGACATCCAGATCTCACTTGGGGGAACCACTCGCCGCAGCACTCATGTCTCGCCCGAGTCAGAATCCAGTTCCGGACACTATCTCAACACCGAGATGGCCACCGTCCAAGAGAAAGTCCATCGCACCTCCGGACCAAGGCCACCGGACACTGCCTAACCGGTGGAGCAGTCACATGCATCAACAGCATCGAGAGACCATGCCATCTCGCGTCTCCACTCCCAGGAAACCGACCGTCGAGAACGAAGCCCCGCAAAGAGTGTCAATACACCGTCCCACTCCTAGGCGGTCTGTTTCTGCCTCAAGCCAGGGAGGTGAACTGAAGCTGGGCGCTGAGATTTGCACCGCCATTCTCAAGGATCGACCAGCCCCCGATGGAAAGCGGTCCTCCCGGGCGGTGCGAGTCTGGGATGCCGTTGCTAGGTGTCTCGAGGAGATTGACGCGTCCGACTCGTCACCTTCCACCTCACCCGCCCTACCCATCATGTTTAATGAGGAGTCGGCCTGCCTCTCACCGCGGCCGACGGGCGCGAGTCCTGCCAGACGCCTCACGAGGAAGTCTGTCGCGCGGCTTTCGGCCGTCGGTGCTCCGGAGGGCATCCAGCTGCCGTTGAAAGAACCCACTGAGATGCCCCCCAGCCCGCCGATGAGCCGACCTCAGACACTGTTCCCTTGTCCGTTTAGGAAACGGAACCCTGCTCGCTTCAACATTCGGGATCACGATACCTGTGCCACAGCCCAGTTTAAGTCTATCCTGGAGATCAGGTGAGTGCCCTTGGAGCTTTCTTCATATTTCATGCTAATATGACTGCAGAGACCACCTCCTCGCACGCCACAAGCGAGAAGTTGTTCACCAATGCCCGAGATGCGGGGTTGTTCTAGAGTCGCAGATGGGGCTGAATGAACATTTGGTCATGCCGAGAGATCAGATGTGCGAGCTGGTGGTGATCCACCAAGCTGATATTAATGAAGAGGATGGCATTAGCGCCGAGGCACAAGGGGCCATGGCCGCGTGGTCTGCCTCCGACAGCCCGACGTGGGGGACAATGTGGAGGTTGGTCTTCCCTGGAGACAGGAGTGTCCCCGACCCAGGTAAGTGCCCCGCTGTGACCATTTGGACCATTCGCTGACTATCCGAGATTTTCACCCTGTTGTTGAGCTAGTTGAAATTGAGCGGGCCTTAGATGAGGGCCAAGCCGAGTTCAAAAGCAGTTTGCAAGAAAAGCTTCGGCTGTTGCTTCCAGACACGGTTGAGGATAGTTATTGCAGCTTCTTGACCGGTCAGCTGGAGTTGGTATTCGAGACGCATTTGGCCAATGCGATGAGGCAATCCCTCTCTCGGTCGAGTTCGACGGCAGTACAACCAAGTCAATCACCTACTCATCGCGCGGCGGCACATCGAGAACCCTATGTAAAGAAGAGCACCCGCCGGTCGAGGCGAAGTACAATGCTGCAGAGCATCCGGTTCCCGGACGTCGAAGGTTTAACGAACGTGGAGGCGGAGATTCCTTGCGGGCAGCACCAAATCGAGCAGCTCGACACCCCCCCAGCCAGCGCCAGCCATGCGCAGCAGCGTCCGACGACAGCTTTTCGTGCTGATGCCGCGGCTGCCGCCGCTAGCGCTGCTATCCCGTGCCGAGTGTCGCCTCTTCGCCCCGTCTCACACAACGTTGCGAAGTCTACACCGCAATCATCGACGCAAACACCTAACTCCCAGCTCTCTCGTTCCGAATGTAACGATACATTGGATTATGTAGCGTCTCGTGATTCTCGAGACTCGGGAATCGGACTTCACTGTGAATTGTGCGAGTCGGAGGTATGCCGATGCCGAGATACCATCTTCGAGCTTGATTCGGACGCCGGAGAGACGGGACCAAGCGCAACGGCGCCATTGTCGACACGGCCAAAAGTCTCTTCTATTTTCAAGCCAAAATCACCAATCTCGCCTAAACTGTACCAATTCCAATCCGGTGATTCGGGATCGCGCATGCCAAGACGCAATAGCCTGATCCAACTAGTGCCACCGACGCCCAATTCTTCGCCATCACTCCGGCACCGGCCGAATTTGATGATCAACACGCGGAACATCAGCCCAAGCACGGAGAGCTTGAGTGGCTTGGCTCTAAGTGAGACGTTCTCGCCGCAGTCGTTTAAACAGAGGGTATTGCGGACGCATCAGAGGCAGCCTAATGAACGAGGGGGTATGGGCAAGATGGGAGCCCACCTGGTTTCACGGTTTTTGGAGGAGGGATGCTAATGCTAATAATTAGGACTTGCATGGTTAGGTAGGTATGCATGGTGGCCGGGGAGCATAATACAGGGGCGTCAAATGGAGGGGAAAGTCACAGAGCATAAAGAGAGGGAATAATTGCGAGTTTCAAAAGACTGTTAATACAGTATTCCGGTTTGTGTGTCACTTCAGAGCCAACAATCGAAAAAATGAAGTAATTGTAACATGCAGTCTGAAAGACAATGCACTCAGTGGTGTGATGACACATATCGACTCGGTGTTCCGTGCTTTTCGCGAGGTGTCTGTCTGACGGGGTTACGGTGCAAAATAGATTGATTGAGAATTCAAAAGAGGGAGTGTGATTGACTGTTGTGCAAACAATCCCGTAGGAATATGAAGCAACACAGTCGCCAGCCAAACACAACGCTGATGATATGTGTTGACGTAGGGGGTCAGGGGAACGTTCGCCCACGTGCTGGATAGATAGGGGCCAGGCGCACGCCAGGGCCTGGATCTTTTCTTTCCTTCTCCCCCGTCATTATAACTACCTACCTACCTGCAATCTTACCTCTGAGAAAGGTTTTTTTTTTTTTTTTTAGTTTTCCTCGGCTCAATATGGCTATCCCGCTGGCCACCGGATGTCATATTTCACGTATTTATTATTGTTGCTGGTGAAATGCGTCAATCTCCATACGCGCCACATCGTCATCTTCATAATGGCGTGATAACCACTGACAAGTCAAGTGGGGTGTGGTGTTGTCGCGAGCCCGCCATGTGGCGTACGTCCCCCCAAGGGATACTGTTACTCTTTTTGTTCACATATTTGCACGAAGTAACCAGTGATGGAATACTGGTTGCCGATTTATAGTTTTTTTTCTTTCTTTCTTTTTGGCTATAGCTCGAACTGTAGCTGCGGCTTGCTGGCGTGGACCAGACTTGAACTTTTCGTGATCCTACATTAACTTGCTCATGAACATGCGAGTCCCCTGAGATTTATTTTAACGCTCTGATTATCCTCAGGTTTCTTGTTAGACTGATATTAAAAGGGTGCGAGACCTATACACGTCGAGAATGAATGAAAATGTAAAATTGGACTTTTATCGAGAGGTTTGTTCCAGAAGGCAAAACTCTCATTCACACCTAAAGTGTGCAGGAATGTGCCTCCTATGCTTTGATGTTGGGCGTTGGGAGGAGAGGTCCAAGAAAACCAAACAAATGTCCAAGGTAAGGTTCATGATTGCGCACATGCAGTGGAACAACAGTTTGTACAGTAATTTAGTTAGGAGATACGGTACTAGGACCCGTCTCTCTAAGTCCTTCCCATATACCGACGCCACCTAGGGCTTTGGAAAATCCCTAAATCTTAACCCTACAAGAACCAAGTTGACGGCAAATAGTGAACCCTTCTCTTCTTTCCACCCACCTACCTACTCCAAACTGCTGCAATAGCTATAACCTCAAACCAAGTAAGTAAAGTTTTCACCCCTTACTCATCGCGTTAACTAACCTGGAAAAAAGTAAGCGGACGGTTGAACCAAACCTTCATGTTACTACCCCAATCTAGTACGAGGACCAGGCCAAAGGAATACAAATCTGGTACAACCCGCCACCTTCCTAATGGACCCTATCCATTATCGACGACACTGTTATCGTCCAAACTATTAATCCGAACAACAAAAAAGCAGTGGAACAAACAGGTCAGGAGGCCACAGTGCCTGGGGAGGAAATGTTGCGTGCCTTCCAGTTTGGGAAAAGCAAGGGAAAATATTGTGCCTTCCCCAACCGTCGACAAACGCCGTCCTGCAAAAACTTCCTAATTCACTCTACCAAGGTTCTCTCTTCCACCAGCCGCGAACTCCAGTATTACAGCCGCAAATTCTCGAGATATCGGCGCCGAGACTAGTTACCGTAAAAGCATCTTCCTTGTAAGTTACCATACGGACTCATTCATTCTTGTTCAAAGGAGGTGTCTTCAAGCCCCTGCGCGACCTGCGCGACCTGCGCAACATGAGTGACCTGCGCGGCCTGGAATTTCCAGCTGCGAAGGATTCCCTAATGCCCTACCCTAATTTGACGCTTTCCCATCAAGCACCGCGGCAAAGTGGCTTGCGGCCTCACGCAAAGAGAAACATTTTAAGACTGACAAAGCATGGGTAGGACAGATAAACAGATAAAACACCATGGCATCGGGTGGAGTGGTCGCCAATCTCCCGACCACATCGACTAGGAGCCCTCTCACCAATCTCCCAGCCGAGATGATCTTGGAGATTAGCAACCATCTCAGTGGATTCGACGAAGAGTTGATCCATTACACCAACCGCGACGGGAAGGGGGAGCTCTCGCGTCTGTCGCGTGTTAGCCGGAAGATGCGGGACATTATCCAACCACGCCTCTTCCGAGCTGTCACGTTCCATCGCGAGGGTAAATCCGCACTTTTTGGTGTGGCTAGACTGCTCGACACATTGAGACAGCGGCCCAACCTGACCGGAGTGGTCAGATACCTGTCGATCGAGTCGGAGCGAACTCTGGAAGCGCCTCGCTTTGGGTCCGAGGACGTTTTAGGCATCGAGGTAGTGAACCGGGCAATCGAAAAGCTCGGTCTCACCCCGGGCGTCGTCCGAAGAGCGCTGGGAATATACCGCGGCCCCAGAGACGGGCTCTGGAAGGTGCGTCAGGACGACCGTTCCCACCGGTGCATCTTCAAGCTGCTGGTGCAGTTTCTGCTGTTCGAGGTGGGTACAGGCCTCGAACGCCTCCGCATCGCGACTCGTTGGGCGCCCGAATCGCTCCCGGAGCATCGCCAACCACGCGAACTTCAGCTTCCCAGGCTCAAATACTTCACCAACCGGATGCACGCGATGCGGCCACTGGATGCCTGGGACTGGTATGGTGATTGGCAGCCTGTTGACATAAACCCGATGGAGGAGCTGCGGTTGGCGGCACCCGCCCTCCAAGAACTCTCAGTGTCAAACCTCTCGCCGGGATACAACTTCGACAACCTACGCAAGCTCAAGATCGTCTTGTCTCGCAGAGGGTTCGACGCCGAGGCCCTGGCCGGGATGCTACAACAATGCAGGACCCTCGAAGACCTCTCGCTGAAGTGGGACGTCAAGTCAATCATAGCCGATGTTCTCCCGGCCAATCTTGAGGCTCTTTGCCTGGCTCTTCAAGCTGGAGCCGGCACACTCCGGAAACTGGGACTCCAGCTGGGGACCGATGTGCGCTCGGACCCTTCGGTCTTCGCGATCCCCTTCCGCGCTGCGATGACTCTCCTCTTACACCAGAGGCTAGAGAGTCTCGAGATGGACTCGGGAATGTTTGAAGCATTTTCAGCTTCAAACAGCCGCGGCGCGAACAATGCCGGCCCAGGCCCGACCAACCCTGGCGCGAGCAACCTCGACGCCAACCAGATCCCGTTGTCGACGTTCTTGCCCAAGTCCATCAAGCACATCACATACCGTGTGGACCTCCCTGCCGACGGCATTTCGGTCGATAGTCGCCTCGCCTGGGTTGCCAAGCTGCGGCGAGAGGCATCGCAGGGCAAACTCCCCAACCTGCGCACTATCCACATTGTGCAGAAGGAACCGGTATACCAAGGAATTCGTCCCACCCGCTTCATTATCGCAGCAGCTCGCATGTTCCGCGTACACCAGTTAGCCAGTCTGGCGAGGGAGGACTGGTACAGGAGACGCAAGGAACGGGAGACGGCCAACAGCGAAGCTGAAGGACGCGATCTGACCGTATCGGAACTGGAACTAAAGGTCGAACTCACTTGGGTCGTGGAATTCGGCGAGACCATCGAGTACGAGATTGGCGTGCCAGAGCCTTTCATGACCGACGACTGCTTCGCTACCATGACGAAGAAGGCCTGGAAACTCTTCAGGGAGGGTTTCACAACATCAATGAGGGGCATTCATGCGGACTGCAGTGCCGTCATCGGCGAGGTCTTGGATGCGTTGAATGATCTCGACGACGATGAGCCCACCTTCAGACCCCGCTTCCGGGATTTGTTTGTTGCCCTGAAAATGGCGACGAGTTTATGGTGAAACTTTAGTCCCTTCATCTATGCTCATGGCTGCCGAAGAGACGCATCGAGTGGAGCGGAAAGACGGCCAGAGCATTGGCCCTAAAGCTGTAAACTGCAGGCAGCTGCGTGTGATTCCCCGCGCTAACTTTCAGCTCGGCGTTGAGCCTGTCATTACAGCTCGGTGTTGAAGCTCGGCGCGTGCTTGGGTGCAGGCCAGCCAGCCACACCTTTCCTCTTTAGGCCGCATCTCACTGATACAGCTAGTGATATCCACGCCACGGCACGACTTCCACCAGTTCGACAGCTCGCCTTCGCCGAGAGGTGGAGGTGGCTGTGAGACATTGCTCCGCGGGGTTTCCTCATTGAACTGAGCGATAAGCACAAGCCAGCCAGTTCAGTTCAGGTGATGGGGAGATCAGACAGGTATTAGTAGACCTCAGGATCCGCCCGGAACATGAGGTGGGAGAGGCGTGCATAGCTCAGTCTTTGCTTTTTTTT
>Ga0247763_1001183_pt1 | contig 15298 bp, 12 predicted proteins | sample UWRJL141409B4_FD_179926 | JGI IMG/M metagenome (GOLD analysis project Ga0247763, IMG submission 179926) | Plant litter microbial communities from Arlington Agricultural Research Station in Wisconsin, United States - UWRJ-L141-409B-4 | ecosystem: Environmental > Terrestrial > Plant litter >...
GGTCGCGGCCAAGCTCTCTTTCCTCCTGCGCAACACCACGCCGAACGACGAGCTGCTCGATGCGGCCGCCTCCGGCATTCTCGATACGCCGGCAGGCGTGGCCGACATGGCGCGCGAACTGCTCGACTCCCCCGATGCTGCCGAGACGTTGCAACGCTTTCACGGCCAGCTCTTCGGTCTCGATCGCTACCTCTCGATCGCCAAGGACTCGGAGAAGTTCCCCCAGCACTCCGAGTCGATCAATCCGGCGCTGGCCCGCGCCGAAGAGCTCTTCCTCGATCGTCTGTTCCGCGACGGCGCCGGGCTCGAGGCGCTGCTCACCTCGACGCTGGCGTATGCCAACGCAGAGCTCGCTCCATTTTACGGTGTCGAGGTGTCGGGAGCAGAGCTTCGAGAGGTGGAGCTCGGGCCCGACCGCCCGGGCTTGTTCACCCGCCTCGGCTTCCTCGCCTACAACGGCACGCTGCGCGATCCAGACTCGATCCATCGCGGGGTCGAGATCAATCGGACCATGATGTGCTCGTCGCTGTCGCCCCCGCCGGGGATCATCCCGGCGCTGCCCGTGGTGCAGCCGGGGCAGACGAACCGCGAGCGCGTCAACGCGCACACCGGACCCGGCACGTGCGGCTCGGGCTGCCACACCACGATCATCAATCCGATCGGGTTCGCGTTCGAAAACTTCGACGCGATGGGCCAGGTGCGAGATACCGACAACGGCAAGCCCGTCGACACCAGCAGCGAATACGATTTCGGAGATGGCCTGGTGCCTTTCGATGGCGCCGCCGAGCTCATGCCGCTGCTTGCTGCCAGCCCGCGCGCACACGCCTGCTACGCGCGGCACCTGGCAGAGTTCGGATTGGGCCGCGACATCGACGAGCTAGATGAGGCGTTGATCGATGGCCTGCAGCGCAAGAGCGTGCTCGACGGGGGGTCGATCAAGGAGTTGTTCATGGCCGTAGTGGCGAGCCCGGCGTTCGGGCAGCGCAGCCCCGTCGGAGGTGCACTGTGAAGAATCAAAAAGTTCGTCCGGGACGGCGCGCGTTCTTGCGCACCATCGGTGGCCTGGGCATCGGGCTGCCGTTTCTCGAAGGCTTGCCCGAGCGCTCCGCGTTTGCCCAGGAAGCAGCGGGGCCCGCGCCCACCTTCGGCATGTACATCTGCACCGCCAACGGGGTGGTGCAGGCATTCAGGCAAGAGCCCGAGAAATTCTGGCCGACCCAGCTCGGCCCGCTGACGACGGAAGGCATGCAGGCCTTCGCCGCCGACCGCGCCACGGGCTTGCTCGCCGACTACGCCTCGAAGCTGCTCATCGTGCGAGGCGTGAACTATCCGTTCAGCAACCGCGGCTGCGGTCACGCCCTGGGCCTGACTCTGTGCTTGACGGCGGCGGAGCCCGCGGGCGACGCGCAGAACGCCGTGTCGACGGGTATCTCCGCCGATACCCTCATCGCCAGCGAGCTGCACCCGGCCGGCGTCGAACCCCTGGCGCTGTATGCGGGGAGGAAGGGCGGCTACATCGACGAGAAGCTCTCCTTCCGCGCGCCGAACCAGGTGCGCGCCGCCGAGGGCAACCCCTGGAACGTCTACCAGCGGCTCGCGGGTCTGGTGCAGCCCGAGACCGGCGCGTCCGGCGGTGACGCCGAGCGGCTCGCCCTGCGCCGCCGCAGCGTGAACGACCTGGTGCGCGAAGAGCTCAACAGCCTGATGAGCTTGTCTTCGCTCAGCAGCGACGACAGGAGCCGCCTCGATCTGCACTTCACGAGCGTGCGCGACATCGAGAACAACATGATGGCCATGGCGGCCTGCAGCGCCGAGCGGCTCGATGTTCCTGCCATCCAGGCCATGAACGAGGGCAGCGCGTTCCGCCGCACCGACAACACGATCGAAGACGTGGCCAAGTTGCAGATCGATCTCGCCGCTTTCGCGTTCGCCTGCAACGCCAGCCGGGTGGCGACGCTTCAGATCGGCGACGGCACCGACGGCACGCGATACACCATCAACGGCGTCCAAGCCGAGCGCTTCCACTGGATCAGCCACCGGCAATCCAGCGACGGAAACAACGGTGAACCGATCGCGAACGCGGTCGAGGTCCACGTCGAGATCGATCGCCTTCGCATGCTGACGTTCAAGCACCTGCTCGATCGCTTCTCGTCGTACAGCATGCCGAACGGCACGCTGCTCGACGCGGCTTACGCCCTGTGGACCTCGCATGTCGCCATCGGGCCTTCGCATGCGTTCAACAATCTCCCGATCATCATCGCGGGCAACGCTGGCGGTTACCTGCGCACGGGCCAGTACGTCGACGCCGGTGGGGTAGGCAACAATCGCCTGCTCAACACGCTCATCACCGCCAACGGCGTCCGGCGCGACGGCGGCCCCGTGGTGGACTTCGGAGCCCCGGGCTTGCAGGGCGGCCTCATCGACTCGCTCTTGGCCTGAGCGACAGCAGGCGGGCCTCACCGAGAATGAACGGAAGATGCACGGGGCGGCCCGCTCAGTGCTCTTCCTCGTCGGTGAGCGCCAGGGCAACCCGGCGTCGATACGCGCCCGGTGTCATCCCAACCTCGCGCTTGAACGCGACGCTCAGCAGCGCGGCGGTCGAAAACCCGCTCCTCTTCGCGACGTCCGCCAGGCTCGCCCGGCTCGTGCCCAGCAGCCCCTTCGCCGTCTCCACGCGGGCGCGGCGGATCTCTTCCTGCACCGTCCGGTCTAACGCCCGCCGGAAGCGGCGTTCGAGCCGCTTTCGGCCGCCCCCGACCGCGTCGGCGACCATCGGGACGTTGAGGTGCTGGTGAGCGTTCTGCCTGATCCACCGCACGGCCTTGGCCACCAGCGCGTCCTCGATCGCGAAGATCTCTGACGAACGCCGCGCGGCGACGCCGATGGGCGGAGCCACCCAGTGCTGCCGCCCGACCGCCTGCCCTTGCAACACTCGCTGGACGAGGTGTGCGGCGTGGGCGCCCAGCTCTTGCCACGGTATCATGACACTCGACAGCGGCGGCGAGAGCAGATGGCACTCGACCACGTCGTTGTCGACACCGACGAGCGCGATATCATCCGGCACGCGCAGCCCCGCCAAGCGCACGTAGCGGGCCACGATGCGGGCCCAGTGATCGGCGCAGGTGAAGATCCCGCAGGGCTTGGGGAGCTCGAGCAGCCACTGGATGATGCCCTCTGCGTTTTCGCCCCGCCAAGACGGCGGCGCGTCTTCGCCGCCCCACCCGACGGCCACGCGGGCGCCCGCTTTGCGCGCTCGCGCCACGAACGCGCGGCTACGCGCCACGCCGAAGTATGAGCCATCGGGGCGAAATGTGCTGACCTGGCGCAGCCCGGTTGCGAGCAGGTGCTCCAGCGCGAGCACCCCGATGCGTTCCTCATCCGGGCACACCGACGCGATTCCCTGGGCCTCGAGATCGAGCGCCACAGACACGATGGGCAGCGTCGCGGCGTGTGCAGCGGTCACCTTCCCCGAGTCCGGCCCGATCAAGACCGCCGATGGCGCAAATTTCCGGATCAGCGCGTCGAGATCGACCGGAGGCGGATAGTGCAGCACCGTCCAGCGGCGCTCGTGAGCGGCAGCCATGAAGCCTCGCAACACCCCGCGAGACCAGGCCGTGCCCATGTTGAGGATCGCGAGCACACGCGGGGAATCGAGCGCCGCGGCGCCGCGGACGAGATCCATGTGGACGTCGCTTGGTGCCGTCGGCGGATCTTGAAGCGAATGAAGGAGGCTCAACATGAACGTTCAGACGCCGCCACCCATCGGTAGCCCTGCACTCGATCGGTTCAACATCCCTGACGCCCAGCGATGTGAGCACGATGGGCGGCTCATTCCGGGGCAACCTGCGGGCCAGTCGCCGGCAGGAAAGCTGCTCGCGATCGGATGGCCGTACATTAACCAATGAGCGAGCATCGCGCTAATCATTTGTGTTCGACAGCCGCTGGCGGGGACCTGCGAGCCGATGCTCGCGCGCTGTCGTCGACATCGACACGGCGCTCGACACGCAACTCGAGGACGCGAGTCATCGCTCGGCGAGCCGCAGCCGCACCGCACGCGGCAGCACCAGATCCTGTGGAATCGGGACTCCGATCTTCGGTTTTCGGACACGACAATGGCAGCCGAGTTCAGCTTCCCGTTGGCTCTTCAGGGTGCGAGGATGGCTCGACAACCCAATCGATTGCGATGGACGCAAGCTCGAGGGCAGTGCGGGCATCGAGAGCCATCGCGGGCGAGGTCACGATCAATGAACGGCTCTTCGAGGCCCCATGACGGCGCGCCCTGGACGCTGCGCGAACTCTCCGATTCGGAGGCTCAGATAGTCGCTCGTGCGCTGTGCATCAGCGATGAGCTCGACGCCTGCGTCGAGACCGACGCGATGTTACGCCTCGCCGTCGAGCTCGCTCGAGAGCGCCTCGCCCTCGAGCGAGTCGCTCTCTACATCCGCGCGGAGCACACCGACGGGCTGCTCTTCCGTGGCACCTGGGGCACCGGCGCTCAGGGCGAGACGACCGACGAGCGTTCCCTGTCTCATGAGCTCAGCCCGGTCGACCAAGAGAGCCTGCTTCACGCACGGCTCGCCGGAGAGCTCGGGACCTATCAGCCGTGTTCGCCACATTTTGCGAGCGACTCCGGGCACACCTCGGTGATCGGCGAGGGCTGGGTCATGGCCACCCCGCTCGTGGCCGCCGGCAGGCTCGTCGGCATCATGTACAACGACTCCGCGCTCACCCGCACCCCCATCGACGATGAGAAGCAGCGTGCGGCGGCCGTGTTCTGCACGCTGCTCGGTACGCTGCTGGTACTCAGAGATGGCAAGTCCGCCGGTTTGGCGATACCCCTCGAGGCAACCAACAACAGGCTGGTGCGGCGCGCCCTGGGCGCGCTGGAGGACGACCTCTCGCTCAGCGGCGAGCGCCTCGCGCGTCAGCTGGGGGTCAGCGCGGGGCACCTCGCGCGTTCGTTCAAGCGCGAGATGGCGATGTCCTTGGTGGATTACCGGAATCGGGTGCGGATGGCTCGCTTCTTCGAGGCGATGCAGGGAGGCGGCGACTACCGGACCCTGCACGGCGCAGCGCGCGCCGCTGGTTTTGGCAGCTACGCGCAGTTTCATCGCACCTATCGCAAGTTCCATGGCGCCCCCCCGCGGGACGCATTTCCGATGAAGTTTCAATGAATGTCCGATGACAGGAGAACGATGACAATCCGTTGGTGCACCTCACTATTCAGCGCGGCGTGGCTCATGTCGAGCCCGGTGGCTCTCGCCCAGCCCACGGCGGCGCCGAACACCCCCCCAGCGGCGGTCAGCGCCCCCAGCTTCAACGCGACCGTCCAGGTGCGAGCAGACCGACCGGGTCCGGTCATCAATCGCAACATCTACGGGAGCTTCGCCGAGCACCTCGGCCGCGGTGTCTACGAGGGCATCTGGGTCGGAGAGAGCTCACCGATCCCCAACACTCGCGGGATGCGCAACGACGTCATCGCTGCGCTCCGCAAGGTCAAGTTGCCGGTGTTGCGCTGGCCCGGCGGATGCTTCGCCGACGAATACCACTGGAGAGACGGCATCGGTCCGCGCGACAAGCGCCTGCGCCGCGCCAACACCAGCTGGGGCGGGCTGGAGACCAACGCATTCGGCCTCCACGAGTTCATGGACTTTGCCGACCTGATCGGCGCCGAGCCCTACGTGAGCGTGAACGTCGGCAGCGGCACCCCGCGGGAGATGATGGAGTGGCTCGAGTACATGACATCGAACACGGAGTCGGCGCTGGCTCAGCTGCGCCGCGCCAATGGCCGCAAGCAACCGTGGAAGGTCAAATTCGTCGGCATCGGCAACGAAGCCTGGGGCTGCGGTGGGAACATGCGCCCCGAGTACTATGCGGACGAGTACAAGCGCTACGCCGCCTTCGTGAAGCAGTACGGCGACGAGAGCTTCGTCAAGATCGCGGTGGGCCCGAGCGATCAAGACTACAACTGGACCGAGGTGGTCATGAAGCAGGCCGCCAAGCAGATCGACGGGCTGTCGCTGCACTACTACACGCTCCCGACGGGCAACTGGAAGGCGAAGGGCTCAGCGACACAGTTCGACGAGTCCGAGTGGCGCTCGACGTTCGTGCGAACGCTCCGGATGGACACCTTCATCACCAAGCACTCGGCCATCATGAACAAGTACGACCCCGAGAAGCGCGTGGCGCTGATCGTCGACGAGTGGGGAACCTGGTACGACTCCGAACCCGGCAAGGGCGCGCTCTATCAACAGAACACGCTGCGCGACGGCCTGGTCGCCGCGCTCAACCTGAACCTCTTCAACCAGCACGCCGACAGGGTCAAGATGGCGGCCTCGGCGCAGACCATCAACGTGCTACAAGCCATGATCCTCACGGATCAGGCCAAGATGGTGCTGACGCCCACCTATCACGTGTTCGAGATGTACAACGTCCACCACGACGCCACGCTGCTCCCGCTCGAGATCCAGGCTCCCCGCTATGGCGCCGGGGCGGACGCCCTGCCCTCTCTCCACGGCTCTGCATCGCGCGATGCGCGGGGGGCCCTGCACGTCTCGCTCGTCAATCTCGACCCGCAGCGAGCCGCCAAGCTAACGCTGTCGCTCCAGGGAAGGGGCGCGAAGTCGGTCACCGCGCGGGTGCTGACCGCGCCCACGATCAACGCGCTGAACGATTTCCAGCGCGCAACGGTCGAACCGAAGCCCCTCGAAGGAAAGGTCGCGGACGGGCGGGTCAGCGTGACCCTGCCGTCCAAGTCGGTGACGGTTCTGACCATCGAGTGAGCCCGGCTCGGCGTGCCGCGAGGCAGCTGTGTCGCGAGGCAGCCGTGTCGCGACGCAGCCGTGTCGCGACGCAGCCGTGTCGCGACGCAGCCGTGTCGCGACGCAGCAGGCCGAGCCCGACCGATCGGCTCCCCCGGAGCGCGGTCAGCGGTATGAGTCGAAGAAGTCCTTGATGACTCGTGCTCCGAAGCACGGCACGCCGTGATGCGACGTGCCGTACTGCGGGTCGTCGTGCTGACACCAGCGGGTCTGCTCGCCGCAGCCCTCGAAGTCTCGACAGCCGGGGTTCACCTGAACCCCGCCGCTGGTGCAGCCCTCGACGGGGACGTTCGTGAAGGTCTCCTGGCAGCCGTTGCTGGTGCGGTAGGGGACGATGTCTTTCAGGCCGTCACCGTCGTCGAGCCCGTAGGCCTCTCGCTCGACGTCGCCGATGCCGTGGATCACGAGCGCCGGAACGGGCTCCCACGAGGAGCAATAGACGGACGACGCGACCGGGGCGACGGCGCGCCAGCGGCTTTCACCGGCGCACAGCCGTTGCACGATGAACTGCGCGCCCGAGCTATGCCCCGTCGCGAACACCCTATTCTGGTCGTAGCAAGCAATGGAATCGAGAGCCGTGAAGATGGCGTCCACCTTCGGCGAGTCCGCCTGGTCGCTCCACCCGTTGCCGTCACTCTTCGGGTAAAGCACGATATAGTCATCGTCGAGCGTGTCTCCGAGGATGCCGCGCAGCTGAGTGTTCGGGTTGCCCGCGGCATGAAATGCGATCACCACTGGCAGTGGCGTCGTTCCATCATAGGAAGCGGGCACCGAGAACAGCGTGTTCGGAAGATCGAACGCTGGCGCTGGGCCGCCGCTGCCGCACGCGGCGCTCGGTCGAGGCGACGCCTCGACCCCGGCGGGCGCCCCCGCCGCGCCCGCTTCGCCGCCTGTCATCCCAGCGGCGCCCGCAGACGCTCCGGGGTTCTGCTCCGCGCCGTTCTCGCCCGAGGCGCCGCCCTCGCCCGGAACCCCCGGCGCGAGCTGCGGATTGATGGGCGTCTCAGACGACGGCGCGGCGGCCTCGTTCGCGGGCGTCGAACCGGGAGCGACCGACTCCGACGCACTTCCCGCCGATGCGCCCGCAGCCCCGCTCGCGGGGGCGGGCGCGCCGGGATCCATCCAGATTGGCACGCCCCCGGAGTCAGCACTGTCTGACGCACACGCGACGCACACGAGCGCCGGCGCGATGAAGCCACATGAACGAAGACCAAACCGATGGAAGCGCATCTCGGCCAGCATCTCATGGCGACGCCCGATGGATCTACGCCCCTCCACGCGCGCTCGGCGCAATGACGGCAGCTACCGCCGAGTGAAGACCAAAAGCGAACCTTTGCTGGTCTGCTTTCGATACTCGTGCCGCATCTCCCGCGCTCGATGCAGAGTGGCTCGGTTCGGGCGCGACGCGGCTTCGCTACCGCTACTCCGTGCCGCCGGAGGGGCTCGTGCCTCGCTTCATCACCCGCACACACCCGCTCAGCGAAGCCCCGCTGCGCTGGGCCACCGGCGTGGTGCTGCGCGACCAGGGCGCGCGCGTCCTGATCCGCGCAGACGCCTCAGAGCGCGAGGTGCACGTCGTGGCGCTCGGCGACGAGGTAGCTCGGAAGTCTCTCATCGGCGTCGTACGGGCGGACTTCATGCACATCCACTCGCAGCTCAAAGGCCTCACAGTTCACGAGGAGCTGGAGCGCACCCCAGGCGTTTGGCTACAGGTTCGAACACTCGAGGCCGACGAGCGCCACCACAGCGACTCGTCCGCGGCGACCCCGCAGGGCAGCATCCGCTTCCCGCCCAGCGTCGAGCTGAGCCGCGTGTCGCACCCGGCAGCGCGCGACGCCGGCGCCTGGCGTGCGCGTGTGTTCATCAGCTACTCGAGCCGCGACGCTCGACTCAAAGACGAGCTCCTGATCCGGCTCGAGCCCCTGCAGGCCACCGAGGGACTGATCAGCGTCTGGCATGACCGCTGTCTCACCGCCGGCGAGGCGTGGGATCGGCGCATCCGCGAGGAGATCGACCAGGCCCACCTGATCTTGCTGCTGGTGAGCGCGAGTTTCCTCGGCTCCGACTACATCCGCGACATCGAGATGCTGCGCGCGCTCGAGCGCCACGGCGCGGCGCCGCTCATGTCATCCCGATCATCCTGGAGCGGTGCGAGTGGCATTCGCAGCTCGGCGACCTGCTGGCCCTGCCCGCGAGGGCGCGGCCCATCCGCGACTGGAGGCCGCAGTGCACGGCTGGCACGAGGTGGCGGTCGCCCTGCGCAAGGCGCTCGAGGCGCTGCGGGTCCGCTGCGCCTCCCCTGCCCGCGCCGGTCTGCCCCCGCCCTTCGAGAAGCTCCGTCGAGCGGGGCCCGAGCCGTTGCCGGAGTCGGTGCACGACACCGGTGGGCGCTGAGTGGGCGCTGAGTGGGCGCTGGGCGACCCTGGCACACGTGTCCGAGCCGACACGTCGGTTGGCACACGCAGATCGACAAAACACGAGAGGGTTCGCGAGCAGCAGGCGTGGCGGGCACGCGGCACGCCTCTTGCTATTCATGCTGCAGGCTTAGACGCTTGCTTGCTTAGCGCGCCGGGCGGCGCCTGTCGGTGTCGCCCGGCTTTACGCTCTGCCGCGAGCCCGCGCCGTTCCGTCGCTCGCCATCGATGAAACACCGCCGCCTCCCGCTCGCTCCGCGCTCCGTTTCGGTGCTCTCCGACTCCGGGCTATCCGAGACGGTGCGCCCCGCCGATCGCGTGCGCCCGATCTACGCCGTGTGGGAGCTCACGCTGCGCTGCGACCTCGGCTGCCACCACTGCGGCTCACGCGCAGGGCACGCGCGCGAAGGCGAGCTCAGCACCGAGCAGTGCCTCGACGTGGTGTCGCAGCTCGCCGATCTCGGCGTGCGCGAGGTGACGCTCATCGGCGGCGAGGCCTACCTGCACCCCGGTTGGCTCGAGATCGTGCGAGCGATCCGCGCGCGCGGCATGGACGCTACGATGACCACGGGCGGCCGCGGCATGAACCGCGAGCGCGCCGAGGCGGCAGCCGCGGCGGGCCTGATGAGCTGCAGCGTCTCCGTCGACGGGCCCGAGGCGGTGCACGATCGACTGCGGGGGCTCTCGGGCTCGCACCGCGCCGCTCGCGCGGCGCTCGCCAACCTGCGCGCGGCGGGCGTGCTCGTCTCGGCCAACACACAGATCAACCGGGAGACGTGGCGGCGCCTACCCGAAGTGCTGGAGCTGCTCATCGAGCACGGCGCGCACGCCTGGCAGCTGGCGATGACGGTGCCGATGGGGCGCGCCGCCGATCACCCCGAGCTGCTGCTCCAGCCCTACGAGCTGCTCGACGTGTTTCCTGCCCTCGCCGAGCTGAACCTGCGGGCCCAGGCCGCGAACATCCGCATGCTCGCGGGCAACAACGTGGGGTACTTCGGTCCCCACGAGGAGGTCCTGCGGCGCCACATGCCCCAGGGGCACGCGGGGTCGTGCGGCGCGGGGCGCTCGACGATCGGCATCGAGGCCGATGGCACGATCAAGGGCTGCCCGTCGTTGCACACCGAGGCGTGGGGCGGCGGCAACCTGCGAGGCAGCTCGGTCAAAGACGTTTGGGAGCGCGCGCTGCCGCTGCGCTACACGCGTGACCGCACCGTCGACGACCTCTGGGGCTTCTGCAAGACCTGCTACTACGCCGCCGAGTGCATGGGCGGCTGCACCTGGACGGCCCACAGCTTCTTCGGCAAGCCCGGCAACAACCCCTACTGCCACCACCGGGCGCTCGAGCTCTCGCGCGCTGGCCAGCGCGAGCGTGTCGAGCGCGTGCGGGCCGCGCCGGGCACGCCCTTCGATCACGCGCTCTTTCAAATCATCACCGAGCCGCTGCCGAGCGCAGCGCGAGAGACCACGCCCGACCGAGCCGAGGAGACCTGAAGCGATGTCCCGATTGATCCCCTGTTCGAGCTGCCGCCGGCACGTGAAGCGCACCGAAGGCGTGTGCCCGTTCTGCGCGGCCCCGCTGCCGAGCACCAGCCTCGATCTGCCTGCGGCGCGTCCCGTACCGCCGGGCACGAAGCGCGCCGCTCTGTTCGCGATGGGCATCAGCCTCGCCGCCTCGGCTTGCGAAGCGGATAACTCGGTCCCCGTCTACGGCGCGCCGAACGTGCCCCTCGGCGGGAGCAGCGGCGCGAGCGGCAGCGGAGGCAACGGCTCGGGCGGCAACGGCAACCCTGGCGGGGGCGGCGGCTCGGGCGGCAACGGCCCCAGCGGCGCCGGCGCCGGCGGCGCGGCGGCGGGTGCGGGCGGCACCGAAGTCACCGATGCGGGCGACGCCGGCGATGCAACGTCTGCCGATGCAACAGCTCCCGATGCCGACACCGACCCGGGTGACCCCGACGCCGCGCCGTAGCGCCCGTCACAGCGCCTGCCCGCCCGACACCTCGATGCGCTGGCCGTTGATCCAGCCCGTGTCGGGCGAGAGCAGCGCGCCGACGGCCGCGCCCACGTCGTCGGGCAAGCCGACCCTGCCGAGCGCGATCTGCGCGGCCACTGCCTGATTGATGGCTGGGTTGTCGCGCACGGCGCCGCCGTTGAAGTCGGTGGCGATCGCGCCGGGGGCGAGGGTGTTGACGCTGATACGGCGCGGGCCGAGCTCCTTGGCGAGGTAGCGCGTGAGCACCTCGATGCCGCCCTTCATGGCGGCGTAAGCGCCATATCCTGGATACGTGAAGCGCGCGAGCCCGGACGAGACGTTGAGGATGCGGCCGCCGTCTTCGATCAGCGGCAAGAGCTTCTGCGTGAGGAAGAAGGGGCCCTTGAAGTGCACGTTCACGAGCTCGTCGAACTGGGCCTCGCTGGTGTCGGCGATGGAGGCGTGCAAGCCGACGCCGGCGTTGTTGACGAGGTAGTCGAAGCGGGGACGGCGCCAGGTGCGCTCGAGCTCGCCGCGCAGCTGGGCCACGAACCCGTCGAAGCTCGCGCTCTGCCCGACGTCGAGCCGTAGCACGGCGGCGCGGCGGCCGAGGGTCGCGATCTGGTCGGCGACGGCGCGCGCCTCGTCGGCGCCGCTCTTGTAGGTGAGCACGCTGTCCACTCCGCGCTCGGCCAGGTGCAGCGCCATGCTCTTGCCGAGGCCGCGGCTAGCGCCGGTGATGAGTGCGATCGGTGTCTTTTTGGATTCGGTCATTGGCATTCTCCTTGCGTGGGCTCGATGGCCCCGGCCGCTCCGAAGAGCTGGAGAGAGCCTGCGCTCGCGACGCCGCTTGCGGAAGGCACGGGGCCTGGACAGACTGTTCAAGGAGGCGAAACAATCCAGATGGAGCTGAGCGAAGTCCGCATGTTCCTGAAGGTGGCCGAGCTCGGCAGCTTCACGCGCGCCGCCGAGCACCTCGGCGTGTCGAAGGCGGGCGTGTCGCTCGGCGTGAGCGCCCTCGAGTCCGAGCTGGGCAGCCGCCTGTTTCAGCGCACCACGCGCGCGGTGCGGCTCACGCCCGACGGCGAGCAGTTCTTCGCGCGCGCGCGCCGCCTCGTGCTCGACGCCGACGCGCTCTCGAGCCTGTTCCAGTCGCCGAGCACGCTGCGCGGCACGCTGCGCGTCGACCTGCCCATCGATTTCGCGCGCAGCCTCATCATCCCACGCCTGCCCGAGTTCCTGGCGGCGCACCCCCAGCTGTCCGTGATGCTGAGCACCACCGATCGGCGTGTCGACGTGGTGCGGGAGGGTTTCGACTGCGTGCTGCGCATCGGCGCCCTCACGGACTCGGGCCTCACCGCGCGCAAGCTCGGCACGCTGCCGATGGTCAACTGCGCGAGCCCCGCCTACCTGCACGAGTACGGCACACCGCGCACGCTCGAAGACCTGAAGGGCCACCTCATCGTCAACTACGCCCTCACCTTCGGCGCCGACGACCCGAGCTTCGAGTATCCCGACGGCGACGGCTACTCGCAGTGGCCCATGCGGGCGGCCGTGACCGTGAACGGCTCCGACGCTTACCGCGCGGCGTGCCTCGCGGGCCTCGGCATCATCCAGGCGCCGCGCCCGGGCATGCTGGCGAGCCTCGCCTCGGGCGCGCTGGTCGAGGTGCTCCCGCAGTATCGATGCGCGCCGATGCCGGTCTCACTCGTGCATGCGCACGCCCGTCAGGTGCCGGCGCGCGTGCGCGCGGTGATGACGTGGATCGAGAGCCTGATGGCCCCGTACCTCCAGGTCGCGGGCGGCCCCGACCCCTCGCGCTGACCTCGGGCGCGACGAACGCGAGCGCCCGCGTGGCGACGAAGCCGCGCGTGCCGGGCCCCCGTCGCCACGGAGCAGAGCCGCGCCCGGGCAGGCCCCAAACCCCGCTGTCGCTCGAGCAACGCGGCGCACCCCACCCCTGGCGGACGCTGTGGTTGGGGCCTTCCCCTCGGAGCTCCGCTAGAGGCGGCAGGGGCCAGGCGGCGAGAGTCCGTCGCCTGGGGCCGTTCTCCGAGGTCATCCGGGCATGCCCGCCCCGCGACCGCTCAATCGCACCCGATGCGCTGCGGTCCCGCCGCGACGTCGTCGATCCACACGGCGGTCGACCCGCCTTGCAGGTCCATGGTGCCGAGGAACATCTGCGGGGCGGCGGGCTGCGCCGCGAAGCCGGGGTCGCCGTTCACGACGCTCGCCGCCTCCACGCCGTCGATCCACAGCGTGGCGCTGCGGGTCGCGTTGTCGATGAAGAACTCGGCGCAGAACCAGCGGTTGGGAACGAGCGTGACGCACTCGGGGCAGTTGCCGGAGGTCGCGCCACTCGGGCTGATGCCGTCGCCGCCGTTCGCGAAGCTGTTGATGGTGGCAGAGGCGCCCTCGAAAATGCGCAGGCGCATCTCCGAATTCTGATCGGTGCCGAGCCCGATGAAGACAGGCCCGCGCGGCACCGCATCGGCCTGGAACCAGGCGCGCATGAAATAGGTCTGCGCCGGCAGGTCGGTGATGATGCCGGTGCGGCCCTGCGGGAGAACACGCAGCGCCTGGGCGCCGCTGCGGGCGTTGGCGGCACTGATCTGGACGCTGGGGCTCTGCTGGGCGGGGGAGTAGTTGGCGATGATGCGCCACAGCGCGGCGTCGGGTGAGGCGCCGGGGGCGGCGCTCTCGAAGCCGTCGCAGAGGAACTGGTTGTTGCATCCGGCGTTGGGAGCGGGCGGCGCCGGCGGGGGATTGCTCGGGGGATCGGGCGTGGGCTGCGGCGGTGGGTCGCCGGAGGGATCGCCACCGGTCGAGGGATCGCCGTCGGTCGAGGGATCGCCGTCCCCAGCGCCGGGATCGGTCGGCTCGAAGCTGGAGCCGCCCGCGCCGCTGTTCTCACCGCCCGTCATGCTGGAGCCGCCGGCACCCGAGCTCGGCGGCGCGCTCGTGCTGGGATCGAGACCGACCGGCGCGGAACCGACCGGCTCGACCCCTGCGCTGCCTGCGGCGCCGTTCGACGGCGGAGGAGTGGCGCTGCCGGGCGCGGGCGCTGCCGGCGCGGTTCCCGGAGCGCTCGTGGTCGGCGTGCCTCCGTTCGACGGATTGGCGGGATTGCCGGGGTTGGAAGGTTGTTGCGGCACGAGCCCCGGTGGCGCGCCCATGAACTCGGGCGGGCCGTCAGCGTCAGCGTCGTCGAGCGGCGCGCTGCACGCGAACGCGAGCAGGCCGAGCGCGGCGAGCGTCGAAGGATGGCAGCGGTTTCGGTGGGGGATCGGCGTGGCCATGCGCCCCCTATACCGAAACGCGGGGAGATGAGCACGCACGTGCTGCGTGCAGCCGTTCGGCCCGAGGTCTAACACGAGGAGATCGCGCTCTGCTCGCGAGTGCGATCGCTGCCAACACGGGCAACATGCGCTCGAGAGGCAAGTGAAGCAAGCGCAGACCGAATGATTGCGCGGCAACTTGCACCGGTCGTCGCGCGCGCGGCCCTCGGCGGGGTCGGTGCAGGCGATCGCGCAGAGTGCAATTTGACGCTGTCGCGCGCTCGATGTCGCATGCGCGTTGCATCACGATTCGCCGGGTCGCCACGGGGGCCCGCCGCTGGAGGCCTGGCTCCCTCGCCCAGCGCGATGCGGACATGGACGAGATGCGGACATGGACGAATGGACGAACGGTGTCCTGCTTTGCACTATCCAACACAGCGGCGCATCGCTAACGTCCGCGGCGCCGGCGTGATGGTCACGGCGGGCAGCATGGCGTGCGGCTCGGCGCTCGATGCGTCGCGCGCGTTCGGGAGCGAGGGTCTTAGCGTGAGTTCTGGTTTTAGGCGCGGGCAACATCCATCGAGGGAGACGGCGCATCCGAGGCGGCGTCTCGTGGTCGGAGCCCGCTGGTTATGCGGCGTGAGCGCGGGGTTGGTGTCGTCGCTCGCGGTGGCGCAGACGCCCGCACCGCCTCCGCCTGCACCGCCCCCGCCCGATCCAGCGCCCGCGCCGGCACCGCCCACGCCACCGGCACCGCCCACGCCACCGGCACCGCCGACTCCACCGGCACCGCCTGCTCCGCCACCGCCTGCTCCG
>Ga0247763_1001184_pt1 | contig 15294 bp, 15 predicted proteins | sample UWRJL141409B4_FD_179926 | JGI IMG/M metagenome (GOLD analysis project Ga0247763, IMG submission 179926) | Plant litter microbial communities from Arlington Agricultural Research Station in Wisconsin, United States - UWRJ-L141-409B-4 | ecosystem: Environmental > Terrestrial > Plant litter >...
CCTACCCCATTGCGGCCCCCGGTAATGCCAGTCATCGCACCTCCGACTCCCCGTCCCAACCCGCCAACCACACCCCCAACCCCAGCCGGACTTCCTAATCTAACTCACGACGGCAGCATCCCGCTGCTTCTCGCCTTTCTTCTTCCAACCAGGCCAGACCGATACTGCAATGATGATCAACAACAACGCGAGCGCAGCCAGCGCAGCTAGGACAGAGTAAACAATCATCCCGGATCGGCTGTACGCGGGACTGCCAGATGCCAACTGCAACCCTAACCACCCATTGAGAATGCCCAGCAGGACCAAAACACGGCCGTACCAAATATGCAATCCAGTCCACGCCGAGGGCTTTTGTGTACCGAGGTGTCGGCGGTGGTGTATGTACCCAAAAACGGGTTGAAGGAGAAGAGCAGCGATCACGAGGGTTCCGAGAATGGTGTGTGCATTGTTATGGAGCTGCCGTCCATGCGTCAGCTGAGGAGTATCTATTGGGAAGTGGATTGGAGGGGAGAAGAGCGTACCCGGCCGATGATCTTGGCAAGACGGATGCCTGAACCTAGACCGGCTATCGTCAGAGCCAGACCAGCGAGTTGACACGAGGCGTGGACCAGGACGATATGTTTAACGCGGAGAAATCGAATTAGGATGGCACCGAGGGGCATGAAGATGGCAAAGGCGAGTCCCATTGTACTTCCATGGATTGTAGCGAGGGATGGAACCTTTGGGAGGTCCTGAAAGATGATATTAGGCATTGATGACATGATGATAAGCTGAATGCTAGCTTAGTTTACTCCGAGGTGACAGAACTAGCTGCAGAAGTTGTCCAGAAGCGAGAGCTTTATATCCATTCCGATCAGCAACCCATCGCCAGCCAAGTCTCTGGCATTTGAACGCAAGGCGAGGCCTCCAAGGTTGATAGGTTCAGAAGTTTGGAGGCAATCGAAAGTTCCCTACATCAACAAACACGTTCCGGTTCATCCAGTGCGGAAGCCGGCCTTCCGGTAGGCGGACAGCGCACATCACTGGCGGTAGACGGGAGATAGGGAAGGAAAGATCATGCAAGTGCCATTCCTGTGCGCGTTTGGCCAATCAGAACATACAGAATCACCAAACGCCGAGATTTGCGAAATCCGCGAGATCTGCACAAAAGTTCCGAGAAGTAAAAGGGGCGAAGCTCTTGGCGACCCACCACAACTTTTCAATCTCTCTGGCCAATTGGATACCATGACGGTGTTCGATCCTTAGCTTATGGGCGACGCGCAGAGCCCGGTGGGATTATTGTCCGACGTGTCTGCCTTTTTTATCGAGTTCAAAAATGAAACAAAACAAAACCAGCATCAAACTTCCCGAGCATCTTTTCTACCATCGAACCGACGTTGTGTTCGCCACATGCCACCAGGCCAAAAAAAAACAAAAAAAAAGAAATGCGCCCTCTCAAACCTTCCTCTACACCACCGTCGGAGGTGATGGTCTCGAAGCCTAAGGCTTGCACTGGCTGTCGAACTCGAAAGGTGAAGTGTGACAGAGCCACACCATGTGGAACCTGTACTTCCTGGAACATTACTTGTTCATATCCGCCCCCTAAAAGGTTTTGCCGACGTACTGCTAGGAAAATGCATCTTCCGGTCCCGGCAAATCAGCATACGCAAGATGATGGAGGTTCCAGCCCGCAGTTCCTCGACGAAGCGTTTCGGAAGTTGCTCGCAGAGGTGGTTGTTGGAGCCCCTGAAAGATATGGAGATGATCTCAAGGTTTCAGCGTTGTCCACGAAAGCCGTAGGCGAGATGCAAGCCGTCAAGGACAGCCTCGAGAAGACACTCTCCCTAGCGGCAACGTGGGCGGCGAAACACCCTGCTCTCGCCGCCTCCTTCGCTTCTCGGCATTCTCTACGAGGCCTGGCCTTTCCATTCAATGCCTCACCCACGATGACACCCGACACGGCATCCCTCCATCCCACGTCCCCGAATGTTATGAGCGTCTACCGGAAAGTTTTCTTCGAAAAGATCGACCCCCTGATCAAAGTCCTCCATCGGCCCACAGTCGAGATTCTCCTCAGCAAAACCCTCGAGGACCCGGCGTCCCTGCTACCCTCGGAACTCTCCGTGGTCTTTTCCATCTACCTCGCCTCTCTCTGCAGCATGTCTAGTGCGGAAGCATCGGCTTGCTGCGGCGGCATTTCAAAAAGTACGGCACTAGCAACGTACAAGGGGGCCGTGGAACACGCACTCGCGAGAGCAAAGCTAGGCCACACGGACGATCTTACGACCTTGCAAGGATTTGTCTTGTACCTCGGGCTCAATCGCTTCTTCGCCGAGCGCTCTCTGGACAGTACAAATGCCACTGACCAATCCCGGGCCAACAACCACCACCACCAAACATGGGCGCTGATTGGGTTCGCCTACCGACTTTTTGCATCCACCACCGCGTTATCCGACTCGGCACACAAGTCCCCGTTTGAGCAAGAAATGGGCAAGCGCCTGCATCTCGCGCTATGGTACCTCGAGCATCGCGCCCGTGAGGACCTCGGCCGCGGTGTTGTTTCCGAGTCGCCTTGGGATTCTGCGGCAGCAGCCGAGCTTTCCATTTTCCCGTTCGCCTCCCTTCCCGCCAACGCAAGAGATGCTGATCTCCATCCCGGCATGACCCTGCCGCCGGCGCCGCATCGCGGATGGACGGAAATCTCCTTTTCGCTGATGCAAATGGAGATAGCGACGACGACGCGCACGGTTCGAAGCACCGATTCGAATGGCATGCTGCTGACGCTGGTGCACAAGGTGGCCATGATCGATAGTTGCGAGGGTCGGATCAGAGAGGAGTATCTCCGGTATTGCGATGGGTCGTCGGTGGTGCATTGGCTTGCGAACCATGTGGCATATGTCCTGATCATGGAGTTGAGATTTCAGGTGTATGGGCAGTCGCCGCCGCCGCCGATGGTAGCGGGGGGGCCAGCAGCAAACGAGCTCCTTTTGACGGGCGCGATGGATATGCTCGACGCGGAGAAGCGGATGCGGGATAAAGAAGACCAAGAAGAATCGCAGGTAGTGCAGTGGGGATGGTTGCTGGTGGAGTTTCTGCAATTCTGGCCTTTGATGTTCCTTCTTCAGCATCTGTCGTCGTCGTCTCGGCCGGTTCCCATCCCCCTTGGAGACCGTGCTTGGCGGGTGGCTGAGCGGTCGTTTCGTCGATGGGAACGTACTGGGAACAACAACAACGGCGTGCGGAGTAGTTTGTACATTGAGGCCTTGCGAGAGTTGTGGATGCAAGCGCAAGCCGCAAGAGTGTTTGCGGCTTCGGATATCTCAATGTTTTTTTGCCCAGATGGCTTCACTGGCGGCATGACGCAGCAGGGTGGTGGTGGTGGTGGTGGTGGTGGTGGTGGTGGGATAGGTTCGACTGAGGATGTGAATGACTGGGTGGATTTAGAGGGCTCGTCGTATATGCACTGGGAATTAGACCAGGGTCCTTGGTACCTAGGTAATATTTAAGAACTATTGTTCAACGGAATCTTTTCTGTTGGAGAGGGGAGATAAACAGCAAACATTACCGCGGCTGTGGCAGGTTTTTATCATCTTTACAACCCCTAAATCCATGAATTATGGAGACCAGCAAAAAGCAACGGAATCGGAGAAAGGTTTCGCTGTGAACTCTTTCTTTTTGTCTATTTTTACAAAGTGTCACCTCGGCAAGCTAAAGTAAAAAAAACCAACGGATTGTGCCGCAGTAAAACTCACAGCGAGGTTACTGGCCCTGCATGGTGGTTCATTCGTTTGGAAGTCGCCCGTCTCAACGCCGCGTTCGTCAAGCCCGGCATCGCCAAGGATAGCAGCCCCTCGGGATTCTGGGGAGCCCATCGAGCAGTGGGAGAGCCCCATGTGGGGGGTGGATTGTCATCAACTACGCCAATTACGGGCTGCAGTTCTTCCTTCCCGACGGACGATTCTACCACGCTGCTTCGGGACAAGAATGTGGTTGTATACCCGATGACGACCATCCAGTAGCAGCAGCAGCAGCAGGAGGAGGAGGAGGGGACCGAATCCGACTCTCCCGATGCCGCCGACAACATGAAATCTTCAACTTTGTCGTCGTCGTCGTCATCTTCGTCGTCCCTGTACTGCTTCAAGATCAAGCAGGGCGATGGTCTGCGCACTTACGACGGCCTAGTCGGCTACTGGCCCTCCTTGGCACCGACCCACTTGAAGAACCCCAGTGGCGGCCCCATCCCCGGAAACGCCCTCGACTTCTCCATCCTCTACTCCTACTACGGTCCCTCCGAGGCGCCTATCACACACATCTCGACATCTAACTTCCCCGTCCTCCACCCATACCATGTCGACCCCACATCCCGCGCGTCCGGGACAAACCCAGAGACGTTCCACGCCCAACACTGCCGTGTTCTCCAAGCCTTTGGCGCGCTGATAGTATCGAGGGACGTCCCAGAACGGCCGCCGCTGCCGCCGGCGCCGGCACCCGAAGGAGGGACCACCAAGGGAAAAGAGGTAGCCGCGGACCTGGATGGGAGGAATAATACGCATGTGAGAATACCGGCGTTGGCGTTGGCGAAACCCCTTTGGTTGCAGCCGTACGTGGCCGAGGGGTTGTTGGATGGTACGGATGAGGGTAGTGATCACGGCGATAGTCACGACGAGGACGACACGCCATTGGAGAGAGCCATTGTGTATGGTACATTCGATGTTATGTCGCCGGATGACAAGATGAGGTTGGAGGACGGGCCGTATACCGCGTTGGAGGGGTACACCAAACTCAGGAGGCCCGGGCCAGATGGTGGGTTGTGAGGCACTTGGGGTACTACTAATAAGTACCTATCAAGGTACCTACCTAGGTAGGTACCTTAGTTTATGCAGTACATGGCCAAAAAAAAAAAAACGTGAATAAATTGGTACCCCCGAAGGGCTGGGCTGCCAGTCCGAACCTAAGCCACCCCCGGCGCGATTGCCAATCTGACGCTTCAGGAGGTATTCCTCTCTAGATCTCCTAGCGGCAAATACACTCGGGAATTCCGTTTGTTACTTTCCCATACTTAGGTAGGCCCTTTAAGAAACGCTAATGGTGCTGTTGAAGGACGAACGCTTAGCTCTATCCATAAATGTAGGCGACACACTCACAATCCTACCTACCTACTTAAAAGTTATCATCATACTATCACCCTCTCCAGTCTGTCCGGATAAAAGGCCCAGACCAGATCCGATGCAAAGCAAAACCACGTGCATCAATCAGGCTCAGCTCAGCCAGTCCAGTCCGGTCCAGCCCAGACCCTTTTTTTTTCTCTCAGGGGGGGGGAACATGGGAATAAAAAACGGCCGACCGGCCCCTCGGGAAAATCCTGGGCCGGCCCAATCCCGTTGTGTGGCGATACAAGGTCGATATTAACCATACTAAAAACACGCACGCATCCTGGGGAACTAGACTGGAACTAATGCAGAGACGTTAAATGGCTTATTCTATTCTCTGGTCTTACATGAGCATGCTCTTTGGGTTTGGACGAGAATAGCGTTCCCCAGATTTTCAGATTTTTCAGATCTATCCGGTTCGGGTTGCACCATCTTTGTCTCTTCTTCCACTGCGAGCAGTGAGTGGTATTCTATTGGTTGAGATGGTAAAATCTTGTACGACATACTGCTAGATAGATTCCTACTGACCTTACCGGGATATGCATTCCATACCATACCATACCATACCTAGATACTTTTAAAGATAGAAACATGTAACCCAACGCAGGGTCCTTTCCTTTCCCCTCCAACGCACAGCACACGGTGCACTAGGGGTTCCCGGCTGGGGAGCCATGTTTATTGCTCACATCACATTGCCATTTGATATTGATGACAGCTCAGACCCAAACCTGCACGGCTGATAGATTCGGATGCATCTCGTCCCGTGGGCGTATGCACTTTGTTTTGGAGAAACCGAGATTAAAGCTTTTACCGCTAGTACGACTCTAGTTTTTTTTTTTGTTTCTTACTCTGAGAGATGATACCCCCTATCTATCTGTTGAGTAGTGTGATGGTGTGGAGGAAGTAATATAAAATGTTTCGTGTCCGGTAGTGTTTATTCTGTGTACCCACGTTCTCCTCTGGCTCCCTCAACTCAACCTCTAGCCAATCCCTGGTGGTGATCAGTGCCCCAAAATGCGCATCACTTTCGTGCTGCTTCTCAGCAGCGCCACCGAGCTTGTTCTCGGCTTACCTTCTGCCCCTGGTTCCCACCGCCGCCGACGCATCGTCAAGCGTTTCATCGCCGAACCCCGCGCCAGCCACGTCGATTGGAACGCGCCGCGTGGCGATGGCGATTTTCTCGCTCCGCGCGCCCATCTTCACAGCGAAGATTTTTTCAACAGTCCTTCCATTGCTCGTCGTTCTTCGTCTGCGTCCCTTTTCGACGCCAACCATGTTTCTGTCTCTGTCACTCCGGCTTTTAATTTGAGGGACAAGGAAAAACGCGCCACGTCAGGACAATGGGAGAATCTCGCCGGGTCCGGCTATTCCAAATATCATCCCGCTCCCGTCTCATGGGGCGGCCAACGCATGGATCTATTCTACATGAGCAAGGACAAGACGTGCCACTATAAGAGCCGGGACTGGGGCCACAAGGAAGAAAAATACCGCAGCTGGAGTTCCTGGGAAGATTTAGGTGGCGATATAGATGCCGCGCCGGCGGTATGTAGTCGGAAGAAGGAGAATATGCATGTTTTTTGCAAAGGCGGAGATGGACAGGCTTGGCATCGTACCTATAACTACGGAAGTGGAGGAGGATGGGGAAAATGGCAAGCCATGGGGGGGAACGTCAAATATGAACCCGCGAGTTGTTCATGGGGAAAAGACCACGCCGCAGTCTACGTCTCGGCCCCCGACGGCCAGTGCTGGCATCGTCGGTACTACGAACCCAAGGAGAACAGCGGACAATGGTACGGCTGGCAGAACCTGGGCGGTTATCTGTCGGGCCCACCCAAAGTCGTGACCTATGGCGAAGGGCATCAGAGTGTTTACTGCAAGGGGACAGATGGACAGGCGTGGCATAAGAAGACAGACCCGAAAAAGGAAAGCGGGTGGGGCGATTGGGAGACGATTGGTGGCAGCCTGGATAGTCCCCCCGCGGCGGCGACGTGGGAGGATGGAAGCATGGATGTCTATGTTCAGGGGACGGATGGGAATTGCTGGCACAAGGGATACAAGAATGAGACGGTCACCGTGTATGACGACAAGACGAAAAAAAACACGACCACTACCCTGCCCAAGTGGGGGGAGTGGGAGAATCTCGGCGGGGAGATGAAGGAGGGGACGCCGCCCGATGTGGCTGTGGTTGGCGACAGCATGGAGGTGTACATCACGGGCGAGGATGATGCCGTGTACCGAAAGAAGTGGAAGGAAGGGTCTTGGACCGAGAAGTGGGAGCCCATGGGTGGTAATGTCGAAACCCAGCCTGCTGCTGTCACCTGGGACGACGGAAAAGTCGATGTTTACTTTACTGGCAAGGATGGGACCTGCAAACGGTGTTACTAGCTGGGGGGTTTCTCCAAAATGATCAACCAGGTTGAGAGAGAGAAGATCAGAAAAATCAAAACCGTGTGACCCAAAGATTTCACGTGTACGAAGTAGGTCAGTCAAGATGAGAAAGGTGCCATACGGTCCGCCCCCTGGAGTGAAGGATCGCGCGCGTAGTATCGACGAGTCCAGATTTCACTCCATCGCCTGTCGGTCGAGAGCTTACGCATTGGCAAACGACCGATGAGCAAGTTGAAACGCATTCTTTACAGCTGAGTAAGCACAAACATAATACCTTTATTATGTAGGTTAATTCTTGGTCGTCAGACTCTTGATGGCCCACAGCTGCTACGCCTTAGAGTAATCACCTTCCAGGGTTGAACTGTAAACAAACAGGACGTGATCCAACAAATTGCCGCCGGTACCAAAAATGCCAAATGACGCCCATTAAACACGGAGCCAACACACTATTACACAGTTGTCAAACACAGAAATCGACTAGGTACAAGTCATGACATATCTCGCCAAGATGGTTTTTCCAAGGGGTATCGTCCGTCTAATGCACCTCCGTCCAAACCGCTTTTCCCTTGTTCTTGCTTATGCTGTGTCCTCACCAGACATCAAAGCCAATGACCCGCTCGCCGTTTACGCATTCTCCTGTCCAGGCGGTGGCGAGGCCGATTCAATGATCTCGTCGCCGGTGAGGATTTTGGCGCGCCAGTCCTCTACTATTCCCGAGTTTGAATTGTAGGCAGCCTTGGCGAGTAGCGGCGTCATAGCTGACATAACGTTGTGTCCAAACTGCCGGCGTGTGAGGTGTTTGCCTCCCCAATAATGGCGGACCAGTTGTCCCGTACAACCCTGCTCAAACGCCTCGGGGATGCCATTGGCTTCCATGCAGGGAAGCACGCGAATGTGCTTTGTCGCTGTCTCGTTCTTCTCCACGCTGAGCCCATCGAGGAAGTCGTAGCGCACATGGGAGCTAAATGCCGCTTGTTCGTGGTAGATTTTCGTCTTCCACTTTGCGCAGCCAGGATACCGTGTTTCTGCAGGACACTCAGCCCAGTCTTTGAACAGACGCTGGGCCAGTTCGCCGGCTTGCGCGATGATGAACCCCGTGTTAACGTTTATGCCACCCTTGAGATCTTTATTCCATGCCATGTCAGGGTCCTCAGCCATGGCGACGATAACATCCTTGTCAATCTTCCAGTAATTCATCATCCACTCGAGCGGCAGCTCGGGCGCAGGGAACATGGCATCGTAATCCATCATGACCACCACATCGTAGCGCTTGAGCATCTCTTGTGTAAAGATAACCTTGGACCAGTGTGGTGCGCGGTCCGAGTACTGTGGTGCTCGGATAAACTTGTACGAGTATCCGTGGATTATCGAGTAGAGGTAGTGGCTCAAGAACCCGGCTGACTGCGGCCGGATGAGGTCCCAGGTCGGCAGCTCCGTTGAGAAGACATCGCCTATCTCATCAAGCGGGCGTGTGTCGACATCCAGAATGCAGATGCGCTTTCCAAGTGACTCTTTGAAGATGAGCTGGTCGGGTGGCGGAAGCGTCTTGACCTGGGTATCGAACGTGGTGAAGTTGGGTTCCGTGATGGGAATCACCAGTGGAGCCCAGAGCGCCCGGAGCAGGCTCGGGAGATCGTCGAGGCGGCTTGTCTCATCGCCGGTCTTGCATTCATTGCGGAGAGGGCCGCGAGGGGTTGAATCATCAAAGACAACTTTTGGTCTAGAAAGGGTGGGGATTGTCAGTCAGCGAGTCCTTCTTCGCTTCGTAGCAGTGGCTTTCGGGAGGAGCCATGGCTGCTTATCCAGGACTATCTCGCATATACAGGGAATACACACACTTACAGTCTTGGTCTTGGGAGAGGCCTATTGAGCAGCGCCGCCGTGAAGAGCAGCGAGACGATGACGATGGGGATGAGAATGACCAGTCGCCGCCACGATTGCGGGATGATGGAGAATGAAGACATGCGTGAAACGGAAGGCGCGATTGCGCACTGCGGCGAATTGACCAAAAACTGAACGAAACTGGTGGCGCCAGAATTTGAATCCCGGTGCGGGAGAAGGGAAGCTGCGGGTCCGCAAATCTGAGAGGCGACCGGCTTGAGGAACGGATCAACGAAATGGCGATTCTGGCTAAATGAGGGACATGGTGGCGCACAGGTGAAAAATACTTCTCGGTGCAGTCAAGAAAGAGAGGAGAGGGGAAGGTGCGATCGAGGATTTCCGGCCTCGGTCAGCGACTCACCGGATGGAAATTTGGGACCCGCCACGGCCTTTCCGTCGGGGTTCTCAAGACATAACCAGGGGAGACCGTGTTCAGACGACCTCGAATACAATAGAGATGCGAAACAGCGGCCGAGAGCAAAGCAAGGTATGGCTTGTCTCACATCAGAGCAATTCCGGAGCTTGAGCGGGCTCCCGCTGTCTCTGCTGGAGACAAGTACTTGCCAGAGCTGCCAAGTTAATTACTGGGTACAACTAAATCGCGTACGTAAACGGCTATTTGGGCACTCCGGGTATCGAAAGACGAGCTTGGTGCTGCGGAGCGGGTGTTGCAAAAAATCTCGCGTCCTCCTTGGCGTGTGTATCTGAGACGGGGAAGATGCCGGCTTGGCTCGCGGGCTGGATGCCGGAAGTCGATCTTTACAAACGGGCAATCTAGATTGGTCCCGGCCATGGCATTGATCTCCGAGTAATGGTAAAACCCCGCAAACGCCTGATCAAATTCATCAAACGGAAGACAATCGCTTGTGCGCTTCTTTGGGATTTCCGTTTGCAGTCCCAGCTGAAAAAGTTCGCGTGGTGTCACTTGCGATCTTTGATGTCACACCAATCGGGAAGCGGACCCGCGTGCGACCGGGCCTCATTACATCATCAACTGGCTTGCTTCGATGGTGGCGTTGCAGCACAACAGCAGGGTCCCTTTTAGGCTGGAGCAGTCAGCCTGTCAGGCAGGCGGCATCCGCCTGGCTCAATGCGCGAAATCCAGCGTGGTGGAGACGAAGATGGGTGCGGTAACGGCAGACAAATGCGGAGACGGGAATGACCCTCTCAGTGTCTGGCCACCTGTCAAAAGGCTTGGCGATTGCTTTAGTCGCGCTCTACACCGGATCTTCACCTTGATTGGACGCTTGCTCTTCTACGGCCTGAGACCACGGCGGTCGTTGAAATTCGGTTTGCATGGGCATGGCATTCTTCCTCTGTTTCGTTGGTGGGTTCACTTCACTGGTCCTGACTGATTCGGCAGGGATCACGGTGGCCTCGAAATTGTGGGGGACAGGGGTGGAGCGAGCCTTCTATTTTCGGCATCCAATCTCAACATTTCCCACCCTCTGCCATTTGTATCATGGTATCTCCTGACATTTTTTTGCGTTCGTCTTCCACACTCGCTCTGCTTTACCACACATCGACAGCAGCCTTCTCGGGTCCAGATGGCGCGAAATCGAGGGTCTTGTGGACTGGCAGTCCGAGAACCGAGCGTCGCTTTTTCCTCACTGCTGCATCCTTCCAACCTCTCCCGCCGCTTCGCCCGCTCTCTGCCCGGCAGCCTCGGCAGCCACAAACGACGAACATGACATGGACTTAAAATGTCATGGTTACGCAAAGGCGAAGAAAGCGTGGGGGTTCCCAAGCAAGTGACCGCTTCAACTGACAGATGCAATGGGTTTTTGTCAAGGACACGACGGCGCAGCGTCTCGCATCGTTGCACAACAGCTTCATCCGTTGCCATTTCGGGGCTTCGGGCTGTGGTGTGGTTGGGGGTGGGCGGTCGCGCTATCAGAAGGGCCCTGCGAAGCGCCGCCGGGCCGCACACGCACGTCTCGCCACAGGTCCACTCGCTCATCACGGGGAATTGTCTCCGCCGAGAACCAACCGCGAACGGCCGACAACTGGCCCATGCTCTCCCGCGGTCAGTGAGGCAGCCGACCGGCACTTTTTATCTCCCGTCGTGCCCACACCGGGCGGGCAATTAGGGAATGGAACCACTTTGACACCGGTGGTGGAGTTCCGCTGACCTATCATCCCGCTGGCATACTGAGATTTGGGGACGTGGAAGCAGTCTGGGCGATGAGGGGATGGAATCTTCAATTCGGTACGTCATCTAATCATATCTCAACTGTCCCTCGGTCCCCCACATGACCACCGGGTCGTGCACTTCGGCGAGCCACGTTCCAGGTGAGCATCGAGGGTAGCGAGCCGACACCGTCAGACGGCGTAGAAATGATGCGCGGGTCCCTCCTCTTCCTTTATCTCGCAAAGGGTGGCATGTGTTTGGGACTCGGCGTGGGCTAGGGGCTAGACTACGATGGTGAGCGCCCGCAGCAATGCGGCGCGGTGCGGCGATTTTGGGGGATGAAAGCTCCAGTTCACTCTGGCGTCGCAGCGTCATCAATCCCAAAGAAGAAGCTCGCTCGTTTCGGAAGCAAGGAAGAACTGCCCCGGTCGGCCGTCAGCAAACCGCGTAATGAATGCTTCGTACCGGCAGCGACAACATGCACCAAGCACGCTCAAAACGTTTGATCGGACCAGAGAGCGGCTCAAATTGGGAAACCGGCGCGGCCGCAACGGGAAGTGTTAGTGCACACTAGGTTCTCTCCTTGTGCCGGCGAACCGAAGGATCAACGTCGTATTGCGACCTCTTTCTCCGTCCTGCAGACAGCTACACCATGCAAAGCGTAGTATACAGGGTAATATCGAATCGAAACGCTCTGAAGTCGTCACTGAATGCACCCACCTTGGTGAGAATCTATTCTGTCATGACAACATATTTTTTTTTGATTGCCTCGAAACTGACTGATCGTGCATGCCTAGCCTTTGTTCAGCGGCTACTCTCCGTGGGGGTTCTTCTCTGCCACGTCGACAGTCACTGTGCTCTTCGGGGCTTGCGGATCTTCGACTGGCCGAGAGACAGTCTTGTGACGAGGACTGTGACCCGACAGCATCCGGTCTTTGATTGGGGCGTGGCAGGCCTCTGGTGACGCTGACGACACGCGCAGCTTCGATCCAGAAATAGGGAGAATCTTCGGCCATCGGAATCATTCACGGTCTCCGATGGGGATACCTCGTGCTCTGTGCGGGAGCTTCATCCGTGTTGAATCATGCTGGAGATGACTATCAACAAGAGTGCCACGGGCATGGTGCATCCTGTTCTCTAACGCTAGGTTTGACTTTGATATTACTACCCACATATCGGCTATCCCTGATGTTACCACCGATCTTGGTCGGTTGATGGAATCATCGGACAATACGACTTGAGTACCAGTGCCGAGGCAAGGGTACGCATGCAGGGTTAGCTTTTCGATCCTGTCACGTCCTGGATGCTTGCACGGCGTTGACTTTGCTCTTCTGGGGTTGTCGGCCGAGATGACTGGGGCAAATTTTCATCACATTCAAAGCCTTGCTGGTCTCGGATACAGCACAAATAACATCACCTGCAGGCTCCCAGACTAGCGGGTAGTGGACAGTACCGCCGTACTTTCTCCCCAGATATTATGGCGTCAAGACCGGGCCTTCCGTCAGCATCGGATGATGTTCACCTGTTGGAATCCATCTGACAACCATTACGTTCAGAACGGAGCACTGTCCCGTGGGGTATACACCACTACAAAGACAGAGCGCATCACGAGTCACGTGAAGGCCCCCAAGACATGTCGATACACACAGACTGGGCGATGCGGATGAAAAGCTCAGGTTGATCGGTGATGTGTGGACACGGTAGTGCCGAAGCACCCCGTTCTGCACATCCGAACTTTTGTGACTTGACTATGCATCAAGCTTGATCGGTGTTAGCGCAATGCCGACCGCCTTTTTGGCTGCCTTCTTTTTTCAGGGAGAAAAGAATGCAGGGCGGATGGCAGTCCCGTTCTGGTTCGTCGTTAGTGGTGTGTGTGGAGAGATCCGACGGGTTCTGGCCGCGGAGATGGCGGTCATTTCATGTTTGCGACACCAGCAAGCCGCGCGAAGCGTGCGGCACTGTGCTTGTTTTCTCTCCCTTGTTACTTCGACGTGTACGCGACGCTATAGTGTTCTACTCCAATCTGGTTTGGTTGTTCATCAACCGGGGTCATTGAGGGCACTTTGAGAGCGGAGACGAGTTCGTGTTTCCCGTTCTGGCAAATCAGGGAGTCTCAGCCGTTCACGTCTGAGACAAGCCGGAGCTCCAGTCTGCTGCGATGGACGCTATTGAACGGCCAGTTGACATCGCAAGCCTGTGAGTGGCGGGTGGTGGACTGCAATGTGAATAATAATGGTGGTGTCGGATCACAGCTGCAACTGCGTGCATGCAGAAAGACGCTAAATGTCACAGCAGCACTGCGGCGCCTGCGTTCGCCGGTCGGAGTGTGTGTCCCGGATGTGCCAATACCGCCCGCACGCCACACGCCGCCGCATTGGCAGGCGGTGAAGCGGCGCGGGAAGGGGCATGTTGATCCCGCGCGCCCAGCACATGGAAACAGAAGAAAATGAACATCAACGACAATTGGAGAGTTCATGTTACGACACCAGCAGCGTCGTATATGCAGTTTGCTGGAGGGAAAATCAAGGAACGTTCTGCGCCTAGCGCATACCACTAGCTGTTGTGCCGCCGTAAAAGGTTGTAGCAGCTGTCTCACAGCCAGTTTGGGGAGGGGGAGGGGCTGGCTCGAGGGCCCTGGCTGGCTGGGATGGCGAGGTGCCCGCGTGCCCTGGTCGACCCACCACCTCTGCGACCCGCGTCTTCTGAAACCTCATTTGCCAGTCGTCTTTCTTCTCCCACCGTCCACGTCCCGGGGCTGGAATGCAAGGGAGGGTAATGCATCCGAGCGAAAGGGGAAACACCGTCGGCGAGTCATGACAATCATGAAATCTGAACAAGAGCGAATGGGAAGTGACGAGGGGAAGAGAAAAAAGAATGCAAAAAGACCTGTGCGTGAACGACCAACAGGTGCGCGCGCGGGTGGGCGTCGGGGAGCTCGGTGACCGGTCAGGTTTGGATCAAGCCACAAAATGTCATGAAATCTGATCATTTGCCTGCCCGGCCACGTTTGGCATCCAGAGCCTACCAGAACATTTCTCGGCCGCGGAGAAAGAAGCAGAGACGAGGAAAAAAGAGGTTCAAGAGGGCGGCATTCGCCATCCAAAAGATGATAAAACGTGGAGTGTGGAATTGGTGCCCCCCACATTGCCAGGTTGCGCTGGTCATCGTCGGCGTCTTGCGTTATCAGGATTTTGGTGGATTGGGCGGGTGTGTGCTTTTGCGGGTTTTCCTGGTGCTGCGGCCTGCTTCTGCATCGCTCCAATCAGCAGGCTTGCAGAGCGAGCTGCGTGTGCCGCGCATTGGCAGCTCTCTCGCATTGGGCCTTTGGGGATGCGGTAGCCGCCAGCCAACCTCGATTCGTTGCCCATTTGGATGCAGGGATTGAGATGAGCAGGCGCGCCCACTCACTTCCCACAGTCTCCACACGCCCCCTTGTCGTCCCCGGTCTCCCCTCCAAGTGCACCCCAGCAAGAAACTCAGGACCGGTCCCAAGGTGCCCGCTTTGCCCGCCTGCTCCCTCGCCCCTCGCTCGACCTGTACCCGTCCGGTTCCTCCCAACAGCCAACGGGTACCGACACCGAGCAGTTAATCTACCGATATAGTGGTTTGCTCCCCCCCTTCCTTCCTTCCATCGCTTCTTCTTTCCCAGCGACCTCTCTCGCCTTTGCCTGCACCGCATCGCGCAGCATCGCGTACGGTGTCTTCAAGAGAGTCGCTGTGCCTCTCTTGATCACCTTCTTCTGTTTTGTCGTGCTAGCACCGGCT